>Ga0206946_1209_pt1 | contig 12361 bp, 12 predicted proteins | sample Alteio_BWOrgHeat_2_FD_152965 | JGI IMG/M metagenome (GOLD analysis project Ga0206946, IMG submission 152965) | Enriched cells from forest soil in Barre Woods Harvard Forest LTER site, Petersham, Massachusetts, United States -... | ecosystem: Environmental > Terrestrial > Soil > Temperate forest > O... | reverse complement strand
GCGGCGTTTATCGTGAGTTCGATCGGGTCGGTCGCGGGCGTGGTTCTCGGCTGGAAAGTCGCGCGCTACTACCTCGCTTAGAGATCGTCTTCGCCGGTCGTCGACAGCTCGGAAAATGAGTCGTTGCCTCGCTGCGTGAGTGGGCGGATGCTTTGGCGGTTCAACCTGTTTCCCGCCATGAGTATGTACCAGCCCTTTCACGGCCTGCCGGCGCTGGCAGGTCTCGCGACCTTCGATGCCGCGCAGCAACCCGGTCTTTCCGTCGAGGAATGTGTGCGGCGGTTGAAGCGGTTTCACTATGCGTTCAGGCGGCTGCACGAAATCTTCCTCGCGCGGCTTACGGCGGAGCCGGTTTACGAGCTGAAGATGGCTTTCTCGCTGCACGCGCACTATTGCGCGGAGCACGTGGCGGCGCTGCGGCAGCGCGTGGGCGAAATGCGCGAGCCGCCGCTGGGGCTCGACCTCGCGCCGGATCCGGCGCTGGAGGTTTTCTTCGACGAAATCCTCGCGGCACCGACGACGGAGGAACTGCTGCTCGGCATTTACGCGCACGCCCTGCCCGTGCTCGGCGCGTCGCTGGAAAAGCATCGTTCGTTGACCAATCCGCTCGCGGATGCGCCGAGCGTGCGGCTGCTCAAGTTTGCGCTCGTCGAAGTCGAGGAGATGGACGAGTACGGCTCGCAGGCGGTCGCGGCATTCGAGGCGGAAATCGGTGCGCGCAAGGCGGAGATTGCCGCGTGGCTGGAGGTGCTCGACGACGCGCTGGCCGCGGCGGGCGGGCTCGATGGAGCGGGGACGAAGTCGGGTGAGACGGCCGTGCGCCAGTACTCGAAGCGGCCTTTCACTTACGACAAGGTGCCGCGACGCGACGCGCGTTTTCCCGATCCCTACAACATGGGCGTGAATGCGGAGGCGTTTCTCTACGACCCCGCGATGCCGCCGGAGCCGAAGGTGCTGATGATGTTCTACAAACGCCTGCGCGAGATCGATGTGCCGGAGATGATGGCCTCGATCATTACCGAGACGAAGGGCAAACCGTGGGGCTACTACCGCGACATGACCCGCCAGCTCTGGGATGAGGCGCGGCATGCGATGATGGGCGAGGTGGGTTTCGTTTCGCTCGGTGTGGATTGGACGAAGGTGATGGTGAATTTCACGTGGTCGCTCGGGCTCAACACGCAACTGACGGCGAAGGAACGGCACGGCGTGCTGTATTTCATCGAGCAGGGACTCATGCCGAAGACCGGCAAGCGCTTCGAGTGGGAGACGGCGCAGGCGGCGCACAACGCGCTCTCGACACTGTTGCAGGATTACGACTGGGCGGATGAAGTGTTGCACGCCCGCGTGGGCCGCGACTGGTACGTCTCGCAATTTGAAAACGCGAAAGAGGCGGTGGAATGGGGCGATCGCGCGTGGTCGAAGGTGCTGATCGGCTGGCGTCAATGGAGAGACGAGGGGCTCACGCAGCATCGCAATTGGTGGCCCGATGTGTATCTCGACTGGTGCCGCGCACGGGGCCTCGAGCCTGACGAGAAGGTGCTCGCGTTCGACGAATCCTACGAGGCGAAGCGGGCGGATTTGAAGGTGCTGAGCGCCTCGGCGTAATGCCTCCGATTTTTGACCCACTGTATCCCGGAAAATGAAAACGCCTCTTGGGTGGGGACCCTAGAGGCGCTTTCTGTCCGGGGAGAGAACGCGGGCACAAATAGAGCGTCCCATGGAGCGTAGCAAGGAATATTTCGGCAATTTTATTTTGCCGATTATTCTGTTCAAACGAACATTGTGCAGGAGCTCCCCAGTGGCGTGTTCCCGTCCTATTTCGCTTGCGGCGGCGCGGGTTCCGCCGGCTCGTATGGCTGGGCATAGCGTTCGATCGACAGCGCCCGGCCAGTTTGCTCGTCGATCTCGATGATCGCGCCGAGCAGCTTCACCGGCCCGCGCGCGACCGGGTAAAGAATCGGGCGCCCGGTGAGAAAACGCTCGATGATCGGCGCGATCTCGCGGCCGAGGCAGCTCTCGCTCGGGCCGCACATGCCGGCGTCGCACAGGAACGCTGTGCCGCCGGGGAAGATCTGTTCGTCGGCCGTCTGCGTGTGCGTGTGCGTGCCGCAGACGGCGCTCACCTTGCCGTCGAGGAAGCGCCCCATGGCGATTTTCTCGCTGGTCGTTTCACCGTGCACATCCACGAAGATGATCGGCGTCTCCTCCCGCACCCGCGCCACCTCCGCTTCCATGGCCAGGAACGGATTTTCCAGCGGTGGATTCATGAACGTGCGGCACTGGACATTGATCACGCCGACTTTGCCCTTCGGTGTCTCCAGCACGATGGAACCGGCGCCGGGCGTGTTGGGCGGATAATTCAACGGGCGCAGCAGCCGTGGCTCGGTATCGATAAACGGCACGATCTCCTTCTGGTCCCAGATGTGGTCGCCGCTGGTGATGACCGCGATGCCGCAACGTAGAAGATCGATCGTGATCTTCGGCGTGATGCCGCGGCCATTGGCGGCGTTCTCGCCGTTGACGACGATGAAGTCGATGCCGCGCTCTTCGCGCAGACGCGGCACCGTCTCGATGACGGCGCGCCGGCCCGGTTCGCCGACGACGTCACCGAGGAAGAGCAGTTTGAGCATGGCGAAGGTGTTAAGCGTCTTTGCCGCGGAGAGCACGCGAAAACGAAGAAAGGATGGACCCATCTCTCTTCGCCCGGAGACGGAAAGGCCCGCGAACCACTCGGCGTGGTTCGCGGGCCAAAAATCCGCCGCTGGCGTCTTATTTCTTCGCTTGCGCGGGGGCTTCCGGCGCCGGCGTGAACTCGTACTTGTGCGTCGCCGGCTGGTTGGCCTGGTAGATCTGGCCCTCAAAGTCCTGCGCCTTGGCGAGAAGCTCGGCGACCTTCGCCTTCTGGCCCTTGTACCACTCGTCGAATTCCCCCTTCTTCGCCGCGTACTGCGGGTCGCTCTCGCCGATCTTGGCGAGGGCGTTGCGCTTGCCCTTGAGATCGCGATACTGGTCGCGCAGCGGGTGGTAGGCCTCGTCGTTGCGCTGCTTGTTGAGCAACGCGACCTTCAGCGCCTGCTGGTACTCAGGTGTCTTTTGATTTTCCTCGAGTTCCACGCCGAAGCCGAGCTGGCCGGCCGTGAAAATGCCGATGAGCTGGCCATCGATCTTGAATTCATACCGGCCGGGCTTGAGGCCGCGCACGCTGACCTTTTCGTTTGAGTAGTGATGGCCCGCGTGGGTGAGCTTGTAGCCATCGGCCGCGTCGGGCGGAAGCACCCACGGGAGCTTGTCCGCCGCAAAGGAGAAACTCACCCCGGAGTCAGTGCCGTTGAAGTCGTTGACTTTGCCGCCATTGGCGGTGGGCACGAGCTTGCCGGCCTTTTCATCGATCATGATCTGCGTGCACTGCGAGCGCGGCACGATGTCTTCCAGCATGGCGACTGCCATCACCGCCTGGCCGGGCGCCGCGGGATGCACGCCATCCGGGATCATGGTGAATTCCGGCGTCTTCTTGCGCGTCGTCATGGTCAGGTCATTGAGCGGCGACCACATGTCCACGAAACCGAGGCCGCGGGTTTCCGCCTGCTCGCGCAGCCAGGTGCCGTAGAGGGAGAGCACGCCATTGTAGTAAGTGTCGCGCGGCTCCAAGGTTTTGCCGATCATGCGCTTCGTCCGGGCGTCGAACATTGTCGGCGTCATCGGGATGGCCGTGGCGCCGAGGCCGGCGATCTTGTCGAGCAGTGTGCCCATGTCCTGCTGGTAGGTGTCGAAGATCGCCTTGTCGAAATCCTTGTAGGCGCCGTCGTTCATGCCGAGCAGGATGGTGACGTACTTCGGCTTGTAAGCCGCCACATCCTCGTCGAAGCGAATCAGCGCGTCCTTGGCGCGATCGCCGCCGACACCCGAGTTGTGGAAGTGAATGTGGACCTTCGGGTAGCGCGTATAAAAGAAGTCCTCGATGTATTGGGTGTAGAGGCACTGGTGGGTGATCGAGTCGCCGAGGAAGACGAGCGTGTCGCCGTCCTTGAGATCGAGGCTATCGACCAGCGGCTTGAATTTCGATGGCGCCGCGGGCGCAGCCGGCGCCCCGGGCGCAGGTGGAACTGCCGGTTTGGTTTCGGCCAGAACGACCGAGGTGGCGATGAGGGTGGCGAGAGACGAAGCGAGGATGCGATTCATTGGGAGGTTGGGTGGATCAGTGGTGCGGGAATGAAACCCGGCGGGGGTGTCCTTCTTGGGGGAAAAACAAAACGGGCACTCTGGCGATTCATCAAAGGGCGCTGTTCGACCGCCAAATCGCGTGGAACAATTCTGTGCTAATAATAAGTTATTCTTATAAATTCGACTTCTTCGCTGCTCAGGAGAAATTTTTCTACCTCGATTTACCTTGATTAGGCTGGATTAGCCTTGATTCGCTCCGGCGTTCCGGGGCCCAGCCGCTTCCCAAGCGGGCCTTCGTCCTCTTTGTTCCACAGAAACAGACTGACGGGAAGGAGGATCGATTTCCGCGACCGAAGGCAGGGTGACGCGCTCTATCTCTCATTTGATTCATTTAAGCATATTCCTGATTTCTGTCCAGTCCGCATCGTTCACTGCGGTTCCGTCCGCTCCGGTCCAAGTCGGGGCGCATAGCGGCGAGGCGGCGCATTTTCGGAGTGCGGCCCGCCGCCACATCCAGTAGTTTTGCCCCGTGAATCCGCATCAGCCGTTGATCGACCAACTCTACCGCGAGAAAGTGCTGCGGGCGAGACAGCGTACGCCGGGTGAGCGGATGAGCGATGCGCTGGAACTCTCGACGATGCATTTTGCGAAAGATGACCCGGAGTTGCGGCGGCGCCTTGGCATCGTCCGCACGATGGAGGAACGTGGTTGCTACGGTCCGCCGCAGCCGCGGTTATGACGCCGCAGGATGGGGTGCTCACGGTCCTGGAAACGGTCGAAGCCGCCGGGGTGGAATATGTCATCGTCGGGGCTCTGGCCTATGGAGCCTGGGGCATCCCGCGCTCGACGAAAGATGCCGACTTCGTGGTCGCATGCGCTGGACCGGAATTGGACGCGGTGCTGCGGAAATTGCCGTCTTCATTTTCGATCGATCCGCAAGCGCGGATGGAACTGTTCACCGGAACCCTCAGGTGGGTTTTGCATCTCGAAGGCACGCCTTTCGAGATCGAGGTTTTTCTGCTCGGCGCCGATCTGCATCACGCTGAAATATTCGCCCGCAAACGGCGGGAACGCATCCTGATGATCGACCGGGAAGCGTGGATTCCAGCACCCGAGGACCTCGTGATCCAAAAGCTCCGGTGGGCCCGGCGCAAGGACCTCGACGATGCGCAGAACATCCTCGCCGTCCAGGGCGCCGCCATCGATTACACGCACATCGAGACGTGGTGTGGGAGGCACGGGACGCTGGACCACCTCGCGGAAATCCGGGCGGCCATCCCGCCGGGGCTTTGATCGGGCTCTTATCCCCCGCGATGAGGCCGGAACGCGGAATGCAATGGCGTCGCCGACTACACGGGTTTCATGTCGAAGCGCACGAACCGACCCCGTTCCCGGCTTGTGGCTCACTCGGCGCCCGGAGGATCGAGCAGGCGGCGTGGGAGGTCGCGATAGCCATGCATCAACCGTTCGACGATCACCTCGCCAGGGTGAACGCGATAGAAGACAAGATACCTGTCGCAGGGGCGGGACAGTGGAATGAAACGCAGGGCCTGCAGATCGGGATGTTCAAATTCTCTGGCAAAGCCGCACTCGGGAAAGGATGCGAGGTGCTCAAGCGTGATGAGCACCGCTTCGAGAAAATTTCGCGAAACCCGCTCTCCCGCCTCGCGCAGAAAGTATTCGCAGAGTTGCTCCACATCTTTGCGGAACCACGGCGACCGGCTGACGTTCACCTGCCCGAACCTTGCAGACGCGCCGTGACGCTGGACATGATTTCCTCAATTTCCTGGCGCCCCCGCCACGGCAAGTGGGGTCCGCGCACGGCCTTGAGCAATTCGGATTCGAGTTCGTCGCGAGTGAGAGGATTCCCGTCGCGATCGCAGCACACGAGTGGCGGTTTGAATTTGATCAATGCCTCAATGACCTCCGCCGGCGTGTCGAAAGCGCCTGTTTCAAGCTGCGCATTGACGTAAGCCTCGGCGTCCTTGGTCAACGTGATCGTCATGGTGTGACGGTGCTATTCGGCAACCGTGATGTCAACGCTGACTCACAGGTCGGAAGTAAAGGGGCAATGGCGACAGCCGCTCCCGCAACACCAGCCGCGTCGCAGATGATATTGCGCGGTGAAGACGACGCTGTCTCCCTCCATATAGAAATCACCCAACGAGGGAGGAAACGGAGCCACTGGGCGGGCGCGCGCGGCCAGTTCCTCCCAAGTGACCTCGGGATGAGCCGCGATTGTCTCGAGACATCTGCGGCACAGGCAACGCTGTTCCGGCAACTCGACCAGGAGCCGTTGGAGACTGGAGTTCAGGAGGGTGGGGCGCTCGCACCAGCACGGGCCTTTGTACGGTTCCCCCGACTCGAGCCGGCAGCCATTGGGCGCGGCACACACCGCACAGTGCCCGGCGCGCGTGCAGATCCGCGCAGGATCGAAGACGGACGACGCAGTTTCGATGGAGGTCGTGGAGGATTCGGCAAGTGCGGTGCTCATGGGGTGGAGATCTCGAATGGCAGTAGCTCGTGTGTGCCATCACACGGACCGAGGAAGAGAGTCACCGAGACTCAAAAGAATCCCGGCGCTGGCCTCTCGCTTTAGTGCATCGACCACAATATATGGTGCATTCGCTTCACCAAAACACCCATATATTGGGCTTTTCGAGCAGTGCCGTCAAGTTTTCCTAGCCTTCATGATTTGCTTTTCCCGGCTTTTGCTCCGACCTCCTTGAAAAGCTCTTGCAAGCGCGCGCGGACTTCCTGCAAAGCCGCGCGGCCCGCCGGCGTGATCCGATAGAGGCGTCTGCGTGCCCCACCTTGCTCCTCGCGTCCCTTGATCCAGCCGTCCCTTTCCATGGTGCGGAGCATCGGATAGAGCGTGCCCGCACTGATCTTGTAGCCGTGATGCCGCAGCTCCTCGATCATCCAATTCCCGAACAGTTCGCCTTCCTCGGCATGATGGAGCACGTGCATCCGGATGAAGCCAGCGAGAACGCGCTGCAGAGGTCGATCGACGGGGTGCGTTCTGGGAGCTCGATTGCGAGGTTTGCTCATGGATGGAAGTTGCTGGCGACACTCGGGCGCCGGGCCCAGTTGCCAGGTGCCGCTCTCGCTCGAACTCTTCCCCCGATTTCCGTGGAACAGCAATGCTTTAAAACTCGGGCGTGCTCATCGCGTAAAAGTAATTCGTATCCACCGCCTCGCCGTTGGGGGGCACGCTGTCGATGGATTTACGGATGTATTTACCCACGAAGAAATGGCATTCTGGGGACAGTGGTTTGACCGGCCATACGACCGGCCAATACAACGGCCATATCCTGAGCACTACTGCGCAATATACTCTGTAGACACAGACTGTATTACCGGCCATTGTAGCGGCCACGATGCCGCCAGTGCGTGAACTATACGATCAGCCCGCTGCCCTGGAGCCGCTTTTCCCGGCCGATCAGGCTGGGGAGTTGCGCGAACTGGCGGCGGTCCTGTGGCGGAAATCGGCCTGGCTCGGCGGGGCGCTTCATCCCATCACGCGAGGCAGCGTGGTGAAACTGCTGCGGACGATGAACAGCTACTACTCGAACCTGATCGAGGGCCACAATACGCACCCGCTCGCCATTGAAAAGGCGCTCCGCGACGACTATTCCGTTGACCCTGCACTCCGTGCGCTCCAGCTCGAAAGCCGCGCGCACATCGAAGTGCAGGTGCTCATTGAGCAACGGCTGGAGGAAGCGCCCGACACGGACATCTGCGCGCCGGATTTCCTGCGCTGGATCCACCGCGAGTTTTACGACCGGCTGCCCGATGAATTTCGCACGGTAAAGACGGCGAGCGGCGGTCAGGATCGCGTGGTGCCCGGCGAACTCCGGCAGTGCGAAGTCGAAGTCGGCCGTCACATCCCGCCGGCCTTCGCCAGTTTGCCGCGCTTCCTCGCGCGCTTCGCCGAAGGGTACAGCCCCGCCGCGCTCGACCCGCTGCAACGCATCGTCGCCGCCGCCGCGTCGCATCATCGACTTGCGTGGATTCATCCGTTCCTCGATGGCAACGGACGCGTGACGCGGCTTTTCACCCACGCCTATTTCATTCGCGCGAAGACCGACGGTCATCGGCTCTGGATGGTTTCGCGCGGGCTCGCCCGGCGCCGCGACGAATACATGGCCGCACTCGCCGCCGGTGACGCGCCGCGCCGCAACGATCTCGACGGTCGCGGCCATCTTTCCGACGAAGGCCTCGCGCGTTTCTGCCGTTTTTTCCTCGGTACGGCCATGGATCAGGTGGAGTTCATGACCGGCCTGCTCGACCTCGACTCGATGCAGGAACGCATCCTCCTTTTTGCTGAGCGCTGGATCGGCCGCACCCGTGCCGCCGGGACGATTCCGCACCTGCTGCGCGATGTCTTCCTGCGTGGCGAAATCACCCGGGGCGAAGCGACCCGCATCCTGCGGAAACCCGAACGCACCGCGCGCCGTGTCCTCAGTTCGCTGCTGGAGGCGGGCTTGCTCGCGTCCGACGCCCCCGGCGCCCCCATCCGGCTCGGCTTTCCCGCCTCGCTCGTCGGCTACTACTTTCCCCGGTTGTATCCCGAAGGCGTGGAACTCGACGCCGGCGGCGCGATTTGATTGCCCCAATGGGTGGCGTGTCGAATCTCTTTCCAGCATTTCGCCCGAGAAAACACCCAATTCCACCCAATCTGTTGGCGTACGGTGGTGATTTTTTGACGAAATTCAGGCGACACGTAAGAGAGTCGCGATTTGTTCTAGGCACATCGTTTCCCCGATTTCGGGGTTTGCAGCGTTGTTCAAAAAAGTTTGAGCATCTACGTATTTACTTTGTCAGACCCAGCCCCGATTTAGAAATGACCACCCGTTTTTTGAAGTTTCTCGCTGTTGCTCTTCTTGCCGCCGTGGCTTTTCTGAACGCGGTGGCCCATGCCCAGACCGATCCGGCGGCGGAGCCTTCCGTGCTGGCGGTGGCCAAGGCCATGCCGGCGGTGGTGAATGTCAATACCGAGCGGATTGTGCAACGCGCGGTGCGCGATCCCTACGATCAGTTCTTCAATCAGTTCTTCGGCGGGCCGATGCGGCGCCCACGGATTCTTTCGCAGAAACTGCAGAGCCTCGGGTCGGGCTTTATCGTCGATCCCGCGGGTTACATCGTGACCAACGAGCACGTGGTGCAGCGCGCGGCGGAGTTGAAAATCTCGGTGACGACGGCGGATGGGAAGACCTACGACGCCCGCTACGTGGCGGGTTCTCCCGAGGCCGATCTCGCTTTCCTCAAGATCGATGCGGAGAAGCCGCTGCCCTACATCAATCTCGGCGATCTCTCGCCCAATCTGCTCGGCGAAACCGTCCTGGTGCTCGGCAATCCGCTGGGCTACGGCAGTTCGGTGGCGCGCGGGATCTTGAGCGCGAAGAACCGCTCGGTGACGGTCGAGGAGGTTGAGTATCACAACCTCGTCCAGACCGATGCGGCCATCAATCCCGGCAACAGCGGCGGGCCGGTGGTCGATATCGGCGGACGGCTCGTGGGCGTGAGTTCGGTGAAGATGGCCTTCACTCCGCAAGGCGTCCCCACGCAGGGTCTCGGCTTCGCCATTCCCGGCGAGGTCGTGCGGCAGCGGGTGGATGAATTCAAGAAGGTTGCTTCCGGCAAAAAGGTGCCGAAGCCGGCGGAGGACCACCAGCTCGCCAAGAAATTCTTCGGGTTGCAATTGCAGGATCTCACGCCGGAGTTGAGCAAAACGCTCGGCTACGATGGCGGTTCCGGCGTGTTGATCGCCGAGGTGGAGCAAGGATCGCCGGCCGAGCAGGCGGGCATCAAACGAGGTCTTGTCATCAATCAGATCGGCCGCTATCCAGTCACCTCCTCCAAGCAGATCGAAGATCTGCTGGCCCCGATTAATACGGGCTCCATCGTCGATTTTTCCGTCGGCGCCGTCCGGCGCATTCGCGGACAGGCGGTCCAGCAAGTGCAATCGGTGACCCTCACTGCACGTTAAATTTTTCCCCATGATCAAAGTTGAAAACCTGACCAAACGATACGCGGGCATTACCGCGATCAACAACCTGAACTTCGAGGTGGAGAAGGGCGAAATCGTGGGCTTTCTCGGGCCGAATGGCGCGGGCAAGAGCACGACGATGAAGATCCTCACCAGCTACCTGCCGGCCACGGCGGGGCGCGCGACCATCGCCGGCTTCGATGTCTTCGAGCAATCGATCGAGGCCCGCCGGCGCCTCGGCTATCTGCCCGAGAACACGCCGCTCTACACCGACATGCGCGTGAACGAATATCTGCGCTACCGCGCCAGCTTGAAAGGGGTGCCCCACCGCAAGATGAAGCAGAGCGTGGGCGACGTGGTCGAGCTGTGCAACCTGCGCGACGTGGAGCGCAAGATGATCGGCGCGCTTTCCAAGGGCTACCGCCAGCGCGTGGGCCTGGCCGATGCGCTCGTGCACGATCCCGAATTGCTGATTCTCGACGAACCGACCATCGGCCTCGACCCGAACCAAATCCGCCAGGTGCGCGAGCTGATCAAAAACCTCGGCGGCAAGCGCACCGTGCTTATTTCCACCCACATCCTGCCCGAGGTGGAGATGATGTGTTCGCGCGTCATCGTCATTCACAAGGGGAAGATTCGCGCGAGCGACACCGCGGAGAACCTGCTCAAGAACCAGCGCACTGCGGGCAGCATGCGCGTCGAAGCCAAAGTCGGCACCGATAATGCCGCCGCGGATTTGCAAAAAGTTCCCGGGGTCAAGGACGTGGCCGTCGAGAAAGACGGCGACTACAGCATCTTCCAGCTCCGACTCGAAGCCAATGCCGACCCGAGCGAAGAAGTGATGCGGCTGGCGATGAACAGGCACTGGACAGTCCGCGAGCTCACGCGCCGCCGGCCCACGCTGGAGGATGTGTTTGTTGAACTGACGCACTCGGATAGCTAGCCGGTCCCACTTTTTCTTAATCTTCTTCTTCTTTTTCTCCAGCTTGGAGGCGGAGATTATGAAAAAGAATAAGAAAAAGAGCTTTCCCTCACCCGCGGAACCTACCCCTTTTTCCACCTAATCACCCCACTCCATGAAAACCTTCCTCACACTGCTCGGTCGCGAGGTGAAATCCTTCCTGTATTCACCCATCGCCTACGTGGTGCTGTTTTATTTTCTCTTCCTCTCGGGCTTCAATTTCTACAGCCAGATTTCGATCATGAACGGCTATCCGACGGAGGTTACCGTCGTTGAAGCCTTCTTCATGCCGGCCCTGTTCTGGTTCCCGTTCGTGCTGAGCTTTCCGCTCATCACCATGCGCGTTTACTCCGAGGAGTTTCGCATGGGCACGTTTGAAACGCTGACCACCGCGCCGGTGAAAGACTGGCAGGTGGTGCTCTCGAAATTCTTCGGCGTGTTTGTCTTCTACGTCATCCTGTGGACGCCCACGCTCTGCTCGTTCGCCGCCTTCCAGTACATCACCGGGAAGACGGCCGCGAACGCCGCGGGCGCTTATTGGGGGACGTATCTGCTGCTCCTGCTCATGGGCGGCTTTTTCATTTCCGTCGGCTGCCTGGCTTCGGCGCTGACCAAGGATCAGATCAACGCCGCGACGATTTCCTTCACCACGATCACGTTGCTGCTCTTCGTCGGCTTCATGCCCGACATCATGAACATCACCGCGCCGGCGATTAAGGATATCTTCTCGTATGTCTCCTCCATCCAGCACATGCAGGATTTCTCGAAGGGGATCATCGATTCGCGACCGATCGTCTGGTATCTGTCCATGACGGTCCTGATGTCGTATCTCACGCTCCAGGTGTTCCAGTATCGCAAGTGGAAGGCTTGATCCGGCGCCCGCAACTCCTTCTCTCTTTTCTCCCATGGCTACCTCCACCCCTACCGAAGACGCTCCCAAAGTCTCGCCGAAAACGGTGAAGATCCACCGCTTCCAGATCGGCCTCAACGTCCTTGTCCAGGCGCTCGTCATTACCGCCATCATCGTGATGCTCAACTACATGAGCTTCCGGCATTACAAGCGCTGGGATTTCTCACGCGACAAAAAATACGCGCTCAGTTCGCAGACCAAAAACCTGCTGAAAAACCTCCAGAAGCCGGTGAAAGCGGTCGTCTTCTTTTCCAGCGCGGCGGAAATCGCGCCGGATGTGAACAGCCTGCTGCGCGAGTATGAGTTTGCCTCGGATGGGAAATTCAAGACCGAGGTC
>Ga0206946_1197_pt1 | contig 12378 bp, 12 predicted proteins | sample Alteio_BWOrgHeat_2_FD_152965 | JGI IMG/M metagenome (GOLD analysis project Ga0206946, IMG submission 152965) | Enriched cells from forest soil in Barre Woods Harvard Forest LTER site, Petersham, Massachusetts, United States -... | ecosystem: Environmental > Terrestrial > Soil > Temperate forest > O... | reverse complement strand
TCTTTGGGCAAAAGATCAATAAAAACACAGGAATAAATCAAATCACCAAAACGCACCGTGCGTAAATCCATATTCTCTGCATCGCGCGGCAACACTTGACGCGCCAAAGACGGCCATAGAATATCTGAAATCGTTCCTTGAGATTTTTCATATTCTTTCAAAGGAATTTTATCGCCTGGTAAACAGGCGCGCCAATTTTGATCGGTAAAATGAGTATCCGCCAACTTGCGAATATCATATACAGCATCATGTACTTCTAAAGGGCTTGCAGAAATGTTTAAGTTGGCTAAATCATTTATAACCGAACGCACAAACGCATCATGCGTATCACGCAAATCATGAATGGCGGCTAAAACATTTTGCGTTAATTTGAAAGGTGGGATTTTTTTCTCACGGATATACTTAAGTTTATCTTTACTTGCTTGCTGCGCTTGTTCATTGGTCAAATTACTTGGCCGCGTCCATAAAACAAAATATACAACTTCGTAAGCACAATATTTACTTAAAAAATTAATGCGTTCATCGAATAAGTCGTCCAATTCTAAATGCAAACGTTTACTGGTTTGGCGACCGGGCGCTAAAACCTCATGAATTAATCCTTCTACTACAGTACGATCATAATGAAATAATACTTGCAAAGCATGACCGGTGCGTGAAAGTGCAGTCTGCAAACTTAAAGTCAAACCATCATGTAAACGCTCGAATTCAGCGGTACCGATTAATGTAGTAACTCCCGAAATTTTAATAACCGAGATGAGCGAGCCATCGTGCGCAACTAATACAGTCGAACTATCAGCGGTTTCTAAATCACAATAGGATTCTGTCGTTTGCCTTAATGAAGAACTTAGCCATGCCAGGAAAGTATCGATACCATCCAGAAATGAGTCGAGCAACTTACCCATACTTAACGACCTTCTTTGTTGCCAAGTTTCTATGATTCAATAGCCAGCGCCTGCGTAGACCAATACCCTATTTGCGTTTGAAAACCGGCACGTGACGGTAATAAACGCATGTGTTCAAACAAAGGCATATTTGCCATTTTATCTGCATCCAATTCAATCAAAATCTGACCGAAAACAGCCGGGTCGCTCATACCATCACCAAATTCTTTTTCTATAACCTGGCTACGTAATTTAAAACTCCGATACGCATCTTGCGCAGCTTCTTTAAACGTAGATTCGCGCACAATTTCAATAAATAAAACATGGCAAAAATGATTCAACTGTGCCTGACTCAACTCAGGTAAATAAATTAAGGTGCCACCGCCATGTCCGCCTGTACCCACCGCTTGTAGAAAAAAACACTGAGCACAAAACACACAGGCTGTTACTAAATTAGATACTTTATTTTGTCGATAGTTTTGATCAAGATTAACAATTTCTTGATACTCATCCGCCTGAAATTCACAAAACTGGCAAGTATAATCATCGCGCTGCAGAATCTTTTTGCTAAATGTTACAAAAGACGGATCCTGCTTACGCCCTAAAAAAACACGCCAACCGTTTGAGTTTACATTTAATTGAATAGGATGCACGCCGTTTCCTATGCCTCAGCTAAAAGTAGAAACACCTGTTAATCCACCCGTCTGGCCACCACTACCGAACACCGTTGCGCCAGCCACTTTAAAAATCGTCGGTAAAAACATCAAACATGCTCCAACGCCTAACAACACGACAGGAGTACCGATCGGAATTTGCGTTGGATTGTCTCGGTGCGCTTTAAATTTTAAAACAGATCCTAATACAAAACCCAAACCTGCAAGATAGGAAAATCCTGTCATAAACTGTGTAAGACCATAAAACGAAGCAGTAATGCCAGATGCTATAGTACCGATATTTTGAGGATTGTCAGCTACAGCCAACTGTGGACAAAGCAACTGCATCCAGATCGTCGCACACAACATCCACACCCTTGAGCGAATCTTACGCGCATAATTTTGCACAAAGCACATACATCCCTGTTTCATACACGACACCTCACTGTGAAAATTTAACTCGCTCTTTTAAAAAAGTCCTTAAAAAGTTATATCTAATTACATCTAAAACGAAGAAACACCTGTTAATCCGCCTGTTCCGTTCGCACTACCAAACACAGTCGCACCAGCAACCTTGAAAATTGTGGGTAAAAACATCAAAGACGCCCCAACACCTAACAACATTACCGGCGTACCGATCGGAATCTGCGTTGGATTATCTCGATGCGCTTTGAACTTTAGAATCGATGCTAATACAAAACCCAACCCTCCAAGATAGGAAAATCCTGTCATGAATTGCGCAACACCCATAAACGAAGTAGTAATGGCTGCTGCTACAGTACCGATATTTTGCGGCCCATCAGCAAAAGCCAAATAAGGATATCCAATTAATATCCCAACTACTATTCGAACCTTCAACACGAACTCATTCAAAAAACTTATTGTTTTTTTCATCATAAACGAACGCCTCATTCAAATATTGTTTTATTTATAAAGTCGACATCTCCCCTCGTCTAAAACCAGGGTGATTCTTACGCAGTAAAACTCAGTAAAAATAGCAAAGCAAACTATATAATTCAAATAAAATTCTTGCAGCTGAAAATACTTTCACTTAACTTGCACCGAACGTAGCTTCAAACATATGTTTCAATCCACCGATGTTAATTGCAAAAACACCCCCTAGTATATGTGTAACTGCTTTAGAAAATGAATCATGGCCTCCTGCATTACTGCTTTTCGTCAATTGTATCCAGCCGCGAATAAATGAAATAAGCCCAATAAATTGGACCACATGCAACACAGCATTAGTAGCCATATCACTACTTGAACCCGATTGATAACTCATAATATCATCTGGACTCGTTGTGCCAAAACTAGAATATAACATGACCTTAAATGCTGTCGGCAAATACATAAGCGCTGTGCCAACGATAAATAATACCATGGTTGATTTAAAATTAGTTTGCGTTGACATCATCGTACGTAAATCACCGTACACTTTTAGCTGATACACAGCACGAAAAATAAATATCATACCAATAAGATAAGCAGCACCCGTAGCCAACTTCCACAGACTTGGAAATTGTGTTGTTAACCGAACCAAGCCCTCTTCAAGCGTTGGAAAATGCACTGCATCGCAACCACTCAGTAAAACATAACTAAAAAGCAATACCAGCGTTAATGCAGTCTTCATTCGATCATAAAAATTCATATATTGCATCTAACTATCACTAGGGCTGTAAGTAATTATGTCGCCTGAGCTGAAACGTACAATACCTTGTTCAGGATCAATATCTTCTACGCTACCGTATCCAGCTACTGAATCGCCCACACTGACTGTAGTTGTTGTACCATCGCGTTGAATCAACCACGCGCGCCCTGGAATAATAGCGCGTACATAATATAAACCTTTATGTTTACTAGAAACAGAGCCCTTCTTAACATACACGCGTCTTATGCTGGGCGTATGGGCATTCGCTGAATGAAGTTGTTTCAATTGAGTGTCCAACTTGTTATCCAATTCAGAAACTCGCATTTCTAAACTCGCTAAACTTGCTTGTAAATCAGATAATTGAGAATCAAGTCGCGTTAAATGTTGCTGATAATCCGGAGCTGGGTGTTCTGAAAAATGAGTTGTCGTTGTAGTTAAGGCTGTATTAACAGGAGCGCTCGACATTGTTGTCGGCATGGGTCTAGCAGGCAACTTAGGCATAGAATGCAGTTTTACTGTCTCTATGCCAGGCATTTTTTGTATGTTTTTCTTATGATCAGAGAAATTTGCTAATTGCATAATAACTTTATAAACAACTGCGATTGCCAATAATCCTACTAAAACCCAAACAATATGTTTGCGTTGTATTTGTTCAAAAATAGGCGCAGACGAACGCATTGGCTGATCAGATTTTACAGCTGAAAACCCAGACATACTGCTGGTTGATTCACTTTCATTAAAGTAATACTCTTCTTCATCTACATTCGAGCGATTATTAAACTCTTTATCCATCATGCAACCTCGATAACATAGAGATCTAATTTGACTGAAGTGAAGGTATTACTAAATCATCCAAAAATAACAAACCAATCGGTGTGCCAGAATAAACATGCACTGTCGGCGGTGTCGCAAAAACACTCGACATGTTCGATGCATATTGAGAACCAACATTACCTAATGCAACCATAAATTTGCCACGGGCATTTAAATCAGGATGCTGAGTGTCAACAGCAAGACCATTCGTCACCACAGTCTGCCCTGAAGTCATGATTGCATTTGCATATCCTTCTAAAAAGGCTGAAGCAAACAAAGTACCATAACGAAGTATGTAATGGTTATTAGTATAACTTGATAACGCTGTTTGCGCGGTATTTTGATCGATGGCAACTACATTAATTGAGATGCCTGATGGATAATTTGCCAAACTTAATGTTTGGAATTGTATCAACACCTTCTGACCTTGAACCGTTAATTTACCGATTAAACGTCCACCTTTAAATTTGCCATCAACGATCTCGGCTAGAATAGGTCCCGGCGCATCGCTATTAACTTCACTTAATAAAGTAGCATAGAGGATCGTCCCTGCTTTCACGGTAGGCGTTATCGGCACCGCGGGCGTCGAACCAGACGCTCCGCTTGCACCTGAAGCGCTACCTCTATTCATTGTTCGACCAGAATCCGCCAAACCATTTTGTTGTGCAATCGGCGGAATTCCAACAACATACTGCTGCTGCGGTGCAGCCCAGGCTGTAAATAATTGTGTCGCTTGTGTTGCCATCGCTCCCTGCATTTGCTGCTGTAATTGATCTGCTTTTTGTATCGAAATCTGCTCTGCCTGTTGATCAATGAGCGCTTGCATCGCAGTATTACCAGAGGGAGCTGCTCCAGGTGTTAAATTAGCAAAAGCATCGTTAGAGGCAGCTCCAGTCGTTTGTGCTGCAGCGTTGACAGTGGGCTCGGCTGGAGCAGTCGTACTACCGATAACATTATTTTGCAGATCGCGTACTGTGCCATCCGCACCTAATTGACCAATCGCTCTACCTTGTGCATCACGTACAATGCCGTCAGCACCCACTGTGCCGATCATTCGACCTTGCTTATCATAAACGGGCGCGCCCGGAGCCGTAGGCCCAACAGTTCCAATAGGGCTGCCATCCTCATCAACTACGGTCCCATCCGCTTTAACGCTACCAATCACTTTGCCATGAATATCACGCACTCTACCATCAGGACCCACTGTGCCAATTAATCGACCTTGCTTATCATAAACGGGCGCACCTGGAACATTACCAGAATGTTTACCTGCAGTAACTAAAGGTTCTGCTTTGCCAATAATATTGCCTTTACTATCACGGACTGTACCATCGGGTTCTACTTTACCAATCACATGACCATTGGCATCCCGTACTTGACCATCTGCACCAATAGTGCCAATTAATTTTCCATTAGAATCATAAACAGGCACCTCTGATACTCTACCGATAGGATGATTATTTTTATCAAGCACTGTGCCATCAGGCGCTACTTTCCCAACAATATTGCCGCTGGCATCCCGCACTAAACCATCGGGACCTACTGTGCCAATTAAATTACCATGCGTGTCGTAGACTGGATTGCCAGCCACTGCAGTACCCACTTTCCCTAATACAGCGCCCTTAAGATCATGTACGACACCATCGGGACCTACTGTGCCAATCACATTGCCTTGCGCGTCACGCACCTTACCATCTGCACCCACTTTCCCAATAATATTGCCTGCATTATCATAAACGGGCGCATCTTTAGAAGCTGCACCTGCGCTGCCGATTACACGATTATTGGCATCGCGTACAATACCGTCTGGACCCACAGAGCCGATAACATGACCCTCCGCGTCACGTACCTTGCCATCTGCACCAACATTGCCAATGACATGGCCTTGCGCATCGTAAACCAAAGTGCCTGTCGTTAATGAACTTGCTTGTAACGGCGGCACGTTTTTACCGTTACTCGACGCTGTACAACATGCATTGCAACACGCGGTAGGCGGTTGTGCCTGGGTTTGTCCTATCTGATTCGTATCAACAATGGTGGGTATTGCACTACCGCCGCGCTCAGCAGCAACCTGTGCTTGCTGTTCGTTTGCCTGCTCAACTAATCGTTTATACGAATCAGAAGCAGGTTGATCTCCACCACCAGGTACGGATTGAATATTCGGTGTTGATCCTAATTGCGCGGCAGTATCCGACCCACCAGCAGAGCTTTGCCTTAATAAATGAACGGCTCCTACTAATAAACCTATAAACAAAACAACCGCTGTGAGCAAAATAATGGTCCTAGTACGACTATTAGCAAACAGGTTTTTCACATTTTGTACCTTAGGGTTCATAAAATACAGCCTTAAAAACCTTCAACCTTTAATTGTGCAGGTTGACCATTTATTGAGGTAAGAATCAACGGAGTTTTGGGCATTTCATAGGCTTTCATGCCATCGGGACTAGATATCGTCGCGATCCAAGCAGGGGATATTATTGTTAATCGCGTACGTACATAAATATGATCATTCAGCAACCATGCTTGCGCCAAACCTTTAGAAACCTTTAGAACTGTACCGCCACTAGGAGGTACGCCATCCAAGAGATTAAGCAAAGCCGGATTCGCTGCCTCAGGCAAATTTCTTCCCAAAACTGGTTGTGCATTTGGCCCCACACCGGGTATGCGTAAATCAGTACGATAATCCACCGCTCGCTGCCCGGACACTAACGTCAGTATCACTGGCGTTGATAAGCCACGCAGCTGCACAACTAAATTGCCTGTATTATAAGGCGACATAGCTTGTATCATTAACAAATTACTTTTCTTATCCCACTGAATATTAAACGCTTGTGGATTTCCAATATCGTAATTATCAAGCGGCCAAGGCTCACCTGTGGCATCAAGAAATGCGAGTGTACTCACATACCCATGTGCCAAACGAATGACAGTAGGTGTAACGCCGGGCTCTAAACGAACATATTGAGAAGAAATTGTCGGACGTGGAGGCGCTGATGGGCTGGCAACGCTTGCACGTTGGCTTTCATCAAATAATTGATGCAATTTTTTGATCTGATCAGAGGTCATAGGCAATAGACTTTGCGCTGTAGCATTAAAAGCTGCCTTACTGATCTGATTCACTCCGACGGAATTACTATTACTAGGCGGCTTTGGTGCAGGCGTAACTTTATTAGCATTGGGAGAATCCGCTGCCACAGACAACAACGGATTAATCCAAAATAAAACGAATAGTAGACAGCTCGCGACACTACGCAAGCAGATGAGCGAACGTATTATAGAACTAACCACTGACACTACCACTTCCAGAGACAATAAACTGAGCAATGCCAATGCCACGCGCCGAACTCAGCGTCGACATGCGCACAATTAACAGAGTAACTGTAACGGATTGTTGTGAAACTTGACTGGCGCTTTGAAAAGTCACTAATAAAGGTATCTGTACCTTCCAGGTATACTGACCAGCTAAAATTCCTTTTTGTAAAATAACAGGCGCACCAGTTGCTACGGCAGAAACAACTAATTTTTTAGCAACAACTGCTTCTAAATTATTAGAGTTTTTTATTGCCGCCAAAAAAGTATCTTGACCTTCCGGTGTAAAATATTCAGAAGCTTGTTGAATCGCTTGACGATAATTCACAAAATTATAACTATACGCAGCAACCGCTGCAGTGTTGGCCCACTGCAATAATGCAGCGTCGGATAAATTAGGCTGATCAAGATGAATTAACGGTACGATACGACCATCCGTACTGGTTGCAAAATATTTTGGTTCGGGTGGATTCAATACAACATAAATCACAGCCAAAACTAAGATAAATACAATAAAAACACTTAGTAATAACGCTGTAACTACCTTACGATAATTATCGCGATAAAAATCATTACGTGCTTTAACAATTTCAACTGCATCGGCCACTTACATATCCTCTTATAAAGCCGTTTAAGCTATTTAATCAATCAAGGGTTTATTACTGTAATTGGGTATATTCAAAACTGTCAATTGTGTTAACCTACCGTCCAGGTTCGTTGCATAAAAATCAGGTATAGGACGATTAATATACATATAAATCAGCAAAGCAGTGAGTAAAAAAATGATAAATAACACGATCAAAAGAAGAGCACAAACGCGATTGTAATTACCGCGATAAAAACCTTTGCTTGATTTAATTAAATCTATGCGATAACCCACAAAGCCCCCCCCTTTAGAACCATTCAACTATAGTCAGACTGCTTATAAAAATCCAGACCCCGATTTCAATTTAAAATTAAGTTTTCTCATTCGACATCTTCCAACTGCATTAAACGTGTTGTGATCTCAACATAGGGTTTAAAACATCTACTTAAATTATTCACACCGTGCGAATAAATAACACGCGCATCCAAACCACGACGCGCGAAGTAATCCGCAATAACAAGTGCTTGTTGATCAGAAAGAGAAAGATTTAAAGAGTGCGTACTCAAACAACAATGATTATGGACAATAACCCTGACGCCATAATTTAATTTATGCCTCAATAAACAAATGAACGGACCTAGCACATCAGATGTATCACTGCGCAGATTGGCAGAATTAGGAATAAGAATGCGATCTAAAGCAATATGAAACTTCAATTCATCGCCCAATTTAATCACTTGGACAGCATGCGTCTTCAGTTGCCTTAAACAAGCATTGCGACCCTGCAACTGCTCAACATAAAGCATTTGTTCTTGCGAAGATAGGGCACACGAATCAGAGCGATGCTGCTGTACACAACCCACCAACATGAAGCATAAAAACAATAAGCGAATAATCAAATACATGCGGTATTCCTAATTTATGCAAAAACAGCTCATTTATTCTTTTTTCTCAGCAGCAAGTTCTGTACGACGCTTTTTAATAGCAGCAACTAATTCATGCACAACATCGGCAAGCTTATCATCTGATAAAATAGATGCAAGTCGTCGTGGCGGATAATGAGTTACTGATAACATATCTTTAATAATTTCGTGCGTGATACGTGTCCTTTGTTTCTCAGACGTACCTGATACTTTTTCAATCACGACAATTTGCTGAGACGTATAATTACGATCAAGTAAAGGCTGAGTGAAAGCATCTAGATTATCTACTAACAACACCTTGCGTAAAGAATCGGATACCTGCAATGGAGCAAAAACATTCAACTCATCAGGCGCTAATACAACCTCCTCTGGTATCGGCTTAGCGGTTCCTTCACCTTCATCGCTTGCTTCTTCTTCCTCTTTTCTCAAAGCCTTAAGCGCCAAAATGCTCGTTTCTTTAATCGATGATTCTCTTTGCGCAAAAACTCCAGCAATTGTCTCAATTAACTCGCTATCTTCGAGTGTGCCAATAGAAAGCGAAGTCTTTTGTAAAATTTTGGCAAAATTATTCAATCGATTCTGTAGATCAAGTAAAACGCGACTCACTGGCAAACCTACTTTTAAGGTTTGATTTAAACGCATACGTTTAACCGGCTTCGGATTCGCATAAAACATTTCTGCAACAACAATCGTTGATTTAAATAAGATATGGCCTTCACCTTCACGTTGTTCTTTCAAATCTAATAGATCAATACGTGCGCGTTTTTCAGAGGAAGCGCTGCGTGTATCTGCATAAGTATTGAGTATGCTTTCAGAACGCGTTTGAAAGGCATCCACCTTAGTAACCCATGCTTCACCTGCACTCTTCGAGAAAAAATCCCAGGTTTCAAGCGGATCTTCGAGCTTCATGCAAATCTTAATATTACAGTTCGCGCCAATCGAAGCAGCTTCTTCTTTTGAAGCTTTTTGAAAAGCAGGTAAGTCCTGACCTGCAAAAATAATGGAGAATCCTAAGGAGCGCGCTTGCGCTGGCACCACAGCAAATCCTGGCACGGCATAATAACCATACTCATCTAAGATACACAGATACGGAGAGGCTGCATTCGTAGGTTTTCTCTCTACAATTTCACGATATTCACCCTCTACTTCTTCCCCTAAACCAGCAGCTAACATTGCTTTCAAAGAAGCGATGATCACCTTACCTAAATTTGATAGCTCATCTGTAGATTTTTCAAATGCCGGTAACAATACAACGAGAATACGACGATTTAAAACCACGTCTTTCAAATCAACTTCCGCTAAATTAGTACGTAGAATATGACCATAAGTATCCGATAACGATCCAAACACACGCGTCAATTGCATAGTAATAAAACCATGCTGTTCCAACACCTGTGAAACCTGTTTGCCTTTTTTCGATTTATCATAACCTGGCAAATTAATTAAATAATTCGTAATAGGTTCCATAATTAAGAGAGGCACCTCAGTTAAACTGATAGGCTCCTGACCGTCACGCGGAAAAATTTTATCCAAAACAATATTTTCAATACGAGAAAGTTCAAAATAATTACGAACAATACTCGCGTCTAAAAGAATGGCACCTTGATCGCGCATATACGCCAACAATTTCATCAATGCTTCTACAAATACAATAGCGCGACCTTTCCACATATCTCCGTCTGAACTATTGCTGCCAGAATCCATCAAGCTAACGACCAACTGTGACAACATGCTAGACGAACCATTCGCAAATGGATTCATAGTATTGGATAGACGTTTTTCTTGCGGACCAATAATATCTCGGGCACCCGTCATAAAATTTATGACTAAAAGATCATCTTCACGTCCCATAAAACGAGTCATAGAGAAAATTTTAGCAAACAGCGTATTGTCACCTTTACCATCAACATAGATAAAGCCGCTGCCCTGCACCAATGCATTAAACGCTAAAGAAACTAAGGTTTCTGTTTTACCACTTCCTGTAGAACCAAAAATAAGGCAGTGAGTACGCATATCATCATTACTAAACCATAATTCCTCACCGGTAGAAATTTGATTGCCAAACACAGAAATACCGCGACTCATACGCGGCTTTTGTGTGCCAGGAATTAAATCGTTATGGTCTTTGATCTTAGCGCGCTTAGGAATGCGAAAAGGAAGGGTTGCTTTACGCGTATAAGCATTTCCCCAGCAAAACAAACCGATTACAAAAACAAAATCAGCGAGCGCAGGTATAATGAACCCAGCTGAAGCAAGACCAATCAATAATATGGTGACACTGGAAGGATCACTAAAAAAGTCTACGATACGCTGACCTAGCGTACGCGTATCTCTTAGAAGTTTGCGTGGATCTTGTTCATGTCTTTTTTCAAGACCACGAGCAAATCGCGCCATAATTACCTCACGTTACTCAAGTTCATCATCACCTTCCGGTATGTACAATGAATCTTTGATGGCCGAATCAAGACCATTGACTGCCTCCTCAACCATGGGAACAACAAGCTTACGACCAATAGCACGTTCAACTTGCCAATGCGCAAAAGGACCTGCCACCTCAGAGAAAGCAGTTTGCCGCCCTATTGAATTGAGCATAAACCAAAGCACTCTGTCTGTTGGTTTTAACCATAAAAAATCGGCAGACGCCAAAACACCATCGTAGCGTGCTAAGGCCAACATAGACGCCATTACAGCCAAAACATAAGCATGACTATTTATGATATAGTGAATTGATTTATTATTTTGATGTTTTTTTAACAATTCATCTATGCCTGAAAAATTAAGCACTGCACCTGAATGTGCCGATGCTGAAATTTGCAATAATAATTTTAAAGCACCTGCTCGATCTTGATTAATACGTGCAGCAAACACAGCAAATAAAGCTTTACGATGTATAGGCAAATGTTCTACGCCCTCCCATAAAGGCCCAAGCTGTAAAGAAAAAACTGTATGAGCCAAGTCACGTTTAACCGACACTTGAAGCGGATTACGCCGTGTATCTATTCTTTTATTAGCGGCTACCGGCAAAACTTTTTCTTTGCGCAACAGTTGGTTTTTTTTAGCAAACTGCATAGGCGACAAAGCCATAGCCCAAGGGCCCTCATCAATATCTACATCCACTAAATTTAATTTAGCAACAGGGGTTATCTGCAACCAATTTTCGCGCTCAGCCTCGACTAAAGACTTCATGGTATAACGTTTTCGAAAACGCAATAAAGTATGACTGCAATACAGCACTATTCCTAGCAAGCCTAAAATAACAGCGATTGGATAGCGTAAAAAACTACCTACCTGCGCACTGATATCACTGAGCTGATCAAAATGAACTTGATCAGCCGGCACGCTCTTTATATAGGGAATTAAACCAGCGCCTTGGTTCGTAAACCATGCAATCCCTTCTGCTTCCCATAAGCGAACATGTAAGACAGCGTTCGAAATTGGCGCATGAAAAAATTCCCAAACGAGCCAACACAAAGAAAAAAGTAAAATACTAATCCATAAAGGCGCAAGTGAATGATCGCCTTGTTGTGAACCTTGTGATGACGGTGGCGGTGGCGGCATAACC
>Ga0206946_1208_pt1 | contig 12400 bp, 13 predicted proteins | sample Alteio_BWOrgHeat_2_FD_152965 | JGI IMG/M metagenome (GOLD analysis project Ga0206946, IMG submission 152965) | Enriched cells from forest soil in Barre Woods Harvard Forest LTER site, Petersham, Massachusetts, United States -... | ecosystem: Environmental > Terrestrial > Soil > Temperate forest > O... | reverse complement strand
TGGTGTTGAAGATGCGAGCGAGTTTGAATGCGAGTGGGAGACTCGGGTCGAACTTACCGGTTTCGATGGCGTTGACGGACTGGCGGGAGACTTCGAGGCGTTGAGCGAGGTCTGCCTGACTCCAATTGCGCTCGGCGCGCAGGACGCGGAGATGATTCTTCATTGATACCTCCGCCGAATGAATGATTGGGAGACCCCCATGAAGATCCAGAAGAAGAGGAAGACATTAAAAGTCGAGATATGAGGGGCTTTGGCGAAGTCTTCAAGTGAGCCCCAGATGGTGCTGATGGAGAAGGCTCCGGCGAGATCCCAGAGCATGGACTGAACGAGGATGGAGCGCTCAAATTCATCGGACTCTTCAGCGATATAGAGGCCAACGACGGCAAGCGAACCAACGAGTGGCAATGCAGGCAGAATTGCGAGGAGGTAGACGACGAAGCCAGCGGGATGGAGATGGTGGAATGTCCAACGTGCGATGAAGATAAAGAGGAGATAGACAGCCATCATGGGAGCGAGGCGGTAGATGTAGCGGCGGCCCGCTTTTGTCAGTGGTGCGCATTTCATGACAGGGTTCCTTTCCATAAAGACAACTACACTTTACTTATCCATTTGTGAATTGTCAAGTGTGCTTGTCATTATTTTGCGGGCGTGAGTTTTCCGCCACGTTTGACTGAAATTGATAGGCTTACGGAGAGGGCCTTGTGTGAATGTGAACTTTGCGGAACGTGCGCATAACCATAACTGGAAGCTGGACCCGATTGTGCGGTCGCTGCTGGATACAGACTTCTATAAGCTGCTGATGCTGCAGTTTATCTGGAAGAACTTTCCGCAGGTTCATGTCAGCTCGGAGACAACTAACCGGACAGTGTCGGTGCGGCTGGCAGAGCATATTCCGATCTCGGTGCTGATTGACCAGATGGAGCACGTGCGGGGGCTGCGGTTTCGTAAGAGCGAACTGATCTGGTTGGCGGGCAATACGTTCTATGGAACGCGAAGCATCTTTGAGCCGGGGTTTCTGGATTGGCTGGAACATGATTTTCGGCTATCTGAGTATGAGGTGACGGAAAAGGATGGGCAGCTGGTGCTGCGATTTGAGGGGCTGTGGACCGAGGTGACGATGTGGGAGGTCTATGGGCTTGCGCTGGTCAGTGAGATGAAGACTCGGGCGGCGCTGGGGCGGCTGAGTGAGTTGGAATTGGATGTTTTGTATGCACGCGCGAAGACGAAGCTTTGGGACAAGATTGAAATGCTGCGCAGGGTTCCTGGGGTAGGCATCTCGGAGTTTGGTACGCGACGACGGCATAGCTTTTTGTGGCAGGAGTATGTTGTCGAAGCTATGAGGGCGGCGCTGGGGAAGAGTTTGTCGGGTACATCGAATACATTTCTTGCCTATAAGCACGACCTCGAGGCCATGGGGACCAATGCGCATGAGCTGCCAATGGCTCTTGCTGCGCTAGCCAATGATGACGAGGAACTGCATGCTTCGCAGTATCGCGTTTTGGAGCTTTGGCAGAAGAGCTATGGCGGTGAACTTCTGATCATGCTGCCGGATACGTTTGGGACGACTCAGTTTCTTGCGGGGGCTCCGGATTGGGTTGCGGATTGGACGGGACAGCGGTGCGATTCGAAGGACCCGTTTGTCGCCGGCGATGAGTACATTGTGTGGCTTGAAGGGCGTGGGAGAGATCCTCGCAGGAAACGGCTGATTGCATCGGATGGTCTGGATGTCGACGACATTTTGCAGCTGCATGAGTACTTCGCTGGGCGGATACGCTTTAGCGCTGGATGGGGGACGCTGCTGACGAACGATTTTCGTGGATGCCATCCGCGGGGCGAGGGCGATCTTGATCCAATCAGTCTCGTGTGTAAGTTGATGACGGTGGAAGGGCGGCCAGCGGTGAAGCTCTCGGACAATGTGCGGAAGGCGACGGGGCCGGTGGAAGAGATTGAGCGGTATCGGCGTGTGTTCGGCAGCGTGGCTGTGGAGGGGGCATCTGTGTTGGTGTGATGTCCCTGAATCGCCCGGATATACTGGGGTGATGACGAAAATTGGTAGTGTGGTTCGCTTTGTTGTGGCTGCTGCGTTGGTGCCTGTGATGATGGTGCAGCCCTCGCTCGCCTGGGGTAGTGATGGGCACAAGATGATTAATCGGCTGGCTGCGGCGAATCTGCCAAAGGACGTTCCGGCTTTTCTGCGCAATGGAAATGCACTGGATACGCTTGAGTATCTTGGGCCGGAGCCAGATCGGTGGCGGAACAGGGCTGAGGATGAACTAAATGCTGCACAGGCTCCCGAGCACTTTATTGATCTGGAGTGGGCCGATCTAATCGGACCGCTGCCGAAGAAGCGGTATGACTACATCCGCGCGCTGGAGAAGGCACAGGCGGCGCATCCTGATTTGCAGTTGACTCCGGAGAAGGTTGGGCTTCAGCCGTATGTGACCGAAGAGGTATTCGAGCGGCTAAAGGTGGGGATGAGGGAGTATCGCAGGCTGCTGGCTGCTGGAGAAGACACGAAACCGGCTGAGACTGCGATTCTTTTTTATGCAGGCTGGTTGGGGCACTATGTGGCAGATGGATCGCAGCCACTGCATGTCACGATGCAGTACAACGGATGGACCGGACCGAATCCGAATGCGTATACGATGGAGCACAAGATCCATTCGCTGTTTGAGTCAAGCTTTGTAAGCACGAATATCAAGCCTGCAGATGTGGCTCCGCTGGTGGCGGCTGCTCAGCCGAAGGTGTTGACGGATGAGTGGGACGATTACATCGCGTATCTGCGGCATACGGGTACGCTAGTGGAGAAGACGTACCAAATCGAAAAGGCTGAAGGCTTCACCAATGCCGGGACTCCCGAGGGCAAAGCGTTTACCGAAGAGCGGTTGGCCGCTGGGGCGATTCAACTGCGCGACATGATCTATACGGCCTGGGTGAGAAGTGGCGATCCAGTGCAGGAGTTTCACGGAAACTAGCGATTGGCTTTGAAAAAAAATGCGGCGGGACTTCGGTCTCGCCGTTTCTTTTGAGTTGCTGGTCTAGGTGCCCGAGATGATGGGGTATTGGTGGCACTCGACGCGGAGGAGCAGTTTGCGAAAGAGAGGAGTAAGAGCAAAGGCTATGAGCGGGATTGCGACGGCGGCAATGCAGGCCCAGACTATGAAGGCGTGCCACTCCCAATGCCAGAGTTGACGCGTGAGTGCGATGGGGTTTGAGCGCACTGATTCGAGGAGCGCTTTGGGGGAGAGCGGTATTGGCTCGGTGCGGAAGACGAGGCTGCCGAGACGCATGAACGGGATCACAAGCAGGAGTTCGAGTGGATACACGATGTGGTTGCCGATCTGTGAGGCCGCTATGTTCAGGCGAAAGAGAAAAGCTATAGCGAGGCAGAGGAGAGTTGTGCTGCCAAGGATGGGATTAACACCGATCAGAAGGCCGACGGCGATGCTCCACGCGAGTTTTTCGGGAGTTGCACCCATGCGCAGGAGGGCGAAGATCGGAAGAGCGATGCGGCGGTAGATCCAGTTGTGGTGGACGGGCGTTGAAGCTGGTTCGATACCTGCGAGAATGGATTCGTTCGGGTTCACTATTGACAGGATAGACTGCCGGAAAAGGGTTTGTCGGATCGTGGGTTCGATTGAAAGGCGAAGAGTAACGTGGCGAGTTTTTTCAGGTCTTTGACGCGAAGTGTTCAGTTAGCAGGGTACTTTGTCCGATACGGCACTGAGTTGCTGGTGAGGCGGCCTACCACGCGAGAGGCCAGGGCGGATTGGCTGCATCGGTTTTGCGCTGCAGCGTTGAAGGGGCTGGAGATTGAGGTTGCCGTGGTAGGTAGTTTTCCCGAACATGGGGCGGTGATCTCTAACCATCTGAGCTATGCCGATATTGTTGTGTTTTCCGCGGTGCATCCGTGCGTTTTCGTATCGAAGATCGAGGTCAAATCCGTGCCCATACTTGGGTGGATGACTACGATGGCGGGAACTGTTTATGTTGCGCGCGGCCGTGGCGGGTCGGCAGTAAAGGCACATAAAGGAATGCAGGCTGCGGCGGATGCTGGGTTGCCGGTGGTGTTCTTTCCTGAGGGTACAACCAGCAATGGCAGCAGATTGCTGAAGTTTCACAGCGGGTTGCTGGCGCAGGCGATGGGGAGCGGGTCGATTACGGCAGCGCATATCCAGTATGTGCTGACAGAAGAGAATGATGCGGGTGTAACCGTATCGGATGATGTTTGCTGGTGGGATGACTCGAAGATGCTGCCGCATATCTTCAAACTTCTTGGATTGCGAGGGCTGAGAGCAGAGGTGCGGTTTGCGGATCGGCCGATTGCGTTTTCGACGGATGAGCTGCACAGGAAGCAGGCAGCGATTGAGGCTCGAGCTGCTGTCGCGGCGTTGGGTGATGTTAGGGAACAAAGGGTTCTTGCGACGTAGAGTCTTTTTTGGAGGACTCAAGAGTTGCACCGTTTTTGATTCAACAAATGTTCATGTGCTGTGAACATGCTGTAACAAAAGACAACGCAGACTGACATCGAAACGCAAACATTCCTGGACGTAGCAAGGAGAGTCGATGCCTACAGCAACTGCGTCATCGCCCGCTATACTTCTGCCTAATCGAGCACTAGCGCCTCAATTACCGTCCAATCGCGATATCAGGCTTGGAGCTGGAACGTATGTGGCGCGTCTGGCGTTATCGGAACAGGAACGTGCGGCTGCATATCGGTTGCGGTTTCTGGTGTTCAACCTGGAGATGCACGAGGGGCTGGAGTCGGCTTATGTCGATGGGTATGACAAGGACCACTTCGATGATGTGTGCGACCACCTGATTGTTGAAGAACGTGCGACGGGCGAAATTGTGGGGACATACCGACTACAAATGGGGGATGTGGCTGGTCAATACTTTGGCTACTACAGTGAGCAGGAGTTCCGCTTCGCTCCTTATGAGACGATGCGCAGGCAGATTGTGGAGCTTGGGCGGGCTTGCATCCATCGAGAGCATCGTTCGCCGGAGGTATTGCATCTGCTGTGGCGCGGGATTGCGCGGTATGCGCTGGTGCATGGCGGGCGGTACATGATGGGATGCTGTTCGTTGACTTCGCAGGATCCAGCGATGGGCCACGCGGTGTATGAGTCGCTGAAGAACTGCATGGTTGAGCCGGAACTTCGGACGGTAGCTACGCCTGCGTTTGCGTTGCCTGTATCGGAGACGAAGTTACCGGAGGAGCGGGCTCCAAAGTTGCTGCGGGCTTACCTGACGATTGGGGCCAAGATATGCAGCGAGCCGGCGATCGATCGGGATTTCAAGACAATTGATTTTCTTACGCTGCTGGATCTGCAGACGCTGCATCCTCGTGTGGCGGCGAGATTTCTTGAGGGTTGCTGAGTGAGTTTCGTTCGGTCCCTGTACAAGCTGATTTGCGTTGTTACTTTGCTTCTGGCTGCCGTTGTGGATTGGTTGGTGCGGCGGCCTCGGGTGGGGGCGGAGGGGGCTGTCTGGACTCATGGGTGGTGCCGGTGGATTGTCAAGGTGGTCGGAGTGGAGTGGAGTGTTGTGGGCGAGTTGCCGACTTCTGGGGCGGTGGTGTCGAACCATCTTAGCTATCTGGATGTGCTGTTGTACTCGGCGGTGAGGCCATTTGTGATGGTGGCTAAGTCGGAGGTCCGAGGATGGCCGCTGGTGGGGTGGCTGACTTCGCGGGCGGGGACGGTGTATGTGACTCGGGGTGGTGGGCCGTCGACTTATCCGGGGGTGAATGCGGCGATGGCGGAGGCTTATCGGAGCGGGTTGCCGGTGCTGTTCTTCCCGGAGGGGACTACGACGGATGGGTCAGAGGTGCTACAGTTTCGGCGTGGGTTGTTTCACTCGGTGATGAATGAGAGGATTTCGCTGCGGGCGGCGGCTCTGCGGTATTCGCTGGAGGATGCGGATGGTTCGGTGGAGGAGGATGTCTGCTGGTGGGGCGATGCTTTGCTTGCTCCGCATCTTTGGCGGCTTCTTGGGTTGAAAGGTGTCAGGGCTGAGATTTGTTTTGGTGTTGAAGTGAGGGAGCGAACGGATCGGTTTGTTTTGTCGGAGACAGCGCGGAAGCGAGTGGTCGAGATGTTAGAAAGTCCGAAAATTTCTGCTGTCGCAACTGAAGTGGCAACTGAGACTGTGTTTGTATAACTGCTTTAGTAGTTAGAGTTCTTCGTATATTAGTGAGGATCGATTAGGTCTGCTTGGGTCGTAGTGAACCGGAATTTGACGATTTCTCAGCGAATCCACGAACGCATTTGCATCAACTTCACTCTCAAAATACTTCAAATATTCACCCGATTGATATTCTCCCTGGAAATAGCGGTAAGTAATGGTCGCTGTAAAACCTGACCGACCACCTCCTGTCACTTCGCCCGAGAAAAGATCTCCCATAACGGTTGGCCAACGAGTAGCACGCCGGCTATTGATGGCGCTGATAATAAAGCGCCAACTACCGCCGAAAACCATGGCCAAGACAAACGCGATATAAATCCCAACTGGGATGCGATTCATGATGCTTCCAGATATGAAAATCACGACTGTGATAATAGCGGCTGTCAATTCCGCCGAAGCAAATTATTTTTATAAAGGCGTCTTAGGATCTGCTCGATGGACCAGTCGAGAGCGTCGGTGCCTTCTACGGTGATGGAGGCGTGGGCGGCGGAGGGCAGGACGTAGAGGTCGGCCATGGGCTTGGCGGTGGCTTCGAACTGAGCGCGTACGCTCTCTTCGGTACGGCCGCGCTCGCGCATGTCGCGGTAGATGCGGCGATTGAGGCAGATTTGATTTGGAGCGTTGACGTAGATGCTGAAGTCGTAGAGGGGGCGTAGGGCTTCGTAGTGGAGGGCGAGGATGCCTTCGACTATCAGGACCGGGGCGGGGTGGATGGTTTCGGTGTGGTCGGGGACGCGGGTGTGGGTGGCGAAGTCGTAGATGGGGCGTTCGATGGGGCGGTTTTGAGCGAGGGTGTTGATGTGCTCGACGAGGAGTGTGTGCTCGAGGGAGTCGGGGTGGTCGAAGTTTTGGAGGGCGCGACGCAGCCTCACCAGGAGATCGCTTGAAGCCTGAATCCTTGAAACCAGAATCCAGGACACCAGAATCCGGGGTCATCCGGCAGGCCTCCGACTCGCGCACCGCCGTCGAGCCGTTCTCGGAGCGCGGCTGTCCCGAGTGTCCCTACCTGCGTCTCTTTAATGCGACCGTCTACGTCCGAGACCACGAAGCGAGCCTCAAGTTCTACGTCGAGCAGCTTGGCTTCAATATCGTCGCCGACGTCGCCTACACAGTCGATGGACGCTGGGTGGCAATCGCCCCTCCTGACGGCTCCGCCCTACTCGCCCTTGTCGCACCCCGCCCCGGCACCGAGAAAGCTAGACTCATAGGTCGCGCAACCCATATCGGCTTCATCTCCGAAGACATCAACGGAACCTATGATCTCTGGCGGAGCCTCGGCGTCCGCTTTCTCCACCCACCGCAGCAGACTATCTTCGGAGTCACCTTAGCCAGCTTCCAGGACATCGACGGCAATATTTTTGAGCTCGTCGGCTCCGATCAGTTCACCCGCGAGATGGAACAACAACGCCAAATTGCCTCCGACCGCATCGAGTCCGAACGCCGCACCGCGCAGGAACTGGAAATCGCCAAGCAGGTCCAGGCCCGCCTCTTCCCCCAGTGCCAGCCCTCGCTCAATACCCTCGACTACGCCGGCCTCTGCATCCAGGCCCGTCATGTCGGCGGCGATTACTACGACTTCCTCGCACTAGGCAACGAGCGCCTCGGCCTCGTCATCGGCGACATCGCCGGCAAAGGCATCGCCGCCGCTCTTCTCATGGCGAACCTTCAGGCCAATCTGCGCAGCCAGTTCACTCTCGCCCGCGAACAACCTCAGGTCTTCTTGCAGTCAGTCAACCGTCTCTTCTACGACAACACCACTGACTCTGCCTACGCCACAGTCTTCTTCGCAGACTATGACGACACCGCACAACTACTGCGCTACGCAAACTGCGGGCATCTTTCGGCGATTCTGCTGCGGCGTAACGGCACAGTCGAACTGCTTCATTCCACCGGTACAGTCCTCGGGCTCTTCGAGGAGTGGCACTCCCCCATCGTCGAGTGCCAACTCGCAGCAGGCGACACACTAACGCTGTACACAGATGGCGTAACCGAATCGTTCAATGAAACCGGAGAAGAGTTCGGCGAAGAACGGCTCATCGACACCCTGAGACAAAGCGGAGATCTGCCCGCCCAACAACTCCTCACCTCAGTTGTCGAACGGATACAAAGCTTTAGCTCATCCGAACAGCACGACGACATCACCCTCATCATCGCAAAATGCGTCGCCGCAACTTGAACTCTGCCTTCGGCCCACCTGAAATTCTTTAGCAAAATTAACGAAACCCTAAGCCAGACCTGCTATCGCGCTTGATATCCTATAGAGGCTATGCCTACGAAAAAAGAACTCCTCCAGCGCCCCATCCAGCACATCGACATCAAGCAGCATAACGTCGTTCCCCTCGTCGACGCCATGAAGGACATGGCCTTCAGCTCGCGTGACACTGGCCGCGCTGCTGACATCTACGAGATGATGCTGCGCGACACCGATTGCGGCGTCATCCTCTGCCTCGCCGGCTCCCTCATCTCTGCCGGCCTCCAGAAGATCTTCGTCGACCTCATCCGCAACAACATGGTCGACGCCGTCGTTTCCACCGGCGCCAACATCGTCGATCAGGACTTCTTCGAAGCCCTCGGCTTCAACCACTACGTCGCCGGCGATGAGTACAAGTACGGCGCAGGTGATGCCGACCTCCGCGAGCTGATGATCGACCGCATCTACGACACATTCATCGACGAGGAAGAGCTCCGCATCTGCGACGAGACCACCCACCAGATCACGAACTCCCTCGAACCCCGACCCTACAGCTCCCGCGAGTTCATCCGCGAGATGGGCGCCTACCTCTCCAGGAATGGCAAGACCCCGCAAGCCGGTGGCCGCGACTCCATCGTCCTGGCCGCCTACGAGAAGAACGTCCCCATCTTCTGTCCCGCCTTCTCCGACTGCTCCGCCGGATTCGGCCTCGTCGCCCACCAGCACGAGCGCCAGGGCAAGCCGCACGTCTCCATCGACTCCGCCAAAGATTTCTACGAGATCACCCAACTCAAGATCGCCAACCCCACCACCGGCCTCCTGATGATCGGCGGTGGCGTCCCCAAGAACTTCGCTCAGGACATCGTCGTCGCCGCAGACATCCTCGGAGTCGATGCCTCTATGCACAAGTACGCCATTCAGATCACCGTAGCCGACGCCCGTGACGGCGCTCTCTCGGGTTCCACCCTCAAGGAAGCCAGCAGCTGGGGTAAGGTCGACCTCACCTACGAGCAGATGGTCTTCTCTGAAGCCACCATCGCCCTTCCGCTCATCGCCGGTTATGCATTCCACAAGAATGCTCAGGCTGCACGCAAGGGAAAATCCTGGGCCCAGATTCTCGACCAGGTTCCAGTAACCGCATAAACCACACTCAAGTCACATCTTTGAAGGCCGTCTCTCTTGAGGCGGCCTTTCTCTATTTGTTCGCCAAAAACTCCCGTTACTACTCATAAAATGTTGCCTTTGCAGATAACCCCCGTCTGTGTTATTCCCCCTGCAACTTATTTTCTGTCATTCTCACCCTGCTAACAAAAATCTAGCTCGCAGTTACGGCCGCATCTTCGCGGCGAACATTTTCACCACGCTAACCAGCTCCGGCTTTCATTTTTGTTCAATCTCCGAAGTATCAGGTCGAATCCGTTCCGCATTTGTTACCCCGCAATGCAAATCTTGAGAGAGATAAGAAACACTTATCCGCCAATGGTCACCCAAAGAATGGTTATGACAGCGCTACCAATAGGTTACTTAAGGGCCACTCGATAAATGTTTACCCTTCCTGTTTTTGGTTATCTTTCTCTGCTGAGTGCATGCGCGGTTCTCCTGATCGCCTTTATTCGAGCACAACGAACCACTCGCGAGTTCGCTGCACAGCTAACGCATGCCCGTGAGCAACAGCATCATCACAAGATGCAGCTCACCGAGCGCTCGCAACTCGATACCCTCAAGGACGAGTTCATCTCCACCGTCTCGCACGAACTCCGCACCCCTCTCACCAGCATCCGCGGCGCCCTTGGCCTCCTCTCCTCCGGCGTCATCGGCGACGTCGACCCCAAGGCGCTCAATCTCCTCCGCATCGCCGTCACCAACACCGACCGCCTTATCCGTCTCATCAATGACATCCTCGATCTGGAGCGCATGGAGTCAGGCCGCGCTCCTCTCCAGATCCGCCGTTGCTCCCTGCATGATCTTTGCGAGCAGGCCATCGAGACCATGACGCCCATGGCCGACTCCGGCACCGTCTATCTCGAACTCGTCGGCTCAACCGGAATCGGAGCAGCTTCTTCAGAGACCCTCTTCTTCGACGGCGACGCCGACCGTATCCTTCAGGTCTTGACCAACCTCCTCTCCAACGCCATCAAGTTCTCGCCCATAGCTTCCACCGTCCGCATCCACACCGACGCCACCGCCGACTCCATTATGCTCAAGGTCGTCGACGAAGGCCGCGGCATCCCCTCCGACAAGCTCGACAGCATCTTCGACCGCTTCCAGCAGGTAGAACCCTCCGACTCCCGTCAAAAAGGTGGCACCGGCCTCGGCCTCGCCATCTGCCGCAGCATCGTTCAGCAACATGGCGGCTCCATCTGGGCTCAACGTAACATCGGCGTCGGCACCACCCTCTACGTCATGCTGCCGCGCACCACCCGCGCCAGCGACCTGCCTCCTATCTCCACCCCCCCCGTCATGCTTCCCGCCCCTGCCTCTGCTCGCGGTGAGGGCGCCATTCTGGTCTGCGACGACGACGCCGGCATTCGTACCGTAGTCTCTGAACACCTCACCCGTCAGGGCTATACCGTCATCGAAGCGGTCTCCGGCGACGAAGCCCTTGTCTTGGCCGCCGAGCACCACGTCGAAGCCATCCTCCTCGACCTCTACATGCCAGGCCTCAGCGGCTGGGAGACCCTCCAGCGTCTTCGCAACCAACCCGCCACGGCCAACATCCCCGTAGTAGTCCTCAGCGTCCTCTCCTCCACCCTCCGCCCCCAGCTCACCGGCGACGCCCAGGGATGGGTCCAAAAGCCCTTCAACGAAAACCTGCTCTTCGCCGAACTAGGCCGCGTCCTCCATCAGGGAGAAGGCCCAGCCTATGTCCTTCTCGTCGAGGACGACGAAGATCTCGCCAGCGTTCTCACCGCCAGCTTCGAAGACGCTGCCGTCCACATCGACCACGCCTCCACCCGCCAGCAGGCCATCCGGCACTGCATCAACCGCCGCCCGGACCTGCTCATCCTAGATCTCACCCTCCCCGACGGCGACGGCTTCTCGTTCGTCGAGTGGCTACGTCAGCAACCTGCCCTCCGCACCCTTCCCCTGGTCGTCTACTCCGGCCGCGAGGTCTCCGACGTCGAAATGACCAAGCTTCGCCTCGGCCCCACCGAGTTCCTCACCAAGGCCAAGGTCCAGCCTCAGGAGGTCGAAGAACTTGTCCTTTCCATGGTCCAGCGCATGCGCTCCCGCTTCTCCGATCTCGCCACTGCCGCTACTGCCTAGGAATTTCTGATCTGATCCCTGCTTTGAAAAGGCGGAATTTCGACCGTACCGAAAAGGGAATCGAACGAAATGGGACTTTAGCCCCGAAGGAACGGCAAATTTAATCAGCCCTTCTTAGGAAGAAACTTCCCAGTTACCCCCAATAACTTCCATCGCATGAGAGAATAAGTTCGCTCATGCGACGCATTCTGATCATCGACGATGAGGACGACATCCGCGAAGTAGCGGCCCTCTCCCTTGAGGCCACAGCCGGTTGGGAGATCCTCACAGCCAACTCTGGCGCTAAAGGCATCGAGGTCGCCGTCGCCCAGCAGCCCGACGCTATCCTCATGGATGTCATGATGCCCGAGGTCGACGGTCCTACCACCTTCCGCAACATGCAGCAGAACCCTGCCATCTCCAACATCCCCGTCCTTCTGCTCACGGCAAAGGTTCAGGGAGTCGATCAGCGCCGTTTCGCCGGCCTGGGCGTCGCCGCCGTCCTCTTCAAGCCCTTTGACCCCCTCACCCTCGCTGACCAGATCTCCGAGGTCCTCGGATGGAACAAAAGCGGCCACTCAGAGCAGCCACCGCCTTCCGAACCAACCGTTTGATCCAAAATCCGACTCACTCATCTCAGCCAAGGCCCCTTCCCCACCATGACCGAGAACCAACTCAGGAAACAGACAACCAGCCCATCCGAAGACCCCACTGGAGAGATCGACTCCCTTCTAGCCGATCTCTGGCAGCGTCACCTCCCCGTCCTCCGGGAGCGCC
>Ga0206946_1207_pt1 | contig 12400 bp, 9 predicted proteins | sample Alteio_BWOrgHeat_2_FD_152965 | JGI IMG/M metagenome (GOLD analysis project Ga0206946, IMG submission 152965) | Enriched cells from forest soil in Barre Woods Harvard Forest LTER site, Petersham, Massachusetts, United States -... | ecosystem: Environmental > Terrestrial > Soil > Temperate forest > O... | reverse complement strand
AAGTCATGGAAGCATAGACTTTAGGTCTCGGATTTGGCGTTCGTCGACGTTGATCATTGTAGAAGCAAAAAGCCCGGCGCGTTGGCCGGGCTTCTATTTTCTCCCTGATTTAAGGTTATCAGTGGCGTCAAGGGTTGATGTGGAAAAAAGGGTGATTTCCGTTGGCACCGCCGATTAGATGACCTGCTGGCTATGGAGTCATTGCTTTGCGGATCAGGAGGATAAAGTAAGAGGGTAGTTATCAGAGCATTTTTTCTGATGTTGTAGAGTGGGGGCGCTTCGAGCAAAATACAGCGATTCTTCGCTTGCTCAGAATGACAAACCAAAAAAGGAAAAGGCGCGCCTCGTGTGAGACGCGCCCTTTGTTGTTTGGTCGAGTGTTATTCGGCTTTCTTTTCGGTTGGGGCTTTTTCGGGTGTGGTTAGGGGTTTCGTGATGTCGTCGAGGTAGGCGGGGGTTCCTTCTAGGCGGACGAGAGATGGGTAGCGTTCGCCGTCGTGGTAGTCGATGTCGGCGAGGGTGACGAAGGTGTCGGATTGCAGGATGAAGTGGATGGGTTCGGTTTTGCCCTTGGCGTTTTTGATGGCGGCGCGGAGGGCTTCGGCGGAGAAGATGACTCCGTTGACGGCGATGATCTTTTGGCCGGGAGCCAGCTTGGCTTTGTCGGCCGGACCGGACCAACGGACGTCGGAGATGACGCCTTCGGCGCCGACGCGCAGGCCGAGGGAGTACCAGACGTTGAGGCCTGCGCGGCGTGGGCCGCCTGACATGGCCATGGTGCGCTCGGAGGCGCTGGGCTTGTCGGTGAAGACGAGCTTGTAGCCGCCGCGCTCGATGCCGCTAAGGTCGGCGTGGGGGTTGGGGTTGTCGATGCGCTCGTGCATGAAGGTGGCCCAGTCGTAGGGAAGGACCTGATTGAGGTCGCGGATGAGCTCGTCGCGGTTGTAGGTGAGGATGGAGGGGCCGATGTTTCCGCCCTGGGCGAGGAAGATGTGAAGGAAGTCGGTGAGGGACTTCTTGTTGTCGGTCTTCTGGCGGATGAGGGTGTCGGCGTCGAGCCAGAAGAGCTCGCCCTCCTGGTAGTAGTCCTGGCCACGCTTCCAGTTGGACCAGGTGGGGTTGCCGCCGCGGAGGATGCTGGCGGCGATGGCGGTGTCTTCGGTGGAGCGCCACTCACGACCGGGCTTGTAGTCGAGGTTGGCGGCGGACATGGCGAGCATGTCGCGGTACTGGGCCTGGTTCTTGAGGCCGGAGCGGGCGGCGAGGACGTTGCCGAGGTACTGGGTCATGCCCTCGTAGACCCAGAGGAGCGAGCCTTCCTGCATCTTGGCGAAGTCGGTCTGGTAGAGGTTGTACGGGCGGCGATATTTGCCGTTCCAGGAGTGGGTGAACTCGTGGGAGAGGAGGTCGGCTTCGGCGAGCTGGTGGGCGTCGTCGGAGAAGCCTTTTTCGCCTACGCCGTTGTCGGAGGACTGGCCGTGCTCGAGGCCTTCACCACCGGCTACATCGGAGAGGGTGAGGAGGAAGTGATAGACGTTGTAGTGGCGGGAGTTGTAGGCGGCTCCGGTCTCGCGGACGAGGTTGGAGAGCTGGGCGAGGAGTGCGGGGCGGAGCTCGGAGTCTTCAGGGGCGTCGGCGACTACGTCGATGAAGTGCTTGGGGGTAACTTCAGGGGCGAGGGGGTACTCGTGGAAGTATTGGCCGGTGATGACGGGGGAGTCCTGGAGCTGCTCGACGTTGGTGGCGGCGAAGTGAGTGGTGCCGCCCTTAGGGTGCTGCGGGTCGTAGCCGTCGGTGGGGGTGAGGGCGGTGCCGATGCCCCAGCCTTCAGGGACGGTGACGGAGGGCTGGACGGGGATTTCTTTGACGGGGGTGTTGGCTGGATAGAGGAGGAGCTTTTCCCACTCGAGGACGGCGAGCTTCTGGCTCATGCGGGCGGTGACGATGCAATCGAGGTGGGCGTGGAGGGTGGTGACGCCGGCGGGGACGGTGACGTGGAACTGGTAGAGGTCCTGATCGTCGCGGCGCCAGGGTAGGGTTTGGCCGTTGGCGGTGAAGACTACGCCGGTGATGTCATCGACGGGGCCGGTGGGGCGATGGTTGCCGGGGATCCACTTTGGGGTGGTCAGGGAGACGGGGCCGGGTTTGACGGGGATGTCGATCTCGGCGTGGTAGAGCTTGCGGGGTGCGTCGGAGAGGTCGGCGGTGATCTGGATGGGGTCTTTTTGAGCGAAGGCAGCGGTGGTGAAGAAGAGGGTCAGAGGCAGGACGGACTTGCGGATGAACATTTGTGGGTGGTCCTTTAGGTTTGCTGGATTTCTATGAGACGGATGGGCAGGGGGCGGGGACGCAACGGAAGTTTGAATTCGGCGTTGCGTCCGGATGAGGTCAAGAATTCAGGGCGGATTCGATGGCGGCGATGACGGCGGGGTCGTTGGGGGTGACTTCGGGGGAGAAGCGGGCTACTACGTTGCCGTTGCGGTCGACGAGGAACTTTTCGAAGTTCCAGAGGATGCCGGGTTCGGGGTTCGTGGGAGCGCCGTTGTGCTTGCTTTGGAGGAAGCCGTTGAGGCGCTCACGGAAGGTTTCGCGGGTGGGGCCAATGGCTTTGGGTTGGGCGGCGATGAGGGCTTTGTAAAGGCCGTGGGTTTCGACACCTGTGACTGCGATCTTGGAGAACATGGGAAAGTCGACGTTGAAGGTACTCGTGCAGAACTTGTGGATCTCCTGGTTGCTGCCGGGTTCCTGGGCGCCGAAATCGTTGGCGGGGAAGCCACAGACGACGAGGCCGGAGTCCTTGAAGCGGGAGTAGAGTTTTTCGAGGGCGTCGTACTGCGGGGTGAGGCCGCATTGGGAGGCGACGTTGACGATGAGGAGGACTTTGCCTCGGTAGTCGGCGAGGGAGGTGCCTTCACCAGTGATGGTGTGGACGGGGATGTCGTAGAGGGTGGACATAGTGCTTTCCAGTGTATCGCTACGGTTTCTTTATGTGGCGGCGGTGGGATGCGCTTGCTTTGCTGCTGTTGAAGGGGAATTAATGGATGGTGATGGTGAATATCCCGTGGTACTTGTGAACGGAAGGTAAAGGAGGGATTGATGGAGTTCGGCTGACGGAACAATTACTATCGAAAGAAATATGTCAATTGTTGATCGTCTGGTAGGGAAGCCGTTAGCTACGAGTGAAGAGCGGGCCGAGCACATCGGTGTGGCCGCTGGAATTCCGATATTTGGGTTGGATGCGCTGACGAGCGCGGCTTACGGACCAGAGGCAGCGATGACGCTGCTGATTCCACTGGGGTTGGCGGGCGTTCACTACATTGTGCCGGTGATCTCGGCGATTCTGATTCTGTTGGTGATTGTGTACTTCAGCTACCGGCAGACGATTGAGGCTTATCCTAGCGGCGGTGGTTCGTACACGGTAGCGAGTGAGAATCTGGGCGATGGCGCGGGCCTGTTGGCGGCTGCGGCGTTGATGATCGACTACATTTTGACGGCGGCGGTGGGAATCTCGGCGGGCGTTACGGCGTTGACTTCGGCGGTGCCCAGTTTGAATCGACATACGCTGGCGCTGTGTCTTGTGATTCTGGCGATTCTGGCGGTTGTGAATCTGCGCGGCGTGAAGGACACAGGGGCGGCGTTTATTCTGCCAACATTTTTGTTTGTGGGCACCCTGCTGGCGGTGATTGGCGTGGGGGTATACCGGACGATCGTGACTGGGGGACACCCGGTTCCGGTGGATATTCCACCTCCTGCGCTGCCGGCTACGATGAAGTACCTCACGATATGGCTGCTGATGAAGACGTTTGCCAGCGGGTGCGCGGCGATGACGGGCGTGGAGGCAGTGTCGAACGGAGTGATGGCGTTTGGCGAGCCGCGGGCGAAGAAGGCGCAGCGAACGCTGACCATCATCATTGCGGTGCTGATTGTGCTGCTGTTTGGAATTGCTTACCTGTCGAGGGCGTACGGGATTACCGCGATGGAGCCGGATGCGCACGATTATCAAAGTGTCTTGAGCATTCTGACGACGGCGGTGTTTGGACGTGGATGGTTTTACTACCTGACGATGGGCTCGGTGCTGGCGGCGCTGTCGTTGAGTGCGAATACGGCGTTTGCAGATTTTCCGCGGCTGGCGAAGGCGATTGCTTCGCATGATTATCTGCCGCATGTGTTTACGCTGCGTGGGCGGCGGTTGCTCTATTCGCATGGAGTCTACGCGCTGACCGGATTTACAGCGGTGATCCTGATTCTGTTTGGGGGTGTGACGGACCGGTTGATTCCGCTGTATGCGATTGGGGCGTTTCTGGCGTTTACGCTTTCGCAGGCAGGCATGGTCGTGCACTGGATGAAGATGGAGAAGCATCCGGGGCGGCTGTGGCATATGTTCGTAAACGGCTTTGGCGCGGTGGCTACAGGTATTACGACCATCGTGGTGCTGGTGGCGAAGTTCGTGGCTGGAGCGTGGGTAACGGCGCTGCTGGTGCCGGTGATGATTGGGATCATGATGGCTGTGAAGCGGCACTACTCGAGGGTGAAGCGGGAGATGAAGGACATGACTCCGCTTAATCTGGTGAACCTGGAGCAGCCGATTGTGGTGATTCCGATGGCTCGGTGGGATCGGATCACAGAGAAGGCGATGCGGTTCGGGCTGCTGCTATCGAAGGAGATCAAGGTGGTGCATGTCCACTCCGACGATGAGCAGGAGAGCCTGGATGATGTGTGGGAGGACAATATTCTTGCGCCGATCAAGAAGGAAGGGCTTGAGGAGCCGGAGTTGGTGGTGATTCCTTCTTCTTACCGCTTTATTATCAATCCGTTGATGGATTACATTCTGGAGCTGGAGAAGGAGAATCCGGGGCGGAAGGTGGCGGTGCTGCTGCCGGAGTTGGTGGTAAGGCATTGGTGGGAGAACGCGCTGCATAATCAGCGGGTGCAGTTGCTGAAGCTGTTTCTTCTTTTGAAGGGGAATCAGCGGATTGTGGTGATTAATATTCCGTGGTATCTGTGAGTTTTTTTTGACGCGGATTTTGCAGTAAAAATCGCGGATATACGGCGGTTTTTGCTGGTCAGCTCATGGAAAAAGCGTGGAAATGCCGGTCAGCTGACCGGCATTTTTTCGTCCGATTGGGAAGTTTCAGGCTTCTGCGGCCACAGGGTTCTGCCAGGTGGGGGAGAGGTCGCGCAGGTGGGCTACGGCAGCGGGGATGAGTTCGAGGGCGCGGTCTACTTCTTCCTCTGTGGTGAGCTTGGAGAGGGAGAAGCGGATGCTGGCTCGGGCCCGGGTGGAGGAGAGCCCCATGGCGGTGAGGACGTGCGAGGGTTCAGTGGCGCCGGACTGGCAGGCGCTGCCTCCGCTGACGGAGAGGCCCTTGAGGTCGAGGGCGATGACCAGGGCTTCGGCCTCGACGTGGTCGAAGTAGATGTTGGTGGTATTGGCTACGCGTGGGGCACCGCCGCCGTTGACGCCAGCTTCGGGGACCTTGGCGAGGATGCCTTGCTCGAGGCGGTCGCGGAGGGCGGCTAGTTTCGCGGAACCTTCGGTGGCGAGCCAGGAAGTGCCGATTTCGGCGGCTTTGCCGAGGCCTACGATGCCAGCTACGTTTTCGGTTCCGGCGCGACGCTGACGCTCGTGAGAGCCTCCGTGCATCATCGGGTTGAGACGGACATTGCGGCGGACGAAGAGGATGCCGATGCCCTTGGGGGCGTGCATCTTGTGGCCGGAGATGGTGAGGAGATCGACGTCCTTGAGGGGGCCGTGAGGACCGAGGTCGAGAGGGAGCTTGCCGGCGACCTGGACGGCGTCGGTGTGGAAGAGTGCTCCAGCGGCGTGTGCGATGGCGGCTAGCGCGGCGATGGGCTGGACGACGCCAGTCTCGTTGTTGGCGAACATGACGCTGACGAGCTTCGTGTTGGGGCGGATGGCTCCGATGAGCTCGGCTGGCTCGATGATGCCCTGCGCGGTGCAGGGGAGGAAGGTGACGTCGATGTTGCGGTGCTCGAGCGACTCGGCGGCATGGAGGATGGCGTGGTGCTCGATGCTGGTGGTGATGACGTGGGTCTTCTCTTTGGTGGGAGAGAGCTCGGAGGTGAGGGTGCCGAAGAGGGCGAGGTTGTCGCTCTCGGTGCCGCCGGAGGTGAAGACGATCTCGGAGGGGCGGCAGTGGAGCATGCGGGCGATGGAGTCGCGTGCGTGATCGACGGCGGCGCGTGCGTGTTGGCCGTGCTGGTGGATGGAGCTGGCGTTGCCGAAGTGTTCGATCCAGAAGGGACGCATGGCCTCGTAGACCTCTGGGAGGAGAGGTGTGGTGGCGTTGGCATCCATGTAAATACGCTGCATAACTCTATTTTACCCGTCTATTGTGACGAATGAGGGCGCGAGGGTTAGAGGAACTCTGTTAGGCTGGGCGCGGTTATCCGGTTTTCCGAGAAAAGAACAGGAGAGAACGACGATGATGAAGCGGATGGTTGTGACGATGGCGCTGGCTGCTTGTTGTGTAACAGGGGCACGGGCGCAGATGAACAATGCGACTCCGAAGGCTGATCCAGGTGCGATGGTGGAGCCTTCGAAATCGCTTGGTGCGCTGCTGAAGATTTATGAAGACGAGATGATGGGCCTTGTAAATGCCATGCCAGCGGATAAGTACAGCTTTGCGCCCAGTCAGGCGATTTTTAAGCCGGAGCAGGTGACGAAGTACGACGGAGTGAGGACGTTTGGGCAGATGGTCGGGCATGTGGCGCAGGCGAACTACTTCTTCTACGGCTCGTTAGGTGGAGCAAAGCCCGATGTGGATGTGAAGGCGATTGGGAGCATGACGTCGAAGGAGGATCTGGTGAAAGCACTGGCGGCTTCGTTTGCCTATGCCCACAAACAGATTGATACGCTGACGGCGGCGAATGCGTTTGCCACGGTCAAGGGTGACCAGACCAATACGAGCATGGTTGCGTTTGGTATCGCACATGGGTTCGATCACTATGGGCAGTTGGCTGAGTATCTGCGGATGAATGGGATTGTGCCTCCGGCGAGTGCTAAGTAGGCTTGATTCGGTGTGAAAAGAGCAGCCTTTGGGCTGCTCTTTTCATTTGGAAGAGCCAGGGTCGACTTTTTTGTACTGATTAAGTGCTGGCCGAAGTGACCGCGGAGTCCAATGAGTGCATTGACCTGTTAGCACGAACCGACACCCAGTTCTGGTTGGCCATGCCTCGATACAACCACCACGGTAATGGAGCGGAGCACGTGTCTGCTCTTCCGATCCGTTTGGCGGGACATAGTTTGTCTCCCTCAATTCCGAATCGTCGAGCGACGGCGACAAGAAGGCGGGTTCCAGAATTATCTCAACAACTCGGAGCCTAAACGAACACGACTGTCTTGTTCTGGTAGACCAGGATGCGATTTTCCAGATGCCAGCGCACTGCACGCGAGAGCACGACCTTCTCCAGGTCACGTCCTTTGTACAACATATCCTCAACAGTGTCGCGATGGGAGACGCGCACCACGTCTTGCTCGATGATTGGCCCTTCATCCAGACCGGCGGTCACATAATGGCTGCTGGCTCCGATCAACTTCACGCCGCGAGCAAAGGCCTGATGATAGGGTTTCGCACCGACGAAAGCAGGAAGAAAAGAATGGTGAATGTTGATCATGCGTAACAGGTACTGCGCGACGAACTCCGGTCCCAGGATCTGCATATAGCGCGCGAGCACGATCAGATCCACTTCCTGCCCGAGTAGCTCAAGCATCTCCTGCTCGGACTCGCGCTTGTCGTAGGGATTGGTCAGTAGATGGAATGGGATTTGATAGAAGTCGGCTAGCCGCTTGGCGGTCGTGTGATTGCTGATGATTCGGACGATGTCACACCTCAATTCACCCGTGTCATGCCGGTACAACAGGTCGGCAAGACAGTGGTCATAGGCGGAAACCAGGATGGCCATCTTGGGGCGGTGGTCCGTCAATGCCAGGTGGTAGTTGATCAGGTAACGTTCGACCAGCGGCTTGAAGTGGTGCTCAAAATCGGAGATTGGAATATCGAACCCCTCCAGATCCCACTCAAGCCTCGACAGGAACAGGTCGCGGCTATTATCCAGGTGGTCGTCGCAGTGCAGGACGCTACCGTTGTGCGCAATCAGGAACTGGGAGATTGCTGCAACCACACCTTTGCGTGCGAAGCCACTGGGAGCGCTCAGGAGTAGGACGGCGGTGCTCATTTTCTCATTTTGCGCCAAATCACACTCCGCGGGAGCGGCTCGGGCAAACCTCCCCTGGCCGAATCGTCGCCAAGTGAAGTTGAGCAAGCATTGTCCGGTCAGTCGGCGATAAATCGCCCGATGCGCTCATTGCCTCGGGATAAAGCTTTAGAACAGTGTGTTCTAGCGGAAGAGGTCGTCGTAGGACGATGTTTCTTCGGTGGGTGGGGTTGCGCGGAGGACGTAGGTGATGCCGATGCCTGCGGTGTCGGTGTGGCGGCGGAGGCTGCGGCTGTAGTAGCCGGAGAGGGTTGTGTGGTAGTTGAGGGCGAGGTCGAGGGAGTTGGTGAAGCCGTTGTCTTCGGTGACGTTGTAGCCCTTGACGACCATGGTCTTGCCGCTGCGTGAAGGGCCGTAGATCTTCTGGTCGCCGATGGGGAGCTGCTCGTAGACGTTGGTCTCGAAGGCTACTCGGCGGATGAGATCGATGCCGAGGCCGAGCTGGAAGTGGGCGAGCGGGCCGAGGGAGGTGTAGGTTTTGTTGACCTGGCGGTTGACGAGGGTGGTGGAGTCTCCTGCGCCGAGTTCGAGGATGGGCGTGAAGCGGCCGAAGGTGCGTTCGAAGTGATTATTGAGATCGAAGGTCATGCGTCCGGTGGTGAGGCCGTAGGCTTCGTCGCCTGAGGGTACGGTGAAGGCGAGGGTGGACTGATACAGGTAGGGGCCGGGTGTGAACTGGGCGTGAAGGCCGAAGATGGCGTCGCCGGGTTCCACAATTTGGCTGACGAGACGCGCGTCGGCCTTGGGATGGGCGGCGAGGCTCTCGGCGAGGCGGTACATGTAGATGGGAATGGCCGCGTCGATGGCGAAGGTGTCGTTGATGGTGTAGCCGGCGGCGGGCATGGTGAGGATGGCCCATCCGGTGGTGGATTCGTGAAAGCCGGAGACGGTGAGTCCGGCGTTCCATCCGCGTGAAGATGGGGCGGGGGCAGGGATTCCGGGGACCTGAGTAGTCTCGGATGGTGGTTGCGCGGAGGTGGATGATCCCAGGGGAACCTGAGGGTCAGGGTCCTCTGGTGTCCGGAGCTGCTGAGCTAGAGCGAAAGGGGAGGCGAGGAGAAGAAGCAGGCTTAAATGTGCCCGACGGTGGAATAGTGAGGCCAAACCCTGTCTTCCTGGGATTGCTGGGATGAGCTGTCGTACGAGAATGGCATTTTTTGCGGTCCGTTGCAAAAAAAATCTTGCGCGGGACCGCGTGATGGGATGCTAGCGCTCGGAGATGGGGAGGTAGCGGGCGGGGTAGGCAGGACCAACGTATTCGGCGCGGGGACGGATGAGGCGATTGTCGTCGTGCTGCTCGATGACGTGGGCGGCCCAGCCGGCGATGCGGCTGACGGCGAAGATGGGAGTGAAGAGGTCGATGTCGATACCGAGGGTGGTGTAGGTGGAGGCAGAGTAGAAGTCGACGTTGGCGTTGAGCTTCTTTTCCTGCTTGACGAAGAGCTCGATCTTGCGCGACATATCGAACCACTTGGTGCTTCCGGCGGCGCGGCCCAGCTCTTCGGACATGCGGCGGAGGTGCGTGGCGCGTGGATCTTCGGTGTGATAGACGCGGTGGCCGAAGCCGGAGATCTTTTTCTTCTCTGCGAACATCTGGCGGACGTACTCGACGGGATCGGCGCCTGCTTTGTCGATGGCGTAGAGGAGGCGCATGGTGGCCTCGTTGGCTCCGCCGTGAAGCGGGCCTTTGAGGGCGCCGATGGCACCTGTGATGGCGGAGTGAATGTCGGCGAGGGTGGCGGCGATGACGCGCGCGGCGAAGGTGCTGGCGTTGAGCTCGTGATCGGCGTGGAGGATGAGCGCGATGTCGAAGGCTCGGGTGGCGGTCTCGGATGGCTTTTCGCCGTTGAGCATCCAGAGGAAGTTGGCGGCGTGGGAGAGGGTGGGATCGGCGTCGACGACGGGCTTACCTTTACGGATGCGGTCGAAGATGGCGACGATCATAGCGATCTGCGCGGTGAGCCGGTAGGATTTGCGGACGTTGGCGTCGTGGGAGCTGTCGGCCTCGTCGGCGTCGTAGATGCTGAGGAGCGAGACGGCGGTGCGAAGGACCTGCATGGGCGTCGCGTTGGTGGGGACGCTGCGGAGGAGCTCAATGATTTTGGGATCGAGGTTGCGGGCTGCGGCGAGATGCGCGGAGAACTCGGCTAGTTCGGCGGTGTTGGGGAGTTTGCCGAACCAGAGGAGGTAGGTGGTCTCCTCGAAGGTGGAGCGCTGGGCGAGCTCGTGTATGTCGATGCCGCGGTAGGAGAGGACGCCGGCGTCGCCGTCGATCCAGCAGATGGAGGAGCTGGTGGCGACGATGCCTTCCAAGCCTTTAGGTGCGGCAACAGTGGACATAATGGACTTCTCCCGGTGGAACTTAAGTACATTTGGTTATAGCGCAGCGGTGAAACGGTTGTCACGGCTCGGTGGGCGAATATCGGTAGCGGCGTGCGACGAAGGTGGTATGCGCTTGTTATGCAGTGCGATCGGGGGAGAAGGGTTTCAGGTCGATGGAGGGCTGTTCGCCGGAGAGAAGCTGCGCCATGACGTGTGCCGTGGCCGGGGCCAGGAGGATTCCATTGCGATAGTGGCCCGTCGCTATGAAGTGGTTTTGCCGGCCAGGGGCGGGGCCGAGTAGAGGAAGTTCGTCTGGCGCTGCTGGACGGAGGCCGGCCCAGGCTTCGAGTTGGGGAGCGAGGGCGAGGAGTGGAAGGAGATTGGTCGCGAGGCTGTGAAGGCGGTCGATGTCTGCGGGATGGACGGTCTTGTCGAAGCCTGCGTCTTCGATGGTTGCTCCTATGATGGCTCTGCCTGCGCGGGGGCCAGCGGTGCGAGGGACGATGTAGATCTCGGGTGTGCGGAGAACGAGGTTCAGCGGAAGCGAAGGGGGAAGAATGGAGGCGAACATCTGACCCTTGCGGGGTGTGATGGGGAGATGTGTGGGGGAGATGGATGCTGTCGACCAGGCTCCGGTGCAGTCGATGAACTTTGCGGCTTGTATTACGTCTGTAGGAGTGTGGACTTCCATGGTGTCGTTGGAGATGGGGCGAACGAAGTTGACGGAGGTGTGAGGGCGGAGGTCTATAGAGCTGGCGGTAATGGCGGCCAGAAGTGCTGCGGCCATTTGGTGGGGGTCGAGGCTGTTCTCTTCAAGGAGGGTGAAGGTGTGGCTGCGTGGGTTAAGTTGAGGCAGAAGGCGCTTGAGGTCATTTGGGGTGAGGAGGCTGGTTTGAGCGGTGGGCTCTACGGATTGCAGAGTGAGGCTGGTGTGGAACGGGACTCGGTGGTCTGAGAGAGAGTGGAGGCGGTCGAGAAAGGCCGGGTAGAGGGAGAGACTGAGATTGGAGAGAGGGGCGAGCTGCTGGGGATTGTGAGGGTCGCGCGCGGCAAGCATGCCGGCGGCTGCGGTGGAGGCTTCGGAGAGGGGGAACGAGCGATCGAGGACGGTGACGCGGGCTCCACGGTGGTGGAGTTCGAGGGCGAGGGAGAGACCGATAATGCCGGCTCCGGCGATGCAGATATCGGAGTGTTGCATTAGATAAGTCTAGATGGCGGGGAAGAGGTTATAGTTTGGGTGTGCAGATTTGCGTCGACCGGCGGGGATAGTGATAAGCGCTGAGGTAATACGTCCAACGGTGCAGAGAGATGGAAAAATTCAGGAGGCGGAATGAGTGAAGAATTCGTAGAGGAACGGTCGATACCGGGAGCATTGCTCGCAGTGATTGTGGTTGCGTTGTTGGCGGCGCTGGGCTCGCTGGTGTGGTGTTACGGTCTGCAGGGCCGTCTTGGCGTGGCGCAGCAGAGGCTGGCGGCGGCGGACCAGAAGAACGCGGAGCTGGCGCAGAAGCTTGAGGCTACGAATGCTCGGCTGCGGGCGACGAGTGAGACGCTGGGGCAGAGCGTCGGGATCACGCAGAAGCAAATGGAGGCTCGGACGCAGAGCCTGATCGCAGCGCAGGCCGCACAGAGGGCAGAGGCGGCGAAGCTTGCAGAGGCCCAGGCGGCGACGAGCAAGCAGATTGGCGCCGTGTCGACCGATGTGGCCAGTGTGAAGACAGACGTTGGTGGCGTGAAGACTGACGTTGCCACCACGAAGAGCGATCTGGAGGCGACGAAGACGCAGTTGAACCGCGTGATGGGCGATGCGGGCGTGATGAGCGGATTGATCGCGACGAAC
>Ga0206946_1040_pt1 | contig 12406 bp, 10 predicted proteins | sample Alteio_BWOrgHeat_2_FD_152965 | JGI IMG/M metagenome (GOLD analysis project Ga0206946, IMG submission 152965) | Enriched cells from forest soil in Barre Woods Harvard Forest LTER site, Petersham, Massachusetts, United States -... | ecosystem: Environmental > Terrestrial > Soil > Temperate forest > O... | reverse complement strand
GCTATGAGCGGCGCATGTTTGGGCGAAGGAGTACCGCCGGGAGTTGCCGCTGACGCTTTCTACGAAAAAGGAACCAATCTGGGGTCTTTACTGCAAATCATAGAAGCGATGGCTCGCTCGGATCGGCAGTTGGATTCCCAGCACTCCAGCCTGATGGCGCCCATCTGGATTCCGAGAAACGGACATGATTCTTCCAGTAGAGCCAGATCGCGAAGTGCATCAACCGCCCTTGCCAACGAGGAACTTGACGCGGGCCATTTGATCAGAAAAAGAGGACCAACTCTGGGCAAGGCTCCAGTGAGGCCTATCTTGAACAAATAAATCCCATCTTTCGATCTAGCCCACCTCAGTCTATCGCGCGTCCCCTGGGAAGCACTTGATCACCCGGAAGGCTGAAACATACGCCGATCCCCAAAGTCAGCTTATCGGTAAAGTGGAATCTCAGCAGGTCGTCTTAAACGTTGGCTAAGTCAAACTGCTGCATTTTCAGCGCCAATTTCCTCACCCGATGGATTCTTGGAGCATTGCCCTCCCCTTCGAGAGGCCCGGAAATCCGGGAGTCAGTTCCTGCTACCGTGCTATCGCCCCCCTGTAATCGATACCTCGCGCTGAACGGCATGCCTTTCACGTTTATCCAGTACCGGTGTTTCCCACGTAGCCAACCGGATGCTGCGCAATGCGTGTGTGCCATCGGCTTCACTGTCGAACTGCAACGCGAGCCTTGCCATCCTCGGGGTATATTCTCCAGTAGAAGCGCCCCACACAAAGGATTTCCTCGTGTCGTTTTTGCAGATGAGCATCAGAGCGTTCACGGTCGAGTCGTACTCCACCTGATATCTGCCGGCGGGAAACGCCTTTCCTCGAGCCTCGAAGTTGAAGGGCACATTGACGGCCATAGTTTCAGAAGCAAAGGCCGCAGTCGCGCCTACCGCGACGGCCGCCAGGACAAACATACGAATCATCGGTCGCATAGTCGTTCCTCTCTACTCAACACGCTACGAAATTCCTCTTGTAGCGGCGTCAAATCGCAATCGAGTTCTCGTCAAATGTGGCGAACTGTTCTTGACACGTGACAACTGCGACCGCCACCAGATCTAATGTTTCTACTCCGTTAGCGACTTTTGCTTTTTGCCCAATCCAACGCAACAAGTGGAGAAAAAGATGTCGAAGTTCAGTGTGTACGAATACAGAACACAGCCCGGGTTCGATCAGAACAAGTTCGAGGGAGCGAATCAGGCCATCCCGATGAAGACCCTCGTGATCCACTGCTTTGACCCTCGCGCGGCTGAAATCCCGCAGAAGGTCGCCGAATATTTTGGGGATGAGGTTTACCCGGGCGAAAATATCCTCGACGAAGCCGGCAATCGGGTTGGCAGCACGCGAACGTTATTTGTCGAGACAAATGCCGGCGGCCGTGCGGCCTTTGCTCTGCTGTCGGTGGCGGCAATGGACTATATATTCAACGTTCAAAACGTTATCGTGGTTCACCACTCGTTCTGCGGCACGACGACCTACACACCTGAGCTCCTCATCGAGGAGTTCCATGATCACCATCACGCGGATATCTCGACGTTGTTTGATCGCGAAAGCGTAGCCATCATGGACTTCGAGAAATCGCTCAGGTATGACGTCGGGTTGCTTCGTTCCAGCCCGGCAGTGCCGAGAAATATCAAGCTCTACGGCTTCTTCTTCGACATCAATAGCGGCAAGCTAACCGAGGTCGTGCGAGACATCCCTGCTTAGACCGCGGTGTGAATAACCAGACACAGCGGTGTGGCCGCGTCGTCGCTCAGTTGAACAAATGGCCGGGTGCCCCATGTAGCGAAGCTTACATGGGCCGAAACGACCGTCGAAGAGACATACAAATACACAATGTCTTTACCACGCAACCCCAGTCAACTTCTCAGAAACCCTGACAACCTCCGCAACCAGGGTGCCCCAGGTCTCGCTTTTGAGACCTGGGATTGCATCTAATACCAAGCCGCAACTCTACACCGTCATCCTGAGCGAAGCGCAGCGGAGTCGAAGGACCCGCACGAACACTGTTAGCCTGCCCTGAGCAAAGCCGAGGGGTTCGTGCGAAGCCGACCAAAGGTCGGCCCTCCCTAACATTCCGGGAGCACGAAAAGGGTGCCCCATCCTTTCGCGCACTTTGCGAAAGGGTGGGAACCGCAACTCTATCTACGCCGTCATCCTTTGGTCTTCTAGTTTGTGATCGTTACCGAGGCCGACACCAGTTGAGCACTTGCAACAGGCAGCGACGAGCGATGCGGACTTATTTCCATGCTGGCGTTACCATCGACCAGCGACGTAATGACAAATAAGTAAGTCTGCCCGGATCGCAGCAAATCGGGTGGTACTGTTATCGAGGTTTTTGCTGTGGACAAGGTTGTCGAGGATACATACCTGACTGTGCCATCCGGAAAGGTCGTTGGGCTCATGATCGCGACGGTATAGCCGAATGGCGTGCCAATGGCAGGCGGGTCCCAGCTGAGTGTCACTGCTGTGTCGTTGATTGTGCCGGCGTTGAAGAGGTCGGCTCCATTGATCTTCGGGTTTTGCACTGCTGAGATCAGCGGTTTGACTGGCGCAGTTGGCACTGAGGTCGTCTGGGTATTAGTCAGAGTGATGCCCTGGGTTTTGCCTCCGGGCACTTGAACGGCAACCGAAGCAGTCTGACAAACACTGAAGATGCGTCTCCAGGCTGAAGGATACGGATCGCTGTATTGCACGGTCCCCGCTTCCACATCGGTTGTCAAAGGTAAATTCGGGGAGCAGGAGGGTATGAGGAGGAAGGCCGAGAAGTTTCCGCTGGTCCAGATAAGATCGATCGGGGTTGAGAGCGACACGTTAGGACCGTCAGCGGCAATATAGGGCTGTACGGAGAGGTAGAAACTGCCTCCCACAGCGGAGGTCGCTGTTGGGGCAATGTGATCGAACAAAGGAGCCCACTCGGACCCTTTGACACTGAGGTCAATCGAAGCCGGAACCGTAGGATTCAATGCTCCGCTGATCGTATTGTGGCCACCGGTCGTCAGGGACAGATTCGACAGCGTAAGCGCAGGGCCCAGTACGTATCCATCCATGGATCCAAACGCAGCCGGTTCGTACTGCCTCACAAACGCCCTCTTTATCACGGAATAATCAAGGTTACCGTTAGCCACAAGCTCCCCGACGGATGTGGTGGAACCTGGATTCGTCGATGCCAAATAGGGCAACTGCGCTTCGAGAGCATCGAATTGCAACAGGCCAGCCGTTGGGTCCAATGAGGTGAAACTGAAGTTCATGTACGTCGTCGAGGTGGTCGGAGTAGTGGGATTGGCAGTTGTGCCAAAGATGTCGCGGCCGACATCGAAGGTGCTGCTGCTGGTCCAGTATGTGTCCTGCGGTCCAAGCCTCAACCAGTAATATCCGGAGGGGACATTGGGAATCTCGAAAGTTCCATTCGCTCCGGCGGTTCCGGAGAGGGATTGGAAGGAGCCGTCCGGTTGCGGCACGAGCGCTGCAACGTGGAAGGTGATGACACTCCAGTCGAAAGGGACGCTGGTTGAGCCGTTTTCATTCCACAATGTATCGATACGGCTGATGTGGATGGTACCGGATGGCGTCACCGTCCAGGACTGTGTCGCCGATGCTCCGCCTGATGCGTTTGCAGTCACGGTGAAGCTGTTTGCGGTGCGGGATTGTTGCGCCGTAGGCGTCCACGAGAGGGTATTTCCGCTGAGCGTCGCGCCGGTGGTGCGTTCGATAAGGAAAACGTAACAGCAGTGCCGCTGGCCGCAAGTTGATAGCTGTAAGGCGAACCCTCGACGGCTTGCGTACCGGGCGTGCTGGTAAAGACAGGCGCAGCCGGAGCCGGGATGGTGTTGTTCCCACTACAGGCTGTGAGCAGAAAGACGATCAGTGTAACAAGTACGACATGGTATCGTGACAAACGGTACTTCCCCAGGGATGTAATGGCGATCCCGGTTCAGTGTCAAGGTGTCCGGGTCGAATTTCAAGAGAAATGTTGAGCCATGGATGCCAACGGTATTACGGCAGTTCTCAAGAAGTCCGTATCTCGGACAAGTGTTCTCACGACCCTGATTCAAACTGCCCCACTGCCCTCTACACCGTCATCCTGAGCGAAGCGCAGCGGAGTCGAAGGACCCGTACGAACAAGTTCGTGCGAAGCCGACCAAAGGTCGGCCTCCCTAACAATCCGAAGCGCGAACATGGGTGCCCCAGAGCCAGCCCTGAGCGAAGCCGAAGGGTCTCGCCTTTGAGACCTGGGATTGCACAGCTCCATCCAACGCCGTCATCTTGAGCGAAGTACCCTCTCACATTTGTCGTCCCGACCGAGCTCGCCATCCGTGGACAGCAGCGCACAATCACTGGACCGCATGACACGAATAGCGAGCCATTCTCGAGGTGGTCATTCAGTTGTCGTCATCACAGTCATCATCGCCGTCATTATCGTGCACAGCACGCAAGTTATTCCTGTAGACTGTTTGGCCGACAGCCTTGCCCAGGCGAGCTCCAGCCACCTGATCGGTTCGAAAATGTATTCCGCCGTAAACGCGAGCGTCGGAGATGTCATTGGTAATCTGCCTGAACGAGGTGTACTGCAGGACGATCGTAGGCACTGCAGGGTTCGACAGCGTCATCGAATGTCCAGCTTCGCCGTAGAGACGTCTCATGACAGCGGCCGCCGCATTGGCTGCGCTGCCGTGGTTGGAGGGATAGCTCGGGAAGCATGGGGTCACAATAAATGGGACGTAGTTTGGATCAGGGTCGGTTTTCCGGTTGCCGTCCGTGTCTCCTGCACGAATCGCGGTTTCGGGGCGCCAGAAATTGTAGTGGTACTTGTTGAGGAATGTAGCGACCAGGCTGTCGCTGATCGCCATGTTGACCAGGGCCAGAGCCCGGGCGTTCTCTGACAGCGAACGCCTCTGTTCCTGCGCGACCTGCCTTGCGGCCTGATTGAATGCCTGGGTTGGCGAGGTCGCCGCGTAGTAGGTCGCGACATCGGATCGATCTGGTGGCCGCTCCGGGCTGTCGAGGCTCCCTACCGTCATCACTTCGTTGTAGGCTTTCGCGTATTTGTTGCTCGTAAGGGCTGGCGGCGGTTCGAGGAGAAACTCCTTCGCGCTCCGGATACCGAAAGGTGTTATGTTCTGCCATTGAAATGCTATTCCGACTGCGATTCCATTCACGATTGGACAACTCGGTGTGGCCTGCCATTCGCCTGGAACAACCGGTCCGGGTATCTTGAATTGCGCCGGCGACGAGCCGTCATTGGCACGAAGAGCGATCAGGGCATAAGCTGCGGCGTCGCCCGTCGCTATACCTTTGCTCTTGGCTTGAACGTCATGTATCAAAGCCAGTGAGTTGGCGCGGGCAGCGTCGAGCGTCGACGCGCTGGCCGGGAAATAGGTGCTCAGCACTCGATAGGCAGCCTGGATGGCCGCTGCGTCGGCTGAGGCGCCGTGAGGCGCGACGATGCTCCCGATATAGGGTCGATAGTCGCCAGTGATGGCGTTGACGGCTTCAAAGACAGCGAGTTGCACAATCGCCGCATATCGTGCCTGGGCGAACGGGTTCTGGCCGTTCGCAACGGCTGTGTCTACCGCAATTACGTTCCAGTCCAGGACGGAATCGGCTTTTGCGACGACAGGCCCGAACAGTAGAGTCGCCATCAACATGCACAGCCCAAAAGTCCTCTGCCCCATGCCACTATGCATCCTCTTCATTGTGTTTCCCCCAATTCTCACTGCCTCTGGGTCAGTGGTGAGCGGCATTCTTACCGTAGAGGGCATGGTTGTCCATATCGAAGCGCGTGTCGGGGTGTTATGTTTTGTGTCGCGCTACGTGGAATCACTATTTGCATTTACGTTGGTGGTGTCCGATATGTTGTAAAATCCTCCCACCCACGAATGGGGGTGTGCCGTGGTCTCCACCCCAGCCCGAGAGCAGCAATCGATCCGATTCGGCGAAGATTATGAGCTTGACCTCCGCCCCCGGAGGTTGCGCCGCGGCGGTCATGTCCTGAAGCTGGAGCGCATCCCGTTGGAGATCCTTGTCCTGCTCGTTGAGCATAAGGACGAGATTCTCACCCGCGACGAAATCGTCTCAAGAGTGTGGGGTAAAGGTGTTTTCCTCGATACCGACAACAGCATCCGGGGCGCGATCCGCAAGCTTCGCCAGGTCCTGAACGATGACGCCGAGACCCCACTGTTTATACAGACCGTGACCGGGCAGGGGTATCGCTTCGTCGCGCCGGTTATTACTCCCAAAGAACCACGCGCAGCTTCCGAACCAGAGGCAGCGGGTGTTCTCACTAACGACCGGGATTTCGTGTCGGAACTCGATAGCTGGTTACAAGCCCGAAGACTGCGTATAGTCGAGCCAGATCAGGCTCGCACGGCGGAAAAGACGACGGATGCGGGAACCGGACAGGCGAATCCTAAGTCCTACAGGTGGCTTTTCGTTGGAGCAGCCGCTTTGGTCTCAGTCGCGTGCCTTCTGTCATTCCTGGCAGTTTGGGGCTGGCGACGAGCATCGAACCCGCCCACACATTCCCATGGCAAGATAGTCCTTGCTGTTCTGCCATTCGAAAACTTGAGTCGCGATCCCGACCAGGAGTTCTTCAGTGACGGTCTGACTGAAGAAATGATAGCCCAGACCGGAAAGCTGAATCGGGATCGACTCACCGTGGTAGCCCGCAGTTCCGTTGCAAAGTACAAAGGAACCAATCTGGCCGCGAAAGAGATCGGTAAAGAACTGAACGCGGACTATCTTCTCCAGGGCACCGTTCGCCGCTCGTCTGACCGTGTACGCATCACCGTCCAACTCGTCGAGGCTCAAAATCAGACAGACCTCTGGACCGAGAGTTACGACCGCGAACTCAAAGATCTGCTAGCTGTGCAGGACTCCGTCGTGCAAAGCATCGCGAGCCAAATACACATCGCTCTCACGGAAGAACAGAAAACACGTTTAGCCAATCTGCGGAAAACACGGCCTGAAGCATACGAGGCATATTTGAAAGGTCGCTACCACTGGAACAAGCGAACAGCCGACGGCATGCAAAAGGCGGAGCATTATTTTCAGCAGGCCATTGACAGCGATCCAACCTACGCCGCGGCATATTCCGGGCTGGCCGACTGCAACAGCGGACTTACGTGGCACGGGTTCAAATCCCCGGCCGACGCGCTTCCGAAAGCTTACGCGGCCGCTCGCAAGGCGGTGGAGCTCGACCCACAATCGGCTGAGGCCCACGCCTCCCTGGGCCTTGTGCTCAGCCATGGTTGGAATTGGGCCGGAGCCGAGGCCGAGTTCAAGCGTGCTCTGGAGTTGGATCCTCAATATGCAAATGCGCACCACTGGTACGGAGACTATCTTTCCATCAAGAGCCTCCATGACGATGCGCTTACCGAAGCCAGCCGTGCACTGGAACTCGACCCACTTAATCTCATGATCAGCACATGGGTGGCACTGCGATACTATCAGGCACGTGACTATTCCCGTGCAATCGAACAAGGTCGAAACTCTGTTGAGCTGGACTCGAACTTCGCAGCTGCACACCTTCTGCTGGGCGAGGGCTACGTTCAGGCAGGCTTGCGCAGCGAGGGCGTTAGTGAGCTGAAGCGGGCTGCGAGTCTGTCAGGGGGGAGCCCACTTTACACGGCCCAGGTCGCGGTTGCCCTTGCAGCGGCAGGGCGGAGGAGTGAAGCACTCCGAATCGCACACGACCTGGAGACAATCTCGAGCAAGCGTTACGTTTCTCCCTACGGGATGGCTCAGATCTACGCAGCGTTGAGAAGCGATGAAGACACATTCAAATGGCTGCAAGCTGCGTATCGCGATCGCGCTGTCTGGATGGAATACCTCGCCGTCGATCCGATCTTTGATCGCTATCGCTCCGACCATCGTTTTCAAGAGCTCCTCCGGCGAATCGACCTGCTCTGAGTTTCACCTGATTCCCGAAATCTATTGCTTGTTGAAGTTCCAGCTGCACGTAACAGTGCAGCTCGATCCGCCGGGCTGAACCGGCGAGTCGCAAGCAACCGACGTTGTGGTGCTGCTGCCTTGTACGGATGTTGCATTTGGGTCGGAATTCCCGAACGCCAACCACTGGTATTCGTAATCGGTGTAGTTCGGCGGCGGAGTGGACATGTAACCGTTAAAGACCGAAATCTCAGAGCTATAGCGCGCGAAGTTGATCCCTGCCACGTTAGGGAAGACGGTGAGCTGGGCATTGCCTGAGGCGTTAATGACCCAGGTTTGACTGGCGGTAGAGCCAGAACCGGTCGACACCCACTGCGTCGGATATATGGTCTGACCGGTAGGCTGCTGAAATGTCCCCGGGGCAACAGTCCATGTCTGCGTCTCATTATTGCGATAGTTGGGCCCTGCAACCGACTTCGCGCATATCACCTGCCCAGCCCACCCTGCTTTGGCGCAAGTCGGACACAGGGCGAAGTAGCTCGATATATCGAGGATGAGGTTGGTGGGGTTGTGCGCGTAGGCATCGATACTGCCGTTCGAGCTCGGCACGATGGCCATGTTCGACGTGATGGCTCCGTCGCCCGCATTCAACGTCGAAACGACGGGCTGCGTTTGTCCATCGGGCCACAGAGTCAGGTATCCCAGCGAACCTGGAGGCACCACCGTCGCGTTCATGACGTATCCCTGTGCGGTCGAAGGTGGAGCGCAGGTGCTGTTCTCGATGTCCGCGGTCAGAACCCCGCTGAACGCTCCTGTGCCATTGCGCGTATCCTTCGCGCGGCAAGGAGCAACCGTATAAAGGGACAGCCCTCCTGGGCCCGGGGGCGCGAAATAGCCGTTGATGTCCAGAACCACATCCGAGTCATCGGTCACGTAGACAGAGACATTCCCACCGTTGCCAGCAGGCACAATGGCCGCGTTGGCCACCGCTTGTCCTTTAGGAGAATTCAGCGTCGAGACCAGAGGCTGCGCTACCCCGGTTGGCCAGGTAGTCAGGTAGCCCAGTGCCTTGTGGGGCACAGCGGTGACGTTGAGCGAGAAAGCACTGGCTGTCGTAGGAATGCCACAGCTGCTGGACGGCACCGGGAAGTTGCGGCTGGATTTGGCGCCAATAAACGGACCACCCAGCGGTCCGGCGGCGTTGCGGGTATCGACTACGCGGCAGGGCGCAACCGGATAGAAAGTCAGTGCAGAAGGACTGCTCCCGGCCGGAACGAAGTAGCCGTCGATATCGAGGACAAAGTTGGTGTTGTTCGTGACATAGACACTGACCCCGCCTTCGCTTCCAGCGGGAACAATAGCGGCGTTGGCTTTAATGCGTCCGTCAGGGGAGTTGAGGGTCGAGACCAGAGGCTGAGCTTCTCCGGCAGGCCAGATGGTGATATATCCGAGCCCATTGTCGGGGACCACGGTGACGTTGAGCGAATAGGCCGCCGCGCCGGATGGAATGCCGCAGCTGCTCTGCGGGATCTCGAAGGTCCGCGTGGTGCTGGAGCCAAGCTCCGGTCCGCCGAAGGGGCCGTTGGCATTGCGGGTGTCAGCAATGCGGCACGGAGCGACGGGTATGAACTCATAGCTCGTGGGCGGGGGCGACGAGGTGGTGAAACTGCTGATGGCTCCGTTGGCGCTTCCGACGCTATTAGTGGACTGCACCTGGTAGTAGTACTTGGTGCCCGCAAGCAGGCCAGTGAGATTCGCGCTTATGCCGACCGCAGTCGTGCCGGCGCCGAGATCAACGCTGGTTGTACTGCTGGCGCCGGAAAGCGTGCTGTTGGTTCCGTAGGCGAAGACCATGTGAGTGTCACCGCTATTGGGGTTCACCGTGCCCCCGATCACGGCTGTCGTCGTCGTGATCGAGGATACAGCGCCCGTGGTCGCAGTCGGCGGTGTTGCAGTTGACGGTGTGGTGAAGAAGCTATTGATGGTGCCATTCGCGGTTCCGGCGCTGTTGGTGGCCTGTACCTGGAAGTAGTACGTGGTGCCGGCGGTCAGCCCAGTAAGATTCGCGCTCACGCCGACCGCAGTCGTGCCGGCGCCCAGGTCCACGCTGGTTGTGCTGCTGGCGCCGGAAAGCGTACTGCTGGTTCCGTAGACGAAGACCATGTGGGTATCGGCGCCGTTGGGATTTACCGAGCCTGAGATCGTAGCCGTCGTCGCGGCGATCGAAGATGCTGCTCCCGTCGTGACCGTCGGCTCCTGCTGTTGAAACATTCCGGCGGCAGCACCCGCAGTCCATCCGAAGATTCCCACTACCATGACTACGCCAAGTATGACTTTCCGTCCGCTCGACGTTGCCCACGTCTGAAAGACCTGATAATGCCTAACGCCCATTTGGTTATCCCTCTTCGGTTCAAAATTGGAAAAATCCCCGCCATTATTTTTTTCAAGTGGCTGGGGTGTTACTCGTGACAAAGCTGTAGAAGCGGCCTACGCCTGTGCTGGGGGAGTAGTTTTCCCATGGCGACTACGACCAGTGCAATCTGTCCGGCGTGGGGGACCGCTGGAGCTTACTCAGGATTGGCAACGGCACCGTTCAAGAAGAGGTGGCAGGATTGGCGGCGCCATGAATTTCTACTTGGAAGGGACTCCAGTAACTAGCGCCAGATTCTAGCGCTGCTCAGCGCTGACAGGCAAGAAAATTTGGAGGTGCCCGTCTCTATACCAAGCCGCAACTCTACGCCGTCATCCTGAACGAAGCGCAGCGGAGTCGAAGAGCCTGTCCTGAGCCCAGTCGAAGGAACCCGCACGAACACTGTTAGCCTGCCCTGAGCGCAGCCGAAGGGTTCGTGCGAAGCAGACCAAAGTCGGCCCTCCCTTAAACATTCCGGGAACACGAATATGGGTGCCCCAGAGCCAGCCCTGAGCGAAGCCGAAGGTCTCGCCCCATCCTTTCGCGCACTTTGCGAAAGGGTGGGAACCGCAACTCTATCTCCAGCCGTCATCCTGCGCGGGCACAATGCATGCAAAGATTTTGCATCAAAACCGACTAGTTGGTAGTCTACCTTACATGCAAGGTGAAATGGCAGAACGCATTCTGAAAACAGCAGAAGCCCTCATGATCCAGAGAGGATATTCGGCCTTTAGCTATGCCGACATCGCGGAGGCTGTACAGATCAAGAAACCAAGCATCCATCATCACTTCCCGACAAAGTCTGGCTTGGCCGTAACTGTTCTCAAAAAGCATCGCGAGAAGACAATCGAAGGAACCGAACAGCTCGACAGGCAGATCGAAGATCCTCGGAAACGCCTTCATGCCTACGTTCAGTATTGGGAAGGGTGTATCCGCGACCGTACGGTCCCCTTTTGCGTTGCCGCACTCATGGCAGCGGAACTTCCGTCATTGCCGGAGGAAGTGCAAGCCGAAGTGCGCCTGCATTTCAGGGCATTGGGCGAATGGCTTGAACGAACCTTGAAGGCTGGTGTGAAGGCCGGTGTCATCAAACTGCAAGATTCAGCGGCAACGGAAGCTCAGACGCTGATGGCAGTCGTGCACGGGGCTATGCTCTCCGCCCGCGCCACCGGTGACGGTGATGTCCTCAGGCTCGTGACCAGAGCAGCGCTCAAGCGTCTCGCTACAGCAAAGAACTAATCCGTGGAGGCCATGTATGGCCTTCTTCTATCCAATTAACCTACCAACTAGAAGATAGCGAGGTCTTCTCATGCAATCCCATTCCACTGAATCAATCCGCTCTTTGCGGAACCTTTACTTTGTCCGGACGGTGTTCCAGGTGATATGGGCTGCCGCTGTTCTTTCGACGGCCGGTACGCCGCCACATGTCGCTTCCATCTTGCTGATCGTGTATCCGCTCTGGGACGTCGCTTGCACGCTGTACGATCTCAGGACTTCACTTGCTAGCGGAAGCGCACGAACTTCGCAGGTCATCAATGCACTTCTGGGCTCCGCTACTGCTCTCGGGATGGCCTTAACGGTCTTTAGCAAACCGGCATATTCCATCGCGATCTTCGGGGCATGGGCGTTCGGAGCCGGATTGCTTCAGCTCGTCGCCGGGCTCGTCCGCCGTAAGCAACTCGGCGGACAGTGGGCGATGATCCTGAGCGGCGCGCAATCGACTGCAGCAGGTATTGCGTTTGTGCTTGGCGGCCTTGGCGGAAAGTTCCACACGAAGGACATGGGAGGGTATGCCATCTTCGGTGCGATCTACTTCCTGATTGGCGGAATTCTGCTGAGTCGAAAGCTGTCACAGGGCGTGACGGAACCGATCAAGGTCTAAGCTTTTGTAAGTCTCGGAAAACGCGCTTAAGTCCTGTGATATTCCACGAGGCATCAATGAGCACATCGTCGAGATATGAAGAGCTACATGGCCGAATAGTCTGCTGGGATTGCACAGCTCCATCCAACACCGTCATCCTGAGCGAAGCACCCTCTCAGATTTGTCATCCCGACCGAGCGCGAAGCGCG
>Ga0206946_1206_pt1 | contig 12432 bp, 10 predicted proteins | sample Alteio_BWOrgHeat_2_FD_152965 | JGI IMG/M metagenome (GOLD analysis project Ga0206946, IMG submission 152965) | Enriched cells from forest soil in Barre Woods Harvard Forest LTER site, Petersham, Massachusetts, United States -... | ecosystem: Environmental > Terrestrial > Soil > Temperate forest > O... | reverse complement strand
GGACTCCTGATAGCCTGCTATTCATGAGCCCAATACTTCTCGCTGTATGGCTTTCGTTCGCTTCGCCTTACACTACTGTCCTGCATAGGGCAATCGACAGGTGCGCTCAGGATGGAGCGTATTTTTACGCGGTGGATGACGATCCTACTAAGCCAATAAATGTCGAGCGAGATGGAGTGACAGTTCGAATTGAGCGCCATGACTCTAAAGGCACAGAAGCTGTAATCCACTTTGAGCGAGGTGGCCATACCTTGGTGCAGAAGCAAAAGGACTTCGAGGCAGCGCAGGGCTGGCTTACAGTCTCCCACGCTGGGTCATTCGCCACAACGTGGAATGAAAATGCATCAAGTGCAGAAACGCAGCTCTTTCGAACAGCTGCCGATGGAAGCATCGTCGAAGATAAAGCATTGATCCAGCTCGCGGAAAAGGAGTTCGCTACGGATGCGAAACGAGTTTGCAAGACCCCTGGTATCAACACGACTGCGATCAAATGGCTAGACGATGACCATTTGCTGCTTGCGATTAATGCATGGTCGTCGGGATTTTGCTATTCCAACTTCACGGAAGGTTTCATCCTTTCGGTGTCGAAACATGACATTTACAAGAAACTCCCAGAACAAGAACTCATCAATCTGCCAGCCGTCTGCACATGGAACTTGGTGCCTACTAAGCAGCAATGACCAATAACGTTTGGTCATTGCGATCAAGTCGATTTGGCCGCCTTATCCCACTCGCCGTGCGGCTCTGAACCGAAGTTCATCCGCATTGAGTTCGCCGATCTCCATCTCGCGAAAGAAGACTCTGTAAAATCCGGGCGTGACCAACTCAAACCCGAGTTCCTCGAAGCGAAAGACCTCGCTGATAAAGATCCTGTTCTTATGCCAACTGATGTCTCCGGTGTTGTTCACCCGTCGCAGCAGAAGGCCTTGCGGATAGACGTACCCGGGTACTGATCGTGGCAGACGAACAGAACTGGGATGATAGTGGCTCGCAGGAGTTTGGTTGTTCAAGCTTTCATGCGGACGCTCATTGTTGAACACATAGCGAAAGCGATCAAATCGGCTCTGTTGTGCGCGAAGCGTTACTGCCGGCGGATTAAGTGCATCCTCTTTGAGCGTCCTATGCATTCGCTCGTGCCGGCCATTCTGCTGTGGTCTGCCGGGCTGAATACGCTCGTGAACAATGCCGAGCTTCATCCAGCTGAGCGACAATTTCGACAGACCCAATAAGCCCGTTCCCGCGAAGGGCGCGCCGTTATCGGTCCTGATCCGCGCAGGAACTCCAAACTCACGCATCGCTGCTTCGCAGATCGCGCGCACTTGGCTCAAGTTCATGCGCGAAACGATCTGACAGCGAATCAGAAAGCGGCTGTATGCATCGGTGATGGTGAACGGGTCGCAACGCTTGCCATCGCCTGTTGCGAAATAGCCTTTGAAATCCATGCACCACAGTTGATTGGGGCCCGTCACCAGTGAGAATGGCTCCGAGCACGGCGTAGTGCGTTTGCGTTTCTTTTGTGGACTAGTCAATCCTGAGCGACTCAAGATATTGCCAAAGGTACTTGCCGCTGGCCAGGTCACATCTGGCTGGAGCATTTCAAGCCTAGCCTTGAGCTTCCGTGCTCCCCAAGACGGGTGTTTGGCGCGCAGTGCAAGGATCGCGTTTTCAATCGGCTCCAGTGTCGCATGAGAACAACTGTGTGGGCGCCGACTGCGATCAACGAGACCTTCTGGCCCCGTCTCGTTATAGCGATTAATCCAGCGATAGGCTGTGGGGCGCGAGATTCCATATACGCGACACAGGTCCGCTACGGACATCTCTTCCTTTTGATAACTGGCTAAAAACTGCAGACGCTGATCCATGATCCGGCTCTCTTTCCAAGGCATTCAATATCGTCCTGAATTGCTCAGAACTGAGGAACCATAGCCGTCGCGCTTCGCTGTAAACCATGTCTTTGGTCTGTTTTGTAACGCAAGTGCTAAGTACGCTCAGGGGCTCTGCCCCGATCGCGCCCCACAAGGGGCTTCCCCACTGTGGACAACAGTATGCTCTTTGGAGCCAATGCCTCAACGGTAATGCCTCAGATCGACCTCACGAAGATAAGACACGTCTATCTCTACATCGTCACGCTCGACTCCATAGGAGGCACGATCGGCATGTCGGCCTTCTTGAATACCTTCCTTGACGAACATCTGGACCGTAGAGCATTCCGGAGTGCACGGTTCCGGCGGCCAGAAAGACCGGTGTTTTCGGCGCAATCCTGTCTAGCGCGGCAGGGGTGCACTCCGCGTCGAAGAAGGCGTCACGACCCATGAAACCAAAGAGCAGGTTTCCTGCCGGTACATCTTTCATTTTGTCGGCCACAGTCTGAAGCAGGTGCCTGCAGGTTGGCGCGAATCCTCCGAAGTCCACGCTGGTAACATCAGGAACAACATCCATCAGCATGTAGTGAACATGCGTGTCCAGGATGCCGGGGATCACCAGACGACCGGCGGCGTCAATCTTTCTCGTATTCGGGCCAGCGAGAGCGTTGACTCTCGCGTTGGTGCCGACGGCGATGATCCGATCGCCTTTGATCGCGATGGCATCAGCGTGTGGATTGGCGTCGGACGCGGTAAAGATCTTTGCGTTGACAAGGATCAGGTCGGCCATATCGTTCTGGGCCTGACCGGCACCGAGAACAGTCGCCATAGTAAAGACAAGATGGGAAAGATATGCGATTGTCTTCACGGGTCTCTCCGAGAGGTGTATTGAGGAACCTCGTTCCTCGGTCTCATGATGCGCACGATCACTTCAACAGATGATGCCACGAGCTCAAGGATTTCCCGTTGGTATTGGCTGAATCTTGGATCACAGGTGGGGACCGTAGCTCCTTGAGCGAATGCAAAACAGCCGAAGGGGATTACGTCGGCCAGGTCGCCCAGCGCGAATATTTTCCAGGTGGACCGGCAGCTCCCGCAGACTACACACCCGTTGCGTGACGTCACCCTGGCGGCTAAGTTAAGCTGTTGGTAGATTGAATACTCTCTCCTATTCAACCAAGTCTCTATTCCGCCCTCCTTGGGTTCTGTTCTGGTCAGCGTTTCTCGTGCGGGTTCTCTACCTTACCTTGGCACATACCTATCGCGTCCCATCTTATAACGATCACTTTGAGTTCGGATGGGAAATGGGCCGCATCGCTCGCGCGCTTGTCACTGGTTATGGATACGCGGATCCATTTGCGGGCCACACCGGGCCGACTGCTTGGGTTCCTCCACTTTATCCGCTTCTATTGGCCGGGGTCTTCAAGGTATTCGGTGTGTATTCGACGTTCTCTGGATGGGTGATCCTAACAATCAATAGTCTTTTTTCAGCAGTAACGGCGCTCTTCGTTTATGAAATCGCAGCACGCTGCTATGAGCGCAAGATTGCTCTTTGGTCGGGTTGGGTTTGGGCGCTCTACCCAGCTGCCATGCAGTATGCGGTGCGGTGGATTTGGGAGTTATCTATCACGACATTTCTCTTTGCCTGGGTGCTGTTATTGGCGCTACGTATGCGAGGCATTGGGGAGGCGTCGCGAGACGAGACACGAGCGAAACCAGGGCAGTGGCTCTTGTTTGGAGCCTTGTGGGGTTTCATAGCACTTTCAAATCCCACCCTGCTCCTTTTCCTGCCAGTCTGCGGCGTCTGGATTTTGCTTGGAGTTTCATCTTTCAAGACAGTGCTGAGGGATGCAGGACTCGCGGCTCTTGTATTTTTCGTCTGTGTGACTCCTTGGGTATTGCGGAATTGGATTTCGATGCACGCATTTATACCGATGCGTTCGAACCTCGGAGTCGAAATGTGGGCTTGGAACAACTCAGGTGCCAATGGGATCGCTCTAGGTGCTCCCATTCAGCCATCTTTGCATGATCCCAGTTTTGTTCCCTATGCTCAGATGGGCGAAATTGCGTATTCAAAGTATCGTGGCGTGATCGCGAAAAACTGGATACGCACGCACCCAATGCAATTCACTCTATTGTCGGTTCGTCGATTCTATTTTTATTGGGCGAGTGTACCGCACCCAGTCGACAGGCATCCTCTTGTCGAATACTATAGGGTGTTGAATTACTGTCTTCCAAGCCTAACCGGCGTGATGGGACTTGCCCTTTCTCTCAAGAGGCGAGTACCCGCAGCGGGACTTTTTACATGGGCGTTTTTGTTGCTACCGCTGACCTATTATTTTGTGAGCGTGGCAGCTCGTTTTCGACATCCCTTGGAACCACTCATCATCATTCTTACCGTCTATCTTTTTCGGTCTGCGGTAACGCACAAAGATAAACGGGCATTCGCCGTCCAAGTGAGGTCGCATCAATGAGTAGTAGAAACGCTGTCGTACCTTCGAATACTGGAAAAACTGTCGAAGCCCCGAGTAGAGGCGCTGTCGCATCCTCGGTGCCCATCCTGAGTAATATCTCCCGACACCTAAAGAAACATTTTTTCCTCAACGGAATAAGCAGGGGCGATGTTGTGCTCGAAATAGGATGCGGAGATGGTTGGGTCGCTCGTCATCTGGCCGCGCGGCAGGTATCTAATTTTGCAGACATTGATACGACGCCAGGTGCGAGTATCCTTGGCGACATCCGTGATTGGCAACAGTTGGGATTGAAGCCTCAGTCGTTCGATGTGATCATCGCTTTTGAAGTCCTCGAGCATGTGGACTGTATGGATGATTGCTTCGCGCTTCTTCAACCAAATGGGCGCCTAATGGTCACCTCTCCTTATCCGCCAGCCGACCGAATCTTGGAAAAGTTGGAACAGTGGCACTTGAATCAGCCACGAACGAGCCCACACGACCACCTGACGTATTTCAAAGAGAATTCGCTATTCGCGATCGAGCGCATGTGGCGACCGCTTTTTATGTCTCAGTGGTGTGTTTTTCGCCGCAAATGCGGGTGAGCGCTGCAAAGGAGACAAACGGATGCTCAAGTACTTATCAGCAGATTAGCTCAGCTTAGCATGTGAGACATAACACTCTGAGCTAAAAGTTCTGCAATAGAATATTTAAGTAGCTATCTAGGTGTGACGTAGCGAACTGCCCAATTATTTATATCCAATTCATATCATATACTCGAATGGTCCCGAGCCAACTCGCCTGAGTGCTTGTTTATCTGGACGAAAATGATGGTATATCTTAAGAAGATAGATCTATGACCGTAGTAGACTGCCTGGTCCTCACAAACTGATCGAAATTCGGCAAAGGTAAGGCATTGCATCTGCCAGCCTATTCCCATACCTGAACTTGGTTCAAAAAGCCTGGGCGAGGCTCAAACAACTGCTCCTCCCCACCGGGCCCTCGATCCGAAAAGGCTTTTCGATCACACCCGTCTCCGAACTCTTCCCACAGATCACCACCGAAAACGCCTGCCGAACTATGCTGGCGATCCGGAAGTGGCGGTAATCGTCGGCCACGCGAAGGTTACCACCTAACGCTCGGAGCTCCTATGAAGACTGGACCACTAGGCTCTGTTTTCTCTTGCGGCCGCCTGTCCTTTTATCCCAGTATGAGACTTCCGTGCTCGCTTTCATCGGTAGATCTGAGTGCAGGGTAAAGAACAGGGAGTTTTCAGTTCAGGGAGCAGGGAGATCTTCCCGCTCTCCATGAAAAGCTCATTCCGCAGCCTGTGTCCTACGATACATCTAAAGATATAGCAACTAACACCTCATAGCGAATTGTCCGATACTTGACTTGATAACATTCAGTATGTCATTCTCGCCAACAGTGACTATCAACATGTTAGTTAAATTGATTGATGGCAAGATATGAGTTTTAGTAAGGCGCTTACCTTCTTTGTTCCCGCTCACATCTGCGCACACCGGCTTTGCAGTCAAGGCTAATTCTAATAACACATTTTAAAATAACCATCAATATCTAGTTAGGAGTTTTTAGATGTTATTCGTGTCAAAAATTCGTGTGAGCGCACTCCTCTGTGCAGTGGGCCTGCTTTCTATGTCGAGCCGCGGTTTCGCTCAGGTATTTCCACCTTTTCCAACAGCAATTGAGTCATCCCAATTCACCATGGATCAGGTACTTCTGCTGCTTCGGTTCCAAACGGTGCGTCCGGCACGGTTGTAATGTCAGTATTTGCGAGTGGCGGACGATTCGGATGGGCCTCGACTGTTGATGGGAAAACCTATACTAACGGAGGACTGGAATCGCCCGCAAATCTTCCTAACGTTGATTGCAACGCATCGACGCCGTCGACGTGCGGCGCTGCAATTGCGGTTTTTAATAATATCATCTACGTGGCTTATGCCGACGCGTCGACTCACGGTCTCGATGTAGGTATCGCCACTCCGATTTCCGGAAACGTCGCTTATTCGTGGACTCTCACACATACGGATGCTTCAGTCCAGTTGACAACGTCTCCAGCAATGTCCGTGTCGCCTGATGGTTCACATTTGATTGTTATTTACGGTACAAGCAGCGATCCAAGCACCAGCAATCAGTTCTTCGAATCCACTCTCAATACGTCTGGAACTTGGAGTCAAGCTTCCGAGGCCGGAAATTTACAGTCGCTCCGTCTTTCCAGCGCTTCAAGGCCGGCGGTTTCCCTATTCAATAGTAAGTTGTGGCTCTGCAGCCAGCAGAACAATTCCAACCATCAGTTGTTTGTATATAACAGTACTGACGGAATCAATTGGAATTTCGTAGAACAATTCAGTGGACTCGCTCTAGGAGGCGGCGCGCAGATGGTGACATTTGAGGGCAATCTCGTCCTTGCGACTCAACAGAATAACAGCAACCGTGCTCTATTCATTTTTAGCTCACCTGATGGCGTCAACTGGTCTGCACAAGAATACTCCAATATTCAAATGGGAGGCGATCCTGGCTTGGCATTATTCAATGGAGGGGTGTCGCTTGTTTTCAAGGCAAATTCCTCGGGGAATGAATTGTTTGGCTCGTTCGCGAATTAGCGAACGAGGTAGAATATCCGCGCATAGCCCACTCACTGGGGCTATGCGCCCGTAATCACAAGCCGATATCGGTCGGCGTCCCCGTGGGTTGATGGCTTCATGAATCTCCTAGATCGCTACTTTACAACTCTTACGTTAGCCTTTCTGTTCCTGCATTGCGCCATCGTAATTTCGCAGAGTGGAAGGCCAGCTACGCAAATGGAAAGCAATCCCAATGCCTCCATTCGAGGTTATCTTCTTACGGATCCTTCCCATTCGCTTGAGATACTGAATGTCTACAGAATTCAAGTGAACGACGGCTTCCTGAGGGCTGATAAGGTCTGTTCGCAAATTATAAGCAAAGAGGCTTCTTTCAATTGCCCGAGATTGTCTATCGGCAGCTATCTGATTTCTGTCGAAGAGCATGGCCTTACGTTTTACTACCCCGGTGTTTCATCGCTCTCCATGGCGACAATGATCGACTTGAAGTCAAATGAGAATCGTTATCTTGAGCTCGGGATTCCGACAATTCAAGAAGGCTCCGTCGACGGGAAGATTCTCCCGGCTCCTAAAAGGGCGGCATTTCATCTAAGCGCCATCGATCCTGTTCAACCGGGGCTGGAAATCCCCCTTACGGCACAGCCAGAATGGTCAAAGGATCAGGAAACATGGCATTTTGACGATCTTCCGTATGGCAATTACGCACTCCACGCCGATTGGGTAGATTCATCGCAAGACTTCCACGCCACAACTCAATTTAGTCTTTTTTCGCCCAATGCAGAAGAGGTGATTCTCTCTAATTTCGGAGATCAGTCACTCGATGGACAAGTAATGACTGACGTGCGTCCTGCCTCTCCTTTGTATATTGATCTCATCCCGGATGATCTCGAAAATCACCTCTTTCGTGTGCCTGTCGATTCGAACGGAAAGATCCATCTATCTCACGTCGAGGCGGGAGAATATCTTGTGACATCCGGCACGAACGGTCTCATTGTTATGTCTGTGTCTAACTACGGTAGACTGGAGGAGGCACCAAACCGAGTCACAATTCGGAACGGAGAGGATACTTCGCTCTCAATCGTGGTAGGAACTGGCACCGGTACAATAGCGGGACAGGCTGTTGATAGCGATAGAGAAGGTATTGAGGCCGAAGTTCTACTCGTGGATCAATTCGATGGTGAGCAAAAAGTTGCGCCTACAGACGGTATGGGGTACTTCAAATTCGAAGGGCTTGCGCGACATGCATATGCGATTTATGCGTGGCCGGTGCAGGCAAAGATCCCGTACAGAGCCCCAAGTATCTTCGAATTATTTAACGGCAAGGGGATACAGATCGATTTGCGTGACGATTTGGAGTCTCACCCGGTGACAGTTCCTGTGGTTTAAAGCCTTTCACCTAACAACAATTAAGCAACAGTTTTCGAAGTGGTAGATGTTTTCAATTCACATATCAAAAATCAAGGTCCTAAAACGGTTAAGCATCATTGTGCTCGCGACGTGCTGCTTAGTCTTTGTCATTTCCTCACGACAATGGCCTTTAGTCAATGACGCTGCTCTGATTCGATATGTTACGTTCTTGCTAGAAGGACATTTAGCTCCCTACAGGCAGATTTATGACATAAATATGCCCGGAAGTTATCTCGTCGATTGGACCGTAACACATTTTTTGGGAAACACGGCGCTTGCGTGGCGCATTTTTGATCTAGTTCTCCTTGCGGCAATTTGCTGGGCGATGTTTTCTTTGGCTCGACTTCAAAGTCGTTTCGCCGGCATTTATGCGGGAACATTCTTTGCTTTGTTTCATGCGAGGAACGGAATCGCACAACTTGGTCAACGCGATTTGACGATGACGGCGCTTCTTTTAGTCGGAAGCTCATGTCTATTGAAAGACAAGTGGCACCCTGCCTGGATCCGATTTGCGTGTTTCGGTTTATTTGTGGGACTCTCGGCCACCATTAAGCCTCAGGCGATTCTTTTTCTTTTGGTGGCATCTGTACCCTACCTGAGTTCAATTGAGTCTCGAACGGCAAACCTAATAAATATAAAAGGAATTGTTAGGGCAATTCTTGTGTCTGCGCTGACGGCGTCGATACCAATTATTGGAGTCGTCATTTGGCTTAGTAGCAGGGGCGCGATCCCGGCATTTTGGACGACGATTACCAGCTTAATTCCTCTCCACGCCAGATTAGGAGCACATAGTTTCTTCTATCTATTAAGCAGGTGCCTTACCGCGTCCCATGCAACGATATTAGTTCTGGCAGTCTCCCTTGGACTGACTGCTGAGCGGGAGCAGAAGCCTTCGGTGGCTCGAAACCGTGTTAGGCTCCTATTAATTTGCGGTATGATGTTCGGCTTTCTGTCGTACATGATGCAGGTAAAATCTTACCCCTATCATCGCTATCCTTTTGTAGCATTTCTTTCTCTGTTCGCGGCGCTCGAATTTACATACGCACTAAACGCATCGGGAGCCCGACAGCTTGCAGCTATCGTCGGCATAACGTTTGGCCTCACCCTCTCAGTTCTCTATACGATTCACTCGCTCCACGACACATGGCAGACCGCACAAGTCGATTCTCTTGAGGTTGATCTTAATTCTCTTGGCGGTGCAACGCTTTCAGGAAATATCCAATGCGTTGACACGATTGACGGCTGTCTCGCGACCCTTTATCGCCTACGTCTAACTCAGAGTACCGGCAATCTTTATGATGAGTTTTTATTCCTTCCGCCAAATATTGCGACCGCGCGCCAGGCCGGGACGATCGCAGACATGCAGAAGGGCTTCCTTCATACACTTTCCAGTGCGCCGCCATATGTGATTGTATTGACGCCTTGGCTTTTTCCCGGCGGTCCAACTGATTACAAAAAATTACAATTGTGGCCTGCTTTCGAGAATATTCTCGCTCAATGCTATGAGATGCGCATTGAGCGGCACATTCTGGGACGCCCCCCAGACCACCCTGGTTATCGGATCTATGTTCGTTTGCCTACATGCAAGAAACACTAACTTTCAACCAGTTCAGGGTGGCCCAAATTTCACTCGAATTCATCGGGCTCGATATGATTGGCAACCGGAGTTCGCTGGCTGCTGCCTCATTTTCTTTTCAAAGAGTCCTACAACTGATTTGAGCGAGCACCTCAGTTTAAGCGCTGGATGAGAGATGGAAACCAATACACATTTGCCGTGATTGAAGGGTTTGCTTTCACGAATATTGGAGTGCCTCTATAACACCGCTCACTTAATAACCGGTCGGAATATCTAACTCATTGGGATGGCCATGGTTCCTTTCCTAGATCGAAGTTCGCTAGCCGCCAGATTCTTACGCGTCGCGCAGTGCTCATTTTGCAATTTAGTCGCTGCTGTTCTGCTGACAACCAATCTCATTGCCCAGAAGACAATCCGCGTTCCGGCCGATGTCCCTACGATTCAGGGTGCCATCAATATGGCGGTTAATGGCGATGTCGTTATCGTCTCTTCGGGAACGTATCCGGAAAACATCGACTTTACCGGCAAGGCTATTACGGTAAAGGGCGCCGGCGCGGCTGGCGCAACCATCATTGATGGCGGCGCACAAGCCTCGGTTGTTACCTTCGATTCCGGCGAGACTCGCAATTCCGTTCTTTCCAATCTCACTCTTCAGAATGGCGCACCAACAACGCTTCCAGAAGCTGGCGGCGTCTATATCAACGGCTCATCGCCGACAATCCAAAACAATATTATCCAGAATAATTTGGAATGCGGGATCGGCATCTACAGTGGAGCTCCTCTCGTCCAGGGAAACTTGATCCAGAACACCACGCACGGAATTCTGGAGGGTTGTGTAGCAAAAACGGGCAGCGCCCTTGGCTATCCAGGCCAGGGCGCGGGCATATTCATGACAGGCTACTCGCATGATGGGCAACAGGCACAATTTATCGGCAACGTGATCCAAGGAAATAAGAGCACGAATGTGAGCCCAGCAGGTATGTATCTTGCTGACGCGGGAGCTCCCCTGGTTAAGAACAACATCATCACCAAAAACTACAGCGAACAAACCAGTGCTCTTGATATCAGGGGCGATGTCGCTCCCCTCATCATCCAAAATCTTATCTACCAAAATGCCGTCGATCAGAGTCAGGTTGAATTCCCCGCTGCGTTTGAGACTAGTGCTGTTTCAGTCGTGCCGTCGGGGGGAGTATTTCGAGATTAAGCACCCGTCATCGCAAACAATACGATAGCGAATAACACATACGTTGCTATCCCGGGAATCAATCAGCAAGGAAGCCAGCTATACGTTGGCGAAGATTATAACCTCACCCAAATTACCAACAACATCATCACGGGGACAGGAATGAGTTCCTTAGTCAACTGTCAGCCATCCGTCCCGCCGGTTAGCCCACCCAAATTCGACCATAACGACGTTTTCCCCTTGGGTGGCGGGACTACATACTATGGCACCTGCTCCGATCCAACAGGTAGTAATGGCAATATCTCCGTTGATCCCCAGTTCGCAAGCACCGATTCGGCCGCTCAGTATCCCTATCAATTGCAATTACAGTCACCAGTAGTAGACGCTGGCGATAACAGCGTTCCTGATTTACCGGCTGAGGATCTCTTGGGAAAGCCTCGCATTCAAAATGCGAAAGGCTTGCCAACATCTGTCATCGATATGGGTGTCTATGAATATCCTGGCCTGCCTGCTCCCCCACCTCCAGCCGACTTTACTTTAAGTCTCAATCCCCAGTCGTTAAAACTTGAAACCGGGCAGGAGGGTGCAGTCATAGTCACTTTGACTCCGACTTCTTCCTTTCAAGGCAATGTAGCTTTAACTTGCGGAACTCTACCTGCCGCAGTTTCCTGTTCTTTCCAGCCACAACAAGTCAACTTGAACAACGGTGTGGCTCAAACGGCTCGGCTGATTGTCGGTACGCAAAAAGTGGTTCCATCCAGCGTCATTGCGGGTCGTTTCGGGAGTAGCCGGATATCCACTCCGACAGCTTTATCGGTTTTGGTCGGATACCTCGCCAGCATTTTGCTATTTCTCCAAAGACGCAAAGCGGGTCGAAGGCTGTACCTTCTACTGGGCATCTTCACGATGACCGGGATACTGGGGAGCCTATCGGCGTGTGGCGTAACATTCAATGGTATCTCGGAGGCATACAGCATCGCAGTGTATGGCACAGGAACAAGTGGGCAAACGACCCATCAAGCGAATATTGGATTAAACGTGTTGCCATAAGGGATCGCCTTCTATTGCGCCCTCTCGAGCTTGCAGATGCAAGCCGAACTCAACGCTTGTTTCCCCATTGGGAGATCGTCCGCTTTCTGTACGATTAAAGTATTCCCGAGATGAACATATCGGAGCCATCTGCTTAACCAGCAGCACCGACGATAATCGGGGCTTCTGAACGCCCCAGCGGTCAGCAGCTGTCGTTAGCGTACATAAATTCCGTTTCGTGAGGTGTCCCCACCCTCTTCATTGACCTTTCGCTGAATCGACAGAATCAGGTTGAGCCAGGATAGAGGACGGGCCCATTCCC
>Ga0206946_1205_pt1 | contig 12526 bp, 5 predicted proteins | sample Alteio_BWOrgHeat_2_FD_152965 | JGI IMG/M metagenome (GOLD analysis project Ga0206946, IMG submission 152965) | Enriched cells from forest soil in Barre Woods Harvard Forest LTER site, Petersham, Massachusetts, United States -... | ecosystem: Environmental > Terrestrial > Soil > Temperate forest > O... | reverse complement strand
CCGGATTTACCTAAGCAAACCAGCTTACACGCATCAAGCCCCATAGCCATAGGAGGCCCTGCTTATCCTTCTGCGTCTCCCCATCGTCAAACGAGAGTTGGGAGGTCCGGAATATTAACCGGATGTCCATCAGCTACGCCTTTCGGCCTCACCTTAGGGACCGCCTAACCCTGAGCGGATTAACCTTCCTCAGGAAACCTTAGACTTTCGGCGTGAATGGTTCTCACATTCATTATCGCTACTTATGCCGGCAGGGTCTCTTCGCAACGCTCCACCAGTCTTCTCAGTCTGGCTTCACAGCTGTTGAGAATGCTCTCCTACCACGCACACCATAGGTGTGCATCCGCTGCTTCGGTGTACAGTTTTAGCCCCGTTGTATTGTCGGCACCGGACCGCTTGACCAGTGAGCTATTACGCTTTCTTTAAAGGATGGCTGCTTCTAAGCCAACCTCCTGGCTGTCTGGGCGTTCCGACTTCCTTTCCCACTTAACTGTAACTTGGGGACCTTAGCAGGCGGTCTGGGCTGTTTCCCTCTCGACAATGGAGCTTAGCCCCCACTGTCTGACTCCCGGACTGGTTGTCTGTGGCATTCGCAGTTTGGTTGGATTCAGTAAGCCGGAAAGCCCCCTAGTCCATCCAGGTCTCTACCACCACAGCAAATCATCCGAGGCTAGCCCTAAAGCTATTTCGGAGAGAACGAGCTATCACGGAATTTGATTAGCCTTTCACCCCTACCCTCAGCTCATCCGAGCTTTTTTCAACAAACACCGGTTCGGTCCTCCAGTGAGTGTTACCTCACCTTCAACCTGGCCAAGGGTAGATCATCCCGCTTCGCGTCTATTCCCGCCAACTTAACGCCCTATTCAGACTCGCTTTCGCTTCGGCTCGCTTACGCTTAACCTTGCTGACAAGAATAACTAGCCGGCTCATTATGCAATAGGCACGCGGTCAGGCATTCGCTTGCGCGCATAGCCCTCCCACTGCTTGTAGGCACACGGTTTCAGGTACTTTTCACTCCCCTAACAGGGGTGCTTTTCGCCTTTCCCTCACGGTACTGGTTCACTATCGGTCAGAAACTAGTATTTAGCCTTACGGAATGGTCTCCGTGGATTCAAGCAGGGTTTCACGTGCCCCGCCTTACTCAGGTATCTGCTTCGAGTCCGGATAGTTTTCGTCTACGCGCCTGTCACGCTCTATGGATTCCCTTTCCAGAGAATTCGACTAACTACCGGATTGGTAACTCTACTGTTGCAGACCCTACAACCCCCGATACACCGAAATGCAACGGGTTTGGGCTGTTCCGATTTCGCTCGCCACTACTTTCGGAATCGAGATTTCTTTCTTTTCCTCCAGGTACTGAGATGGTTCACTTCCCTGGGTTCGCTCGTACCCGCCTATGTATTCAGCGGGTCGTACTTGAGGTTTGCTCAAGTGGGTTTCCCCATTCGGACATCTTCGGATATAACGCCTGTGTGCGGCTCCCCGAAGCTTTTCGCAGCTTGCCACGTCCTTCATCGCCTGTTTCTGCCAAGGCATCCACCGTGCGCCCTTAGTAGCTTGACCATAGAATTAATTCCATGCAGGAACTAAATCTATGTAATATTGCCGCCTTAGTGGCCGTCTTATCTGGCATGCAACTTATGCATACAGACAGTCACGCCACTTATTCAATAAACTTCTTAAATATTCTAAAGACACTCAACTTGAACATGACTTAGCCTCACAGTCTTATATAGATCTGCGAAACAAAGCCTTGCTCAGCCTTGTAATAAATTACCCAATCGATTTCGTTGTCAAACATCCAGGCATTAGCTTTCGCTAATGCTCGCCCTCAGGCGAATCGAACATGCCGAAACGATCTTGCATTCGGCTCTGCCCAAAGATTGATATCTATGTTCTATTTGAGATATCCATCTTCAGGCAGTCTCTTGTACGAAGTTTGGTGGAGCTGAGGAGGATCGAACTCCTGACCCCCTGCTTGCAAAGCAGGTGCTCTCCCAGCTGAGCTACAGCCCCAACTTAGAAGATATGGTGGGCCTGGGTAGATTCGAACTACCGACCTCACCCTTATCAGGGGTGCGCTCTAACCAACTGAGCTACAGGCCCGGCATTCCTGCCCAGATAACTCACGCCTTACCTTTACCAAGGCGCCAGGCTGAGCCCGACTGCTCGTCTTCACGTACTCGAGAAAGTTTCGAGGACCAGGTTGAACATGCTGACCGGCTACGCCGGCCATGACCATCGTTATTGAACTTTGAAGAAGCAGAGATGGCTTGATTCAGGCTCCCTCTATACGAGTCAGGGACTCGACAGAGGGGTGTATGGCACTTCTTATGCGCGGCTTTTGGCCGTCTGCTATCGCAGATACATAAGAATGCCATGACGTTCTCTCTTAGAAAGGAGGTGATCCAGCCGCAGGTTCTCCTACGGCTACCTTGTTACGACTTCACCCCAATCATGAATTACACCTTGGAAGGCTGCCCCCTTGCGGTTGGCTCACCTGCTTCTAGTGCAACCCACTTTCGTGATGTGACGGGCGGTGTGTACAAGGCCCGGGAACGTATTCACCGCAGCGTTCTGATCTGCGATTACTAGCGATTCCAGCTTCATGGAGTCGAGTTGCAGACTCCAATCCGAACTGAGGCCGGCTTTTTCCGATTAGCTCCCCCTCACGGGTTTGCGACGGTTTGTACCGGCCATTGTAGCACGTGTGTAGCCCTGGACATAAAGGCCATGAGGACTTGACGTCATCCCCGCCTTCCTCCCCGTTATCCGAGGCGGTCTCACCAGAGTGCTCAACTAAATGGTAGCAACTGGTAATAAGGGTTGCGCTCGTTGCGGGACTTAACCCAACATCTCACGACACGAGCTGACGACAGCCATGCAGCACCTATATAGCAGCCTATTGCTAGGAAGGGATATTTCTACCCCGGTCCACTACATTTCGAGCCCAGGTAAGGTTCTTCGCGTTGCGTCGAATTAAACCACATGCTCCACCGCTTGTGCGGGCCCCCGTCAATTCCTTTGAGTTTCAGCCTTGCGACCGTACTCCCCAGGCGGATCGCTTAACGCGTTAGCTTCGGCACGGCGGGATTGGGTACCCGTCACACCAAGCGATCATCGTTTAGGGCTAGGACTACCAGGGTATCTAATCCTGTTTGCTCCCCTAGCTTTCGTGCCTCAGCGTCAGTTGTGGTCCAGTGAGCCGCTTTCGCCACAGGTGTTCCTTCCGATATCTACGCATTTCACCGCTACACCGGAAATTCCACTCACCTCTCCCACACTCAAGCCCGGCAGTTTCTAGTGCAGACTTCGAGTTGAGCCCGAAGATTTCACACAAGACTTACCGAACCGCCTACGCACCCTTTACGCCCAATAATTCCGAACAACGCTCGCCCCCCTCGTATTACCGCGGCTGCTGGCACGAAGTTAGCCGGGGCTTCTTCTCTCGGTACCGTCATTATCGTCCCGATCGAAAGGAGTTTACGTCCCAAGAGACTTCATCCTCCACGCGGCGTTGCTGCGTCAGGGTTTCCCCCATTGCGCAAAATTCCCCACTGCTGCCTCCCGTAGGAGTCTGGACCGTGTTTCAGTTCCAGTGTGTCCGTGCGCCCTCTCAGGCCGGATACAGATCACTGTCTTGGTGGGCCATTACCCCGCCAACTAACTAATCTGCCGCGACCCCCTCCTTAAGCGAATTGCTCCTTTGACCCGTAGGTATTATGCGGTATTAGCCCAGGTTTCCCTAGGTTATCCCCCACTCAAGGGTAGGTTAGTCACGTGTTACTCACCCGTGCGCCACTTTACTCATGGATTGCTCCACTTTCTCGTTCGACTTGCATGTGTTAGGCACGCCGCCAGCGTTGATTCTGAGCCAGGATCAAACTCTCGTTTGAAACCTGTGATTGCACTCAACTGACGGAGGTCAGCGAGGCAATCGCCCTGCAATGCTCGAAAGATTGCAGAGCATAATATAGTGAGAATGATCAAACCAAACTTCTTCCATTCTCACGACTGGCATGTTCAACCTGATTGTCAAAGATCCTCAACAGTGACCGCCTGAGCGGGCTGCTTTTGGATCGAGATACGCGACTGAGTCGCGCGTCCTCGAACTTGTTGCGCTGTTTAGGCGACTTCCCCAGACTATCGAAGCTTTAACCGTTCGTCAAGGCTTTTTTGTAAACTTTCTCGTTTACCCTTGCACTCAAACGTTTTACGAGGAACGCGGCACTGTTTGCCTGCTCTTTCCATCGTGCCTCATCGGCCATTATGGCCAAGCTGAGAACATCGCACAGCACTAAACTTTTAAAGATCGTCCACAAAGCGCACTTTGCGGATGAGCACTAGGCTCAAAAGGAGATTTACTCCCTAACCTGCAATGGATTGTTCGCTCTGAATTACCGCTTACAGCGGATGTCGAACTATCACTCTTAGCTTCGCAATCTACTCAGGCCACCTGGCCGGGAGCGAAGCGACTTTCCCACTGCTCTTCGTATCGCTTTTCATCTTATCGCAGGTTCGCATCATTTGCAAGCTCACCTGCGCTCATGACAAGCGGCGCTCTTCAGCGCTTTGCTTATCTCGTAGCGACAAGATGAATATTAGCAACCGGCACGACCCGCCGCAACTGTTGAAAACTGTGAATGCTTGTTGAAAAGCCGGATCGACACAGTGTTTATGCGGCTTTCACTCTTCCAACATTCTTCCTTCTCAGCCTTGTACTTAGTACTTTGCGAGGATTCACCCCGCTAACTCTTCACACGAAATGTCCGCAATATCTGCTCAAACGTAGGCCGCAGCGCCTCGAAATCTTTCTGTGGTGCCACAAAAATCAGATAACTAAGCGAATTATCATCGCGCGCTACCGTTACCAACCAGTCCCGCTCGTCCTCTCCGCTTGCCGAAGCCCCCTGGTTCACAAACTCCACGCTTTTGCCGTCGCGCTGATTCACCCGTACATCGTCGATGCCCGTCACCGCTTTCAACCCGCGATTGTGCTGTTGCAAGGTTTCTATCAGCTGCTGGGTCGCTGTCGCGAGACCAGCTCCATGCTGCGGATGAAAGTCATCGATCATCACCCCATAGATAACAGCGCTGTTATCGGTATCCGTCGCTGCCAAACCATGCGGAGGCGCGATCGTCGCACCAGCTCCGGCTTTGTCCGATGCCTGCCAATTTTCCGGATACTGCACGGAAAACCACGAGCCATCGAGAGCAGTCCATCTTCCGCTGGGCTGGAATTGGACGGGCTGCGTATCAGCCGCAGGAGTGTGCGCACCGCGACCCTTCCACGCGCCATTTGCAATCTCTTTGGCTGAATAGGCATGCATCCCGCTCACCAGCTTCTTGATTTTTTGAAACTCAGGCGTGGTCTTCACCCAGTGCTCGCGCGGCGGCAGCGTCTCAATCTCGGCATTCACATATTCGGTGCGATTGCCGGGATTGGGATGATCACTCAGGAACTGCGCTCCGCCCGATCCATACTTACCCTGGATGACCTCGAAGAACTGCGGCAACCCGCGAGGATCGTAACCCGCGTCATACAAAATGTTCACACCCAGCAGATCGGCCTGTTTCTCCGCGTCGCGCCCCATTTTGAGGAACGTCATTCCGGCCGCTGCGCCCACGCCCTCTGCCGCCAGTTCTCCGCCCGCGCCTGGAATAAAGATATTGGCCGCAAGTTGGCCCAAGGCCCACCACTGCGCCTGCCCCTGCTGTTTAGTGAGGTTGCAGGTCGCATGCCGCATCACCACGTGCGAGATCTCATGCGCCATCACGCCGGCAAGCTGGGCTTCTGTTTCCGCTGCCTGAATGGTCCCCAGATTTACGAAGACCGGTCCACCCGGCAGGGCGAATGCATTGATATCTGCCTCGTTAACCACATGAAAGGAATAGGGCCACTGATAACCGGGGGCATACTGCACCAGCTTCGCCCCCAGCTGCTGGATATACTGTGTCACCGGGCTCGAATCCGGCAGCATCGGCATCGTCTTGTAGATGTCGGCTGCAGCTTTCTTTCCTTCGACAATCTCACGGCCAGGCGTGAAGGCATTCCTGCACGGCGGAGGCAGAACAAAGCGCGCGTACGCCGGAGTAACGACGCCAGCGGTCGCCAGCAAATACAGCAGAATGACGAGAAAAGTGGGCTTTGTCTTCACGATGCTCCGCAACCGAACGACGCTCCTTTGTCGCCAATCTTTTGACGGGAAGCGTGCATTGTCATTCCTCTTCCCGGGGTTCGAAGGCGTGCGTAGGGCAGTGTCATCGATTGAGCAAACGACGCCGAAGGCAGATTCTACTGGCGCCCGATGACGCCCAGGTCTGTCAATCCATTCACAAAGAACTGCACCGCCAGCGCAACCAGCAACAATCCCATAATGCGGACAAGGATTCGTATCCCTGTCTCGCCCAGCACTCTACGTAACTTGTCTGCTCCACTCAGCACGCCGTAGCTGGCAACCGCCGTAATCGCTATCGCGGAAAAGACGGCAGACATCTGCCACTTGTTGGGTGCCTGCCCTACCAGCACCATGACGCTCGAAATCGCTCCGGGCCCGGCCAGCATCGGAATCCCGAGCGGAACAATACCAGCGTCTTCTTTCGAAGCCCCCTCGATCGTCTCGTCCGACGATTCCTGCGTCGGCGAACGCTTGGCTTCCAGCATGTCAATGCCAATCAGCAGCAGGATCAAGCCGCCAGCGATTTCAAAGGCGGGCAGCTTAATACCGAACAGGCTGAAAATGAACTGCCCGGCTATCGCAAAAGACGTCAGCACAATGAAGCAGGTAAGCGCAGCTTTGAACGCCATGCGCTTCCGTCGCTGCGGGTCAGCACCCGATGTAATCGACAGAAACGATCCAATGGCGGCGAATGGGTCCACGAGGAAAAAAATCGAGCTGAAGGCGAGCAACGAAAAGCGCACATAGGTCGAATTTTGCAGCTCATGCAACGCCGTATTAGCCGGGCCGTACATATCCAATGAAATTACTCCATCTCCCCGCAGGCTGCCACTTTCCAGGAAAAACTCCGTAAACATATCAAGGCAATAGCTTTATTCTGATCCATCCCGCACCGGAGGCCTATCATGTCAAAACTTCTTCTTCGCGTGAACAGATTGCCCCACGCCTAAAGGTTGCCTGCCGAGGGTACATATATATCTTCATTTATGAATAACTTACGATAAGTCCCGTTTGGCATGACACCTGCCCTTCTTCCTGTAGCAGTTGATATCGGGATGGGCATTTGCAGCCGCTCACTCCTCGCACAGCGACAGAGGAGGCATAACGATGAGTACCACTAATTTTTCTGAATCATCGCCTCGGATTTTGCTGAGCAGCGACAATCACCGCCTCGTCTTGCCGCTGCGCAACTCTCTGCTCAGAGCAGGCTTCAACGTCGATCTGGCAAGCGATTACTATCATCTGGAATTGTTGTGGCAGCAGCTACGCCACGATGTTGTTTTGCTCGAGGTATCTCACCCCGATTCCGTTGAACTGGCAACCGAATCTGCCCTGCGAATCAAGCGGCAAGACGCGCAGCAGTTCATCGCCTATATTGCAGATGTCAACCTCCAGGCAAGCGGCCTCATCGGTGACGCCATCTTTTCGCGCGATGCGTACAGCCTGCCGCAGTCTCTCCGCGAAGCGCTCAGCGAACAAAGTTGATTCTTACTTCTTCTGGGCTAAAATGATGAACTTGAACATACACACTTTGGGCCTAAAACCGGGCCCAGGCGAGGCCATCGGCACCCTTTCCTGTTTGGATCACTGTGCGCACCTTCCAATTCGAGAGATCGAGCACTGCAACCTCACCCCTCGTGCCACATGACACATAGGCCACTGGACCATTGTTCGTTGTACCAACATCCGTTGTACCGTCGGTTCGCGCACCATCTGGACGCACTAGAATCTCTGTTGGCCCCGCTGGCACGTCTATCGTCCGCGCAACCCGCAAAGTGGATAGATCGACGACAGCGACCTGGTTCGCGGATGGCATCGCAACCAGCAGCCACCGCCCGTCATTTGTCGATGCTGTGCCGTATCCGATCGAGGGCAGCGGAATCCATGTCTTGATTTTGTTCGTCGCCGTATCGATCACCGCCAGTCGCGGCGCGGTGTAATCGGCAGTGAACACCATCTTGTCATCATTTGAAAGAGAGATGCGCTGCACTGTTTGTGCAACCGGAATTACGGCAACGGTCTTGCGCGCCTTCAAATCCAGAACGGACACCGTGCCCGGTCCAACATTCGCCGTGTATCCCCTGCGGCCGTCGCGAGTGATCGCCAGCATGTGGGACTCGGCCTGTCCCGTAGGAATGGAACCGACGATCTTGAGTGTATGCGGATCGACGACCGTCACCGTATGATCAAGCTCGGTTGTCACGTAGAGCAGGCCGTTGTCGGAGTCTCCGTCGTTTGCGTAGTAAATGACGCGATGCGGACGCACGTCGTGCCCGAAGTCAATCGTACGCACTACCTTGCGGCTGGCGATATCGATCACATCCATTGTGCGTCCGTCGCTGCCCGGTTTGCCAACTCCCGAATCGCCATAGATCGGCACATACGCCGTCTTTCCATCGGGCGACGCCGCGATCTCGTGACCCGTATACGCGTCTTCCGGAAGAATAGCGATTTGCCGGTCCGTAGCAGGATCAATGACGCTCACGTTCTGGTCTTTCTGGTTCGCCACCAGCAGAACGGCTTTCGGGCTGGTGGCGGCAGCAACAGGGTGCTCATTGCAACAAAGCAGAAAAATACAGCTGCAGATACCAAACACAAGGCTTAGCGGCTTCAGATTTTTCATAGGAAGCCAACCTACCATAGCCGCCACCAACTATGAAGATTCGAATGCAACCTGCACCGAAACCACGCCAAACGTGCCGTAGCAACGTTATAATCAAAGTTTCCGAAGGAAAGGAGCACCTGCCTCGCATGCCCATTCAGCCCACCAGCAAGATCTGGCACAATGGCAACCTCATCCCCTGGGACAAGGCCCAGATTCATGTCATGAGCCATGTCGTTCACTACGGCTCATCAGTTTTTGAGGGCATCCGCTGTTACGGGCAGCCTCAGGGAGCGGCCGTTTTCCGGCTGCCCGAGCATATGCAGCGGCTTATCGATTCGGCCAAGATCTATCGCATGACACTGCCTTATTCGCTTGAGCAGCTCAGCTCCGGAGTGGTCGAGCTGATCGAAGCCAACGGCATCGCGCCTTGCTACGTCCGTCCCATTGCGCTGCGCGGCTATGGTGAAGTCGGCGTCAACCCGAAGAATTCGCCGATCGAGATCTACATCGCCAATTATCCGTGGGGTAAATATGTGGCGGGAGATGATGGCGCCGACGTCTGCATCTCTTCGTGGAATCGCCTTGCGCCCAACACTATGCCTTCATTGGCAAAGGCCGGCGCAAACTACATGAACTCGCAGCTTATCCGCATGGAAGCCGATATCAACGGTTACTCGGAAGGTATCGCGCTCGACGTGAACGGCTATCTGTCGGAAGGCTCCGGGGAAAACCTGTTTCTGGTCCGCAACGGCGTCATCTTTACCACGCCGCTGGCCAACTCTGTGCTCTCCGGCATCACACGCGATTCGGTACTTACAATAGCCCGCCACTTCGGCATTCCCGTCGTCGAACAGGCGCTTCCGCGCGAGCTAATCTATATCGCCGACGAGGTCTTCTTCACCGGAACTGCGGCAGAAGTCACTCCCATCCGCTCGGTTGACCGCATCACGGTCGCCGACGGCAACCCCGGCCCCATCACCCGTCAGCTTGCCGATGAATTCTTCGGCATCGCCAACGGCCTCCGCCCCGACCGCTTCGGCTGGCTTACTCCTGTCAATGTCAGTGTGGAACAGACCGTCAGCGTCTAGTCTGCGGATTCCATTTCAGGCAAGAAGGGCAGCTCTCAAGAGCTGCCCTTCTTTTTCGGTCAAAAATTATCCGGCTCGCGTCATGCTTGCCGGGGACCAGCGCTGGAAACGAGGAGCTGTCGCCAACCGGCGCATCTCTCTGCTGTCTCACTTTCTCCTTGACACCGGGATAGCCCTGCTCCAAAGTGAATTCGCTCCCTCAAAACCCCTGCTGGCGCGATCCCCTTGATCCTACCGTCCAGCCCTAGGAACATTCTCATGAACAATGGGGACTCCCGGCCATGGAGAAGAGAGCTTATCAGGGCTAGCCAGTCCGACGGTCAGGTGGACTTCGCAGCAGCCCGGCAGGCTTACCAAAACGGCGTGGGCGAGGAGCCGATTCTCGATGCCGACTTGTTCAGGATTCTCTACACAGGCCACGCTGCTCCAGGCGAACCAGCATCTACTGCGGCATCGCCTCGCTGCATGCGCTGGCGAATCAAAGGCGCCACCTTCAACGCCCGTCTCGACCTGAGCGACAGTTGCCACGCCTCATGCGGTACTCTTCCATCCCTGGAGTTCGAAGAATGCTCGTTTCCTGAGGGTTTCTGCGCTGACGACACACTGATCAGGCGGCTGAGCTTTACAGACTGCAGCTTCGGCCTCTTTCGCGGATTTTTTGGACATGACGTTTCCATCAGCCTCCACAATGCTCGTCTCGAAGGCGACTTCGAGATCTCCGGGCTGAAATCCTTACGAAAAGACAACCGGCTCAGCCTCTTCGCCATGGGCCTGCACGTCATGGGGAGCGTAAGAGTCCGCGAAACCCTGTTGAAAGCGCCCGCAGACGAGCGCCAGCGCGGAGAGGAGCGAGCGCATTATGCGCTTGAGCTCTACGGCGCGGAGATTCGTAACGACCTCCATCTCTTTCCGCGTGTCATCGTGCACGGAGGGGTTCGTATTCGAGCGGCGCATATCGGAGGGGATACGATCTTCGCCGATCTGCACGTCAGCGATGGACAGGATGCCGCCCAACGAAAAAGAATCGCCCAATCCGGCCTCTCCGAACGGCAGGCAATCGATGCAACGAGCTGCCAGATCGCGGGAAATGTCTTCTTCCAGAGCTTTCCCGATTTAAGCCATTTCAACTCCTCCGGCCCGGTTACGTTCTTCGGTTCCGAAACAAAGGGAAGCATCGTTTTGTCGGCAGCTCAATTCAGCGCTCCCGACAGTGAGTTCGCTCTCAGTTTCAGCAACGGCAAGATCGAGGGCCACCTGCTTTCAAAGACGCTCAATTCGGCAGCCCGGCAATCGAAACTGAGTGTTAACGGGCATATGGAGATGTATGGGCTTTCGGTGAAGGGAACAGTTTACCTGGTTGGATATGCTCAATCGATCGACGCGGGCCGCCTCGAAGTGCAGGGTGATACTACTCTGGCTATTCAGGTGGACGCATCGCTGAATCTGGGAGGAGCCAGCCTCAAAGGACAGCTCGACCTCTCCGGGTTCAGTTTTTCCAGAAGCCGCCTGCAGCGTCCAACAAACTTCTCTCTCACGATGAAAGACGCAGACGTTGGCCACACCCTCTATCTTGCCAATTCGTCTTCTACCACGCCATTGGAGTTCGAATCATGCCGTCGAACCAGGTTGCGCTGTTATCCCGGATACCACCTGTTCGAGATACGAGTGGATCAGGGGGTAGCGTCGATACTGGCCAAGCCCGGCAAGAAGCCGGTCCTGCTGGACGGGGTCTCCGACTACCTGCATCGCCTTAGCCGCAGCGGCGCTCTCGATCTCAGCACGTCCGACTCGATCAAGGACTACATTCGTTTTTTTGGTGCTTATGTCTGGGCCAGTGAGGGGCCTTTCGTACTCGTCGAAAGCCTCTCGCAAATCCCGGACGGAAGCCTCTCAGCGGAGGCAAAAGGACAGCTTGGATCCATCGGTGAAATCGAACTCGATACTAACTTCTCGCTTCAAGAGTGGCATGGTATCCGTGCACTACTCCGAGAAACCCTGAAGAGAGAACTTACCGCGCCGGAGTGGAGCACGTATCAGGACCACTTCAGTAAGCACGCGGTCAAGGCACTGGCCCACGTGCGTTATGGAGCCAACCTCTTCCCAACAACCTTTGTCGTTCTGAAATCTGCATTTACAGCCGACCGGAACGAGCCCTTCAGCTTTGGCTGGATTCGTATCCTCAACGAAGGTCAGGCCATCCCCCTCGATCCCGCAAAGTTTCCTGTGTACGAAAGACCTCTCATACGCGAACGACTTTCCAACCAGTCCGACTACATCAGCGATCTTCCATCGCACGCGCTCTCGCGGACTGAACTCTCCCTGCGCATCCCCGAATGGTTGAGCCTGTTGGAGAATCGTCTCGCGCGCTTTCAAAACGCCGAGATCGACCTCACGAATGCGTCCTGCCGCACGCTCGAGGATGCCGATGGCCGCGCCTGGGGATCGGACATTTCGAGTCTTCGGCTGGAAAACTTTACTTACGCCCGCGTCGGTTCGTCTTCAGAAAAGCTGGAAACGCCAAGCAGAGCCGGCCGATTGCTCCTGCGCATCTACAGGAATAGCGACCGTATTCCCGACTTTCTTTTATCGCCGCTCTTTTCACGATTCTGGGTTTCAGGTGAATCGAGAGAGTCGATAGAAGACCGCCTCACCTG
>Ga0206946_1202_pt1 | contig 12714 bp, 6 predicted proteins | sample Alteio_BWOrgHeat_2_FD_152965 | JGI IMG/M metagenome (GOLD analysis project Ga0206946, IMG submission 152965) | Enriched cells from forest soil in Barre Woods Harvard Forest LTER site, Petersham, Massachusetts, United States -... | ecosystem: Environmental > Terrestrial > Soil > Temperate forest > O... | reverse complement strand
GAGGCCCTCGGTGGGAAAGGCCCGGCGCCGTCCGCGTATCGGGATGCGGAGGGAAATATTCACATCAGCAAGGACCATGTGCTCCTGAAACCAGCCACGCGAGACGGCATTCCACCGGTCACACCCGGTGGAACAAAGCCCGGTCCGAAAGAAACCAAGCCGGCTCCAGCCAAACCGGCCACTCCGGCGAAAGGCGATATTGGGACCGCCGACACAGGGAAACATCAGCAGAAGCCAGAGGCCGACCCGATGGCCAAGACTCCGGCCGCTCCGGCGCGCCCTGAGAAATCACCAGCCAACCCCAAAGTCTCGCCGCAAGCAGAAACCGGCGAAGCCGGCGACGCGACCAAAGCGCCACAGGCCCCGAAGAATCCAAAAGCCATTGACCCACCGCAGGCGATCAGTGAGGACGCCGTGAAGCGAATTCAAAACCAGCCGCAACCTGTTTCAACGAAAAAGGGGGCCGGCAGCCGTGCCGGATACTCCGTCGATCATGCGCATCACCAACTGGCGTGGCAACGGCTCGGCGGCCATGGGGATGCGCCACCCGCATTTATTTATGATAAGCAAGTCTATCTAGACCCATCCCGCTGGCCGCCCAAGTGACGTCCTCGTTGACCCGTCGCGAAGCACCGTCCGCTTCGCGCTTGCCGCTCCTGGAGCGACGGATTTAGCTCGGGGCGATGGCTTCGCCCGCACCGCCTCCACTTCCGTCCTCCAAGTCAAAGAGCAATATCGGGCTGATCATCGCGCTCGTGGTGATACTCGAAATTGCCGCGGGCGTGGGCGGCGCGTTGTTTCTGCGCAGCTGGCTGCCGCAACGCCTCGCGCGCGTCAAGGCCGACCGCGAGCGCGAAATCGAACTCCATCCGAAGACCGCGCGGGACTACAACGATCGCAGCGTGGCCCGCTACGCGCGGGACGACCTGGATGGAGCGCTCGCCGACATGAATCGGGCCATCGAACTCGATCCCAACGTCGCGCTCTACTATGACAACCGCGGCTACGTGAGAAAGGCCAAGGGAGACCTGAACGGCGCCATCGCGGACTTCAATCGCGCCCTCGAGCTTGATCCGAAATTCACCCGAGCCTACCGAAACCGTGGCTCGGCCAAAAACGCGAAGAAAGACTTCGACGGTGCCATCGCGGATTACAACCGCGCGATCGAACTCGACCCAAAAATCGCCAGGTCCTACGATAACCGGGGCTTTGCGAAAAAGCGAAAAGGCGATCTCGCTGGAGCGATCGCAGATTACACCCGGGCCATCGAACTCGCCCCTCAGGACTATGTACCCTATGTGGACCGGGGCATCGCCAGGACAGACAAGGGCGATCTCGATGCCGCCCTCGAGGACCTGGACCGCGCAATCGAGCTCGCCCCAAAGGTGGCCAGTACCTATCACAGCCGCGGATTTGCGCGAAAGGCGAAAGGCTATCTGGATGGCGCCATCTCTGATTACACCCGCGCGATCGAACTCGACCCGAAATACGCCCGGGCCTATGACGACCGCGGCCATGCCTGGCAGGCCAAGGGCGACCTCGAACGCGCTATCGCGGACTTCACGCGGGCCATCGAACTCAACCCGAAAGATAGCCGGACCTACCGGGACCGCGGTGTGGCCAAAAACGCCAAAGCCGACTACGACGGGGCCATTGCCGACTTGACCCGCACCATCGAGCTGGATCCGAAATTCCCCAATGCCTACTGCTCTCGCGGCATCGCCAAATGCTCGAAGCACGACTACGACGGGGCCATCGAGGATCTGTCTCGATCCATCGAGCTCGATCCGAAAGGCGCCAATCTCTACAGTTGGCGCGGCTACGCCCGGGAAGCCAAAGGCGAGCCGGAAGCGGCCATCGTGGATTATGACCAGGCCATCAAGCTCAACCCAAAGAACGACCGGAACTTCAACCTCCGCGGCCAGGCAAAAAGCTCGTGCGGCGACCTCGCTGGCGCCCTTGCCGATTCAACCAAAGCGATCGAACTCAGCCCGAAAGACCGGCTCAACTACATAAACCGTAGCTATATTAGGGCTATCACAGCCGACTTTGAAGGTTCCATCGCCGATATCAACCGAGCGATCGAGCTCGATCCGCACGAGAGAAGCGCCTACGGTTATCGCGGCATCGACTACACGCTGATGCGCGATTGGCCCAAGGCCCTCGCCGATTACCAGCGCAGCTTCGGCTTGGCTTCCGGCGATCAGAATTATCCCCGCTTGTTCACGTGGTTGATCAAGACCCGCCTCGGTGACACCGACGCGGCCAACAAAGAACTGGCTGCCTGGCTCGACCAACCCCGGAAGTCTCCGCTCGAGGGCTGGATCTCCAGCGCCGCTGGATTTCTTTTAGGCCGCGTGACGGAGACGGAACTTTTCGCCGCGGCGATCTCGCCGGTACCCAAGGAGGCGCGCCGGCGGCAGTGCCGGGCTTGGTACTACGCCGGCATGAAAAAGCTGCTTTCCGGGGACAAGGCCGCGGCAGCGGATGACTTTCGCCAATGCCTCGCGATGGAGTTGAAGGACGTGACCGAATATCAGTTGGCCGCCACAGAACTGAAAGCGCTCGGGCCCTAGAATTCGGCGCATTCGTCATTCGTCATTCGTCATTCGTCATTCGTCGCTGTCGCACCACTGCCGCCACATCGCGCGATACGCGCCTTCGATGCCGCGTGCGAAGCGCTCCGCATCCATCAGCACGGAAGCTTCCATTCGCGCGCGCAGCGTCTGCCGCAATTCCGCGAGGCGCGGCAAATCGGAGGCCAGGCGCGCGGCGATGGCCACGTACTCTTCTTCTGATTCGGCCACCAATTCGGGCAGGCCGAGATTGGTCAAAATGCTCAGGCCCCCGCGAGCCAGCGGAGTCTGGCCGGCGAGGCTCACCACCGGCACTCCCATCCAGAGGGCGTCCAGGCTCGTCATGTGCCCATTGTAAGGAAACGGATCGAGCACCACATCCAGCCGGTGATAGAGTTCCAGGTAAGCCCGGCGGGAACCGGGCTCCGCAAATTCCACCCGCTCTGGCGCAACGCCTTCCTGCTCGAGGACCGCGCAGGTCCGCTGCCGGTGCTGGCCGAAGCCGCACAGGAAAACCAGGTGCGCATCGCGAACCTCGGCCAGCACGCGCGCCCATAGCTTCAGCAGCGGCTCATTGATTTTGCAGAAGTTATTCAAGCTGCCAAAGGTTACTCTGCCATTCTCTTTGGCGGGCAATGCATTGACCTTGACTTCCACCCCGCCCGGATCATAGCACCAGAAACTGTCGATCAAACAAACTTGCTCCTCGCTGGCATTGGCACCGCGGACAGTGCCCCCTTCCAAATACCGGTCGCTGATCCGATACTTGATCGACTCGACTCCCGTGCTCTCCGGGTATCCCGCAAAACTGACCTGCACCGGCGCCGGCTGCCATGCAAAGACTGGCAGGCGATTGCCGTTTGTGTGCAGGCTGAGATCCACGAGAATATCCACGCCGTCCTGCCGGATCATTTCCGCCAGCGCTTCATCCGAGACGCCCACCGTGCCGCGCCAGTGCTGCGCGCGCTTTTGTAATTCCGCCGTGACCTCGTCCGGTCGGATCACGCCGGAGTAACAAACAATCTCGAAATTCCCGCGGTCGTGGCGCTCGAACAACGGCATCAGGTTCCACCCCACCGCGTGTTTCCGAAAGTCCGGCGAAACGTAGCCGATCCGCAACCGGCGCTCGGGATTGCGGTCGTTGTCGTGCCGCCGGGCAGCGCGGCTGGCCGATGCACCAAATCGCTCGTTCCAGCATTTCTGCTCGTGGGCAATCGCTTCCCCATTCTGGCCCGGAAGAAAATGGAGAGTGAACACGATGTTGCTGTTCACTTCCGCGTGCCCCGGATTGAGCTCGTGCGCACGGCGGTACGCGGCAATCGCTTCGGCAATCTCGCCCTGGTCCTTGAGGGCGTTGCCGAGATTATTGCACGCCTCCCAAAGGTTCGATTGGAGTCGCAAGGCGCAGCGATATTCGGCGATGGCCTCATCAAGATGGCCCTGGTCTTTGAGCACATTGCCTAGATTGTAATGGCACACTGGATAATCCGGCTTGATTTGCAGCGCCCGACGGTAACTGGCGACGGCCTCCTCCAGACGACCCATCGCCCGATAGGCTTCACCGAGATTGGAATGCGCGGCGGGATACTCCGGATAGAGCGCAATGGCCCGGCCGATCAATTCCACGGCACGGTCGTACCGCCCCGCTTGATGGGCGATGCAACCGAGCATCTGCAGCGCATCCACATGGCCGGGCTGCACGGCCAGGATCTGCCGGTAGAGCGCCTCGGCTTCCCCCAGCCGTCCGGCCTGGTGATGCTGCACTGCGAGTTCGAGAGCTTGTGGCACTGTCATCATGAGCTGGCTTTCTCCGTACACCATCTCCGCCACATGCCGCGATACGCGGCTTCGATGCCACGGGTAAAGCGCTCCGCATTCATCAACACCGAGGTTTCCATCCGCCCGCGCAGCGTCCGCCGCAATTCCGCGAGGCGCGGCAAATCGGAAGCCAGTCGCGCGGCGATTGCCACATAGTCTTCCTCGGAGAAGGCCACCAGCTCCGGCAAGCCAAGATTCGAGAGTTGGCTCAAGCCCGCGCGCGACACGGCGCGCCCGCCAGCGAGACTAACTACGGGCAAGCCCATCCACAATGCATCCAGGCTGGTCGTGTGCCCATTGTAAGGGAATGTATCGAGCACGACGTCCAGTCGGTGATACAACTCGAGGTAGGCCCGGCGCGGGCCGGGCTCGACAAATTCGATCCGGTCTCCTTTCACCCCTTCCCGCTCCAACACCTCCACAGCCCGTTGCCGATGGCCGCCCCAGGCACTCAGCAGAACCAAACGCGAATCGGCCACCCTTCCGAGCACCCGCGCCCAGAGCTTCAGCAGCGGCTCGTTGACCTTGCAGTAATTATTCAGGCTTCCGAAAGTTATCCGCCCATTCGTTTGCGCAGGCAGCGTGTTAGCCTGCAAATCCATCCCGCAGGGATCGTAGCACCAAAAGCAGTCGATGAGGAAGACTTCCTCCATTCCGCACTCCCCATTTCGCATTTCGCATTCCAAATACTGATCGCTAATCCGATACCTTATCCCCTCCACACCCGCACTCGCCGGATAGCCCGCGAAACTCACCTGCATCGGAGCCGGCTGGCGCGCAAACATGGTCAGGCGATTGCCCGCCAGGTGTTGCGAAAGGTCCACCAGAATATCCACTCCATCACGCTGAATCATTTCCGCCAGCGCCTCGTCATTCACCCCCATGGTGTTGTGCCATTGGTCCGCATGCGCGCGAAATTCGTGCGTCAAGTTATCCAACCGCGCCACCCCCGAATAACATAGAATTTCAAATGCCTCGTGCTTCCGCTCCCTAAACAAAGGCATGATATTGCGACCAATCACATGGTCTCGAAAATCCGGTGATACGTAGCCGATGCGCAGGCGGCGATCCGGGTCGCGATCATTGGCGCACGGCGGGAGGGATAGCTTCACCGGCCCGCTGAATTGCCGATTCCAACGCTGCTGCTCTCCGGCAACCGCCTCCGCCGGCGCGCCGGGGTGAAAATGCAGCGTGTAAATGAGATTGCTGTACGCCGCGGAATTGCGCGATTGCAACCGAAGCGCCTCGCGAAAGGCCGCGATGGCCTCGTCCAATTCGCCCCGATCCTTGAGCACATTGCCCAGATTATTGCGCATCTCCGAAGACGCGGGATTCAGTTCGAGCGCACGGCGACAGGACGCCAGCGCTTCGTCGAGCTGGCCTCGTTCGGCCAGCGCCAGGCCCAGATTATTGTGGGCGTCCGCGTGGTCTGGGTTGATTTCGAGTGCACGGCGATACGCGGCCATGGCCTCGTCCAGCCGCCCCTGCCGGCCGAGAGCGATCCCCGCATTGTTGTGGGCGTCCGCATAGTCGGGCTTGAGTTGCAGGGCGCGGTGATAGGCGGCAAGACCTTCGTCGAGCCGCCCGCTGTCTCGTAACGCACCGCCCAGGTTATTGTGAATTTCCGCTCGATGAGGATGGAGTTGCAGTGCTTGTCGATACGCCGCGATCGCTTCCTCGAGCCGGCCTTGCCGGGCCAGGGCCATGCCCATATTATTGCAGGCATTGGCATGGTTCGGATTGAGTTGCAGGGCCTGATGAAACGCCGCCATGGATTCATCGATCCGCCCCAGTTCCCCCAGCGCGATCCCGAGATTGTTGCAAGCTTCCGGATACTGCGGACGGCTCTGCAGTGCGTGGCGAAACGCGGCGATCGCTTCGTCAAATTGGCTGCGTTCCAGCAGGGCCACACCCAGATTGTTTTCCGTTTCCGCAAAGTCAGGCTGGAGTTGGAGCGCACGGCGAAATGCCGCGATCGCATCCTCGGTGCGACGCATGCTCCAGAGCACGTCGCCCAGGTGGTGATGGATTTGCGCGTCATCGGGCTGGAGTTGGATGGATCGGTGGTAACTGGCGATGGCCTCTTCCGTCCGCCCCTGCGCGCGGTAGACCGCGGCGAGATTCGCGTGCGCCCGCGGGCTGTTCGGAGCCAGTGATATGGCCCGGCGTATCAAATCCTCGGCGACGTCCTGACGGCCGGATTGATGCGCGATCACCCCGAGCAGGTGCAGCGCATCGGCACGATTGGATTGCACGCCGAGGATTTGCCGGTACAGCGCCTCGGCCTCCGCCAATCGCCCAGCCTGGTGATGCTGCAAAGCCAATTCGAATGCCTGATGGATCGTCACAGCAGTCAGGATGGCTGCGCCGCGCACCACTGTCGCCACATGGCGCGGTAGGCCGCTTCGATGCTGTGCGCAAAACGCGGTCCATCCATTAACACCGAGGCTTCCATGCGCGCGCGCAGCGTCTGTCGCAACTCCGCCAGACGCGGCACGTCACGGGCGAGTCGCGAGGCGATTTCGACATATTCTTCTTCGGAACGGGCCATCAGCTCCTGCAAGCCAAGATTCGATAACTGGCTCAAACCCGCGCGCGACACGGCGCGTTCTCCGGCGAGACTGACGACCGGCACGCCCATCCAGAGCGCATCCAGGCTCGTCGTGTGCCCGTTGTAAGGAAAGGGATCCAACACGATGTCCAGGCGTTGATACAACTCGACGTACCCATGGCGGGCGCAGGGTTCGACGAATTCGACGCGTTCCGCTTGCACTCCGGCGGGCGCCAGCAGGTCGATGACACGCTGCCGGTGGCTGCCCCTGGCGCTCAGGAGAATGAGTCGCGATTCCTTCACCTCCCCAAGCACCCTCGCCCAGAGCTTCAACACGTTGTCATTGATCTTGCAGAAGTTATTCAAGCTTCCAAAGGTTAACCATCCATTCGCCTGCGCCGGCAGAGCATTCGGCAGCAACTGCAAGCCGCACGGATCGTAACACCAGAAGCAGTCGATGAAGTGCACCTGTTCACGCGTCGCGGTTCCGAGTTCGGGATCACGCTTCCTCGCGATCTGCCATTTGCCATCTGCCATTTGCCATTTGCCATCTGCCATTTCCGCTTCCAAGTACCGATCACTAATCCGATGTTCGATGCCCTCCACACCCGCACCCTCCGGGTAGCCGGCAAAACTCACCTGCACGGGCGCGGGCCGGCCCGCGAACATCAGCAGCCGATTGCCCGCGGTGTGCTGCGCAAGGTCCACGAGAATATCCACACCATCCTCCCGAATCATGTCGGCTAACTCCTCATCCTTCACCCCGACCGTGCTGTGCCAGCCGTCGGCCCCCTCGCGAAATTCCGCCGTAAGCCAGTCGGGCCTCATGACTCCTGCATAACAGAAGACCCGAAAATTCCGGCGATCATGGTGTCGGAGCAATGGCCGGATGTTTCTACCCACCACATGGTCCCGAAAATCGCCCGAGACATAGCCTACGCGCAGCGGGCGCTCCGGATCGCGATCGTTGGCCGACGGGCGCACGGATTTTATCATTGGTCCGCAGAGTTGCCGGTTCCAACGCTCGTGTTCCTCCGCGATCACGCGTGCGTCGGTGCCCGGGTGGTATTGCAACGTGAAGATCAAGTTGCAGCGCGCCGCGACGGAGTCCGGATCCAATTGCAGCGCCCGGCGATACTCGGCAATCGCCCCGTCAATCTGCCCCTGGTTTTTGTGCGCGTTGCCAATGCTGATGTGGACTTGCGCATCGGTGGGGTTGAGCTCGAGCGCCCGCTCATACGCCGCGAGTGCGGCATCCGGCGCGTCTCGTTCGGCCAACGCAGCTCCGAGATTCAAATGCGCTTCCGCGAGGTCCGGTCGTAACTCCGTCGCATGGCGGCACGCGTCGATGGCGGCATCCAACTGTCTCAGCTCTGCCAGCGTGGCCCCGAGATTTAGATACGCCTCCGCGAGATTCAGGCGAAATTCGCCCGTCCGCGCCATATTCGCGCTGGCATCCATCTCAATCGCCCGGTGATACGCCGCCACCGCCTCTTCCAGGCGACCCTGGTCCCGCAAGGCATTGCCCAGGTTGTTGCTGGCCTCCGCGTAAGCAGGCTTGATTTCGAGCGCGCGCTGGAAGGCCGCGATCGCCTCATCCAGGCGGCTGCACTTTCTCAGGGTCACGCCAAGATTGTTCGCTGCGTCGGCGTAGCCGGGTTGCAGCGCAAGCGCCCGTTGGTACGCCGCAATGGCGTCATCCAGATCACCTTTGTCTCGCAGCACATTGCCGAGGCAGAGATGCGCGACCGCTGCCTTGGGGTGAAATTCGAGCGCGCTCCGACAGGCGGCGAGCGCGTCGTCGAGCTGGCCTTTTTCCCGCAGCGCGTTGGCCAGATTGAACGGCGCCTGCGCATGATCGGGCTGCAATTCGAGCGCACGCCGGCAGGCAGCGATGGCCTCGTCGAGCCGGCCCAGAGCCCGATACGCTTCGGCCAGATTGGAAAGTGCCGTCGGGTTGCGCGGATTGACGGCGATCGACTGTTGCATCCACTCCGCCGCAAGGTCATGCCGGCCAAGCTGGTGAGCCATCACGCCGAGGAAGTGCTGGGCCTCGGCGTGGCCTGGCTGCGCCGTGAGAATTTGCCGGTAGAGCGCCTCGGCCTCCGCGAGCCGTCCGGCCTGGTGGTGCTGCAACGCGAGTTCGAAGGCTTGCTGGGCGGTCATCATTCGCCGGCTTTCTCCGCGCACCACCGCCGCCACATGGCGCGGTAGGCTGTTTCAATGTTCTGCGCAAAACGTTTGGCATCCATCAGCACCGAGGCCTCCATCCGCGCGCGCAGCGTCCGCCGTAATTCCGCCAGCCGCGGAAGGTCATGGGCCAGTCGCGTCGCGATCTCGACATAATCGTTTTCCGAAAAGGCCACCAGCTCCCGCAACCCAAGATTGGAAAGCTGGCTCATCCCCGCTCGCGATACCGAACTCTCCCTCGCCAGGCTGACCACCGGCACACCCATCCACAGCGCATCCAGACTCGTCGTGTGCCCGTTGTACGGAAACGGATCCAGCGCGATATCCAATCCTCGATATAGCTCCAGATACGCCTGGCGCGCACGCGTTCCAACAAACTCCACCCGTCCCACATCGATTCCTTCCTTGGTGAACAACTCCGTCACGCGCTGCCGGTGGCTACCCGCTGGACTGAGCAGGATCAGTCGCGCCTCCTTCGATTCCCGCAACACTCGCGCCCATAGCTTCAGCACCTCATCGTTGATCTTGCAGAAGTTATTCAGGCTGCCAAAAGTTACCCACCCCTTCGCTTGCGCGGGCACCTCGCTTACCGGCACATCCATCCCGCATGGATCATAGCACCAGAAAGAATCGATGAGGAACACCTGCTCCATTTCGCACTCGGCCGAGGCGGCGGAGGGGACTAGCGGAGGTTGGTGGACGGGCGAGCCATTCCGCATTCCGCATTCCAAATACTTGTCGCTAATCCGATAGCGGATCGCCTCCACACCCGCCGTCGCCGGATAACCCGCGAAACTCACCTGCACCGGCGCGGGCCAGTGCGCAAACAGCGGCAACCGATTTCCCGCGCTGTGCTGGCTTAGGTCCACGAGAATATCCACACCGTCTGCACGAATCATGTCGGCCACAGCCTGGTCACTAACACCCGTGATGTCGCGCCACAATCCGGCGCGCCGACGAAATGTTTCCGTCAGGCTGTCCGGCTTAATCACACTCGAATAACAGATGATATCGAATTCCCGCTCCTCATGGCATTGGAACAATGGCACGAGATTGCGACCAACCACATGGTCAAATAGGTCCGGCGAAACATAGCCGATGCGCAGACGCCGTTCCGGGTTGCGATCATTGGCGTGCGGCCGGATGCTTCGCTTTGCCGGTTCGCCATATTGCCGATTCCAGCGCTCGTGCTCAGCAAGAATCGCGGCCTGACTCATGCTCGGATGGAGGTAGAGCGAAAAGACCAAGTTACTATGTACTCCGGCGTCTTTCGGTACGAGTTCATGCGCCCGCTGAAAAGCAGCGATGGCCTCGTCTATTTTTCCCTGGTCTTTGAGCGCGTTGCCCAGGTTGCTTTGGGCGTGAGCTCCTTCGGGATTGATTGTCAACGCCCGGCGATATGCAGCCACCGCTTCATCCAATTTACCCTCCTTGGCCAGCGCCACTCCGAGGTTGCTATACGCCGCGGCATAGTTGCCGTCCAATTGAGTGGCCCGGCGATACGCTACCATGGCTTCGTCAAATCTGCCCAGATTGTTAAGCGCGTTGCCCAAGCTGTTGCACGCCTGCGGGTACTCCGGACGGATTTCGAGCGCCCGGTGGCAGGCCGCAACCGCTTCTTCGGGCTGGCCCCGCTCGTTCAACGCCACGCCGAGATTATTGCAAGCCTCGGCACAGTCGGGCTTGAGCTGAATCGCATGACGATATGCCGCCATGGCTTCATCAAGCTCGCCGGTTTCCCGCAAAGCATTGCCCAGATTGTTGTAGGCCTCGGGATAGTCGGGTTGGATTTCGAGCGCCCGGTGGCACGCCGCGATTGCGTCGGCTATCCTACCCTGCTCCACCAGGGTTCCGGCCAGGTTATTATAGGCTTTCGCGAACTCCGCGTTGAATTGGACCGCGCGGCGATATGCGGCCACCGCTTCGTCGAGTTGGCCGGCTTCCCTGAAGACGTTACCCAGGTTATTGTGAACCTCCGGGTAATCGGGTTTGATTTCGAGCGCGCGCCGATACTCAGCCACGGCTTCCGTGGGTTGGCCGCGCATATTCAACGCATTGCCCAGGTTATTATGGCTTTCCGCATAATCCGGTTTGAGTTCGATCGCCCGGCGATAGAAAGCGATGGCCTCATCCAGCTTCCCTTGCTCCGCGAGCACGACCCCGAGATTGGAATGAGCGACAGCATCATTTGGAACCAGGGCAATGGCCCGGCGAATCCACTCCAACGCCAGATCGCTACGGCCGCCCCGGTGGGCGATCAGGCCGAGGTAGTGCCATGCGTCCGCATGATTTGGCGCCACGGCAACGATCTGCCGGTAGAGTGCCTCCGCCTCGACCAACCGCCCGGCCTGGTGGTGCTGCACCGCGCATTCGAATGCCTGCCGGACGGTCATCATGCGTCCACTTTCTCCCCACACCACCGTCGCCACATGGCGCGATACGCGGCCTCGATGCTCTGGGTAAAACGCGCCGCGTCCGTCAACACGGAGGCTTCCATTCGCGACCGCAAGGTCGCGCGAAGTTCCGCGAGCCGAGGAAGATCGTGGGCCAGTTGCACAGCGATTTTAATATAGTCGTCTTCCGTAGGGGCCACCAGCTCGGGCACACCCAGATTGGTCAAGATACTCAACCCACCACGGGAAACCCGCGTCTTTCCGACAAGGCTCACCACCGGTACGCCCATCCACAACGCGTCCAGACTCGTCGTGTGACCGCTGTACGGAAGGGTATCCAGCACCATGTCCAGCCGATGATACAACTCCAGGTACATCCTGTGTGGACGGGGTTCGACAAATTCCACTCGTTGCCGTTCGACGCCCTCTCGCTCGAGTCTCTCCCAGATTCCCTGGCGGTGGCTCCCCGCGCGACCGAGAAGAACGAGATGCGAGTCGCCAACTTGCGCCAGGACCCGCGCCCAAAGCCTCAGCAGCGGCTCGTTGATCTTGCAGACGTGAGTGAGACTGCCAAAGGTCACTCGTCCATTTTCTTTGGCCGGCAACGCATTGACCTCAATATCCATCCCGCCCAGGTCGTAGCACCAGAAGCTATCGAGCAAAAACACCTGCTCCTTGTTGCCACTGACGCGGTCAGCCGCACTGTCTTCCACGATCCGATCACTGATCCGATATTCTATCGCGTCCACTCCCGTGCTCTCCGGGTAGCCAGCAAAACTCACTTGCACCGGCGCAGGCTGGCGCGCGAAAACCGGCAGGCGATTGCCGCCCGTGTGCTGGCTGAGGTCGACGAGAATGTCTATCTCATCCTGCCGAATCATTCCCGCGAGCGCCTCGTCGGATACCCTTACCGTGCCGCGCCTCAGTGAGCTGCGGGCGACCCTACGGGCGCGGATGGATGCTTCGGTGTTGATGGACGGTCCGCGCTTTGCGCGTAATATTGAAGATGCCTATCGCGCCATGTGGCGGCGATCGTGTGCGGAAAGCACCAGAACATGACGATCATTCAAAATACTTTTGATCTCGCGATTCAGCACCACCAATCCGGGCGGTTGGGGGAGGCCGAGGAACTTTATCGTCAAATTCTCGCGGTGGAGCCCCACCATCCTGATGTCTTGAATTTGCT
>Ga0206946_1200_pt1 | contig 12820 bp, 10 predicted proteins | sample Alteio_BWOrgHeat_2_FD_152965 | JGI IMG/M metagenome (GOLD analysis project Ga0206946, IMG submission 152965) | Enriched cells from forest soil in Barre Woods Harvard Forest LTER site, Petersham, Massachusetts, United States -... | ecosystem: Environmental > Terrestrial > Soil > Temperate forest > O... | reverse complement strand
GGTGGTTCCCGGTGGATCGAGTGTGCGGTCGGGAGCCTTTGTTTCTAAAGGGGTTGTGGTGATGCCGCCGGCCTATGTGAACGTTGGGGCTTATGTGGATGAGGGGACTATGGTGGACTCTCATGCGCTGGTGGGGAGTTGTGCTCAGATTGGGAAGCGGGTGCATCTGAGTGCGGCGGCGCAGATCGGTGGTGTGCTGGAGCCGGTGAACGCAAGCCCCGTCATTATTGAGGATGATGTGCTGGTGGGTGGAAATACCGGGGTTTATGAGGGTACGGTAGTGCGGAAGCGCGCTGTGATCGCGGCTGGGACTGTGTTGACGCGGGGGACTCCGGTGTATGACCTGGTGCGGGGTGAGGTTTATAAGGCTTCGGCTGAATCTCCGCTGGTGATTCCTGAGGGCGCTGTGGTGGTGCCGGGATCTCGGGCGGTCAGCAAGGGCAAGGGCGCAGAGTGGGGGTTGAGTGTGGCGGCTCCGGTGATTGTTAAATATCGGGACGAGAAGACTGAGCTTTCGCTGGTTTTGGAAGATATTTTGCGGTAATTGGTGGTTTGTTAGCGGTAAAAAGGGTGGCAACCGTGGTGAGCGGATGCCATCTTTTTTGTTCAGGGAGACCGTACCCCAAGCCGCGTTGGAAATAGTTGCGTGGCCTGGAGAGGCCAAAGGCTGAAGCTCTGGCACCTAGAAGCGGGGACGGCTTCCTGCCATCCAGGAGCCCCGTGCTCTGGCCTACGATGGGGTCTCCTGCCAAACGCGGCCCATGTATCATGCTGGCGTATGCCCTTAGCAACCAAGACGCGGTTGGGGCCGTATGAGATCCTGGCCCCGCTGGGCGCCGGGGGGATGGGTGAAGTCTATAAAGCCCGCGACATGCGTCTTGACCGTACTGTTGCCATCAAGATATGCAAGGGAAGGTTCTCGGAGCGTTTCGAGCGTGAAGCGCGGGCCATATCCAGCCTGAATCATCAGCACATCTGCGCACTCTACGATATTGGGCGCGAGGACTCGGTGGAGTTCCTGGTGATGGAGTATCTGGAGGGAGAGACTCTTGAGACCCGGCTTCAAAAGGGGGCATTGCCGATCGACGAAGCACTTCGGATCGGGATTCAGATCCCCGCCGCTCTCTGCGCCGCGCACCACAAGGGAGTGATTCACCGGGACCTGAAGCCGGGCAATGTCATGCTGACGCGCGCAGGGGCCAAGCTGCTCGATTTCGGACTGGCTAAAGTGGCGGCGCCGGTGGTGCTCTCGGGAACGAACGTCTCGAATCCCACGGTCTCGCAGCCGCTTACGGTCGAAGGGACGATCGTCGGCACTTTTCAATACATGTCTCCCGAGCAACTGGAAGGCAAGGAGACCGATGCGCGGTCCGACATCTTCTCGTTTGGGGCGATGTTCTACGAGATGATCACTGGCCGCAAGAGTTTTGAAGGATCGAGCCATGCGAGCCTGATTGCTTCGATCATGTCGGTCGACCCGCCGCCTGTTTCGACAGTGCAGCCGATGGCCTCGCCTGCGCTGGATCGCATTGTCCGGAGATGCCTTGCGAAGTCGCCGGACGATCGATGGCAGAGCGCCGGCGACCTGCAGAGTGAGCTGGAATGGATAGCGGAGACGGGATCAAAGGCGGGGATTGCTACGCCTGTTGCGGCAAAGCGTCGCAATCGTGAACTTCTGGCGTGGCTGGTGGCTGGCCTGGCGGGGGTGCTGCTTGTGTGGCTGGCGATGTCGGCACGCATGAGGAAGGAACCGGCGGAGGCCCAGGAGGTCCGTTTTGAGATACCCGCACCAGATAAATTGAGCTTCCGCTTTTACGATCTGCCCGCAGTCTCGCCGGACGGCGAACGCATCGCTTATACCGCCGCGGCCACCTCGACCGGCCCCGAAAGGCTTTTCGTTCGTTCCCTGAATGAAGCAACCGCGAAAGAGATCCCGACACCTGGATCTAACGTCATTAGTCCCTTCTGGTCACCGGATGGACGGCAGATCGCATTCTTCTCAAACAAGAGCCTGCAGAAGGTGGATCTTTCGGGAGGGTTACCCGTCACCATCTGCACGTTCGACATTTCGGCTGGCTTCTTAGGGGGAACATGGAATCGCGATGGGGTGATCCTTATTACACACGCGCAAGTCCTGTACCGTGTGGATGCGGCCAATGGCGCGCCGAAGCCGCTGCGGCCATTGGCGGAGGATGAAACGGCCCAGAGGTGGCCCCAGTTTCTACCGGATGGAAACCATTTTATTTATCTCTCGAGCAGCAATCGGCCCGATCAGCAAGGTATCTACGCCGCTTCGCTGGACTCGAGCGAGCGCAAGCTCATCGTTGCCACGGATGCCAATGCCGCCTATGTAGAACCAGGTCAACTGCTGTTCATGAGAGGGGATGTGCTGATGGCGCAGCCATTCGACCTCCGAAATCTGAAGTTGCAGGGCGGACCGCGTCGAGTCGCAGACCACGTCGAACGGATAGAAACAGCGATCCAATTCCCAGGGGCGATCTTCTCCGCGTCCCCCAATGGCGTGCTGGTGTGGCGCCACGGCAGTAGCTCTCCCGAGTCTGTACTGCAATGGGTGGATCGCAGCGGCAAGAGACTCGGCGTTGTGGGCGAGCCCGCGGATTACTCGAATCCGGCTCTTTCCCCCGACGACAGGAGACTTGCCATCGGCATCCGCGATCCGCAAACAAAGACGCGCGATATCTGGATCTTTGACCAGTTGGCGGCACGAAGACCCGGCTGACCTTCGACCCCGCAGACGATCTGGATTCGATCTGGTCGCCGGACGGAACCCGAATTGCGTTCACTTCGAATCGTCTGGGGCAAAGAGACATCTATCAGACGCCTGCGGACGGGTCGGGCTCGGCGGAGCTATTGTTGGGGGACAAGATCGGACAAAAAAACGTTGAAGACTGGTCACGGGATGGCAAATATCTTGTGTACAACTACCAGACTCAGACAACTCTGTCCCATCTCTATGTGCTACCTCTCCTCGGAGACCGCAAGCCCGTGCCGTTCCTGAATACGCAATACCGCGTCCATCAAGGTCAGCTCTCGCCTAATGGCCGATGGATCGCGTATCGCTCTTTTGAATCCGGCAGAACGGAAATCTACGTACAGGGCTTCGGGCTGGACTCGTCGCAGCCCCGCGGTAAATGGCAGATCTCCACGACAGGCGGGGAGTTGCCGAGATGGCGCGGCGACGGCAAGGAGGTGTTCTATCACTACGGCACCACCTTCTACGCAGTGGATGTAAAGGCAGATGGCGAGTCCTTTGAGGTCGGTATGCCCAAACCGCTCTTCGACGCTGCTAGTGTTACCTCAGGTAGCCTCAGCGGCAGCGCTCCATTTGTGGTCACGAAAGATGGCCAGCGGTTCCTGATACTCGCACCGTCTGAGAAGAGGGCCGATGAGCCGCTAGAGGTTGTGGTGAACTGGAAATAGTTGGAGCGGTGACCGGATTAGTTGGGTGGAACGGCGGAGAAGAGGCTGACGAGGCCTTCGGCCAGGGTGGGGTGGGTGACGATGAGGTTGCGGATGGCGGTGTAGGGCAGGTCGTTGACCATCGCGAGTTGTACGGCTGGGAGGAGTTCGCCTGCTCCTGTGCCGAAGGCGGTGAAGCCCAGGATGCGATCGTCGGGGCCGATGAGGGCTTTGAGGAAGCCGCGGGTCTCGGAGAGGGTGCGGGCGCGCAGGACGGCGAGCATGGGGATTTTGACGAGACGGTAAGCGGTTCCCTGCTGCTTCGCTTCGGTTTCGGTGAGGCCGACGTGGGCTAGCTCGGGGTCGGTGAACATGCAGGAGGGGACCTGGCGGCCCGTGGTGGAGCGATTGGGCGTTGATGGATCGGGTTGGGCGAGGTTGTCGCGGACGGTGCGGAAGTCGTCGAAGGAGATGTGGGTGAAGTGGGGGGAACCGGCGCAGTCGCCCATGGCCCAGATGCCGGGGACGGTGGTTTCGAGGCGGTCGTTGACGCGGATGTGTCCGCTTGGGGTGGTCTGGACTCCGGCGAGGTCGAGGCCCATGTTTTGGGTGTTGGGGGTGCGGCCGGTGGCGACGAGGAGGTGTGTGCCTTCGATGATGGTTTCGCCGGTGGGCTGGGCGATGTGGAGCTTGACGGCTGCTCCGGAGATGCCTTCGACGCGGGTGATGGTGGCGTCGGTGACGATGTCGATGTCCTCGTCGTGGAAGAGCTGGTGAAGGGCTTCGGAGACGTCAGGGTCTTCGCGGTGGAGGAGGCGGGGATTGCGCTCGACGACGGTGACGCGGGAACCGAAACGGCGCATGGCCTGGGCGAACTCGAGGCCGACGTAGCCTCCGCCGGCGATGAGGAGATGCTCGGGGAGGGTGTCGAGTTCGAGGGCCTGGATGTGGGTGAGAGGCTGGGCTTCGACGAGGCCGGGGATGGGATCGATGGTGGCACGGGAGCCGGTGTCAATGAAGATCTTTGGCGCGGTGAGGGTGCGGGCGCCTCCGGCGTTGAGGTCGACCTGGACGGTGTTGGCATCGAGGAAGCGGCCGAAGCCTTTGATGATTTCGGCGCCGCTCTTTTTGAAGTTGCCAAGGTGGACCTCGTGGAGGCCGTCGATCATTTTTTGGCGACGGGCACTAACTTCTGCCATGTTGACGTGCCATGCGTCGTAGACGATGCCGAACTCCGCGCCACGCTGGAAGAAGGACGCGACTTTGGCGCTGTGGACGACGTTCTTGGTGGGAAGACAGGCTACGTTGGGGCAGGCTCCGCCGATCTCGTCCTTTTCGATGGCGGCTACACGCTGGCCCTTCGAGCCGAGATGCCAGGCGATGAATTTTCCTGCTTCTCCGGTGCCGATGACGATGGCGTCGTATTGTTCGGGTGTGGACAAAGGAAACCTCCGTAGGCTTTCGTGGATCTGCTTGGAGTAAACCAGAGGACTATGTACAGAGATAGAATCTCACGCCGGGAAAGACGGTTGCCCATTGTCATCGCCGATTCACTCGATTAGTGACTCGGCGATTTGGCGTCAACTGACCTCTGAGAGCCTCGCCAGCACTCTCTGGATCTGCCAGAGGACGCCTGCCAACGCGACCAGCACTACGCTCCAGGCTGCGAACGCCAAATGCACGATCCATGGAGGGGCCACGCCCACTCGCCTCAGCAGAAAGGGCAAAAAATTCCACGTTGTGATGTGGACATAGTCCCACGGATCTCTTGTCATGGCCTGGTTACTTAGACCCCAAGCGTCCATTTTGCCCAACGCGAACGCTACGATGTTCTTCATGCGCAAGGCAACGACGAAGGTTGAGCGACCCGGTGTCTCCATCTGGTAAAGCTCGAGTGGCAACCAGAAGGCGAGTGATGCTGTCTGGATCACAGTGCTGATCGCCAACAGCGCAAGTCCCAGGATCCAAATCGGCTTTCCCAACTCGTAGCGATGGCGTAGAAGCAGAGGAACAGAGAGTAGAGCCACGAGTTGGACAGTCGTCGAAACATAGCGATCGCCCCAGGCGAAATCGCCGCTCCATACTGTATATCGAGCGTAGAAACTTATGTACGCCAATAGCAGCAGGCAAGTTGTTATTACGTATGCCTTGATGACAGGGCTGAATCGCTTCCAGGCGACGACGGCGAGCAGAAGCATGAGGATCAATAATGGATCGAAGATAAAGATCGACTTCTGTGGCGTGAACAATGCCCCGAAAAAGCCGATGCGGAAGGGATTCTCGAATGGGTAGCCAGCAGCTAGCCCTGGATTTCGTAGCCTGGCTTCGCGAGCGATCACGCTGACGTAAGTGTTGAAGAAGGAACCAAAGCGATAGAACTGATACAGGCGGTCGATCAATCCGAAGCATGCGTAGATGGGAAGAGCAATTGCGATGTAGCTTCGGCATCGATTCCAGAAGATGGAGCCACGGATGCCGTCGAACCCCATTGCAAACAACAGGAAGAGCGCTCCAGCCAACAGGTCCATCCCCGTGGTGAGGCGTGTGAGCAGATTGAGTCCGAAAGCGCAAGAGCCGATGATAAGAGCGCGACGCTTGCCGGTGTGCAACCACTCGTATTGATAAGACAATCCGGTCAGAGTCAGCAGAAAGATGTAGTTGTTCTCCATCATGTTCTGCGTGTAATGCAGGTGCGTGGTAGCCAGCAGTACGGCCAGAACGCCCGCTACAGACTGCTTCACTCCAAAACACAATTGACGCAGGAACCGGAAACAAACCAGCGAGGTTAACACGCTGACAAGAACATTGATGGTGTAGCTGACGAAAATGTTGCCCACGCTGGGATCGTTCCCGTTGTAATTGGCGAATGCAGGAAGCCGTTCCAGATATGTCCCAATCACGTCCGCGGGCAGCAGGAGTAATGATTGTCCCAGGCCATACCAACTCTGCAGCTTACCGTCGCGCCCATGTACACCGAACTCCGGATACTCCTGGGGAAAGACCGGCGGCTCTGCGGTCCACAAGGCATGACTGGACTGGAGCCTATGCTGTGTGTCGGAGCTTCCCAATTCTCCCGATTGCACTGCGCACGCCACGAGGCTCGCTGCGAGCGCCAGCAAAAAAAGAGGATCACGGAACCAGCAGCGAATGCGATGAATCATCATCTGAATCTATAGGCAAAGCCGATATTGTTCGATTGGCTAACAGGGTGATGAGTTCCAGCCGATTCCTAGTGAGTCAGTTTGAATCTTTGGGTGGTCAAGTTCGACTAGATTTGGGTAGCAGGCTGCCTTGAATTCTTGAGCCAAAGCCCCAAGACGATTCCGATTGATACGTATGCCAAGTTCTTATCCTGAGGGGAGTATCCGTGCGAGAGAAGGACGTAGAGCGCTACGCTGACAATTGCGAAAGAATTGACCGTCAGCCAGATGAGCGACCGTGGACCATAGAACTTCAACAGCCTCTCCAGAAGGAGACTGAATAGAAATACGAAAAGGATGATGGGCATCATTTAGGCAGCAATAATACCTCATCCCTCTGGATTTCAAGCCCGACCCATTACCCAAATGAACGTGATCATTCGGCTGAATTTCCATGGCAAATTAGCCGATGCCTAGTTTGCGCATGTAATCGGCGTCGATCTTGAGGGACTCCATGGGGGGGACGTTGAAGGCTTCCTGTTCGACGAAGCAGTGTTTTATGTTTCCGGTTTTGGCGGCGGCGGTGAGGATGGGCGCGTAGTCGATGGTTCCCTGCCCTAGCTCGGCGACCTGGGGGCGGTTCGTGTTGGATGGTGGAGTGTCGGACCTTTTGAAGTCCTTTACGTGCAGCATGCTGATGCGGGTGGGGAATTTTTGAAGGTACTCGATTGGGTTGCCGCCTCCGACGATGACCCATCCGCAGTCCAGTTCCATGGTGACTTTGGAGGGATCGGTGAGCCGCATCAGCTCGACGTAGGGGATGACGTCGTCTGTTTTATGAAATTCGGTGATGTGGTTGTGGTAGCCGAACTTCATGCCGGCGGCGTGTACTTTTTCTCCGAGGGCATTGAACTCTTCTGCGTTCGAGCGCCAGTCGTCGAGCGTGAAGGGAGTGGAGGCCTGGGCTTGAGATGGATCTTTGCGGCGGGGCGAGGAGCAGATGATGTAGTCGACTCCCAGTTCTTTGTTGAAGGCGATGATCTGGTCAAACTGCTTGTGGAGATCGTTGGAGGGGTAGTGCGCGCTGACGAGTTTGAGGCCGGCGGCGTCCATGGCCTGCTTGATCTCTGGCGCGGTGTGGTTGAAGTAGCCGGCGGATTCGACCTCGCGGTAGCCGAGGGCTCCGAGTTGTTTGAGCGTGCCTGCGTAGTCGTTGGGCAGGAGCTCGCGCACGGAGTAGAGCTGAATGGCGAGTGGGAGATGGAGGGTCTGGGCGTGGAGCTTGTTTGCTTGAAGCATGGATGCGCTGCAGATGAGTGAGCCGGTTTTTAGAAAATCTCTTCGTGAGTGGTTCAAGATTAGTCCTCGCTATGGATTAGAGGTGTTTCTGTTTGAATAATTTCCCTGCGGTGTAGAGCGGTGACGCTTCGGGCAAAATACAGGGATTCTTCGCTCCGCTCAGAATGACGGCCTTGGCGAGGCTAGACATTGCCTTGGCGCATTTGGTCGGCTAGATACTCCGAGGATCGCATGGCTAAGGCTACGATTGTCATGGTTGGGTTTTGCCAGCCGGAGCTGACGAAGCTGGCTCCATCGACGACGAATAGGTTTTTGAGATCGTGGCTTTGACACCATTTGTTGAGGACGCTGGTTTTGGGGTTGTCGCCCATGCGGCAGGTGCCTAGCTCGTGGATGCTGTAGCCGGGTGGGTTGGGATCGTAGTTTTTGGAGAGGACTTCAAAGCCTGCGGCTTCGGCTAACGCGATGCTGGTATCGACTGCGTCGCGGGCCATGTTGACCTCGTTGTCGGTATATTTGGTCTGGATACGCAGGGCGGGAATGTCCCAGGCATCGACTACCTCTTTGTCGATGCTTACGTGGTTTTCGTAGCGGGCGAGGACCTCGGCCATGAGGCTGGTGTGGAAGCCGCTGCCGTTGTAGCTTTCGAGCTTCTTCTGCAGGTCTTCTCCGTAGGCTGCGAAGTTGCGCGGATCCATTGGTCCCATGCTGCTGTGGATGTTGAGAGCGTAACCGCGGATGAAGTTCTTTTCTTTGGTGTCGATGTTGCGGAAACGGGGAACGAGCGCGTTGCCGCCGATCAGTTCTGACGTGGCTTTGCCGTCGCGAGCCTCGGGCACGGAGCAGACGATGCCGGGGCCGTAGACCTGATCGATGAGGTAGTGGCCCATGACTCCGCTGGAGTTGGCTAGCTTTGAGTTGAGCAGGAGGCGGGTGCTCTCGAGGGTTCCGGCGGCGAGGACGACGACGCGGGCTTTGACGGACATTTCGCGCCGCGAGATGCGATCGACGAAGTGGGCTTCGTTGATGAGGCCGGTCTTCTTATCAACGCTGAGTTCTCGCACGACGACGTTGGGGATGGCGCGAAGCTTGCCGGTGGCGAAGGCGTCGGGCAGGAGCAGATTGACGGAGCTTGCGAGGCCGTCGACTCCGAGAGAACTGCGCGCTTTGCAGACGGGAATGCCTCGCTGCTTGCCGGCTGTGACGAAGCGCTGCATGGAGGTTGACCAGGGCGAGGTGTCGGGGACGAAGTTGCCGTCGGGGTACTGCGGGAGGCCGTCGGCTTGCCCCTGGACACGGAAGATGCCTTCGACGCGTGAGTAGTATGGGGCCATGTCGGCGAGGCTGATGGGCCAGTCGTCGCCGTAGCCGTCGTGGGACTTGCCCTTGAATTCGTAGTCGCTGAGGCGGAAGGATTGCCGTGACCAGAAGAGAGAACGGCCTCCGAAGAGACGTACTCGGACCCAGTTGTAGGGATGCTGGGAATCGTAGGTGTAGGGGACTTCCTTTTCATCGACCCAGGTGTTTGCGTTGAACTCGTTTGCCTGAAAGACGTGGGGCAGGATGCCGGGCTGTTTGAAGCCGCGGAAGGGTAAGGCGTAGGCCGGTTTGGGCTCGGTGTCTTTGTGGACGTCAGCGACGGGGCCGGCGTTGAGCATGAGGCAGGAGATGCCCTTTTCAGTGAGGATCTTTGCAGCCATTCCGCCAGAGTGGCCGGAACCGATGATGAGAACGTCGACGATTTCTTTTGCCATGTGTGGTGTGTTTTCTCTGTGTCGCTCGCGGTTAGGAGTGCCGTTTGGCCGGTATGGGCCGGTGGGTTGGCGCTGCGGCTTCCCGGCGGATGTCGGGATCGACGGGGAACCAATACAGGCCCACGTCCTGAGTCTGCTGGCCTTTGGCGGTGGCCTGGCTCCAGGCTTCGGAGTTGATGGTGGCTGTGCGGATGTCGCTGTGGGCGATGTTGATGAAGTGTGCGTATGGCTCGGTGGGAGGGTGATCGGTCATCCATGTTCTGAGCCAGGGTTGGAGCAGTTGATCAGCCTGCGGCTTGTCTAACGTTGCGAAAGATGCGCCGAAATGCTGCTTCGCCTCTGCGTCGAGACGGTCGAGGCCGGATTGGTACATCTGTTGGCGATCTGCGGGCGAGACGCCGATGAGGAAGTCGAGGAACTCCGGCGTTCCAGCGTCGATCGCTCCAGGGTAGCCTTTGAGCGGAGGCATGAAAATTTCGCAGAGTCGATGCAGGGTTGCGGTCTGCTGCTCGGTGAAGAAGTGCGCGTCGGTGCGGGCTACGGCGTCGGGGACGATGGAGGTTATCGATAGAGGCTTCACCTCCATGAGCCCTCGCATCCATGGCACGGGACCGGGCGCTGTCGGTGCAGGCGGAGGTGCGGAAGGCGCTACTTGCGTGGGTGTCTGTTGTCCAAACGCCGTACTGGCGGTTGCTGATGCGGCCACGATTGCTTTGACAAAATCACGTCGTCGCATGGTTGTCATTGCTCTCCCTTCAATGCGTGCTCGGGCAGTCGTCGAGCAAACTTGTGCAGGCACGTTATTTTGCGTGCTCAGAACAAGAACTACTTATGTCTTTGGGTTTAGCGCGAATGGCCTAATTGCACCCGACTCAAGAGGTTAAAAGCCGCGGCTGCCAATTGCAAGTTAACCTTTCATTCCGCGGTGCTGTACGGGATGAGAAACACCTAGTGAGCTGCAATGGCTCTGTTCTAAAGGGGATAGAGCTGCGGTGCTAAGATTAAAGGTTCATGGCACAAGATAAATTGAAGATGATTCCACTGGGTGGCCTTGGCGAGTTCGGTATGAACTGCATGGCTCTCCGCTGGCAGGATGACATTATCGTCATCGACGCCGGCCTGATGTTTCCTGAAGAAGAGTTGCTGGGTGTGGATATTGTTGTTCCGGATATCAGCTACCTGACTGAGAACCGTGAGAAGGTAAAGGCGATTCTGCTGACGCATGGGCACGAAGACCACATCGGTGGACTGCCGTGGATTTTGAGCGAGCTAAATGTTCCGGTGTATGGCACGGAGTTCACGCTGGCCCTGGTTGAGGGCAAGCTGGAAGAACACCGCCTGCTGGATGACGCCGACCTGAACGAGATGATTCCAGGGCGCCGGATTACGCTGGGGCCGTTTTCGGTGATGCCGATCCGGGTGACGCACTCGCTGGTGGATTGCGTTGCGCTGGCGATTCATACGCCGGTGGGCGTGGTGCTGCATACGGGCGACTTCAAGGTGGATCTGTCGCCTCCGGATGGGAAACCGTTTGATCTGCATGCGTTTGCGGAGCTGGGTAAGCAGGGCGTGTTGGCGCTGCTGCAGGACTCGACCAATGTAGACCGCCGTGGGTATACGCCGAGCGAAAAGGCAGTGCGGCCACGACTGGATGAGATATTCGGGCAGGCGAAGAAGAAGCTGTTTTTTAGCTGCTTCTCGTCGTCGATCCATCGGATTCGGCTCGCTATGGAGCTTGCGCATAACCATGGGCGCAAGGTTGCCATTATTGGACGGTCGCTGGATAACACAACCGAGATCGCGCAAGATTTGGGCTATCTCGATCTGCCGCAGGGCTTGGTTATTAATCCGGGGCAGATCAAGGAACATCCGGCGAACAAACTTTGCATCATGATCAGCGGTACGCAGGGTGAGCCGATGAGCGCGCTGAGCCGTGCGGCGGTAAATAATCACAAGTTTGCCCACATTGATGCGGGTGATACGGTTTTGATGAGCTCGCGGGTGATTCCGGGGAATGAGAAGTCGATCTATCGTGTGATCGATCACCTGGAGCGGCGTGATGCGAAGGTGATTTATGATGACGGCGCTTCGGGGCTGATTCATGTGAGCGGGCATGGTAGCCAGGAAGAGTTGCGGCTGATGATTAATCTTGTGCGGCCGAAGTTTTTTATTCCGGTACACGGGGACTATCGTCACCTGAAGCGGCATGTGGAGTTGGCTGGCTCGATGGGTGTGGTAGAAAAGACGATTCTGCTTGAGGACGGCGACGTTCTGGAGCTGGATCGTGAGTCGGCTACGAAGACCGGTAAGGTAACGGTGGGACGGGTGTGCATCGACTCAGGTGGTGCTGCTTCGGATGTTGTCGAAGACCTCGTCATTCGTGACCGCAAACATCTTAGCGAGGATGGGATCGTGCTGCCGATTATTGCGATCAATAAGCGGACGGGCAAGCCAGAGAATGCTCCGGAGATCGTAATGCGTGGGCTTGCGATTGATGATCCGGAGTTGGTGGCGGAGGCCCGGCAGGTGGTTCAGCGAACGCTGGATGGATCGTCTGGTGAGGAGAAGGCCGACTATGGCGTCATCAAGGAGAAGATCCGGACTGACCTGAAGCGGTATATCCAGAAGAGCACAAGCCGCCGACCTTTGATCATGCCGGTGATCCTGGAAATCTGATAGCTTCCAGTACGATAAGCAAAGGCGCCCTGCGATGGGCGTCTTTTGTTTTGGCGGCTCAAAAACCGAAGGTAATAGTTCGGGGTAGGCGCTTTTTTTGCTCCAACTAATCTAGTGGTGAAAAGTAAAAAGCCCCATCCTCGAAAGGATGGGGCTTCTAAATTATGCCGGCGATCACCTAATCTCCCACACACTTACGCGTGCAGTACCATCGGCCCAACGAGGCTTAACTTCCGTGTTCGGGATGGGAACGGGTGTGACCCTCGCGGTAAACTCACCGGCAAACTTGAGAATTTCGCTCTCGCGATCTTCCACAACTGAATAGATTGAGCAGACATTTTACCAAAAACGTATTAGTTATATCTCGTATAACTACAAAGCTTGTATTGAATGAACTCTAGAACAGTGGACTTCACTGCGCAGAGTAAATTTTATGGACAAGCCGAACGGGCGATTAGTACTGGTAAGCTACACGCATTACTGCGCTTCCACCTCCAGCCTATCAACCTAGTGGTCTTCTAGGGCCCTTCA
>Ga0206946_1084_pt1 | contig 12832 bp, 9 predicted proteins | sample Alteio_BWOrgHeat_2_FD_152965 | JGI IMG/M metagenome (GOLD analysis project Ga0206946, IMG submission 152965) | Enriched cells from forest soil in Barre Woods Harvard Forest LTER site, Petersham, Massachusetts, United States -... | ecosystem: Environmental > Terrestrial > Soil > Temperate forest > O... | reverse complement strand
GGCAATGCCGCCGATAACATCCTCACGCGGTGGCAGGCCCTCGAGTACACGACCTGCCAGAATTTCGATCGCCGCGGTTTTGAACTGATCAATTGCATCCCCGTCATCGCCGGCGCGGCGGGCGCGGTGCGGCGCGACGCGATCCTGGAACTCGGCGGCTTCTCTCCCGACACGCTGAACGAAGACATGGACATGACCTGGCAGTTGCTGCGCGGCGGCTGGCGGATCGTCAATGACAGCCAGGCCATCGCCTACACCGAGGCGCCGAACACGCTGCGCAGCTTTCTGCGGCAACGCTTTCGGTGGGCCTACGGCACGCTCCAATGCCTTTGGAAACACCGGGATGCGCTGGGCCGTTACGGCGCGCTGGGCTGGGTGGCGCTGCCGATTCAGTGGCTGCACCAGGTGCTCCTCCCCTTGCTTTCACCGCTGGTCGACGTGCTGATGTTCTACGCTCTCTTCACCGGCCATGCGTCCACGGTCGCCCGGTTCGCTTTGCTCATGCTGGCCACCGAATTCGTCGCCGCGATCCTCGCGGTGGTGACCGGCGGCGGCAATCCACGCCTGCTGCTGTGGCTGCCGTTGCAGCGGCTGGGGTATCATCCGTTCATGTGGTACGTCGTGGTGAAAGCTTTCCTCGTCGCTCTCGCCGGGACGGCTGTGGGCTGGAACAAATTTGCGCGCGCCGGAACCGCCGAAATGGGCGGCGATGGCGCTGCCGTGCAAAGCCCCGAGGAAGTAGAAGTGCCGGAGATGGCGGTCTCGGACTGATTGCTCCGGATAAAAAGAATGTCGCCCGCCACGATCGGCGGCATGCTACCGGCATGCCGCTGCCCTCGCGTTTGTCCTGTTTCGGTTCGCTGTTACTCGCAGCGGCGCTGGCGCCGGGGCTCGCCGCCCCGCCGGCCTCCACCCTGCCCGACCACTGCGACATCCTGCGGGGCATGCCGCTGACGTTGCTCGATTTTTCCGGCAGCGGACCGGAGGCGCCAGGCTCGGGGCAAAGCGACACCAACTCGAAGGTCGCATCGCTCCAACTCGGCGCGTCGATGAAACTGGCCTTCGCGGCGGCGGGCGGGAATCCGGGACTGGCGGACGAGTGCTGGGGCGCGGTGGATTCCCTTTTCGCGCACCAGACAAAGGCCGGCGATTTTGGCACGGCGCCCGCCAGCGCCGCTGTTTCGCTCTGCGAATTGGGGCGCAGCCTGCTCGTCATCCAGCAGTCGCCTCTCGCCGACTCCTTCAAGAACCGAATCGAAGCTCTGAAGCCTGCCATCGCCAAGGCCACGCGATGGCTCACCAAGCAGCAGTCGCGTCTCCTGTGGGAAGATCGCGCCAGTCCCGATCGCCTCTTCGCCGAAGCCGAAGCCTTTCTATTTTGCGGCCGCGTGCTGGGCGACGATGCGCTCTTGAGGATTGGCCAGCAGTTCCTCGACAAGGGCATGAAAGCCTATCGTCCCGCGGACGGTGTATTTTTGGAAAACAATGGCGCCGACCCGAGCTACGAGGCGACAAGCCTGGTGCGTTTGCAGGAAATCGTGCTGCACTTCCCGGATCGCTCCATCGAGAAGTCGATCGCCAGCGGCGTGCAGTGGGAGCTGGCGCATATCAATGCAGACGGCACGGTGCATTCGGATGCGAAACAACACAGTTTTTTCGGCAGCAAAATGCTCATGGCACCGGAAAAGCAAGCGAACGTCGGCGAAGTCGCCCTGGCCTTGCTTTACTACCATCAGCGCACCGGCGACCCCGCGGCGCTCGCCGCCGTGGAGCGGCTGCACCGGCACTACACGTCCCCGCATTGATCCGCCGGCACCGTAACCGCAGACCTCCATCAGGCGTTTTTCCACCGTGACCACACCCCGGCACTCCGCTCTCCACCGACGGTTGATTCCCGCCATCTTTCTCGGAGCGCAAATCTTCGCCGCCGAGCCCGTCGCTCCATCGAATCACGCCGAAATCCTGCGCCGCATGCCCCCTGCCCTGCTCGATCACTCCGGCGTCGTGCCTCGCGCGGATGGCCTGGTTGGATACAATCGCGACGGTTTCAAAGCCTCGTCCTTCCAGCGCGGCGCGACGGTGAAACTCGCGCTGGCCGCGGCGCGCGGCGACGAGAAGCAGGCGGACGACTGCTGGCGCGCGGTGGATGTCGCCTTTGCCCACCAGACGGGGGATGGCGATTTCGGCGATCCAGCCGAAAGCGTGGCGTTCTGGCTTTGCGAATTGAACCGCGCGTTGCTCGTCATCGAGGAATCTCCGCTGGCCAGTCACTTCCAGGAGCGCATCGACGCCCTGAAACCGAAGATCGCCAAGGCGGCGCAATGGCTCACCGGGCAGCGCGAGCGGTTGCAACGCGAAGACCGCGCCGCGCCCAATCGCCTCTTCTTCGACGCCGAAGCCTTCCGCTTTGCCGGGCTCCTGCTCGGCGACGAGGCCCTGGAGAAGATCGGGCGCGAGTTTCTCGAACAAGGGATGAAGCTCTACCGGCCCGAAGATGGCGTTTTCCTCGAGCACAACGGCGGCGACTCGAGCTATCAGGCGGTGAACCTGCTGCGGCTCCAGGAAATCGTCCTGCACTTTCCCGATCGCCAGATCGACGAGGCCATCGCCAAGGGGGTGCAGTGGGAGCTGTCGTGCATCGGGCCGGATGGCGTGGTGAGCACCGAGAGCAACACGCGCGTCCATCCCGGCGGCGAGAAATTCATGGGCCAGGAAAAGCAGGTGAACATCGGCGAGATCGCCCTCGCGCTGCTCTATTACCACGAACGCACCGGCGACCCCGTCGCCCTCGCCGCGGTAGAACGGCTGCACGCACACTATACGAAGAAGTAGCCGCCTATTTCACCACGAGGCTGGTGAAGGGCGCGACATACGCCTGGAGCGTCACCAGGATTCCCACCAGGGCGGCCAACCCGAGGCTGTGCCAGAAAACATACCGGAGAATCGAGTCCTCATGGCCATACCAATTGGTCGCGGTGCTGGCGACGACGATGCTTTGCGCGTCGACCATCTTGCCCATCACGCCGCCGGCGCTGTTTGCTGCGCACATGAGAATGGGGCTGATGCCGATCCGTTGCGCGGTAATTTTTTGCAGGCTGCCGAAGAGCACATTCGACGCCGTATCGGAGCCCGTGAGCGCGACGCCCAGCCAGCCGAGCAGCGTGCCGAAGAAGGGATATAACGTGCCGGTGTGGGCCAGCGCGATGCCCAGCGTGGCGTCGGTGCCCGCGTACTTGGTGACATAGCCGAGCGCCAGCATCGCGGCGATGGTGAGGAGGGAAAAGCGCACGCGCCAGATGCTCTGGGCGTAGGCGCGCAGCATGGCCACGGGGGTAAAGCCCATGGCGAAACCGGAAATGATCGCCGCCACGAGAATGCCGGTGCCGACCTCGGAGAGGAGGTGCAGCTTGAACACTGCGGGCTCGGGCGGCGCGCCAGCGAGCACCACCGGGGGCATGCGTTGCACCCGCCGATCCAGGTGCGGCACGAGGATTTCCGCGGAGGCGATACCGTCGAGCGTCTGTTGCGTTTTCGGCACACCCCAGCAAAGGATGCAGGCGGTGAGGATCATCCACGGCATCCAAGCGAAAGCGACCCGCTTCCTGGTCACCGGGCCGGTGTCGGTGATAGGCGCAGCGGGATCCGCCGGCGGTCTCTCCAGCCGCAGGATCTCGCGCGGCTGCCACACGCAGAGCAGGAGAACGATCGCGAGGATGGAGGACGCGGCGGCCACAATATCCACCAGCCACGGGCCATGGAAATTCGACACCAGGAATTGCGGGATGGCAAAGGCCAGCCCGGCGGTGAGCGCCGCGGGCCACACGGCGCGCACACCGCGCCAGCCGTCGAACGCCGCGACGATCCAAAACGGAATGATGCAGGAGAAGAACGGCAACTGCCGCCCGATCATCGCGGACAACAGACGGACATCGAGACCGGTGATTTGGGCCAGCGTCTTGATCGGAATGCCCAGCCCGCCGAAGGCAACCGGCGCGGTGTTCGCGATGAGCGCCAGACCGGAGGCATGGAGCGGCCGAAAGCCGAGTTGGATGAGAATCGCCGCCGTGATGGCCACCGGGGTGCCAAAACCAGCCATGCCCTCGACGAAAGCGCCAAAGGCAAACGCGATGAGGATGAGTTGGATGCGCGCGTCCGGCGCGACGCGGGCGAGGCTATCGCGCAGCACATCGAACAGCCCGCGTTGCACGGTGAGCTGGTAGAGAAAGATGACGTTGAGAATGATCCAGCCAATCGGGAACAGTCCGTAGGCCGCGCCGTAGAGGGTCGTCGCGGCGGCGATATCCACCGGCATGTGGCAGACCCCGACCGCCAGCACCAGCGCGGCGATCAATCCGCCGAACGCCGCGAGATGGATGCGAATGTGGAGCAGCGCGATCGCCGCGAGCAGGATGGCAATCGGAATCGCTGCGACGACCGTCGAAAGGAAGACGTTGCCGAACGGGTCGTAATTCTGGGGCCAGGGCGTCATGCCGGACGGCGCGCCCTACTTGCCAAACTTCCCGACCGCAGCCTCGGTGAAGGCCGGCAGAATCTTCTTCCCGTCGTCGTTGCGCCAGCCCGCATTCTGCACCATGAAGACCAGCACAAGGCCGAGCTGCGGGTCGACGGAGATGTTTGTGCTATAAGCGCCGCCGTGACCGAAAGTCGCGCCATTCACGGCGTAGCCAAAGCCGTAGCTTTGTTTCAGTGCCGCGGGCGTTTGGCGGCTGGTCATCTGTTTCACCGCGGCCTCGGAAAGATAGCGTTTGCCGTCGAATTCGCCGCCGCACAGGAGCATCTGGCCAAACCGCGCGATGTCTTCCGCGCTCGAGAACAACCCGCCGGCCGGCATGGGAAAGCGGTTCTGCCGGTCATCGAGCGGATACTTGAGCTGCCCCACGGGCGTCTCCTCAAGGTCCGACTTGTCCTTGTTCGCTTTGTACGATTTCGCGATGCGCGCGACCTGCGCGGCGTCCGGCCAGAACGTCGTGTCCTTCATCCCGAGCGGCTTGAACAAACGATTCTCGAGAAAATCCTCGTACTTCTGCCCGCTCACCACCTCGATGATGCGGCCCGCGGTGTTGATGCCTTCGTTGCTGTAGAGGTACTTGCTCTCGGGCTCGAAGAGCAGTGGCTGGCAGGCATAGCTGCGCACGCGAGTCGCGAGGGGAAAGAGATCGAGCGTCGGCGTCTCAATCGGCGAGTGGGCGGCGAGGCCGCTCGTATGACTGAGGATGTTCCTCACGAGGATCGGATGCTTCGGCTTGCGCAGCAGCGCATGCGCCTCGTCCTGCTCGGCGACGAACATCTGCCCCTTGAACTCAGGCAGATACTTTTCCACCGGGTCGTCGACATTCACCTTCCCCTCGTCCACGAGCATCATGAGGGCGGCCACCGTGATCGGCTTCGACATCGAGGCAATCCAGAAAAGCGAATCCGGGGTCATCGGCTTCTGCGCCGCGACATCGGCAAAACCCACGGTTTCCAGGTCGAGCACCTTGTCGCGGGAAGCAACCAGGGTGACCGCGCCCGCCAGCACGTGGTTGTCCACGAAAGGTTGCAATTTGGCGGCGACGGGCTTGGGTGCCGATTCGTCCGCCGGGGCCAGGAGCGGCAGCAGGGTCAGCACCGCGAGCAGCACAGAGTTCAAATCGGAGCGGAGAGAGAAAAGCATGGGGAATCAGAGCGGGGAATGTAGGGGATACCGAGCAAAAGCCGCCAGCGCGGCGTTTCTTTGTTTGTTAAACGGCGCCGCTAGCCAAATCGTTGTGCCGAGGATGCGCACGGATTCGATATTCCGAGGGCCGGCTGCCGGTGAAATTCTTGAAGGTGTGCGAGAAAGTGAAAACGCTCCGGTAGCCCACCTCGCGGGCGATAGATTCCACCTTGTGATCCGTGGTCGTCAATAGCTTGGCGGCGCGTTGCAAGCGCAGGGCCGTGATGTGTTGCGCGGGGGTGCGGCCCAGCGATTGCCGGCAGAGCCGCGTGAACTGTTTCGCGCTCATGCTCACCAGGGAGGCAAGTTTTCCGACCGGCCAATCGCCAGCGAGGTTTTGCGCCACCATCTGCCACGCGGCGCGCAGGCGGTCGTCCGTGCGCCATGGTTCGGCAAAGGTGCGCGCGTAATGTTGAATGAGATCCACCCACAACTGCATCGCTGCGGGTGAAGCCGTGCCGCCGGCCTCGCGATACAGGCCCTCGATGGCGACGCTGAGTGGGCCGCCGTCGAAGGAGGCAATGACCGGTGCGCGCGCGTTGACGATCGGCAGCGTACCCGCCGGTTCCTGATAACGCACCCACGCAATGTGCCACGGGCGCCGCGCCACGGCGCGGTAGGCATGAAACGCATGCGGCGGCGCAAGACAGGCCGAGCCCGCCCGCATCGGAGTCCATTTACCCTCCAGCCAGACCTGTCCTTCCCCGCCGGTGCAAACCATCACAAACGTGCCGCTCAAGTCCGGCCGGCGCACGTGATAGGGATGCGCCACCTCGGCAATGCCCACGTGCACGATCCCGTGCTGGGTGAGCGCCGCGCAGATGGGGGCCTCCGCCAGCCAGTCGCGTGCGTCCGCGCGGCTGGCGCGCGCCACACGCTCGGTCGTTTTGGATATGCGGATGTCCCTTTTCATGGCTGCATCGTGTTTCAATGGCACGGCGGCGAGGCGTAGCATGGTCACCGGTTCTCTCAATGCACAACACCAACACATCCCCTTCCCGCTCGCTCATTCTGCAGCGCTTGCACGACAAGATAAAGCACGGGCGGCCTATCATCGGCGCGGGCGCCGGCACCGGCCTGTCCGCCAAATGCGAGGAAGCCGGCGGTGTCGACCTCATCGTCATTTACAACTCCGGCCGTTATCGCATGGCCGGGCGCGGTTCGCTCGCGGGGTTGCTGGCCTACGGCAACGCCAACGAAATCGTGAAGGATATGGCGCGCGAAGTCCTCACCGCCGTGAAGCACACGCCGGTGCTCGCGGGGGTGAATGGCACCGATCCGTTTCTGCTGCGGGACTCATTCCTGCGCGAACTGAAGGCGCTGGGCTTCGCGGGTGTGCAAAACTTCCCGACCGTCGGGCTCATAGACGGCATGTTCCGCGCCAACCTCGAAGAGACCGGCATGAGTTATCAGCTCGAAGTCGAGTGCATCGCCGCCGCGCGCGAACTCGATCTGCTCACCACGCCTTACGTCTTCAATACGGACGAAGCTAGGCGCATGACCGACGCGGGAGCGGACATCGTCGTCGCACACATGGGCTTGACCACCGGCGGCCAGATTGGCGCGGCGACGGCGAAGTCCCTCGAGGACTGCGTGCGCGACGTGCAGACCATCGCGGACACGGCGAAGTCCTTGCGCCCGGAAGTGCTCGTGCTCTGCCACGGCGGCCCTATCGCGACCCCGCAAGATGCCCAGTTCATCCTCGAGAAATGCCGCGGAGTGGATGGGTTCTACGGAGCGAGTTCGATGGAACGTCTGCCCACCGAGCGAGCGCTTACCGCCGAAGTGAAGCAGTTTGCCGCACTGAAACTGCTACCGAAGTAGTCCACCAACGGTGAAATGCCGATTGCCAATCCTGTTGCTCGCCCTCGCCGCCATTTCTCGCGGCGCAGCGGTTCCGGAGGATTTCGATGCCGGGCGCTTCGAGAAGGAATTGATCGTGCCCGCGTGCAATGATCCGATGCAGCTCGAAGTGCTGCCGGATGGCCGCGTTTATTTCATCGAGCGCGCCGGTGCCTTGCGCATGTTCGAGCCGCAATCGCGGGCCATCGTGGACGTCGGCGCTCCGCCGATTTTCTTTGGGGGCGAAGCGGGCCTGCTCGGGCTGGCGCTGGATCGCGACTTCGCGAGGACCCAGATGCTTTACCTTTTCTTCTCTCCGAAAGAGAAGGCGAACACGCTGTGGCTCTCACGCTTCACCTTGAAAGACGGAAAGCTCGATATCGGCAGCGAGAAAGTATTGCTCGATTATCCAACCGAGGACGCGACGCTAAACCATCAAGGTGGAGGCTTGTTCATGGCGGCAAACGGCGACCTCATCCTCGGCACGGGCGACAACACGCCACCCATTCCCGAACTGCAAGTGGACCAGCGTCCGGGGCGCGAGACCTTCGACGCCCAGCGCACGTCGGCAAACTCCCTGGACTTGCGCGGAAAAATTCTCCGCATCCATCCGACACCCGACGGAGGCTACACCATTCCACCGGGCAATCTCTTTCCCGACGGGAAGGGCGGACGCGCGGAAATCTTTGCCATGGGCGTGCGCAACGGGTTCCGCGTATTCGCCGATGCGAAGACGGGCTGGATTTACTGGGGCGACGTGGGGCAAAATATCACCGCGACGATCGGCGTTGGACCGGACGGTTACGATGAAATCAATCAAGCGCGCGCTGCCGGGAACTTTGGCTGGCCCTACTTCACCGGGCCAAACGAGGCCTATCGCAACTTCGATTTCACCACGCGCCAGGCCGGGGCACTTTTCGATGTAAAGGCGCCGCGCAATGACTCGCGCAATAACACCGGCGCGCACGTGCTGCCCCCACCGCAACCGGCTTTCATCTGGTACCCGAGCACGGAATCGAAGGAGTTTCCGACCCTCGGCAGCGGCGGGCGGGCGGCGATGACCGGCCCGTTCTACCGGTTCGACGCGAAGGTGAACGGCGATTTGAAACTGCCGGAGCACTTCGACAACTGCCTGTTCATCTACGATTGGATGCGGAACTGGATCCAGACGGTGAAGCTCGACGCGGAAGGACACATCGCCCGCATCGAGCCCTTCTTGCCGGCGATGCGGTTTCGCAAGCCCATCGAACTGAAACTTGCGCCCGACCACACGCTCTATGTCATCGAGACGGGCGACAAATGGATGTTCAACACCGATTCGCAGATTTTCCGCATTGTCTATCGCCGGGGCCATCGCGCGCCCGTCGCCATCGCTGACGCGACACCGCGCGCGGGCCGGCAGCCGTTGCGCGTGCGCTTCAACGCGCGCCGCTCGACAGACAAGGATGGCGACGCGCTGACTTATGCCTGGAAGTTCGGCGACGCCGGAAGCTCGAGTGAAGCCGCGCCGGAGTTTCTCTTTGAAAATCCGGGCACCTATCCGGTCATGCTGACCGCGACCGACGCGCACGGTGCGAGCAGCGTTGCACAGGTCGAGATCCGCGTGGGCAACGCGCCGCCGCAGGTCACGCTGGTCTCGCCGGCAAACGGCTCCTTTTACGATCCCGGCCAGACGATTTCGTATCGGGTCTCCGTGACGGACCCGGAGGACGGCAGCACGGACGATGGCACCATCCCGCCCACCCGGGTCCTGCTGACCACGCGCGCAAGCGTGCGCGCCACCTCGGACGAAACGACGATGCACCCCGGCCTCAAGCTCATGCGCGCCACCACGTGCTTTGGGTGCCACACCACCACGGACAAAAGCGTCGGCCCGCCCTACGCCGAAGTCGCCAGCAAATACCAAGGCGATCCGACCGCGCGCGAACGGCTCGCACAGAAGATTATCACCGGTGGCACCGGTGTCTGGAGCAAGGAAATCCCCATGCCGCCGCATCCGCAGCACACCCTCGAGCAGACGCGACAGATGGTGGACTGGGTGCTCTCGCTCAACGGGACGAAGACGCGGCCGCCGTTGCCGGGACTCGCCGGCATGGTGACTGCCCCGCAAGCTGGCCTCGGATTCAACTTCGGTTTCGGCGACGCCTCCCCAGTCTTCATCCTCACCGCGAGCTACAATGACAATGGCGCGCAGGGGCAGCCGCCGTTGCGTGGCGAGGCTGTCGCCGTGCTGCACCCGCGCCGCAAGCGCGCCGCTTCCTTCGATGCGGCGCGAGGCGTGGAGACGGTGGACGTCTTCGAGGGCCGCGAAGGCAATGTCGCCCGACTCTCCACCAACGGCTGGTTCAAGTTCGCCAATCTGAACCTCGCGGGCATTACACAACTGTGCTTCCGCGCTGCGCCGCTCGTCCTGGGTGCGTTCGACCTGGAGGTGCATCTCGACACCCCTGAGGGGCCGCTGCTGGGAACACATCACCTCGTCTGCCAGAGCGCGGACGACATGCACTTCACCGAGTTCGTGCTCTCCATCACTCCCCCGGAAGGCTTGCGCACGCTTTGCTTCCTGGCGAAGTCGAATTCCGGCAAGCCGGCTCGCCTTCTCGACGTGAACTGGGTCGAATTCCGCGCCAGCACTTCGCCCGGGGCAATCTCCCATAATTGACATGAAACCAAACCAATTCCCCCGCTCCCTGAAAATCCGTGGTGCGATGGCGCTCCTATCCATCGTGCTCGCTGCGAATCTCTGCGCCGTCGAACCGTGGGCGGATTCGCGGCTCCCGGTGACCGATGGTCTCGATTTGTGGCTCGACGCGGCGAAGCTCCGGGAGGCGCTGCCCGCCATCGGCATCCAGTCTTTCGATCTCACCAAGCGCAAGGTCGAGGCCTGGCCGGATGGATCGGGACAGGGACATCACGCGCGCCAGCAGAATTTCGAGTTCCGCCCCGTGCTGCAAATTTCCGCGGGCGGCAGTGCGGTGCGGTTCGATGGCCGGAACAGTTTTCTCGCCAGCGAATGGACGGCGAAGCTCGACGCCGCGACTGTATTCATCGTCGCTGCGCCGCGGCTCAACGGCGGCGGGTTTCGCGGGCTCGCCGCTATGCACCCGCCGGGACGCAACGATTACATTGCCGGTCTGAACATCGATCTCGGCGCGAAAGCAGGCACGACATTGGACACGCTCAATGTCGAAGGCGCGGGGGCGCGCGGTCAGAACAATCTCCTGCACACCCGCTACGACCTCGGCACCTTCCACGTCTTTTCCGTCGAAGCCGGAGCCGATCGAATCAGCCTCCGGGTGGACGGCAAGGGAGAGGGCTCGCGCACCCGCCAACCGGGTGCGATGGAGCTTTCCGAGTTTCTCCTCGGCGTGCGGTGGTATTCGAATGACAAAACCCCGCCCAGCCCGCGCGGCTTTTTTGATGGTGATATCGCGGAAGTCATCGTCTACCGCCGCGCACTCACGCCGGAACAGCATACGGCGGTCGAGCGCTATCTCCTGGGCAAGTACAATGCTTTGCGCGCGCAGAGCATCATCGTCGCCGTGCCCGGCGCCAAGCCGCTACAGACCGTGGCGAATCCCGCGCCGGTGCAATGCCTCATGCCAGGCTTCGAGGCCCGCGCGTTGCCGTTGCAACTCACGAATGTCAACTTCCTGAAGTATCGCTACGACGGCGTGCTTTTCGCCGGAGCGTACAACGGCAAAATCTGGATGCTGCGCGATACGGATGGCGACGGCCTTGAGGACGAAGCGACGTTGTATTACGAAAGTCCCAATATCAAATCGGTGATGGGCCTCGCCATCGCGCCGAAGGGCTATCCGCGAGGCGATGGCGTCTTTGTCGCGACCGTCGGGCACGTCTATTTCATTCCCGAAAAAAACGGCAAAGGGGAAAAGGAAATCACCGTAGCCAGCGGCTGGCCCGCGCCGCAGATTGTCACCGGTGGCGTTTCCGATTGCCTCGGAGTCGCGCTCGATCGCGAGGGCGGTGTGTGGTTCGGCCTCGGCACGAGCGATTTCACGCGGCCGTATTTACCCGATCCCAAGACCGGCGCGATGACCTACACCATCCCCACCGAGCGCGGCACCATCCAGCATGTCACGCCCGATTTCCAGACCCGCACCACCGTGTGCACCGGCATCCGTTTCCCCGTGGGGCTCGCGGGCCAGGTGAGCACCGGTTTCGGCAAGCCCGGCAGCGTCTGGCGGATGTGGAAGATTTTTCCCAGGCCGTTCGGTCCACTGCCCCAATCGGGCGAGCCGCTGTGGCAGGTGACGACGAGATCGCCGCGCGGCGAAAGCGTGGCGTCGATCGGCAGCATGTTGAGGTGTGCGAACAACTGGGTTTGCGCCACGTAGCCCGCGTCGGTCTTCGCCAGCATCACGCGCCAGAGCTTGCCGCGCGACTCGCCGCAGACAAACGCATCGCCGGTCCACCAGGTGGGGCCGAACACCGGGCCGGCGGCTTCGTTGAAAAAGAATCCGCAGGTGCTCTGGTGCTGCGGCGAGAAGTCGAACACGCTCGGCTCGTCGATGACGCCGGGGAGAAATTGCGGATGCCGCGGCGGGAAGCCGTAGTGGCGCCCTGGCTGGATGTAGAGGAGTTCGTCGAGCGGATTGCCGTTGGGCAGCCATGTCGCGCCCTCCTGGTCGGTGCAGAACAGATCGCCGCGTGCATTGAAGGCGAGCCCCACGGGGAAACGGATGCCGGTGCACACGGTGGTGCGGGTGCTCGTGCCGCTCATTGCCTTCGGCATGGCGACGACGGCCTTTTGCATGTGGTTGAACTGGGATCGTGCGCCGCACGCCGAGGGCATCAAGAAAGACGGCATCGCCAAGATCAAGCGAGGCAAGAAGGCGACCGATGTCGAGCCCGTGCTGGCGCATCTCTTCCGCGATCGGCAGAACAACCGCACCTGGTTCGTCCGCAAGTTTCGCCCCGGCGCCGATCATTTCGAAGGCATCCACGTCACTCAGCAGGAACGCGGGCCCGAGGGTCGCATTACGAAAAAGTGGTACGCCTCCGATGCCACCTACGATTGGAATACGAAAACCTGGAAACTGCAAAAGGGCATGGTGGTGGATTTCACGGCCGATGGGGAAATCGACACGCGGACGTATTTTCCCGAACCCGGTCTGCCCTTCCTGACGGTCTCGGATTGGTCGGAAACGCCCTGGCGCGTGTCCAGTTCGGAACTCAACCCGGCCAGTCTCAGCGTGCCGGAACTGCGCGACTACATGCGTTTCAACTTCGATTTTCCCGCGGTGCAACTCG
>Ga0206946_1199_pt1 | contig 12864 bp, 11 predicted proteins | sample Alteio_BWOrgHeat_2_FD_152965 | JGI IMG/M metagenome (GOLD analysis project Ga0206946, IMG submission 152965) | Enriched cells from forest soil in Barre Woods Harvard Forest LTER site, Petersham, Massachusetts, United States -... | ecosystem: Environmental > Terrestrial > Soil > Temperate forest > O... | reverse complement strand
GTAGTGAGGAGTCATGATCTCGATGCCAGCTTTATTGAACTCGTCTTGAATGTTTTGATTGAGTTCGCTGTAGATAGCGGACATGCGAAAGGGTTCCCTGGTGTAGGCGTTGATCTGATAGGAGGCGCAGAAGTCTTCGAGGCTGGTCTGCAGAACAAAGGGAGCAGGGTCTGCGAGGATGCCGGTGGTGCTGCTGGCTGCTGCGATGAGGATGGTGTGGACCTGGCGCCATGGTGTTTCGTAGCCGATGCCAATAGTCACGTGAAGAATGAGGGGCTGGTTTTTGGGGGATCGACTGAAGTTGACGACATGGCTGCTTAGCACGAGAGAGTTAGGGACGGCGACAAAGACGTTTTTGATGGTGCGGATTTGGGTGGCGAGGAGGGTCTTCTCGGTGACCTGTCCCGTGGTGTCGGATATCTGGACCAAATCGCCAATGTTGAAGGCGCGGGTATAGGTGAGCACGATGCCTGCGACCATGTTGGAGACCGCAGAGCTGGAGCCGAGCGAGAGGAGAATTCCGAGAAAGATGGAGACGCCTTTGAAGGCAGGTGACTCGGAGCCGGGCAGGTAGGGGAAGGCGACGACCACAGCGAAGACAATGATGAGGACCTGGACGATTTTGAGAGTGGGCATGGCCCACTCGGGGTAAAAGCCAGTCAAGGAGAGGGTTCCACGACTGAGTTCGCGAAACAGGAAGCGAGCGAAGCGGAGGGCGAGCCATGCAAAGAAGGCAATAACGAGGACGACGAGAAGCCGCGGCAGATAGTGGATGAAGGCCGCCCATCCGTTGCGGATGGGCGAGAGGATGTAACCGAAGAGAATGCGGCCGTAGGCACGTGTCCAGGGGTAAAAGCTGAAGACGAGGGGAAAGTAGAAATAGAGCAGAGTTACAGTGATAATGAAACGGATCAGCAGGAGGAGAGAGTGCAGCAGTCCGACGAGCCGGTCTTCCGACAGTAGCTCCAGCTTCTGTACCTTGATACCGTGGATCCGCGTGCCGCGCCAGCGCTCGATGAGAGAGTAGAGTGCGGGAAAGATGATGCGGCGAAAGATGAGGAGCAGAGAGACGAGCGCAATGGTGACGAGGAGGGCGTAGAGGGTGTCGAGAGTAATGCTACGGGTGGTGTACTCTTCGCGGACTTTAGGGATGGCTTCACGGATGATCCGAAGCTGGGTTTCGGCGAGGAGAAAGCGAGAGGTGGAGTGAGCAGCGGCGTCGGCGTCGGTGACATTGACGATGAGGAGGCCGTCGGAGACGATTTGGGTGACTCCGGGATTCTCAACGGTGTGGATGTCTTCCGGCTTGCGGCTGTCGTCTCGCATCACTTGCTCGAGGCGAGCGCTGACCCCTGCGGCACGGGCCGCGGCTGTAGTGGAGCCGATGGGGGTATTGATGGTGAAGAGGGTACGATCGCCGAGTGTAACCGGGGACGGTGGGGGGGCTGACTCTGGTGTTATTTGACCTGCAAGACTCTGCGTTAAGAGCGATAGCACAAGGGCTATGGCGAAGAGGATGCTGTGCTTCGCAACGATCAGGTTAGGCTTCGTGCGAAGCATGGCGAGAGAGGCGAAGCTGCACGTCGGAGGGAGCATCCTGCGCCCCGCAAAAATGAATTTACGTCCAGCGTTTGAAGATGAGGGAGCCGTTGGTTCCACCGAAGCCGAAGGAGTTCGAGAGAGCGTAGTCGATCTTTGCGGTCAGGGGCTTGTTTGGGACGTAGTTCAGGCGGCAGGCCGGGTCGAGCTCCACGATGTTCATGGTGGGCGGGGCCGTCTGGGTCAGCATGGCCTGGATGGTGATGCCTGCCTCGAGGCCACCTGCGCCGCCGAGGAGGTGGCCGGTCATGGACTTGGTAGAGCTGACAAGAAGGGTACCGTTTTTTGCGCGCTCGCCGAAGACGTTTTCGATGGCCTGTGACTCAAGTGCGTCGCCGAGGGGGGTCGAGGTGGCATGGGCGTTGACGTAGTCGATCTGGTCGGGCGAGATGCCAGCGACCTTGATGGCTGCGTTCATGGCTCGGTAGCAGCCTTCGCCTTCAGGAGCCATGCCGGTCATGTGGAAGGCGTCGGCGGACATGCCGTAGCCGATGACTTCGGCAAGGATGTGGGCGCCGCGGGCCTTGGCGAACTCGAGCTCTTCCATGATGAGGATGCCGGCACCTTCGCCGACGACGAAGCCGTCGCGGTCTTTGTCGAAGGGGCGGCAGGCGTGCTCGGGGTCTTCGTTGCGGGTGGAGAGGGCCTTCATGGCGGCGAATCCGCCTACGCCCATGGGGGTGATGGCGGCTTCGGTGCCTCCGGCGATCATGGCGTCGGCGTCGCCGCGCTGGATGATGCGGAAGGCGTCACCGATCGAGTGGGCGCTGGAGGTGCAGGCTGTGGCGGTGGCCTCGTTGGGACCCTTGGCGTTGTAGCGGATGCTGACGTGGCCTGCGGCGAGGTTGACGATGGAGCCGGGGATGAAGAAGGGGGAGATCTTGCGCGGACCACCGGCGAGCATGGCCGAGTGTTCGCGCTCGATGACGTCGAATCCGCCGATGCCGGAGCCGATGTGAACGCCGAAGCGGTCTGCGATCTCGGGGGTGACCTGGAGGCCGGAGTGCTTCATGGCCTCGTCGGCGGCGGCGATGGCGAAGTGGATAAAGCGGCCCATTTTACGGGCCTCTTTCTTGTCGATGAACTGCAGCGGGTCGAAGTCCTTGACCTCGGCGGCGAAACGGACGGGGTGGCCTGTGAGATCAAATGCCTTGATCTCGGCCATGCCGCTCTTGCCTGCGAGCAGGCCTTCCCATACTTCGGGCACGGTTTTACCGACCCCGCAGATGAGGCCAAGGCCGGTTACGACGACGCGACGCTGCTCCATATGCTACTTAGCCGCCTTTTGGTTCTTTTCGATGTAGTCGACGGCATCCTTGACGGTCTTGATCTTCTCGGCGTCTTCGTCGGGGATCTGGATGTCGAAGGCCTCTTCGAACTGCATGACGAGTTCGACTACGTCGAGAGAGTCTGCGCCCAGGTCTTCCTGAAAGCTTGCTCCCGGGGTGACTTCAGCTTCATCGACCTGAAGCTGCTCGACAATGATCTGTTTTACTTTTTCGTCTACTGCTGCCATGTGGTTCTCCTGTTTTCGTTCGAAAAGACAAATATCGTGGTGTGCGCGGGGACAGACGCAGTCCTTCAGCAAAGCTCCAGAATACTGAGCGCCTTGATGAGTGTAAAGCAAACCTCGGTGCGGGCGGGTATGTGGGATGGGGTAAGAGGTACGATTTGCGATACGCTTCTTTGTTCCATCGAGTGCGAGGTACCCCCTCCCCCTGCTTGAAGTATGTAAAGTATTCTATTAACTGGAGTTAGGGTTGGACCTCTCCGGCAAGGTGTTGATAAGAGATGCTTTGCATCTAAAGTATTCATTGTAAACGAGAAAGCCCCAGCCAAGGCGGGGGCTGAATCTTGAGCTAGTTCTATTATACCGGGGTGGAACAAATTGTTCGGCGCGCGGATCTGCTGGATTGGCGCGGAGATTTTGCAGTTTGGCGTTTGACAGGAAAGGCAACAATTCGGGCCCTGCGTGACGTGATCGGACAGTCTCGGTCAGAAACAAGATTTCATCATAGGAGGCTCTTATGACAAAGGTGCAGATCAGCCGTAATTTTGCGGTGGGGGCGGTCGCCTTCGGATCGGTTGCTTTGGGAGCGGTGGCTCTGGGGGCGGCAGCAATCGGTACGCTCGCTGTTGGCGTGCTCAGCATTGGGAAACTTCGCCTGATGGAAGGACGGCTTGAAGAGCTTCACATTAAACGCCTGACCGTGGGCGAGCTTAATGTCCAGTCCAATCGCTCGCCCGAAGAGTCATGATCGTTGTTGGTATTGTGTCCGCTTGGGCGAGATGGGGGAGTTGGTGAAATCTGCCGACTTCACCAACTTGTTTGGGAACATCGGGGCTGATTAGCGGGTGGTGTAGTTCTGGGTGTAGATGTCGCGGGGGAGGCCTTCGGCGCGGGCTTTTTGTTTGAAGGCGTTGGCTTCGTCGCGGGTCATGGGGCCTCCTACGGTGACGAGGTAGGGAGCGTGGCCATTGGGAGTGAAGACCTCAGGGTTGAGAGAGGGGTGACGCCTGGAGATGGTCGAGACCTTCTTTTGGGCCTGACTCTCGTGGTTGTAGGTGTAGGCTACGACTCGCCATTGGTCGCGGGATCCGGTGGAGGATGGGGTGGGAGCAGCGTTTGTGGGGGTCTCGGCTGGTGGGGCTGAGGATGTCTCTGGCTGAGTGGCGGCGGCGAGCGTGGTGATGGGTTGCGCGGCGGAGCTGGATTGCGCGGTGTTGGGGCTGAGGAAGTGCCATAGGAGGAAGGCCAGGAGTATGGCTCCAATGACCGCGGCGATCCATAGGCCTTTGCGTGGCTGGGGTTCTGGTTCGGCCTGGCTGGATAGGCGGTGTCTTACGTCTTTTGTGTCTCCTGGGATGATGGGTGGTGTGGGTGGTTGGGCCGGCTTCGAGGGTGTTGTGGTAACGGGTTCGGCGATTGCTTTGGCGGGGGAGGCAAGCTGCGAACTCGCATTGGTGACCAAGGCCGGACGTGGACGTTCTGCCGCAGGTGCCGCTGGGGCGATGGGCCTGAATGTTGGATTGAGGGCTGCGGCGATCTGGGGGAGGTCCCAGACTCCTGTGGTGCCGTTGCGAATGATGTCATGGAAGGGCGCGGGCAGCGTCGTTCCAGTAGGCATGGTGCTCTGCTGGGTCAGGCACTGGAGGAGGACGAGGGAGAAGTCGTGGACGTCGCGGGCCTTGAGGGTTTTTGCGTCCTGCTGTGGATCGTCGGATGTGGCGGGGACTTCGCGGATGCAGTCGCTGCGGAGTTTGACGACTTCGCCAGCGGCGAGGACGTTGGTGGGCTCAATGTGCTCGTGGACGAGGTTGCGGGAGTGGAGGGCTTCGAGGGCGGCGACGACGCTGGTGGCGACCTGGCGGGTCTCGTCGGGGGTAAGGGGGCGATCGGCGAGGACTTCGGCGAGGCTGGCTTCGGTGGGCTCCATGACGGCGTAGACGAGGGGGGTCTCGTCGAGGGTGGCCTGGCCGTATTTTCTAAGATGAACGAGGTTGATCTGGTTGATCTCAGCGACGACACGCCAGCGGTTGAGGATTTCGGATTCGTCGAAGTGGGCTTCGATCAGACGGATGACGGCGGGTGTGCCGGTGCCGTTAGAGGTGGAGAAAAATGCGCTGCGTCCCTCGGGGCGGAGGAGCTTTTCAAGCGGGTAGGCTTCTGCGATTGTTCTTCCTTCGTAGTCGTTCCAAAGTTGCATATAGGTACCAATCCTGGGGGAAATTTGTTCAAGGAAGAGAGTCTGGGAGGCAAAGGGAAACAGGGACGCGTGGGGCTGCCCGGAGACGTGCAAGGGCGAGCGTCTTAATGGTTCCCATTATGCTCCAATGTGGTTGTGTTCTCAATGGCGGAGTCGGATTAGATGGCCGGAGTGGTAGACTTCGAGTTTTCCGTTGATGGCTGGTTTGTTTTACGCTGACGGTAGTGATGGTGAGGTGTTTTGATGCATCCGGATCTTGAGAAGATGATGGTGTTACAGGGGCTTGATGTAGAGGCGAAGCGTCTGCGGGATGAGATGGTCGCGTTGCCGAAACAGGTTGCCGAGTTGGAAAAGAAGTTGAAGGCGACGCAGGGGCAGAAAGCCGTCGTGGTGGATTTGATTGCGAAGGAAGAGGTGTTGCGGCGGCGGCAGGAGCTGGACATCAAGGATCATCAGGCAAAGATGGCCAAGGTGAAGAAGCAACTGGACCAGGCGACGACTACGGTGCAGGTGACGGCGTTTGAGCATGAGATTTCGTTTGCTCAGGGTGAGGTGAGCCGCCTGGAAGACGCTGAGTTGGAGAGTATGGAGCGGAGTGAGGCTCTTGAGGCGCAGAAGGCACGGGCGGATGAGGCGGTGGCGTCGGACGAGAAGATTCTGGAGCGCGAACGGGTAAGGGCTGCGGAGATGATTGCAGCGGATAAGGTCGCGCTGGCTGGGGTGGAAGAGAAGCGGGCTGCGCTGAGGCCGGAGATTGGTGATGATTCGCTTTCGGTTTATGACCGGATTTCGAAGGCTAAGGGAACGGCGGTGGCTGAGGCGTTGAATCAGAAGTGCATGGCCTGCCAGATGATGCTGCGTCCGCAGAAGTGGAATGATTTGCGGGATCGGAGCAACGACGAGACGATGATGACGTGTGAGAGCTGCGGACGGCTGCTGTACTATGATCCGGCGCGGGATGCTCCGCAAAAGAAGGCCGTTCCGGTGGAGAGTATTGCGGCTTCGATTATTCGGTCACTTTAGGAAGATGGTGAGTAGGCAGTGAAGCGGATTTGTGTAGACATGGATGAGGTGATGGCGGATGCGTTGGGGGAGCATCTGACGCGGTATAACCGGGACTATGACGAGCAGATCACGATTGCCGATCTCGAAGGCAAGTGGCTGTGGGATGTGGTGTCGATCGATCGGCATCATTCGCTGGAGAGTTATCTGCGGTCGGAGGATTTTTTTGAAGGGCTGGCGGTGATGCCGGAGTCGCAGAGGGTACTGCAGCGCCTGCAGATGAACTATGAAGTGTTTATTGCGACGGCTGCGATGGAGGTGCCCACCTCGTTTCAGCAGAAGTTTCGGTGGCTGGGGAAGTACTTTCCGTTTATTCCGGCGTCGCACATTGTGTACTGCGGGGACAAAGGGATTCTGAAGGCAGACTATTTGATTGATGACAACCCGCGACAGCTACGGCGGTTTCAGGGGGAAGGAATTCTATATAGTTCGCCGCACAATGTTGGGGTGAAGGGGTACAAGCGGGTGAAAGATTGGCTTGAGGTGGAGAAGCTGTTTCTGGGATGAGGCGGCCCAACCACGGATTTGCACAGATGAACACGGATTTAAAAGCTTAGATTTCAGAGTCTGTCATCACAGGCTAGATTTCGCGAACTTGGGGCCTGCTCTCTTCAACAAAGACTGTCTGTACTTTCTATTTGCGACGGCTGGGTTTGTGGGTGGTGCGGTGGAAGCTGGTGCGGGCGATGTTGGCGAAGGCGTGGACGACTGCGCGGTCTTCGGTGGATCGGTAAGCGAGTTCGATATCGCTGGTGACGTGGGCATTGCGCAGGCTAGGGCAGACGATGTTGGGCTCGGCGATGCGGCGGACGCAGGCGGGAGCGATGGAGACGCCGAGGCCTGCTCCAACGAGGGCGAGAATGGTGAGCCACTGAGGAGCTTCCTGGACGACGTGCGGGCGGAAGCCATGTTCTTCGCAGAGGGAGATGGGTTTGTTGTAGGCGAGGCTCCCGGCGATTGGGGAAAAGAAGACAAATGGCTCGTCGCGGAGCTGCGCTGCAGAGATGATTTTGCGGGAGGCGAGGGGGTGGGTGTGGGGGAGGACGGCGACGAAGGTTTCGGAGAAGAGTCGCTCGACGTGGAGGGCTTCGGAGGGGCCGCCGTCGCGAAGGAAGCCAGCGTCGAGGATGCCCTTGGTTAGCGATTGGATGATGCTGGATGTGTAGGTCTCGGAGAGCTGGAGCTGGACTTTGGGATAGAGACGGCGGTACTGGCCGAGCATGGCGGGCAGTGGAGTCAGCATGGCGGAGCCGATGAATCCGACGCGGAGGAAGCCGAGGTCGCCGTGGCCGATGCTGCGGGCTTCGGCGAGGTCTTCGTGGACGTTGCGAAGGGTGCGGCGGGCGCGCTCGAGGAAGACTTCGCCGGCGGCTGTGAGCTTGACTGCGCGTGATGTGCGGAGGAAGAGCGGGTAGCCGAGGATCTCTTCGAGCTTGCGGATTTGTTGCGAGAGTGGGGGTTGAGCGAGGTGGAGTCGGTTGGCGGCGCGTCCGAAGTGGAGCTCTTCGGCGACGGCGATGAAGTAGCGGAGATGGCGGAGTTCTATGTCGCGATCATCCATATCTAAAACATCATAATTCGAACGAACAAGATATTGGACGTATGGCTGGGGAGGGCTTAGGTTGAAGTGAAAAGGGGGAAATGCCATGACGTTGACGTTTGCTTTGGCTGACATACCATCGGAAGAGAGTGCTTCCCTGTCTATGGCGTCGATTGAGTTGCGGGAGTATCAACCCGAGGATGCGAAGGCCTTTCGCGAGCTGAATGAGGCCTGGATCAAGAAGTACTTTGGTCTTGAGGAGCATGATCGCGAGATTTTGGGAGATCCTGACAGCTATGTGATCAGACCGGGTGGTCATATTTTTCTTGCGTTCCTGGAGGGCCAGGCGATTGGGTGTTGTGCGCTGATTCCGATGGAGTCTGGCGTGTTCGAGATAGCCAAGATGGCTGTCGATGAGCGGTATCGTGGACGTGGAGTTGGGCGGAAGGTGCTGGCGTATACCATCGAACGGGCGCGGGAGCTTGGGGCTTCGGTGCTTTATCTTGAGACGAATCGCAAGCTGGCGAATGCGATTCATCTTTATGAGTCGCTGGGTTTCAAGCACCTGCCGCCGAAGGAGTCGCCTTATGTACGGGCGAATGTTTTCATGGAGCTTCGGCTGAAGTCGGCAGCGGATTGCACGGATAAGCGCGGATTTTAAGAACAAAGACAGGATGAACGGAGAGGCCCTCTTTCGAGGGCCTTTTCTTTTATCCGTTTGATCCGTGGGAATCCGCGGTGAGGCCGTAGAGTTCGGATTCGAAGCGCTGGATGGCGGATTCGGACCAGGCGTGCGTGGTTTTGCGCCAGGTGTCGCCTTGATCTTCGAGGAAGTTGGGGAAGTTCATGCGGCAATATCCGCAGCGGGCCTGGAAGTCGAAAAGGGCCTGGGGAGTGCCGTCGAGGTAGAGGGCGGCTTGCAGGCCGTCGCGGGACCACTCGACGGTGGCGATGCGCTGGGGTTCGGGGCGGTTGAGTTCGGCGTCGGATTTGGCCAGCGCGGCGACGTTGTAGATGAGCATGGCGTCGAGGATGCTGTGCTCGTTCTTCTCCTGCGAGCGGTCGCAGGCGTAGAAGTAGGCGGCGACGCCCTCGTCCTCGAAGACTACTGTCCAGGGGACGGTGGGTGAGTTGACGGAGAGAAAGGCGAGGCCGGGGGTGAAGGAGAGCGACTGCATATACCTCTCACGATACGATAAAAGCATGGAATAAGGATTAGGGTGTAGGGAGTAAAAGACAAAAGTGGAGGCGGTTGGATTGCATAGGTTCATCAGTGAGGCATGGTTGGCGGTGTTCGCAGCATGAAGTTTCCTGAGATTAAGATTGGCCGACCACAACGGCTTGCTGCGGTGCTGTTGTTGATTTTTATGGCGCAGTGTTTTTGGGTGGTGAGCCGGCAGCAGCTTTCGCCGGAGGATTACCGGTTTGCGCGGTGCGGGCGGGAGATGTGGGAGCGGCCTTCGCCGCTGGCCGGGTACTTTACGTCGTGCGGCAACCTGAATGGAGATGGGACGTTTGCTTACCGGGTGGCGGGGTTTCCTCTGACGGTGCAGCGGCTGGTGCTGCTGGCGGGGGATAAGCTGCGGAGTCCAGAGAACCGGGTCTATGCGGGTGGATCGCTGAATGGGTCGACGTGGGAGGCTCGGCATGAGCTGACGAACGTGAAGTATCTGCTGCATCTGCCGTTTGTGTTCTTTGCAGCGTGGCTGGGGGCCGGGTTGTGGTGGGTGGCGCGGCGATTGTTTGGAAATGAGGGCGGTTTTTTTGCGCTGGGGCTGTATTGCTTTTGTCCGGCGATCGTTCGCTCCGCGGTAACGCCGAACAATGATGTGCTGGCGATGTGGGGGCTGTATGGGTTGGTCTATACGGCGATGGGCGTGGCGCATGCGATGCTGGGGCCTCGGCGAAAGTGGCGACCGCGGATTGCGTTGTTGACGGTGGCGTTGGGATTGACGGCGGCGGCGCATCTGGTGGCGGCGATGATTGGATTTGTGGCGGCGCTGGTGCTGATGCTGTATCTGGCGGAGGGGCGGCGGAGTTATGTGATGCAGATTCTGATCTTCTCGGCGCTGGGCGCGATGGGGATTCTATTTGCGTTTTATGCCTTTCACCTGGCGGCGTTCAGCTACGTTTTTACCGGCGGCGGCGGACGGTTCTGGTTCTCGCTGGAGGGGGCGAAGAGCTTCTTTATGAGCGTGACGAATGGGCCGATTGTTGTGGCGACTGGCGTGGCAGCGGTACTTTATCTGGGAGTGCGGCGGTGCCGGTATTTTGGCAATACCGCTCCGCTGGTGATGGCGGCGGTGCTGTTTCCTGTGGTGGTGTCGCAGGTTGTTGCGCAGCCGTGGCTTTGGGCTCTCCCGTTTTTGTTTACGTTCCTGGGCGGAGTGTTTGCGGATGCGCTGGAGACGAAGTATCGGAAGATGTTTCTGGGGCTTGCGGGCGTGGTGCTGGTGACACAGGCGCTGATTTGTCTGACGGTTCTGCCGGGAATTGCGCGGTAGTCGAGCAGGCATGCCCCAGGGGAAACCCAAAGCTAAAGCATTGGGCTACCAGCCTCTTTGTTTTTGCCGCTAGTGAGGCCCAACGCTAAAGCCTTGGGTTTACCTGGAAGCAATGAGGATCGAATTAGCTGTAATTTTTCACTGCAGCTGTGTATTTGAATTTGGTTGAAAGTGCTGCATACTGATCGCGGATGTAGTCCCGCCTGAAGGATGGTCTTCCCGCAATGATGAAAGTTTCGCTCCGTGTCGCTGGCGCTGTGTGCGTCGTTGCCTTGCTTATCGCTTCGGATGGATGCCGGCGGCATCGTAAGTCAAAGTCTGCACCGAATACGACCCAGTATGCGGAGAATGTGCAGAAGCTGGTGGAGAAGAAGGTGATCCCCAAGGAGATGCTGGACGCCAAGGAGATGCCGAGCCTGCGGTGGCCGGACTTCTCGGACTATCAGGCGATTGTGGCGACGTTTTATGACGATCGCAACTATGAGATTGCGTGGACACGCGATGGTGTACCGACTGCTTCGGCCAAGGGGTTCATTCAGGCGTTTCATGATGCCGCGGCCAAGGGGTTGATCCCGGAGGACTATGACGACTCGCGGTGGGCGGAGCGGGTTCAGAGGCTGAAGGACAACTCGGCGGATACGTTTGCGGCGTTTGATGTGGCGATGACGGTGAATGTGATGCGGTTCATCTCGGACCTGCGGATCGGGCGGGTGAATCCGCTGCACTTTAACTTCGATATTAATGTGCAGGATAAGAAGTACGATCTCGCCGAGTTTGTCTCGGATAATGCGGTGGATGCGACGGATGTGCCGGGGTTGATTGCTAAGGTCGAGCCTGACTCGGAGCAGTATCGGAAGGAAGAGGCGGCGCTGGGGCATTATCTGGAGCTAGCGAAGCAGCAGGAGTCGAATGGTGGAGAACCGCTGCCGATGGTGGAGAAGGCGGTTTCGGTGGGTGGAAGTTATGCGGCGGCGCAACAGTTGTGGGAGCGGCTGCAGCTCGAAGGGGATGTTGCGGGCGATGCGCAGAAGACGACGGTGTTCGATAAGGAATTGTCGGATGGTGTGAAGAACTTTCAAGGGCGGCATGGAATCGACGTAGATGGGAAGCTGACGCCGCAGACGGTGAAGAGTTTGAATGTGCCGCTGATGGAGCGGGTGGCTCAGTTGCAGAATTCGCTGGAGCGTTGGCGGTGGCTCCCTGATCCATATGTAAATCCGCGGCTGATGGTGAATCTGCCGGAGTTTGTGCTGCGCGGGTTTACGCCGGAGCATAAGGTCGACTTCACCATGAGGGTAGTGGTGGGCAAGGTGATGGGGCAGCATCAGACGCCGGTGTTTACGCACATGATGAAGTATCTAGTGTTCCGGCCCTATTGGAATGTGCCGGTGGATATCGCAAGGAAAGAGCTGGTTCCGCATATGGCATCGAACCAGGGGTATCTGGCCAGCAAAAATTTTGAGGTGACGGATAGTAAGGGCAAGGTGCTGACGAGCTATACGGCCAAGCAGGTGGCTGCGGGTGGCGTGATGGTGAGGGAGAAGCCGGGGCCGAAGAATTCGCTGGGGCTGGTGAAGTTTATTTTTCCGAATCAGTACGATATTTATTTGCATTCGACGCCTGCGGTGTCGTTGTTTGAGCGGACGCGGCGGGACTTCAGCCATGGGTGCGTGCGGGTGCAGAAACCGGATGAGTTAGCGGCGTGGGTGCTCGCAACGCAGGGTGGTGACTGGGATCTTGAGAAGGTGCAGACTGCGATGAATAGCGGGCCGGACAACCGCACGGTGAGCTTGAAGACACCGCTGCCGATTGTGATTTTTTATGCGACGGCGTGGGTCGAGGAGGATGGGCAGGTGCACTTTTTCGACGATATCTACGGCTATGACGCGGAGATGGAGAAGGTGCTGGTGAAGGGACCGCCTTATCCGATCAAGCCGGACGCTGCGACGCCGAAGACAAAGCCGGGAGACACGATGTAGGTGGTGTAGACTGCTGGCGTGAAAAAGACTGCGAATTTAGACCCGAAGGTGGATGCTTATATTGCGAAGGCTGCTCCGTTTGCGCAGCCGGTGCTGGAGCATCTGCGTGAGCTGGTGCATACGGCATGTCCTGATGTGGAAGAGGCGATCAAGTGGAGTATGCCTTTTTTTGTGTATAAGGGGCAGATTCTGGGGAATATGGCGGCGTTCAAGGCGCATTGCAGCTTTGGACTTTGGGGTGGCGACGTCACGGCGACGATGCGGAAGGATGGCGTGTTGTCGGATGAGGGGATGGGGAAGCTGGGCAAGGTCGCCAGCGTGAAAGAGCTGCCGAAGGATAAAGACGTGATGGGATACGTCCGGCAAGTTGCTGCTTTTATTGAGGATGGCGGCAAGACGATGCAGCGTAAGCCCAAGGAGCCTAAGCCGGAGGCGGAGGTTCCTGCTGAGCTGGCGGCGGCGCTGAAGAAGAA
>Ga0206946_1198_pt1 | contig 12879 bp, 11 predicted proteins | sample Alteio_BWOrgHeat_2_FD_152965 | JGI IMG/M metagenome (GOLD analysis project Ga0206946, IMG submission 152965) | Enriched cells from forest soil in Barre Woods Harvard Forest LTER site, Petersham, Massachusetts, United States -... | ecosystem: Environmental > Terrestrial > Soil > Temperate forest > O... | reverse complement strand
CCCTGGAACACCCGCCCCTCGCTCCACAGCACTTTCAGGAAAGGTAAATCAGCCGGATCTACAAGCAGGATCGACTCGCTGCGCGGTCTTTAACAATTTGGAGTGACGATACAGGGTCGTCCCGAAAAGGGGATTTCCCCTTCGATCCCTAAAGGGATTACTTTCAGTCACAACTCAGGGCAGGTTTCGAACTGGCTCGGGGCGAACGGGTGTGGGTGATGCAAAAGCAAATCCCCTTCAATTTCTCTTATCCAAGGAGGGAGGAGTGTGGAACCCCCATCCCAACGTTCCGTCCTTTAAGGAGGGAAGCCACAACTCCCCCGCTTTTGGGGCGATGCCCCTCCGGAAGAGGGAAGGGGCTGGTTATCATTGCGCGGTGGATTGCGCTATTCCTGCCGGGCGCGATATAATGCATCGCAATTGCATTGCAAGGAATTCTTATGAAGACGACTACCATCCCGCCGCTCCGTGTTTCGCCGGCGCTTCGCAAACAGGCCGAGGCGGTGCTTGAGCAGGGGGAGACGCTTTCTGGTTTTGTGCTCGATGCGGTTACACGGAGCATCGAGCACCGCAACGCCCGGCAGGAATTTATTGCCCGGGGCCTGGCGAATGCCGCGCAGGCAAAAGAAAGCGGCAAATATATCCCGGCCGCGAAAGTGATCGCGAAGCTCGCTGCGAGGTTGTCCAAGGCAAAGCAACGCGCTGCTTAAGTGCGGTGAAATGGCAGTGAAATATTTTAGGGTCCGCTTCACCCCCGGTGCAGAAGATGATTTGCTTCGGCTTTATGAATTTCTCCTGGAGAAGGATGTTCAAGCGGCGGAAAGCGCCCTGGGCGCCATAACAGAGGCGATGGAGCTGTTACGCTTTTCTCCATTCTCCTGCCGCAAATCGCTGCCTGATAATCCATTCCTGCGGGAGCTTATTATTCCGTTTGGTTCGGCTGGCTACGTGGCCCTGTTTGAGATCGAATCCGGCAACACGGTTAACATTCTTGCCCTGCGCCACCAGCGTGAAGAAGACTTTCAGTAAGTGGCTCTTCGTTACGAACGGTGAGGCAGGAGAAGACGCAACAGAAAGACATTAAACGTGCCAAAGCCTATTTCGAAGACTACAAAACGCGCACCAGGTAAGAGCCGCGCGGCCGCCAGCCTGCCTTATGAAGACTGGCTGATCGCACAGCTCAAAATTCCTGCCGAAGCCGCCGCATACCTTGAAGCGGTAATCGAAGACGGCAATCAGGCGGCGATCTTGCTCGCGCTGCGCCAGGTGGCGCAGGCACAAGGTGGTGTCGCCGGCGTCGCCCGCAAGGCGAAGCTCACCCGCGAGGCAACGTACAAGATGCTTTCGAAGTCCGGTAATCCTGAGCTTAGGAGCCTGAGCGCCATCTTGAAGGCTACCGGCCTTCGGCTCTCCGTAAAGCCGATTGAGAAGCAGGCGGCCTGAGCCGCACGAATATTCATTCGGATGCACAGAAAATCGCCAACCAGTCGAGGCCGCCATGCCAAACACCCCACCCAACCCCAAAGTCAGCGCCGTCCTCGGCAAAGCCAAAACCTGGCGCGAAGAAATGTCGGCGCTGCGTTCGCTTGCGCTCGCGAGCGGACTCAGCGAAGAGCTCAAATGGGGCCAGGCGTGTTACGTGCTGGATGGCAAGAACGTCTTTCTGATCCACGGCTTCAAGGAATACTGCGCGCTGCTGTTCATGAAAGGCGCGCTGATGAAAGACCCCAAAGGCATCCTCATCCAGCAAACCGAGAACGTGCAGTCCGGCCGGCAGATCCGCTTCACCAGCCTGGGCCAGATCGTGAAGATGAAGCCGGTATTGAAGGCGTATCTGCGCGAAGCCATCGCCGTGGAAAAATCGGGCGCCAAAGTACAGAAGAAAGACACGGCCGAATACAAGGTGCCGGATGAATTGAAAAAGGCACTTGCCGCAAAGCCGGCGTGGAAGAAGGCGTTCGAAGCGCTAACGCCGGGCCGGCAGCGGGGCTACCTGCTGCATTTCGCCTCAGCCAAGCAATCGGCAACGCGGGAGGCGAGAATCGAAAAGTGCATGCCGAAGATTCTCAAGGGTAAGGGGATGCTGGAGTAGGTTTTCTCCGTTCGTGGTGAGCGCGCCGAATCCATGGTTTAAGGACTAATTGGATTCCCTTCGACGGGCTCAGGGCGAACGGACGAAAAATCGAATTCCCGAACTCTCTATCCGTTCATGGTGAGGAGTCAGGGGCAATGACGATTTTGCGTAGGTTCACCTCTCTCCGTTCGTGGTGAGCAGTCAGGGGCAACGACGATTTTGCGTAGGTTCACCCCTCTCCGCTCGTGGTGAGAAGCCACCTTTACGGTGGCTTGTGACCGAAGGGAATCCCCTTTTGGGGATCGAATCCATAGGTTACGGACTGACTAGATTTTTCCTTCGACGACCTAGTGGCAAGTATCGACGGAAAGAGCGGAAGAACTAGTCAGATTCCCTTCGACAGGCTCAGGGCGAACCGACGAAAAAGCGAATCCCCGACCCCCTATCCGTTCGTGGCGAGGAGCCAGGGGCGGCGAGGATTTTGCGTAGGTTCATTTCTCTCCGTTCGTGGTGAGAAGCCACCTTTACGGTGGCTTGTGACCGCAGGGAATCCCCTTTTGGGGATCGAATCCATGGCTTACGGACTAACTAGCTTTTCACCGTTATCCCTTTCAGTCACAACTCAGGGCGAACAGGAGGAAAATGATAAATGGAGATAGACTGTCTCTTACCCCACTCCCCATCAACCCACCATGAAAAAAATCTCCTCAACCTCCAACATGCGCTTCGCCGTCGCGGGCGCTGTAGTGGCTGTTGTCGGCGCTTCCGTCGCCATTTTTGCAAGGTGGGCGCAGGAAACGAAGATCGAACCGGAGCTGGTTTTTTTCCCCGTCCTCATGCTGTGCGTCGTGTCACTGGTTTTCTACGTGATCTTCCACGGCCTCGTGGATGAAGTGTGGGACGACGGCGATGCGCTGGTGATAAAAAACAAAGGGCAGCAGATAAGAGTGCCGTTAGCAGAGATCATCAACGTAAGCTACAGCCAGCTAAGCAACCCGCCGCGGGTGACGTTGATGTTGCGCAACCTGACGTTGCTGGGGCGGGAGATTTCGTTTGTTCCCGTGCGGACGTATGCATGGGGGTTCTTTCCGAAGAACGAGGTCATGGATGAGCTGATCCAGAGGGTGGATGCAGCGCGGAGGTCGGCGGGGTAGGGTTAAGTACGTCGATCAAATGTCCTGTCTTCTGAAAGCCGGCTACCAGTCCCCTCCCCTTGGTAGGGGGGGAGGGTTAGGGTGGGGGTTCGTCGTCAAGGGTTTAAAGTCTTCAAGATTGACGTACCCCCATCCTAACCTTCCCCCTTGCAAGGGGAAGGGGCTTTACGGCGTAAGGGGTAGGTAGTGCAGTGAACAGGCCGGATGACTTTCCACCCAAAAAAAAGCCCGGCTGAGGAATTCCGGGCGAGGAGGATGGCTGAGGCGTGGCAACGCCCCTGGCCACTGCTATAACAGGTCAGCCGTCCACCCAGGCGGAAAGGCCGGGGTTTTTGCTGAAGACCGCGTGCACCAGCAGTTCTTTCATGATCTGCGGCAGTTCGCGGTGGATGGTGCGCTTGGCGACGAAAGCGCACGCGCCGGCTTCCTTGGCGGCGGCGCGGTGGGTGGCGTCGTCGAAATTGGAGACGATCACCACGGAAACATGCGGCGCGCGGTCGTGTATCGCGCGCACGCCTTCTATGCCGCTCATGCCGGGCAGCTTCACGTCCATCAGCATGATGTCGACGTTTTCTTCTGCCACGATTTTCAGCGCGTCTTCGACGCTGCCGGCCTCGCACACGCGGCAGCGCCTGAACGATTTGCCCAGCCAGTCGCACAGCGCGCCGCGCAGCGCCTCGTGGTCTTCCACCACCATGGCTACCGGCTCGTGCAGCAGATCGATTTCCATTCGCGACACCCTTCCCTGGTTCGAATCGGTGTGTGCCTGGCGCAGCGCGCGAAAAATTGCCGCCGCTGGTGCCGGTGCCGTATCAGGCGAGGAACGGATTCGTGGGCACAATGTACCCAAGGTTTGCGGCGGGGATTGTCGGTTGTGACATACAACCGGTGTCAGGGATTCCCTGACGTGGGGCTCAATACTTGTTCAATATCAATAACACGCGAAATGGCATGCAAAAAATAGATTGCAAATTGACAGGCTATTCCAGCGAGATAATGTCATGCTGGATGGCAAATTTAACCAGCGTCGCAAAATCGTGTATGCCGAGTTTTTTCATCATGCGCGCACGGTAGGTTTCAACCGTCTTGGGCGAGAGCGAAAGCGTCACCGCGATCTTGCTCACCGGGTGGCCTTCGGCGAGCATTTGCAACACCTGCCGCTCGCGCGAGCTCAACAGGTCCATCGGGTCTTCGCTGGTGTCGCGGCTGATGATGTGGTCGATCACGCTCTCGGCGAGCTGTTTGCTGAGGTAACGCCCGCCGTAATGCACCACGCGTATCGCTTCCACCACTTCTTTCGCCGCCGATTTTTTCAGCACGTAACCCGAAGCGCCCGCCTGCAGCGCCCGCATGACGTGGATGCGGTTGGAATACATCGAGAGCATGATGACTTTGGTTTCGGTGCAGCGCTCGCGCACGATTGCCGTCGCTTCGGTGCCGTTGAGGCCGGGCATGGCGTGGTCCATCAGCACGATGTCGGGCCTGGTTTCGATGATGCGGCGCACCGCTTCGCGCGGCTCGTGCAGGCAGTCGATCACTTCCATGTCGACCTGGCCGCCCACGACAAAGCGCAGGCCGTCGGCTACAACTTCGTGGTCGTCAACGATTACAACTTTTATCGGCATAGTGTTTTTAACGGCAGGCCGGCATGGTGCTTGAGTGCGCAAAACCCGGCGCGAAAAAATTAATAAGGCGCCCTTACGGTTACCTGCGAGCCGCCGCCGGGTGCGGGGCCGAAATCGAAACTGCCGCCAATCGCCTGCGTGCGCTCGCGCATGGTCACCATGCCCATGCCGTGCCGGCGGCGCGAATCCGCGGCGCGCGCGGTGCCGGGGCCGATGCCGTTGTCGGCAATGGTCAGCACGCAATGCCCTTCGCCGCTTTCCAGGCTGATTTTTACCGCGCCGGCCTGCGCGTGCTTGGCCACGTTATTCAGCGCTTCCTGCGTGATTCTGAACAATGCGATCTCCATGCCCGCGGCCAGCCTCGGCATTTTTTCGTTGCCGTGTACGTCCACGCGGATATTCGTCCGGTTTGCAAACTCTTCGCCATACCACTGCAGCGCGGGCAGCAGCCCGTAATCGTCGAGCATGGGCGGCCGCAGGTCGGACATGACGTTCTCGATGGCGCTGGTGGTCGATTCAACCAGCGTCGTCAGGTTTTCCAGCCGCTTGCGGTGCTTGTTGCCGCTGGCTGAAACGTCCGCGGCGGCGTCCACCGCATGGTCTGCCGCAAGCTCGGCCTTGAGTATATCAATATTGATGCTGAGTGCCGTCAGGTTCTGGCCGATCTGGTCGTGCAGCTCGCGCGCGAAGTTCCTGCGTTCGGCTTCCTGCAGGTCCACCAGCTGCCGCGACATCGCGAGCAGCTGCACGTTGGACGCGTGCAGGTCCTTGGTGATGTCGGCGGCCATGGCCACGGCGCGGCTGCGCGACGACGCGAGCGAATACAGCACGATGAACAGCAGCACGGTGATCAGCAGCGTGCCGATCAGCACCACCGCCGGCAGCGAGCGCTCTATGGGTTCTGCGACCAGTTCGCGAGGCGAGCTGAAATCAACGTCCCACATGCGGCCACCGATGGTGAAGGAGAGGCTGCGCCTCAGGGTGTGGTCGTCGCTGGCGAGCGCGGGGCCGGCGTCGGCGTTGATGGTGATTTTTTCAATATCGCCGTTACTGTCGTAAAGCAGCCGCCGCACCGGCGCGGCGGTCGCGGGCGCGCGGCCGCCGGCGGAACCGGCGTCGTACATCTTGAAGTGCAGCGACGGCACCAGGTCGGGCGCCAGCACTTTGTCCATCAGCTTGGCGACGTCGAAGCCGGCGCCGACCGAGCCGATGTAGGCCGCGCGCCGCTGTTCCACGGTATCGACCGGCATGCCGGTGCGATACACCGCGAGCCGCATCGCCAGCCCGATGCTCGCTGCCTTGGTCGGCAGTTTAAGCGGCAGGCCCGAGGCTGCGAGCAGGCCGGTGTCGCGCTGGTATTGCAGCGTTCTCAGCAACCGTGACGTGTCTTTCACTTCGGGATTCGCCGCGATGTCGAGGCCGAACGCGAATTCGAAGTTCTGCATCGGCTCGAGGTAGGCAATCACGTAGTACTCGGGGCGGTTGCCGGGCGGCTTGATGGCAAAGTCGGGGTAGCCTCGCGGATCGAGACTTTTGTCGTTGCGTACCGAGCTTTCGAACTTTTCCTTGTCTTTGTTTTGCACGTTCTCCGCGTAACTCAGCAGGTCGAAGCCGGGGTAGCGGTTCGGCAGGTCGAGCGAATCGACGAAGCGGTGGAACTGCAGGCGGCTTACGCTGTCGATGCTGGCGAAATGCGCTTTGAGGCCGTAGAGAACGTCGGTATACGATTGGATGCGTTCTTCGATCACCGCCTTGGCTTCGCTGGTCTGGCGCTCGAAGCGCAGGCGGGCGACGTTTTCCAGCGAGTCGCGCACCAGCGAGGCGAGTACGACGGACAGTGGAATGCCCACCGCCAGTACCGCCCACGGCAGGACAATGCGCGATTGCGCCGGGCGCTGGGCAACACCGGCCCCGCCGCCCGGCAAATCGCCATGCCCGGCGGACGGAATCAAATGATCGGTAAACATTTTGATGCGGTTCGGGCCGCGCCAAAATGCGCTGAAGAATTGCATGCGCTCCTTTTGCCCCAGTAAAGTATTCGCCGCAAACCACGCTCTGATGAGCGGCGACGGCCGGCAATAATCACACTATAGAACAGTGCGATGGTTAAAGCGCAAGGGCGAAAAACAAAAAAGCCGGGACGTCCCGGCTTTGCAAAATAACGATGCGCTGCAGGCGGCCAGGCCGGCGGTGTATCGCAGGCCCGGCCGGTTGGGCTACTCAGGCAGTGGCGGCTTGCTCCGCTTTTCCGGCGCGAACGCCGTCAAGACGCTGGATGCCTGGTCCCGTTGAAAATGCCGCGTTCTCCGCGCGGATGCCTGGCCCGGTTGAAAACGCCGCGTTCTCTGCGCGAATGCCGGGGCCGGTGGAAAACGCTGCTTTTGCCGCGCGAATGCCGGGGTTGGTGGAAAAGGCTGCGTTCTCCGCGCGGATGTCAGGCCCTGTGGAAAACGCCGCGTGCTCTGTGCGGATTCCTGGTCCGGTTGAAAACGCTGCCTGCGCAGCGCGGATCGCCGGCGCCGCCGCGCCTGCCCAGGCAGAGGTCGCGTCTTGCGCGCTCCCGAATTCGCTTTCGTACAACGCGCGGGTTTTTGCCGCGAGCTTCTCGCGATGCTCGAGGTCGGCCGCGGTGCGCTCGCCGACGTGCGGAAAATGATGCAGGTAGAAACCAAACACCTGCTCGCAGTCCTCGGTGTACTTCAGCGTCTGCAGGATGTGCGTATGCCAAAATTCATCGACGTCTTTCGAAAGCATGATATCTTCCGATTCATCGGGGTGTTTCACCAGCATCGTGAGCCATGTCCGATACGCGGTCGCCACGCTGTCGGCGTATTCGGCAGTCCAGCCTTCGCCCAGTTCCGCGTCCATCACCCTGGATTTGACCGAATCGAGATCAAGGGCCTGAATTGCGGAAATGGAGTGCGCGACGGGTTTGGTGATAGTCGATACATGCATTTTCATGTTCCTTTAATAAAAATATCAATGGAACAAGGCACGCAGCGGACATGGCATTGCAAACCCGGAATTCCGGCCGCGGGCACAACACACCCGGGCCCGGTAAATTCCAATCACCAGGTCAATACAACATATTCGATCTCTCCCCAAGATCCCCAGCCTGCCGCAGCCTTGTGCGGTGGCAGCGTTGTGTTTTGAGAATGGCTCGCCGCCGTCTGAATCTTAGGCGGGGAAAATTCGCGGGAAGTAAGGCGGATTCAACAGCGGCAGTCAGGTATTACCTGACCGCGTGCCGGCTGGGAATCGATGTAACCGGATGCCGTGCGATAAACGAAGAATCCCTTTTATGCGCGTTGCCGGTGATAATTCGGGGGTCTTGCCAAAACCTCAAATAAATCACCGCTTGCTGTGAACGCAATGCGGGGAAAATGAGTTGTCACACAATCCGGCAGGCATTGCGTTCGCGAGGGAATATTCCGGCTTCGATCTTGTGCCGCCGGTGTGCGTAAGGCTTAAGCAACAATGGTTGTCAGGGCTTTCCTGACCCGGCCGCAGCCGCGTGCGGGGCCAGAGGTACCCGCGGCGGCTAAAGCAGTCCGAGCATGCGGTCGGTCATGCGTTTGGCATCGGTCTCGACTGCGATCGCCATCCGGTACTTTTCAGCCACAAATCCCTGCGCCACCGCATGATCCAGAAACTCGATTAAAGGTGTGTAGTAATCATTAACATTCAAAAACCCGCAAGGCTTCGCCTGCAACCCCAGCTGACCCCAGGTCAGCATTTCAAAAATCTCCTCGATCGTACCGAACCCGCCGGGCAGGGCGATGAACGCGTCGGAGAGTTTCGCCATCATCGCTTTGCGCTCATGCATGGTCTGCACGATGCGCATGTCGGTGATGCGCGGGTGCAGGTGTTCTTTTTCGATCAGGAACTGGGGGATGACGCCGGTGACTTCGCCGCCGGCGTCGAGCACTGCATTGGCGACGATGGACATCAGGCCCACGCTGCCGCCGCCGAATACCAGGCCGGCGCCGGCGGCGACGATGGCGCGGCCTGTTTCGACCGCGGCTTCGGCGTACGCTGGGTCTGCGCCGGCGCGCGAGCCGCAAAAAACGCAAATTCGTTTCATTTGTGTGCCAGTTGGTTTTTGAGCAGGAGGGGTTCTTCGACAATCCGAAACCGAACGGTTATTCTTTCAGATTATACGAATAATCGAAGTCTTCGCGATTTCTCTTTGCCTGGAACCGCCTGCGCATGCCGCCAGTCACGCTTTGCCTGGTTTTGATCAACGTGATCGTATTCTTTGTCGAACCGCAGTTCGGCGACGCGTTCATCATCAATTTTGCGTTGTGGCCGGTGAGTGCGCCGGCGCCGTATCCCACATTCGAGCCGTGGCAGGTCATCACTTATGGCTTCATGCATAGCGGGTACGAGCATCTTGCCTTCAATATGTTCGCGCTGTACATGTTTGGCAGCGGGCTCGAACGCGCGTTCGGCCGCAGCCGCTATCTTCAGCTCTATTTCACCGCGATGGTGACCGGCGCGCTGACGCAGCTTGCGGTCGCGGCGGCAATCGGCGGTGAGCCGGTGCCGGTAATCGGTGCTTCGGGCGCGATCTTCGGCTTGCTTCTGGCATTCGGAATGTACTTTCCGCACCAGAAGATCTTCCTGTATTTTGTCGTGCCGATGCCGGCCTGGGTGTTCGTTCTGCTATACGGCATTCTCGAGCTCGTGCTGGGTGTCACCGGCAGCGAGGCGGGCGTCGCGCATTTTGCGCACCTGGGTGGCATGGTCGGGGCGTGGTTGCTGGTTATGCAGTGGCGCGGAAAGCTGTTCTGATCCGGGAGCACCAGCTTTGGGTGTGACAGAACTACTACCGCCGCGAACCGCTCGGTGCGCTGGCGCACATTCATACGTGCGCGCGCGCACATCCGTGGCTGATATGTTCGTGATATACCTCACATTGAGGGCTAATCAGGTGCGTGAAATTTCGCACATTTGTTGTACACTTCGCCGTTAAATTTGGCAGCCGAACTCGGAAAATTTGTAACAAATCCGGGGACTTGCGTGATAAAGCTGCCGCAATAAGAACTTAAGTAACTGAATGTATAACGAATAACGGCGTTTCCGCATTGGCGGGCCGCCTGCGCGATGAGTTGGTGCACTGCCTGAGCTCTTGCCTGGGAAGTTGCCCGATCGCATAACGGGGATAGGGAGAGATTCAGGCTCATGCCTACAAGTAACGCTTGCCCGAATTTGCGGGACGCCCGGACGGTATTGGGCGCCGCGCAATGAACCGGCAACTCGGACCCCGCTCCGCTTCTTCAATTTTCATCTGCTTCCTGGGCCAGCTTGGTACACGGTTGGCTGCGCTGTTGCGCGCGCGCGTTTTCGCGGCGCTGATTGTTGGTTTTGCCTTCACTGCTCCGGCCATGGCTGCGCTCAACGTGTCGATGAGCGTGCCCGCGGGTTACAACAACCCGATCAACCCGGGTGACGTTACCGCGCTGGATATCACGATCACCAACAGCAATTCAGCGTCCACCATTACCGGGACAGCATTTACCAACAACTTCCCGGGAGGCCTCGTTATTGCGGGAGTGGGCCTCAAATCCTATACCTGCGTCGACGGCTTCGGCGCCGCTTTTGTGCCCACCGGAACGGTCACCGCGAATGTCGGCGGGACCTCCATCGTGCTCGCGAACGGCACCATTCCCATCGCCCAGCCCAGCGGCGCGAGCGGCAGCTGCGACATCATTGTCGAGGCCACGTCGGTCACGCCGGGCGCGGTGTCCGATTCCATCGGCATAGGCGGCGTGACGGGAACCGACACCGGCGCCGTTGCCAACGGCTCGGTCGCGCAGCAATCGATCACCGTCAACACGCTGGCCGCGCCGACCATCGCCAAGAGTTTTTCCGTCGGCACCATCGTCAAGTCGGACCAGGTGACGCGCGTCACCATCACCATTACCAACCCGAACCCGGTCAACCTGCCGCTCAACACCGGCACCGACACGCCCGCTTTCGCCATTCGCGATACGCTGCCCGCGGGGTTGCAGGTTGCGGCTACGCCGAACGCGACGGCGACGTGCACGGGCGCGGGCATCGCGCCGGCGTTTGCACCGGCTGCCGCAGCCACTACGCTGCTCGGCATCGGTGGCACCGTCGACGCCAACGGCAGTTGCACCATGATGGTCGACCTGGTGGGCACCAGCACCGGCGGCAATTCGCAGCAGACGCTCAATAACGTCATCAATCGCACCACCGATTTCGCCAACCATCGCGGCCTGGCGGCAGCGGCCAATGCAACCGCGAGCCTGGTCGTGGTTTCGGCGATCAACGTGGCGGAAGCATTTACTCCCGCGACGGTCAGCGCGGGCGCGCCCTCGACCCTCACGGTGACGCTCACCAACGGCAGCCCGACCAATGCGGTGACGATCACCACGTTCACCGACAGCCCGATCGACAACACCGGCAACGCCGCGTACGGCCTGAAGGTCAACACGGTGATTACCACGTGCGCGGGCGGCGTGGCGGCGGCGACCGCGGGCAATTTCGGATTTACGCTGACGGGCGGCACCATCCCCGCCTCAGGCAATTGCACCGTCACCGTCAATTACACCGCGACGCTGCAAACCCCGGGCACGCCGCAATCGTTTTCCAACCCGATCGCGCAGGGCGCGGTCGGCACCACCGATGCCAGCATCATCAGCAACGCGGTTAATGCGAGCGTTACGGTGGTCGACCAGCTGCTGGTCAACAAGACCAGCATTCCCGCCAACGCGTCACCCGGCAACCCGATCCAGTACACGATCACTGTAAGCAACTATACCGGCGGCGCGCTCGCCAACGTCAGGATCAGCGACACGCTGCCGAACTCGACGGTTGCGCTGCCCGCGCTGCCGGCGGCGCCGCTGTTGTCGGGCGCCGGCTGTACGGGACTGAGCACCAATATTCCCGCGCTGCCTGCGACCACCAGCACGCCGCAATTCACCATTGCGGTATTTCCCGCGGGCGTGGGCCCGAGCCCGGGCGTCTGTACCGTCACCTTCTGGGCCATGCCGCCTGCCGGTGTTGCGGTTGGCACGGCGCTCAACAACACCATTCCGATCGGCGGCGTGGTCAATAACAACGGCACCGGCAGCGTGACCAACGCGGGCGCCTCGCCCACGGCGACGGTCAATGTCGCGGCGCCGATCACGGTCGCCAAGATTTTCAGCCCGGCCAACGCTTCCGAAGGCACGGTGTCGCAACTCACCGTGACGTTCACCAACCTGTCGGCACAGCCGCTGACGGCCGCGAGCTTCACCGACAACTTCCCGCTGGGCACGCCCAACAACCTGCAGCTGGTGGTGGCGAACCCGGCCAGCGCTTCCAGCACCTGCGTCGGCGCCAGCGTTACCGCGACACCCGGCGCGTCCAGCGTATCGATGACCGGCGCGACCATTCCCGCGCGTGCCGCGAACGGCACCGGCGCCAACGGCTCATGCGTGCTCAAAGTCAACGTGATCGGCCCGGCGGGCACATACACCAATACCCTGCCACCGGCGGCCTTTTCCGGGACGCAGACCTTTGCCGATACCACCACCGGCCCGGCCACCAGCCCGGGCCCGATTTCTGCGACCATTACTTACAGCTCTGCGCTGACTGCGGTAAAGAGTTTTTCGCCGACGGTCATCGGCGCCGGCGGCAAATCCACCGTGACCGTGCGGCTGGGCAACGTCGGTACCGGTACGCTCAATAACGTCAGCGTGACCGACCCGCTGCCGGCCAACCTGTTGCTGGCGAATCCGACCAATGCGTCGACCACCTGCGGTGGTGCGCCGGTCATCACCGGTGCGGCCGGCACCGGCAGCATCACGCTGACCGGCGCGGTGATTCCGCCCAACATCCAGTGCAACTTCCTGTTCGACGTGACGGGTACCGGCGGCGCCAACTGGACCAATACCATCCCCATCGGCAACGTCACCGCCACCGGCGGCGTCATCAACGTCGCTGCGGTGTCGGCGACCCTCAACAACAACACGACAGGCTCAGTATCGGTTACCAACAATACCGCGCCGAACAGCCT
>Ga0206946_1195_pt1 | contig 13167 bp, 13 predicted proteins | sample Alteio_BWOrgHeat_2_FD_152965 | JGI IMG/M metagenome (GOLD analysis project Ga0206946, IMG submission 152965) | Enriched cells from forest soil in Barre Woods Harvard Forest LTER site, Petersham, Massachusetts, United States -... | ecosystem: Environmental > Terrestrial > Soil > Temperate forest > O... | reverse complement strand
TCGATCCCGGTGACGAGAAAGCCACGCTCGTGTAAGACAGACGAGTAGTGTCCAGGTCCGCATCCTGCGTCCAAAATCCGCAAACCGTCACCCGAAAAAGGCATATAACGGTTTAGCCATCGATCTAATTGGAGACGGCTATACAGAAAACAATTCCGGAATGGGTCACCCTCCAGGCCTGTGTATCGTTGAGAAAACTGTGTCGCGACCGCTGAATGTGCTTCAATTGCGAGTTGTTCCTGCGATTTCATCTACTATTCAGGCCTCCGGCTCAATCAATATCTCACGCGCTGCCGCTCAAGCGAGCTTACTTTAGCCCGGTTGGTTGAAGCTGTCAACAAGAACAATGGAATCTGCATAACAAGTCACTAGTGTCGGCAATCATAACCTACTGTAGTTGCTTAGTGTCGCCACAACTTCTGTATACCTTCCATCAACCTTGATCAGCTCCGAATTTTGATCAGTGTGAATGTTAGCCTTCGGCAAACTTGGAGTAGAGATATTACTGATGCTTTTCCACGGCACTTGGCAAGGTTTCACTCTGCCGTAGCTTCAAACATTGCATGGTGGACCGCGCTTATGTCTGACGCGAACGCGCTACCTGACAGCTGGAATTCAGGAAGTGCCGTTCGACGGCCCAGAAGAATAACTTGGCGCCCCAATATCCGCCCAATCCAAGCACCGCTCCTACGACTAGGAATAGCACCGGATTTTGAGTGTATGAATAGGGGCGTAAGAGTTGCTTCAATATCGCACGGATTGGACTATGAACCAGATACAGCGAATAGGAGAAGATGCCAACACCCCCAATCCAGGCAACAATGGCGTTCTTCGGCAAATGGCATGCCCTATCGAGTTTCGCACAAAAATTCCGAAGAATAAAAAACGCCGTGCCGCCCAAGAACCGCGCCGCAACAAGAAAAATAGTATTTGGACAGCCCTGACCAGGCCCCAGAGCATGGCCATACATCCTGAGGAGCACGAGTGGGCAATTTTATCAATCCGTAGTACGCTTCAACCGCAACCATTCCCAAACACCACTGGAACCAGAGAACGATTGCGGATCGGGCGAAAACCCGCTCCAATACGAGTTGTGAGCAAACGATACGTTTGTTACCACTCCAAGTACTAATATAATGGCCGTGCTTACCCAGACGTTCCAGCGTCTTCGCCAAATCATCAGCACGAAATACCTTATGTAAAGGTATTCTTCACGAGCGAGCGACCACAGGAAAATCGACGGTCTTCACGAGGGAATGAGCCAATTAACTCGACTCAACTCGACCTGAGTTTGATCAACTCATCAACTCGCAGATTGATTGGCGGATTTTGAGGTTTTGAAGAATCTGACCCTATCGCGTTGCAGAGATGCGGCAAATAGAACAAGCGGACAAATCCAGGTATTCAGTATGGCGAAGTGATCCGCCTCGGGTTGCGCCCGGAAGCCCTAGTAGTTCGTCTGGACAGCGCCCGCATCGACGCAATTCGTACCGTTGTGGTTTGTAGTACGCGGGAGTCCCCGCTGGTCAGTAGTTACACCTGAAGGGATATTCGAGATGATTCCTGCACAGATGGCCGGGCTTCCTGCCAGGGGTGGCGCAGTTTGGGTCGGACCGCCGAAATTGCATAGTGATGCAAGATCGGGAGACGAAATGCCGATTATGTTACCGCCGCGATTCGTATAGGGGCCGCTGATATCGGCTGAGGGGTAATAGTTATACGCCGGCATGGGAGCGGGTGCCGTATTGCCGGCAACGATGCTATTGGCCAGGATCATCCCTCCACCATTATTGATACCGTCGCCGCTGCTAAAAATTGGACCGTCGCCGACTCCGGTGTCGGGAGTGTTGGAATCGCTGTTTCCCGCAACAGTGCTATCCGTTAAGGTCATACCAGTCTTGTTTGAACTGCATCGGGCTGAGGTAACTCAGTGTCGAGGGCAGACGCGTTTGGTTATACCAGAGTAGCCAGTCGAGGGATTCATCCTTGGCCTTGCGAAGGGTCTGGAAGGTTGGCCGTGCAGCCGTTCGACCTTCAGGGATGCGAACAGCGTCTCCGAGCAGGTGTTATCCCAGCAGTTGCCCTTGTGGCTCATGCCGCACTGCTGAAGCAACTGGCTGAACTCATGGCTGGCGTACTGGCAGCCGCGATCGCTATGAAAGATCGGCCTGGCACTTCGATCTGGACTGCGTTGCAGCCAGGCCATCTCCAGCGCATCGATTACCAGATGGCTGCGCATCTCCGGCTGCATCGACTAGCCCACCACGCGGCGGCTGAACAGGTCGATGACCACGGCCAGGAAAACCCAGCCCTGGTTGGTTGGATCTAGGTGATGTCGCCGGTCCACGCCTGGTTGGGCGTGATCGGCGGACCATGCCGGTTATCGGTGGTGAGGCGGAACCGCCGCTTGCCGCGAGCGCGAATCCCGTGCTGCAGCATCAGCTTCTGCACCCGCTGCTTGCCCACGCGGATTCCTCGAGCACACACTGCGCGCCAGATGCGCGGCCAGCCGTAAGCTCCGCGGTGGGCCACATACACGGCGCGAATCTGCACCACCAGTGCTTCCGCGCTCAGGTGCCGACGTCGAGTGATTTGCAGGTGACGAACAAAGTGCTCATGATAGCCAGCCACGCTTACCCTGAGCATCCGGCACTGCACGCGGATCGGCCACACACGTCGATGGCGTCGAATTAAGGCGTACTTCACTTCTGCCCCTTGGCAAAGTACGCCATAGCTTTTCCCAGGATGTCGCGCTCCATCCTCACCCGCGCCAGCTCGGCTCGCAGGCGGCTGATCTCCATCTGCTCGGCGGTCACCTTCGACCGGCTGTCGGCACCCTTCGGCCTGCCTTCCCGATGAGCCTTGACCCAGTTGAACAACGTCTGCTCTACCAGACCCAACGTTCGCGTTGCCGCCGCTATACCCTGGCCCGACTCAACAAGCCGAGCCGTCTCTTGCTTGAACGCGAACGTGTACCGCGCTCGCGTCACCTTCATCATCATTTTCCCCTTCGCTGATTCTCAGCTAAGGGATACGTTTCGCGGGGGCAAGATGCCTTTATGGCTGTCGTGTTTCATTGATCTTCATTTGGAAAACAAGTAGGCGGTCGGAAAGAGCGTCTTTGAGTACAATGTTGGTGCGTTAGGCTAGCTGCCCGGCGGCTGCCTCGAAGTCCAGTTCTCCAATGATAAGGCCCAATTATTTCCCTCGGTTGTACCAGCAACGGATCCTACGAATCGCCACACTCCTGCTGACGCTATCCTCGCCGGGGTGGATTCTTCTGCTGTTCTATACCCCCGATTTTCCCCTCGGTGCCGGCATGGTTCTACTTCCAGCTTTTGCCATTCTGACAGCTATAACAGTGAGCCAACTGAGTAAGGGAGACGCTTTTGAACGTAGGGTTTTGCTCGTGGGTCTCGTATTTAAGCTGTGTGCTGCAGGAATGTACAACGCGATGGTTTTTTTTGTTTACAACGGAAACGTAGACAGCTTGACGTATTACCGAACTGGCTCAGACTGGGCGGCAAACTTTCGCATGTTGGGTACAGACGCCATACTGCATCCATACTGGGGCGTACCTTTTATCACGATGCTGGCCGGAGCCATGATTTACTTTGTGCCTTCTTATGCTGCTGTGGCTGGCATCTTTGCTCTCGTCTCCTATTGGGGACAATACTTTCTCTATCGTGCTTTTACGATCGCTCTACCTGAGGGCGACCCAGATGAGATCGCGCTGCTGGTTTTTTTGTTGCCTTCCCTCTCCTTTTGGTCGGCTGCGGTCGGAAAGGAAGCAGTGATTCTCTTCGGCATCGGCCTATGTGTTTATGGTTATGCGCGAGCTTCTGCTCGCGCAAATCCAGCGGGGTATCTAATTGCCGGTGTTGGCGTGGCTGTTGCTGGTTTAGTGAGACCGCACATTGCTGCCATGCTTTCGCTTGCACTGGCCTCCGCAATTTCGCTCAGCAGTACCAAGCGAGGCATAATTGGTATGCTCAACAAGTTTATTGGCATCCCACTCATCATCGTAGGTACCATCTATATCGTCCGCCAGGCGCAGATCACTGTCGGCGCGGGCGATTTCTCGTCGGGTGTAGCTTCAGTTGAAAGAATCTCTCATACCAGTGGCGGCGGTGGGTCAAGCTTTTCAGGATCCTTGACGTCGCGTATTCTGTTTGCCCCTTTCCTGCTGTTCCGTCCTTTCCCCTGGGAGATTACCAGCGCTATCGCCCTTGTGGCATCTTTAGAAGGTCTAGCGCTTGCAGTTCTCTTCTGGCGACGGCGGCGAAATCTCTGGTACGCTGTCAAGAACTGGCGCAATCCATTTATTTTGTTTGCATTTGCGTTCAGTTTACAGTTCGTCGTTGTTTTCAGCGCAGCGATAAGTAACTTTGGAACCCTCATCAGAGAGCGTGTAATGCTGCTCCCAGTGGCCGTCATGTTCGTGTGTTTGCCTCATGCGCGACGCAAAATGCTGAGTGCACGTGCGGGTGGTTGGAGATCGCGGTTCGGTGGGCGTACAGGATTTCCGAAGGTGCCGGTTCTCTCTCCGTCTTCCTCTGGTGGTGTGGAGCCTAGAGTCCCAGTAAGCAGGGTTTGATGTGCGGGATTGCGGGATTTTTGGAGTCGAATTCGACGTCTTCTGCTGAAGAATTGCGGCATATTGCGTTGCGTATGGCCGACACTCTTCGGCATCGTGGTCCGGACGACGGCGGAGCCTGGGTGGATGCGGCAGCCGGGATTGCACTTAGCATGCGACGGCTCGCGATTTTGGATCTCTCGCCAACTGGCCACCAGCCCATGCGGTCTTCTTCCGGACGCTACTCTCTCGTCTTTAACGGCGAGATATATAACTGCGGAGACTTGCGAAAAGACCTGCTTGGCGAAAATTCGCAGCTATCGTTTCGTGGACACTCCGATACCGAAGTGATGCTCGCGGCATTTGAGCAGTGGGGCGTGCTGGATTCAGTCCGACGTTTTAATGGCATGTTTGCGTTTGCGCTATGGGACTGCGGCAATCGCACGCTAACGCTCGCTCGAGACCGTTTCGGAGAAAAGCCGCTCTATTATTCCATTAATCGAGGCAAGTTCCTATTTGCATCTGAGCTGAAGGCCTTGCGCGCCCACCCGCAGTTCACTGGCGAGATTGATGTGGATGCGATTGCGCTCTACCTGCGCCATAATTGCATTCCTGCACCGTACTCAATCTACAGCAACACGCGAAAGCTGTCTCCTGCCAGCATGCTGACTATTTCGGCTGATGATTTCAAAGGCATAACGCAGCAATATTGGTCTTTGAGGGAAGTCGCGGAAGCTGGAGTAGGAAATTCGCTCCACTACAGTGAAGAGGATGCGGTGGAGATGCTGGATGGCTTGCTGCGGGACGCGGTGAAGATCCGAATGCACTCAGACGTTCCCTTGGGAGCCTTCCTTTCAGGAGGAATAGACTCATCTACCGTGGTCGCGCTCATGCAGGCGCAGAGCAGTTTGCCCATAAAGACGTTTTCGATAGGCTCGCAAAACAAGGAGTACGATGAGGCTACCGATGCTGCGCGAGTGGCGCGTCATCTGTATACCGATCACACAGAGCTGTGCGTGACATCGGAGGAGGCGATGGAGGTTATCCCAAGCCTACCTCAGATATACGATGAGCCGTTTGCTGATTGTTCGCAGATTCCCACCTTTCTCGTGGCGCGTTTAGCACGGCAACAGGTGACTGTGAGCCTATCAGGGGATGGCGGCGATGAGATCTTTGGCGGATACAATCGCCATACTTGGGGTGATGCCCTCTGGCGCCAGCTCGAGCGCTTTCCACTCTTGTTTCGCAGGCTTGGCGCGGCGACCATTCATGCGTTGTCGCCTAATGTGTGGGACATGCTTCTTCATACGGCAAGCCCTGCCCTTCCGCGTAAAGTGAGACAACGCATGCCTGGCGATAAGTTGCACAAGCTTGCCAGCGTCATGGGCAGCCGGGATGCATATTCGATGTACTATCGACTGTCCTCTCATTGGGACCAGCCAACGCATATTGTGAATGGTGCCGTCGAACCGCATACGCTGCTTACGAATAGTAATCGTGTGAAACTTGCAAATGCTTCAGAGCAAATGATGTATTTCGATTCAGTGACTTATCTGCCAGATGACATTCTGGTGAAGTTAGATCGCGCGACCATGTCTGTCAGTCTTGAAGGCCGTGTGCCCATTCTGGATCATCGCGTGGCGGAGTTTGCCTGGAAGCTTCCGCTATCGTTGCGTGTGCGAGGACAGGAAGGAAAGTGGATTCTGCGCCGGCTTCTTTACCGTTACGTACCACGCGAGCTTGTGAAGCGTCCAAAGTCTGGGTTTGGCATTCCGATCGATTCATGGCTGCGCGGTCCACTTCGCGATTGGGCAGAAAGTCTTCTCAACGAGGACCGTATTCGACGTGAAGGCTTCTTCGATCCCAAGCCAATCCGACGAGTCTGGAAAGAACATCTTGCGGGGAGACGTAACTGGGCCTATCACCTCTGGGATGTGCTGATGTTCCAGGCTTGGCTGGACGAAAACCGTCGTCCATTGGAAATGCCGTTGCACACTCCGTCAGGCACAGTCCGCATCGAGGGGGTCCCGTGAACCCGGACCGTATTGATGTTGTGCACGCTGTTACGGCCTCGCTGAGTCTGGTTCTTCTCAAGGGCCAATTGAGTTACTTGCGCAAGGCCGGGTTCCATCCAGCAGCCCTGTGCAGTCCCGGCGCGGAAGTTGCCAACGTACTCGCGGAAGAGTCGATCCCGATCATTACCGTGCGCATGGAGAGAGAGATTTCTCCGTTTTCTGATCTGATCTCACTGATACGTCTATGGCGCACGTTGCGAGAATTGCGTCCAGTGATCTGTAACGCCGGTACTCCCAAGGCGGGTCTGTTGGTTGGTCTGGCCGCGTGGCTGAACCGGGTTCCTTGTCGCGTATATACCTTACGAGGACTTCGTCTCGAGACGGCAACAGGGCTGAAGCGGAGAATTCTGTTTCTTACTGAGCGCATTGCGTGTGTGTGCGCGCATCGCGTGATTTGTGTGAGCCCAAGCCTGCGACAACGCGTAATCAAGTTGGGCCTGGTCTCGGCCGAAAAAGCTGTGGTGCTCGCCTCCGGTAGCAGCAACGGGGTAGATCCATCCCGCTTTGCACCGACACCCGAAAAACTGGAGAAGGCATCTCAAATTCGCCGAGCATTGGGCATAATGCCAGACCAGCCCGTAATTGGCTTTACGGGTCGATTCACCCGAGATAAGGGCGTGTCTGAACTCATCGCGGCTTTCCAGTCCGTTCGGAAACGGCTTCCGAGCGCGATACTTTTGTTAGTTGGAAGCCACGAACCGGGCGATCCCTTGTCTTCCGAGACTTTTGCAGCTATTGAGTCAAACCCAAATGTCTTGGTTGTCGAATTTACGCCAACCGTTGACCTCTATTACCTCGTCATGGATGTCTTCGTGCTGCCAACGCATCGTGAAGGGTTTCCCAACACTGTGCTGGAAGCGCAAGGGGCAGAACGTCCAGTGGTCACGACCTTTGCGACTGGAGCTGTCGACTCGATTCAGCAAGGTGTCACAGGCCTATTGGTCCCACCAGGGGATGTTTCAGCGTTAGCGGATGCACTGGTGCAACTTCTGTTAGACAACGATCTGGCACGTCTCATGGGACAAGCAGGGCGCGAGCGGGTGTTGCGCAAGTTCCGGAGCGAGATCATCTGGGGAGCCTTGGCCACCCTCTATCGTGAAATGTTGGCAGAACGTGGGCTCTTTATGCGCGACCGCTCTCCACACGAGGCGACAACATGCATCCGTTGAATGCTTATTGCAAACGAGCCTTAGATCTTGTCGTCGCCTCACTCGGGTTAGTGCTGTTGTCTCCTCTACTGTTCGTAATGGCACTTATGATTCGACTGAGCATGGGAAGCCCGATCTTCTTCCGCCAAGTTCGTCCGGGGTATCACGCAAGGCCATTTACCCTGGTGAAGTTTAGGACAATGACAGAAGGAGGATCAATCGTCGATCCATCAACGGATGCAGTGCGGCTCACTCGGCTCGGCCGGCTGATGCGCAAGTTCAGCCTCGATGAATTTCCTCAGTTCTGGAACGTGCTCAAGGGAGAAATGAGCCTAGTGGGCCCTCGTCCGCTGTTGATGGAATATCTGGAATACTACACGCCTGAACAGGCGCGTCGGCACGATGTGAAGCCTGGGATTACGGGTTGGGCACAGATAAAGGGACGCAACACGGTCACCTGGGAGCAGAAGTTTCTGTTGGACGTCTGGTATGTCGATCACATGAATTTCTGGTTGGATTTGCGGATTCTTGCCGTGACGATGCAGAAGGTGCTGAGAAGAGAGGGCATCAATCAGCCGGGACATACGACAATGGAAAAGTTTGGAGCCCGAAGCTAATGCCAGCAGCATCCAGAGTTTTCGTGTACGGTGCGAGCGGCCATGGCAAAGTTGTAGCGGATATCTTGTTAGCGCGAAATATTGCTGTTGAGGGATTTATTGACGATGACCCACGGCGTCAATCTGCAGAACTCTTAGGCCTACGGGTGTTGGGGGATTGTAAGTGGCTCGCAGAGCAGGCACAGAATTGTTCCGTATCAGCAGCTTTGGCGATCGGAGATAATTTTGCGAGGTGTAAACTCGCACATCAGTGTATTGCTATGAAGGTGGACTTGATTACCGCAGTACATCCCTCAGCTACAATTGCGGCGTCGGCCATTTTGGGGCATGGCGTTGTGGTTGCCGCCGGTTGTCAAGTCAACCCCGATGCTTACATCGGTGACGGTACCATTCTGAATACCGGATCAGTCGTTGAACACGATTGTCGCGTAGGAAATTTCACACACCTTTCTCCAATTGCAGCAATGGGTGGTGGTGCAAGGCTGGGCGATTTCTCCTGGCTAGGGATGGGATCTGTCGTTATTCATGGTGTGACAGTGGGGTCAGGTTGCATCGTCGGAGCTGGGGCCGTAGTCGTCAAAGATGTGCGCGATTGGGTGGTTGCCGTAGGAGTTCCAGCGCATGTGATCAAAGAGGTCGAACCCATTATTCGCTTTGGGCTTGACTTCATCGGGGAGTAGTTTGATGGATCATTCACCACGGCCAATAGAAACCTGCCGAACGGTTGGGTGCCCAGATCGAGTTTACCGGCAGCCACAGATTTGTGAAAGGTTATGAGAGGATTCTGCGTTTGAAACTCAGTGCCGTTAAGCTTGAATCATCTGTCAGTATGCCTTTTGCGGTTTCGTTGAAGCCCAATGGAATCGATCCGACACTTCTTGGTATAGTTACTTCGTTGCAGATAGGTCACAAGGGTCTACCTGATGTTCAGAGGATGCAACATTCATGACTGTGGCAACAGCGCAGTATGATAAACCGAACGCAACGCTAAAGGTCCCCATTGTTTGGCTGGCTATCTCATCATTCCGCAATGACCCAGAAATTGCACGGAAACTTGAAGACGTTCAGCGCTTGCCGCAGCATCCATTCGATCACATCCTCGTAGTCGATAGCATGGGTACAGGAGCTATTCCCGCGCTTATCGAGAAGCTTGGTTGGTCCGACGTAACCTACCGTTCCTATGACCGCAATCTTGGCGCAGCCGGAAACTTGCGGGAACGGCTTAGAATTGCGGCTGAAGCTGGCGCTGACTTTGTGTATGCGCTAAACCATGATGGCCCTCTTCTTCCGGATGTAATTCACCGTTTGCTGGATCATGCACTGCGCTTGAACCGGGTAGGAGCCGTATACCCACTCAGTTATCTCACCGGGGCTGGCGCATACAACATTACTGGTTCACGAAAGGTGCCCTTACCAGCCAAGCTGGTGCGCGAAAGACCTTCTCCTGACTCCATCGAGGCTTTCTGGAGCAGTTGCAATGGCGCGTTGTACTCGACTGAACCGGCCAGCTGCGGTATCTTGCCAGACAGCGGATTGTGGCATGGCTGGGAGGATCTCGACTATGGCTTACGGCTGAATAATCAAGGGTACAGTCAGGTGATTGCCTGCAACGCCATCTTTGAGGACAATTACGAATATGCTCGCATTAGCACTCCGACAGGCCACTATCGTGTTGTTGATAAGCCTGCCTGGATCACCTATTACATGATCCGTAACCTGATACTGATCGCGCGCTGGGCACGTCCCTTTCTGGTATTTCCCGGTGTTGTTGCTATGCGTGTAGTCTTGGAATGCTTGGTAATCCTATTCTTTCGCCCTGATAAACGCAAACGCTTTAGATATTTAACAAGGGGAGTCATTGATGGTTTGCGAAAACGGACTGGCAAGTGGATCGTGCCGGTGGATCCCGTCCGGGTTCCTTAGGTGCTGCACGATCAGAGCTCAAACCCTTTGAAGCAAAAATCTGTGAAGTTCCTCATCGCTTTAATAATTGGGCTCGTCGTCGTTTCATTGGGCGTGCTCCGCTCAGGTAGCTATCTTGTGGTGGATCACCCGGAGCGATCCGATGTGATCCTGGTTCTTGCCGGAGACCATAACGATCTTCGATATTCGCGAGGGCTTGAGCTTCTACGCGAAGGCTATGGTCAATGGATGTTTGTTGATGCGACAGCTGATCGTGTTTATGGACGTTCCTATGCAGAACGCGCTGCTGACTTTGTGGCCCAGTCGGCGGGCGAAGAGCGTTCTAAAATTCGTATATGCACCGTCACGAACGATTCGACCGGTCAAGAGGCCTCCGATGTCCGCCGCTGCCTCGCCAAGGTGATCCCTGCGCCAGGATCAGTTTTATTGGTCACCAGCGACTATCATACTCGCCGTGCTCTTTCGACTCTGACTTCACGTGTTCCACAGTATCACTGGTCTGCCGCTGCAGTGAGCGATACGGCCATATTTGGTGAGCCTTGGTGGTGGAATCGAGAGTGGGCGAAGACCTATGCCTATGAATGGGAGAAGCTACTTTGGTGGAAGATATTCGAATCTTGGCGAAGATGAAGCTATTCTATCCCTGCTTCAAAACCAAATAGAGCGAATCAATTTTCCACAAGTATGATCCAGCGAGTGAAGATCATGCAGGTTATAAATCAATGTGCATGACTCGACTTTCTGGATATCGGACACACCCCGTTCAGCAGTTCGAAAGAATGTAAGTCTCGGAAGGCCGTCACGTGATATGTGCGGGCACCTTAGCCCTCGAAGGCGGCATTCGGTCAAACGGCTGGTAGGTTTCGACTGTCAGCAGTCCAAGAGGCTCTATAGCTCTGTCGACGAGCTTGGGCAGCCGGATGGAGCACGATTATGGCATCCTGTCAAAGGAGCACTATTTTCGGTAGTGCGTCAGCATTTGGCGCGGATGTGGACTACGCAATGCTTATAAAAATCTATGGCAATGATTCATTTGATCGCCGCTACAGCACTGGGAATTGTATCGGTACGCAGACCGCAGTTATGAGTGGCACTCCTGACCCTTTGCACATCTCCACGAGCTTTGTAGAGCGTCAGAACCTCACGATGCGTATGTCCATGCGTCGCTTCACACGCCTCACCAATGCGTTTTCTAAGAAGATTGATAACCATGTAGCGGCTATTGCTCTACACTTTATGCATTACAACTTCTGCCGAGTGCATAAGACGCTTCGCGTGACTCCTGCAATGGAAGCTGGGTTGGCTCACCATGTATGGACGGTGGAGGAATTGGTTGCCATCATGCCGGGGCCTGTTGCGAAGAAGCGCGGATCGTATAAGAAGCGCGTAGCGTAGTAGCATGGCGGCATGAAGCCATTTCCGTGGTCGTTGCTGGTAGGCGGTGTAACCTTCATCGTCTCATATGTCGCCCTCTTGGGATTTGCGATGATTCGGTTTTCCTACTATTCGGGGCCACTTCCAGACATCTTCTATGCAATACCAATTCCGCTTCTCATCGCGACTTGCGCCGGAGCAATAGCGTTTCGACTGAGGATTTCAAACTGACGCACTACCCTATTTTCCGACAGCACCTTCGAACCACCGCGACGAGCATTGCGGTGAGCACAAGTCCTACGCTCATTTTGCTGGCCTGTCATCCAGCCGGTTGGCGGAGTCGCGAAGGTTGTACGGCCACGATGCAGTTGGGTGCATGCATATTTCATCGAACCGCTCACGGTCTACAATAAATGTTATATAACGGTAGACGTGCGATGAGCCGCCAAAGCTGCGTTTAAAATCTTCCAGCGAATCTCCTGGCCTCGTTCCTCCTCCAAGATGCAACAGCTCACAGCCACGCCGGCGAGCCCATCTGGCCCCTTCCACAATAAGAAATGTTGACGCTCCATACTTACGACCGATGTCGTTTGTGGCCGCCAAGTGCCCATGAGCATAGCGGGGGCCAGAGAGAAACAGATTCCCGCCCACCAGCTCATCTCCGAACCACGCCAGCGCGATGCCCAAACGCGGCCCCAGTATTCTCAGCTTTGTAAAGTATCTTTGCGGAAATCTGTAAAAGCTTTCCGCTGCGTTGCGATGAATCAGCTCATCATACAGACTTGAAAAGATGCCGAGCTTTAAGTCCGCGTCGTCATCGTCGCCTGTGCTCCAAGTTACATGTAAAGTGCGGCCTGCAAGCCGCATGTCGGCGCGCCTGTCTCTCCGCAGGCTGGTTGGTTGATCCAGCTTTTCATTCCACCGAGACAATTCGACGGAGCTCGTGGTACCTCTGGAGTGAATTTGCAACCGGTCTTGCCAGCGGTCCGTCGGCTCAAACCAATCCTGCTGCCTAATCAGGGGATGAAGCCGGATGATACAACAGACTACATTGCGACTTGAACACCAAGTATCCAGTTGATCCACAAAACAATGAAAATGTTCCGGATGCACACGAGGCGAGGCTGAGAGACCCAGTAGTCCTCCGTAGCCGTAGGGAGTGCTTGCATCTAGCCACTCCGTAGAAAAACCGTTCAACATTGCAGACTTTCGTCGAAGTAATAAGGGGGCGAGCAACCTGCAGGACGGTGCGCCTGCGATCAACGCTAACGGCTCGGTCAACTCAATCTCCGTGGTCGCTCGAGCATATTCAGGCAGGTAGTACACATCCGGCTCAGATGAATTTTCAACCAGCGCGGTCCAGCGCTTCGCGTCGAGGCTGTCTTCCGCCAGGAGCACTTCCGGTTCAGTTTCCCGCATCTTCTCGTTGCTCGGAATGGTAATCATGCCTGTTT
>Ga0206946_1194_pt1 | contig 13287 bp, 14 predicted proteins | sample Alteio_BWOrgHeat_2_FD_152965 | JGI IMG/M metagenome (GOLD analysis project Ga0206946, IMG submission 152965) | Enriched cells from forest soil in Barre Woods Harvard Forest LTER site, Petersham, Massachusetts, United States -... | ecosystem: Environmental > Terrestrial > Soil > Temperate forest > O... | reverse complement strand
GTATTTTTAACTTGCTCATCGTATTTCTCAAAAAAGTTTTATTGTCTAGCGTAAACAACTTTTATCATAACAGGAGTTTGATCTGGATTGTTTAAGAAACTACGTCAAGAAGCCTCTGTATTTTTTTTCTTCTTTTTTAAACGAGAACGAGACCAATCTTTAACACTACGCACTTTGGCTCGGTTTAAAGTTAAGCTAAATGCGTCAACATCCCGCGTCAATATTGAGCCTGCGCCAATCGTTGCACCTTGGCCTATACGTATTGGGGCAACTAATGCTGTATTCGATCCTATAAACGCATGATCCGCAATTACAGTCTCATGTTTTTGTTGGCCATCATAATTACAAGTAATCGTACCCGCACCCACATTAACATTTTCGCCTAATACCGCATCACCAATATAACTTAAATGATTAATCTTTGTTCTTTTACGAATTTTACTGTTTTTGATTTCTACAAAATTTCCGATCTGTACTTCTTGATCGAGCGCAGTACCGGGTCGAATGCGTGCAAAGGGACCGATAATACAATGATCAGAAATCAAGGCCTGCTCAATCATACAAAAACTATTAATGTTCACATCTGAACCGATCACGACGTCCTTTAAAATCGTATTCGGACCAATAGTACTTCCCGCTCCAATCTCAACCTTACCTAGTATCAAAACATTAATATCGATCACAACGTCACGTGCTGCGATCAATTCACCGCGCAGATCAAATCGATCAGGATCCAGAATTTGTACGCCTGCTAACAGGAAATTTTTTGCTAGATACCGTTGATAGGCACGTTCTAAGTTTGCCAATTGCACACGATCGTTTACACCTTGAATTTCTAACGCAGTAGCCATCACAGTATTAACCATCAAACCTTGTTGCACCGCATACGCAATCACATCTGTTAAATAGTATTCAGCTTGCGCATTATTATTCTCCAAGCGCTGCAAACAAACTTTGAGCATTTCCACATTGGCTAGCAAAACACCGCTATTGACTTCGTTGATATTTTTTTGCTGATCTGAAGTATCTTTATCCTCAACAATAGCCTTCACTCGATAATTTGTATCACGTAAAACACGGCCATAACCATCAGGTAAAGAAAAATTAGAAGTCACTAAACCGAGTTGATCGAATGCAGTATGATCAAGTAAATACTGTAAGGTTTCGGCTTGTAATAAAGGCATATCGCCGAGTAATACTAAAATGCGATGTTGATCATTCTGAATATACGGTAATACCTGCGCTACTGCATGGCCTGTTCCTAACAATTGCTGCTGCTCAATCCAATGCACATGAGCTGATGAAAAACGATCGCGAACACGATCACCACCGCTTCCATAAACAACATAAATGGCATCAGGATTTAATTGCTGCGCCGTTTCAAAACAATATGCCAATAAAGGTTTTCCTGCTAAACAATGCAGAACTTTAGGTAAATCTGAAAACATACGTTTACCGTGACCGGCCGCCAAAATAATGATACTGAGACCATTCACCGGATAGAACCCTGCGATCTTTTTCTAAGTTTTGCAATAGCATGCAACTGCGCAGCTGCTTGTGCCAACTCACTGGTTGCTTTTGCATAATCAATATCAGATTGACGCTCATGTAATCTGCGTTGAGCACGTTGTTTCGCCTCAAGCGTCAGCAATTCATCTAAATCCACGGCACGTATCACCGTGTCAGCCAACACACTGACTAAATCGGGCTGCACTTCAAGAATGCCACCCGAAATATATAAGATCTCTTCTTGCTGATTGGGAGACATAATATGAATAGGACCCGGTTCGATCGCGGTTAACAATTGCGTATGACCCGGATAAATACCTAACTCACCCAGCATCCCCGTCACAGTAATATATAATGCTGAGCCAGAAAAAATATCCCGCTCAAGACTCACAATATTTACCTGAATAAGATTTGACATCTAACTACACCACAACGATTCACGACCCTTTTGCATCGACTTCATCAATACTGCCTACCATATAAAATGCTTGCTCTGGCAAATGATCATAACGACCCGCTAAGATAGCTTTAAATCCGCGAATCGTCTCTGCCAAGCTGACATATTTACCTGGCATACCAGTAAATACTTCAGCAACAAAAAATGGCTGAGATAAAAATCGTTGAATTTTACGTGCACGCATAACGATTAATTTATCTTGATCCGATAATTCATCAATCCCTAAAATTGCGATAATATCTTTTAATTCTTTATAACGTTGCAGCGTAGTCTGAACCGCACGCGCCACCTCATAATGCTCAGGACCTACTAATAAAGGATCCAGCTGTCGACTTGTGGAATCCAAAGGATCAATCGCAGGATAAATACCTAATTCAGCAATTTGACGTGATAGCACAACCGTTGCATCTAAATGAGCGAAAGTTGTAGCAGGAGCCGGATCAGTCAGATCATCCGCAGGCACATAGATTGCTTGAATCGATGTGATCGATCCGCTTTTAGTAGACGTAATGCGTTCTTGTAAAGCGCCCATCTCGGCTGCTAAGGTCGGTTGATACCCTACAGCCGATGGCATACGTCCTAGTAATGCAGACACTTCAACACCCGCTAAAGTATAACGATAAATATTATCGATAAATAATAAAACATCGCGACCTTCATCACGAAAATACTCAGCCAAAGTTAACCCTGTTAATGCTACACGTAAACGATTACCAGGCGGTTCATTCATCTGACCATAAACTAAAGAAACTTTATCCAATACCTTGGACTCTTTCATTTCATGATAAAAATCATTCCCTTCACGCGTACGCTCACCCACACCCGCAAATACCGAATAACCCTTATGTACAATAGCAATATTGCGAATCAGTTCCATCATATTGACCGTTTTACCAACACCGGCACCTCCGAACAAACCAACCTTACCGCCTTTCGCAAAAGGCGCAAGCAAATCGATTACTTTAATGCCAGTCTCCAATAACTGATCATTCACTGTTTGTTCAGAAAAATCAGGTGCGCTCCGATGAATAGGCAAACACTGATGACTCGCAATAGGACCTGCTTCATCAATCGGTTCTCCCAAAACATTCATGATTCTGCCTAAGGTTTGTTCGCCCACAGGCACCTCAATCGCAGCACCTGTTGCGATCACTTCCATACTGCGGCGCAATCCATCACTCGGACCCATTACGATCGTACGTACGATCCCATCACCTAACTGTTGTTGAACTTCCAAAACCAAACCCGTCTCCGTTACACGCAAAGCATCATATACTTTCGGAACTGCAGCACGAGAGAATTCAACATCAACAACCGCACCAATAATCTCGACAATATGACCGACTGCATTCATTCCAGTACCCCAATAAAATATATGCACACACGCTTATTAAAATTAAAGTGCATCAGAACCTGCCACAATTTCCGCTAATTCTTTGGTAATCGCCGCTTGCCGCAACTTGTTATAGGTTAACTGCAGTTCGCTGATCAATGCACCTGCATTCTCTGTCGCATTTTTCATAGCAATCATACGCGAGGCTTGTTCACAAGCAATATTTTCAAGTACGCCTTGATAAACACTCGCTTCGATATAGCGATTAAATACTAACTCCAACAAAGACTTTGCATCCGGTTCATACAGATAATCCCAATAGTATTTCTTTGAATATGTACTCGGCAAAATAGGCAATAATTGCAAAAGTATCGGCTGTTGCAGCATCGTATTAACACATTGATTATGTGCTAGAAATAATCGATCTAATTGTTTCTGCCGATACAATTCCAACATACTCGTGACAACACCAAGCACATCATTTAATTTAGGCGCATCTCCTAAGTGCTCTGCATGCGCTACAACATGACCGCCAAGGCGTTTAAAAAACGCCTCGCCTCTACGACCCAATAAAGATAAATCAATCGCAATCGACTGGCGCGCATAGTCTTTCATCGTCGCCAACACGGTTTTTAATAAATTAGAATTTAAACTGCCACATAAACCGCGATCCGTTGTCACAACAATAAATCCAACACGTGTGATAGGACGAACGCATAAATATGGATGCTTATACTCCGAATGACTGCAAGCAATATGCGTCACTACTTCTTGTATACGATGAGCATAAGGTCTTGATAAATTCATACGCTCTTGCGCTTTACGCATTTTACTGGCAGCAACCATTTCCATGGCTCGCGTAATTTTTTGCGTGCTTTTAATGCTATGAATCTTAGAACGAATCTCTTGAACAAAACTCATAGCGGGTTGTTTACTTGAATAATTTGAGTCGCTCGAAATGCAATAATCGCTTTACTGAGCTCGCTCGCGATCGTTTCATTATAATCACACTGTTGATTCATTGTTTCAAGCAAACTAGAAAATTGCATACGTACATAATTCAGCAATTCTTTGTTGAATTCTGTGATCTTTGTTAAAGCAATATCATCCATGTATCCACGATCAACAGCAAACAAAGTAACAGCGATTTCTCCAACACTCAAAGGACCGTATTGTTTTTGCTTCAATACTTCCGTAATACGCTGTCCTCGTTCAAGTTGTTTACGCGTCGTTTCATCTAAATCAGACATAAATTGTGAAAAAGCGGCTAATTCTCGGTACTGAGCCAAAGCTAAACGAATACCGCCTCCTAATTTCTTAATAATTTTTGTTTGCGCTGAACCGCCAACACGCGATACAGATAAACCTGCATTAATCGCGGGGCGAATACCTGCATTAAATAAATCCGTTTCTAAAAAAATTTGCCCGTCTGTAATGGAAATAACATTTGTCGGAATAAACGCTGAAACATCGCCCGCCTGCGTTTCAATAATCGGCAATGCGGTTAAAGAACCCGTACGTGCCGTGATACGATCTTCAGTCGCTTGTGCAATAAAATCAGCGTTAACACGCGCTGCGCGCTCCAATAGACGTGAATGTAAATAAAAAACATCGCCTGGATACGCTTCACGTCCGGGTGGACGGCGTAATAATAAAGAAATTTGCCGATAAGCCCAGGCATGCTTCGTTAAATCATCATAAATAATTAAAGCATCTTGCCCTTGATCACGAAAATACTCGCCCATAGCGCAGCCAGCATACGGCGCAACAAATTGCATCGCTGCTGAATCTGCCGCGCCGGCAGCAACGATAATGGTATTTTTCAATACGTCATATTCTTCTAATTTTTGTACCACGGCGGCAATAGAAGATGCCTTTTGCCCTATAGCAACATAAATACATTTCACACCAGTGTGTTTTTGATGAATGATGGCATCGATCGCAATACTCGTTTTGCCTGTTTGACGATCCCCGATAATCAATTCGCGTTGACCGCGTCCAATTGGCACCATACTATCAATCGCAACGATGCCCGTATGCAAAGGTTCGCGCACGGGTTCACGTGAAATAACACCAGGGGCAATACGTTCGATCGGCGCCGTACATTCAGAATTAATTGAACCATGACCATCGATCGCTGCGCCTAACGCATTTACAACACGACCTAATAATTGTTCGCCGACAGGCACTTCAAGAATACGTCCTGTACAACGCACTGTTTGCCCTTCACTTAATAATTCAGTATTACCTAACACAACAGCACCGACTGAATCACGTTCTAAATTAAGCGCTAAACCATAAAGCCCCTGAGGTAATTCAATCATCTCACCGAGCATAATATCTTTGAGCCCATAAATACGTATGATGCCATCCCGAATACTAATGATCGTTCCTTCTGTACGAATCTGCGATTCTACATTAAATGATTCGATATTCTGTTTAATTAATTCACTCATTTCTGAGGTCATCAACGATGCTTGCATAGTCTCACAGCCTCTTTAAACCTGATTAATGGATCAATACTAAAGCACGCAATCGATTCAAGGAAGAACGCACAGAGTGATCAATCACCAAATCGCCGACACGGATAATAAAACCACCCAACAAACTTGCATCGATCTCGGTTTCGATCTGAACAGTTTTTGACAAGTAGCGATTTAAAAATTGCATTAATGCAGCTTGCTCTTGTTCAGTGAAAGGCACAACGGATCGAACCTGTGCAACCACTTTTTCTTCATAATCATTCTGCAATTCTGAAAAAATTGCAGCAATCGTTGTAAATACAGACCAACGTTTATTACGTACAAGCAATTTTAAAAAATTGTCTGCTTCCAAAAACAAAACGGGTTTCGATAATGTCACTAAACATTGGTAGACCGCATCAATGGTTGTTCTTGGATGTTGCATATAAGTGACGATCCGTTCATCGCTGAACATGAGCACACTCACACGAAAAAATTCAGCCCACGTTGCTAATTTTTTTGTTTGTACGGCTAACTCAAAGATTGCTCGTGCATACGGACGCGCTAATGCTCTATTGCTTATCATTAAATTGCTTTGAAACGTCTTTTATAGATTCATGAATTAATGCATGCTGCATTACATCATTAAAATGAGTGGGCATTATTTTTTCAAATAATAAAATCACATCTTCTGCATACATACTCGCCGCTTGTTTTCTCATCTCTAATAATTCTCGTTCAACCTCTTTTCTCGCCTTACTTATAATACGTTTGCTTTTATCGCGCGCTTCTGATTTAGCCTTTTCAACAATTTGATCCGCTTGCTGTTGCGCTTGTTGTCTGATCACAGCCGCTTGCTGCTGCGCCTTCTGTAGGCATTGAGCAATTTCTTCACGCGAGCGTGCCAATTCACGTTGATTGTGTTCTGCTGCTTCCAAACCTGAAGCGATACGTTGTTCTCGTTCTTGCATAACACGCAAAATAGGCGGCCATACAAACCGCATCGTAAACCAAACAAAGATTGAAAATGTGATTAATTGACCGAGCAAGGTAATATTTAAATCCATAACGCCACCTCTAGCCGCCTGAAACTGCTCGCGCACTTAAATTTAATACTTCCGTTAAAAAAGGATTTTTAGCAAACATTAAATACAATCCCATAGCCAACGAGATCGCTGAAAACGCGTCGATCAAACCTGCCAATAAAAACATGCGAGGTGTTAATATAGAGGCCAATTCAGGTTGACGTGCCAAACCTTCTAAAAATTTTCCGCCGAGCAAACCAAAACCAATCGCCGTCCCTAACGCTGCCAATCCAATGAGTAAAGCGGTAGCCACTGCTGTAATCGCTTGTACATGTGCAACTGCTTGTGCCAGATCTACCATAACGTAATCTACCTCTTGCTTTAACGAGTTAAGTAAAAAAAATCAATGCGTTTCCTGTGTGCTGCTCAAATAAATAATCGTCAGCATCATAAAAATAAATGCCTGAATTGTAATAACCAAAACATGGAAAATCGCCCACACACCTCCAAATGTCCATTGTACCCACCAAGGCAATAAAGCTACTAACATAAAAATCAATTCGCCTGCAAATAAATTTCCAAATAATCGCAAAGATAATGAGACAGGACGCACTAATTCTTCTAACAAATGAAAAACAATATTAAAAATAAAACAACTTGGACCAAAAGGTTTAGTTAACATGGTTTTAAGAAAACCACCGGCACCATGAATCTTAAATTTATAATAAATAATCAAGAAAAAAACTGCAATGGACATGCCGAACGTAGCATTTGGATCCGCCGTAGGCACGGATCGAAAATGACTTACGCCTGCAATCGACAAAAGCGTCGGCAAAAAATCAATGGGTAATAAATCCATGAAATTCATCAAAAAAACCCAAACAAAAATAGTCAACGCTAGAGGCGCTATTAACTGATTGGGCTCAGAAAAAGATTCCTTCACTGTTTTATCAACAAATTCGATCAACATTTCTACAAAATTTTGTGCAAGTCCAGGCGGTCCTAAAGTAAGACGAACAGCGATTCTACGAAAAGCAAATAAAAATAATAAACCCAACAAAAGAGAAACAAAAAACGTATCAAGATTTAAAATCCAAAAGCCCTGTCCGCCTAAGGTCCAGGTCTTCAGATTAAAACCAAGATGCTGTAAATGATGTTGAATGTAAGCGGTATTTGTTTCTGCACCCGTCATACCTATCGATTACTCCAGCGTGCGAAAATGCAACAAAAAATAATTTGAGTGATCCCATATCCCAGAATTAAATCAGGCACGATGACCCAGCACGAGCGCAACATTATCACAAAAATAACTCCAATCAAGAGCAGCTTAATACATTCAGAATAATAAAATAATGTCAGGAGTTGTCGCGCTGATAATTTATGCATGCGACCAAAAATTTGGTAGGCTGCATACAAATTCGGTATAAACCATAAACCGACGCCCAACAACATTGAGTTACGCATTAATGTTGGACGCAATACAGACAACAGTAAGACACAACTAAGTCCAGAAGCGCTTACCACTTGATAACAAGTAGAACGCACTTGCGATACGATCATAAGTAAAAATGCAATTAAAAGCAGCGTGCAAATGAAGGGGCAGTATAATCACACAAACGTCTTTATGCAATCTTACAATAGGTAGAAATTTTAACAATTGTTCTATATAGTTCACCTTTTTCGAATACAGGATGGGTTCAGGCAGATTATAAAAGCCCTGTCATTGATTAGATAATTGAGGAGTTTTCATACTATGACCATTCATGAGCTTGCAACAACTATCAAGCAGCTAGTGATACCAGGCAAAGGAATTCTTGCGGCCGATGAAAGCCAACCTACGATTGGCAAACGTTTTGCAAGTATTCAATTAGAATCAACCCCTGAAACACGTCGTAGTTATCGTGAGCTCTTGTTTGAAACACCTATCGAAAATTTTATCAGTGCTGTCATTCTACATGAAGAAACCTTAATTCAGCAGAATCAACGCGGTAAAAATTTTCCGCAACTTTTAGCAGAACGAGGCATGGTGCCCGGCGTTAAAGTAGACAAAGGTTTAATACCCTTAGCAGGCACTGATGAAAAAATTACACAAGGCATAGATGGTTTAGCCGAACGCTTAACGCACTATAAACAATTAGGGGCACGTTTTACTAAATGGCGTATGGTGTTGACAATCGCTCATCATTCACCGTCAGAATTAGCAATAGAAGCAAATGCACATGTTATGGCGCAGTATGCCGCTCTCTGTCAAGAAATCGGCCTGGTACCGATTGTAGAACCGGAATTGCTTATGGATGGCGCACACAGTATTGAGTGTTGCGCTGATGTAACAGAACGTGCCTTAAGTAATGTATTTACGCAACTTAAAAAATATAAAATCTTGCTAGAATACATGATTTTAAAACCTAATATGGTGATCAATGGCAATCAATATTCACAACATGCCAGTGTAACCGAAGTAGCGCAAGCGACAATTAAAGTACTGCGTCGTAGCGTACCTGCCTCTGTTCCTTCCATTAACTTTCTCTCAGGCGGACAAACGCCCGAGATGGCTACGGCTCATTTGAATAGGATCAATAAAGAAGGCGCGCAACCTTGGTTACTTTCATTTTCTTATGGCCGTGCTTTACAAGATCAAACCCTAAAACTTTGGCAAGGATCGTCCGAAAACATTAAGCTTGCGCAAAACGCTTTATATAAGCGCGCCAAGCTCAACGCACACGCCAGTAAAGGCAAATACCGTACTTTAATGGAAACAGAATCACATGAACCTGAATCTGTTCCCGCTTAAGAAATTAAAATGAATGATGATAATGCATTAGTAAATGAATTATTAGAAGCGCTCAATACAGCGCAACATCAAGCTGTTACGGCACCTATACATTATCTATTAGTACTCGCGGGAGCAGGCAGTGGCAAAACACGTGTTTTAGTACATCGTATTGCCTGGTTACTGGAAACGATGCAACTGTCATCTCATCAAATCATGGCAGTAACTTTCACCAATAAAGCCGCCAAAGAAATGCGTAGACGTTTGGAAGATTTAATTCCAACGTCGACCAAAACAATGTGGATCGACACCTTTCATGCGTTAACGCATCGCATGTTACGTCAAAATTGGCAAAGAGCGGGCTTACCACAAACTTTTCAAATTTTAGATGCAGATGATCAACTACGCTTCATCAAACGCATCATTATCAACGTATTACATTTAGATGAAACACGTTGGATCCCAAAAAAAATACAAAATTTCATTAACAAACACAAAGACGAAGGGATACGTGCGAGCGCAGTACCCGATAATCCGAAAGATCCTGATAGAAAAATATACGTACATATCTATCAAGCGTATGAACAAGCCTGTGCACAAAGCGGCGTCATTGATTTCGCCGAACTGATACTACGTTCTTATGAATTACTGAATAATCATCCTGAATTACTGCAGTATTATAGAACGCGCTTTCGCCATATCTTGGTCGATGAATTTCAAGACACGAATGCGATTCAATACGCTTGGCTTAAACTCTTTATCGGTTCAGAAAATTATTTAACGCTAGTCGGTGACGATGATCAATCTATCTACGGTTGGCGTGGTGCTAAAATAGAAAACATACAACGTTTTCTTCAAGATTTTCCAGAAGCACAGATCATACGCTTAGAACAAAATTATCGCTCAACTGGCAGTATTTTAACTGCTGCGAATGCCTTGATCGATCACAATAAAAGCCGTTTAGGAAAAAAGCTTTGGACGCACGACGCCCCAGGAGAATTAATCAGCGTATACGCTGCATTTAATGATTATGACGAAGCACGCTTCATTGCCGAACACATTCAAATTTGGCTTAAAAAAGGAATTAAATATAATAATATCGCCTTACTCTATCGTTCCAACGCGCAATCGCGTTTATTAGAAGAAGCTTTACTACAGGCAAAAATTCCCTATCGTATTTACGGCGGATTACGCTTTTATGAACGTGCTGAAATCAAAGATGCCCTAGCCTATTTACGTTTAATCGCACATCGCGATGATGATGCAGCGTTTGAACGCGTCATCAATACACCCACGCGTGGAATCGGCGAACAAACGCTTGACGCAATACGATCACAGGTGCGTGTTTTAGGTATTTCACTGTGGAAAGCAGCACAACAATTACTTATAGCGGATAAATTAACAGCACGCGCAAGCCAAGCGGTCACTGCATTCTTAAATCTGATCGAACATTTAGATACAGAAACAAAAAGTCTTGATTTACCTGAACAAACGAATTATGTCCTGCATAAAAGCGGCTTGATTGCCTATTATCAAAAAGACAAAAATGAACGCGGACAAAATAAAGTTGAAAACTTAGGCGAATTAATCAATGCAACCCGTCAATTTACCTTACAAGAAGACATCGATTATTCATTAACAGAATTTCTAGCGCAAGTTGCCTTAAATACAAATGAAGATCAAAGCGCTGTCGATCCTGACGCTGTACAGCTGATGACTTTACACGCAGCAAAAGGTTTAGAATTTCTTATTGTATTTTTATGTGGCATGGAAGAAGGATTATTTCCACATCAAATGTCCTTAGAAACCAAGGATCGTTTAGAAGAAGAACGACGCTTATGTTATGTAGGCATTACGCGTGCCATGCGTAAATTATATTTAAGCTATGCTGAAACACGCCGCTTACATGGCAAAGAAACACGGCACAAACCCTCACGTTTTCTTAAAGAACTACCTGAGCACGTTTTGACTGAAATACGTCTTAAAAATAAAATGATTTCAACACGAACCCTAATTGACTGGTCTAAACCGCAGCCAACAAACACAACCGGATTTTATCCCGGACAAGTGGTTATACATCCGAGTTTTGGCCAAGGGATTGTGCTCAATACAGAAGGCCAAGGTGAACACGCACGCATCCAAGTTAAATTTAAAAATTCAGATATAAAGTGGTTGATTTTGCGTTTCGCTAAACTTTCTACTATCTAACGTGAAATCAACCTTTCAACATGCAGCTTAGAGCGATGCTGTTGAACCTTCCACGCATCATAATCACGCTGTAGATTCAACCAAAGATGGATGGATGTATTCAATGCCATTGATAACCGTAAAGCCATTTCCGGACTAATACCGGCACGACCGTTTAATAATCTTGAAAACGTCGTCCGATCAATACCTAACTTCTTGGCAGCTTCGGTTACAGACAACCCCGTGCTCTCAATACAGACATCACGCACAATTTCTCCAGGATGTAAGGGATTATGAATCATAGTAAATACCTTTAGTGATAATCTAAATAATCAACTAACTCAACGTTTTCTTCTTTAAACTTAAAAATGATTCGCCAATTGCCGTTTACACATAGTGAATAAAAATTTTTTAAGTCACCTTTCAATTTATGAAAATACATGCCGGGTAAGTTCATATCTTCAGGTTTATCAGCAGCATCTAACAGTTGAAGAATCACTTTAAGGCGCCGCGCATGTTCTGGTCTTATGCCAGCCTTGCTGCCTCAGAGAGTCGCTATGCTCATGAAACATTTTGGCCATCGTGGCCCCAAAATAAATTCGCATAACGCGACTAGTAATGGACCCGGATCGTCCTGCGCTCACAGTGCCGGAGACCCCTACGGCAGTCACCCTAACCGGGTGGCCTTCGGGGCCGTCGTCATTGCTCTCACAGTGACTTGACGGCATGACGCGTTTCCTGCTTCGCCCGTCAACGCACGCCTTCCGGGGCTTCTCGACTACGCCTTCGTCTCTCCATGTCTCGTCGAGTGAAATAAAACTGTTTCAATCCTTTGTGTTGCCAGCTAATTATCATGATTGGATTGTAGCGTAATGCGCATCAGTCATCAAGGCAATCTCTCTAAAAGATTTTCGCTCATTGTAACGATTGTTCAATGCGAGTATCATTCAATCAAAATGCATAAAAACAGAATTAGAAGAAATTACAAAAATACAAAAACAAGTCAAAACAATTTTTTTTCAAGAAAAAATCCAGCATCTATCAATTAACACGCCTAAAAAAACGTCTATACTGCACAGCAACGACATCGTAAGGACAGAAGAAAAGCAAATAGAAGTTTTAGAAAAATTAGATCTTCTATCAGCGCTTCCTTTTACGCCATTCCTTAGTAGTTTTTTGAAAAATGACTCTAACGGTAATCAACATGCTACTCAAGTTAAACAAGCAGTTCTTATTTACTAAGCAGCGCTATTGACAATGCGCGCTGAACGAAAAGATTCTACTACTACCTGCTAAATGCTGATTTTTCTGAGTAAACGAGTTTAAATTGTTTACCGCAGAAAGCGATGGCGATCATTAAAATAGATTGACTGCCGTATTGTTTCGCTTCTTGGTAATACGCTTTATCGTGAATCTGTTCCAACGCTTCCCTCGCCGTTTTTTCCAAAAGCGTATGGATTTCAGAGAATGATTGCGCTTCACTCGAACGCACACGTTTGAATTCCATTAACAGGGTAGGTTTGTTTGGATCCTTCGATAAAATT
>Ga0206946_1193_pt1 | contig 13392 bp, 12 predicted proteins | sample Alteio_BWOrgHeat_2_FD_152965 | JGI IMG/M metagenome (GOLD analysis project Ga0206946, IMG submission 152965) | Enriched cells from forest soil in Barre Woods Harvard Forest LTER site, Petersham, Massachusetts, United States -... | ecosystem: Environmental > Terrestrial > Soil > Temperate forest > O... | reverse complement strand
TCGTCCAAAGCGTGAAGATGCCGGACGGCAACATCAAGGTGCTGGTGGAAGGCGTTGAGCGCGCACACGCCACGGAGATCAACGACAACGACGGCTTCTTTGTCGCGACCGTACGCACAGGAAAGACACAGCTGGAGCAGACGCCGCAGGTCGAGCAGTTGATGCAACGGGTTCATTCGCTGTTTGAGCAGTACGTGAAGCTGCAGCAGTCGCTGAACTACGAGACCATGGCTGCCAGCGTGCGCTCCGATGAACCGGCTAAGCTGGCCGATACCATCGCCGCGAATCTGCAGCTCTCTATCGAAGAGAAGCAGCAATTGCTTGAGGTCTTCGATCCGGAGGCTCGCCTGGCGCGTGTTGCCGACGTTCTGGACGTTGCCATCGAGAAGCTGAACATGGACCGGACGATCCAGTCGCGTGTGAAGCGGCAGATGGAGAAAGCCCAGAAGGAGTACTACCTCAACGAGAAGATCAAGGCTATCCAGAAGGAGCTTGGCCGCGGCGAAAAGTCCGAGTTCGACGAGCTGAAGAAAAAGATTGAAGCTGCGGGCATGCCGAAGGATGTTCTCGACAAATCGCTGCAGGAGCTCAAGAAGCTTGAGGCGATGCCTCCGATGTCGGCCGAGTCGACCGTATCGCGCAACTATCTGGACTGGCTGTTGGCTGTGCCGTGGAAGAAGCGCTCGAAGGAGATCCGCTCAATCGACCACGCCGAACAGATCCTCAATGAAGATCACTACGGGCTTGAAAAGATCAAGGAGCGCATCCTCGAATTTCTTGCCGTACGGCAGTTGGTGAAAAATCCCAAGGGGTCAATTCTGTGCTTCGTCGGGCCTCCCGGCGTGGGCAAGACATCGTTGGGCATGTCGATTGCCAAGGCAACGGGCCGCAAGTTTGTGCGGATGTCGCTGGGTGGCGTGCGCGATGAGGCTGAAATTCGCGGTCACCGGCGCACCTATATCGGAGCACTGCCTGGGCAGATCATCCAGTCGATGAAGAAGGCGGGCACGAAGAATCCTGTCTTCATGCTGGATGAGATCGACAAGATGGCTTCCGACTTCCGTGGCGACCCGGCCAGTGCCCTGCTTGAAGTGTTGGATCCCGAGCAGAACACGTCGTTCCAGGACCACTATCTCGACGTCGAGTACGACCTTTCGCAGGTGTTATTCGTCGCAACGGCGAATGTGCTGCACACCATACCCGGCCCGCTGCAGGACCGCATGGAGATTCTCCGGTTACATGGCTATACGGAACTCGAGAAGCTCGAGATCGCCAAGCAGTATCTGGTAAAGAAGCAGCGCGAAGGTACTGGCCTGACAGAGAAGCAGATCATCTTCGAGGACGACGCGTTGAAGCAGATCATCCGCGCTTACACACGCGAGGCTGGCGTCAGGAATCTGGAACGTGAGATCGGCAACATCTGCCGCAAAGTGGCGCGGCGGGTCGTCAAGAGCGGAGCGGACTACACCGAGACCGTAACGACTGAGAATCTCGGCGATCTGTTGGGTGTGGCGAAGTTCCGTGACTCGCAGGTGCACGAGAAGAGCGAGGTCGGCCTGGTGACGGGTCTGGCATGGACGGAGATGGGCGGTACGATCCTGCAGACCGAAGTTCAGGTATTGGACGGCAAGGGCAAGATGACTGCCACCGGCCAACTGGGCGATGTGATGCAGGAGTCGGCACAAGCCGCCTTGAGCTACATCCGTTCGCGGGCGCATCATCTCGGCCTTGCCAAGGACTTCTACCGTAACGTCGACATTCACGTTCACGTACCGGAAGGTGCGATCCCGAAGGACGGCCCCTCCGCAGGCATCACCCTTGCGACCGGACTGGCCAGTGCGCTCACGAAGATCAAGGTACGTCGCGATATTGCCATGACTGGTGAAATTACGCTTCGCGGCAAGGTGCTTCCGATCGGTGGTCTCAAGGAGAAACTGCTCGCGGCTCATCGCGTGGGTATCTTCGAGGCGATTCTGCCGGAGGAAAATCGCAAGGACCTGCCCGATCTACCGGAACTTCTGAAGACAACCATGAAGCTGCACTTCGTCGAAGAGATGGATCAGGTGCTACAGATTGCGCTGGAGAGCAAGCTTCCAGAGCTGAAAGAAGAGACTCCGGAAGGACTGGCTGCGGCTGTTATGCCTGCCGAGATCGACATCTCTCAGCCGCGCGCTCACCAGTAGTTTCAAAACACCCGTAATACAGCTAGAGGCGGGGCCGCTCAAGGCCCTGCCTCTAAGTTTTTAATCGCTTTTAGCTAAGCCCGCTTGCCGCCTATAAAGTTTACGATCAGGGAGATCACGGCGAGGAGAAGAAGCAGATGAATGAGGAAGCTGCTTACATGCAGGACGAAGAACCCTCCAAGCCAAAGAACGATCAACACAATTGCGATAATAAGATACATGGAGCACCTGCCTTTTTATCCACGAAGTGGCCGAACCAGAACTAGCAGATAAGAGCCCAGATGCTCCCGGTTCGTTGCACGCAAGCGAAACTATTGCGGTTCCCCGTTTAGACTTTCAGCGCAGACAAATGCAAGAGGCGTGCCAAAACCTCCAGGCACACCTCTTGTTTGATGTTCTTTCTATTGATGGAAGTGGATTTAGATGGTTCCACCCGCGATGGAAGGAATCAACATAACCTCGTCCCCATCCTGGAAGGAATAGGTCTCGCCCCCGAGAAAGCGTATGTCCTCGTCGTTGACGTAGATGTTGATGAAGCGGCGAAGCTTGCCATCATCATCCTTGATCTGCGTTCCCAGCGCGGGGAAGGTCTGCTCGATGTCAGCGATCAACCCAGGCAGGTTCGTGGCGGTGGAGTCGAACTGTTTGCGGCCATCGGTGTGGCGGGTGAAGGCGGTGGGAAGCACAACTTTGATGGCCATTAGATAGTTCCTCCTGCAGCAACCAGTTCGGGTTCGGTCGTACCATCCAGCTCTCGCAGGTAGGCATCGAAATCCGCCAGTCGCGGACGTACAGCTCGCTCCTCGACATAGTGCCCTGTCAGCGCATCGGTCGTCTTGAGTCCGTTGCCAGTGATGCAGGTCACTGTAAGCTCGTCGGGAGAGATGCGCCCGTGAGCGTAGAGACGCGCAGTGACGGCTGTGGTGACTCCGCCCGCGGTCTCGGTGAAGATACCCTCTGTCTCCGCGAGCTCCTGCATGCCGGAGACGATCTCGACGTCCGAGACATCCTCGGCCCAGCCGCCGGATTCGCGGATCATCTGGGCTGCGGCAGGCCCATCGGCCGGATTGCCGATCGCCAACGAACGCGCGATCGTGTTCGGTCGCTGGGGTTCGATATAGTCGAGGCCCTGCTTGACTGCCTGCGAGATGGGGGAGCAACCCGTGGCCTGCGCGCCAAAGAAGCGAACCGGCTTGTCCTCGACGAGGCCGAGATAGATAAGCTCCTGGAATGCCTTGCGGATCTTGCGGATCAACGAACCACCAGCCATCGGGACGACCACGTTGTCGGGGAGCCGCCAGCCGAGCTGCTCTGCGATCTCGTAGCCCACGGTCTTCGAGCCCTCAGCATAATAGGGGCGAAGATTCACGTTGACCAGGCCCCAGTTGTATTCGTCGGCGATCAGGGTGCAGAGGCGGTTGACATGGTCGTAGTTGCCGTCGATGCGGATGAGGCGAGCGCCGTAGACCTGGGTGTTGAGAATCTTTGCTGCCTCGAGGTCGGCAGGCACCAGAATGGATGCCTTGAGACCGAGGCGGGCGGCCTGTGCGGCAACCGAGTTGGCGAGATTACCAGTCGAGGAAGCCCCCACCACCTTGAAGCCGAAGCGTTGCGCGTTGGCAAGTGCAACCGAGACCACACGGTCCTTGAAGCTGAGCGTGGGGAAGCAAACGGCATCGTTCTTGACGTAGAGATTGCTCGCGCCGATGCGCTTGCCGAGGTTGGTCGCCTTGACCAGCGGAGTGAAACCTACCGGAAGGTCCGGCTGAAAGCCATCAGGAATCGGAAGCAGCGAGGCATAGCGCCAGATGTTGGCCGGGCCTGCTGCGATGGCTTCGCGGGTAAAAACACCGCGTACCGCTTCGAGGTCATAAGCAATCTCAAGCGGGGCCAGACAGTCGGGGCAGCCCGAGAGTGGCTGGTTGCCAAATCGCTTGCCACACTCATTGCATTTCAGCTCATACCGCGTACAGGAATAGTTCATTACGCTCTCTCCGAGAGGAAAGAGGGTATGGCTTATGACGATCTCTCTTTTGGAATTGCCGGCTGGGAAGGTGAAATGCGGTTGCAGACCCTTGTGCCGGCTGCGTGGTCCGAATCTCATGTTCCCTGTCTCCAGGAGAGAGTTGACACCGGTACGCCTGTGTTCTGTCCGGTTGTCGTGGCGTCAAAGGGCTCGTCCCTCAACCACTCTGCATGAAATTCAAATTTGCCCGAAGGCAAACTGGAATAGTTCAGTTGTAACACAGTGAATCTATGACTGCAAGCGACGATTTCCTCAGGCCCGAACTGAAGTATCTAATGGTTTTCGACGGAATCGCGAACTCCCTGAACGAACGCAGCCGGATCAAACTCCGTGCGCACAATCTCGTCCGGGCAGTCTGTCAGGATAGCGACGCGCCAGTTGCAGACAAAGGCTATGAGCTGGTCTTTCCGCGACTGTTTGATCGTGCCGCAGAGCTGTTCCGCGGCATGGATGCCTGATTCGCCCTCTACGTCGATCAACACCAGATCGTAATGCCGGGCCTCGAACATCGAAAGCCCTTCTGCGTGAGTCAAAGTAGAGTCCACGTCAAACCCCGATATACGGAGGATTTGATCGCGTAACGGCCTCAAGGTCTCCCGGCTGCAGACGTGTAGGACGGAGATCTTCTTTTCGGATGAGGCTTCCATCAAGCTTTACGCCGCCGGTCTGACACCTGAGACTCCAACTACGTCGAGGAAGTTCAGCAGAGTAAGCGGGAGGCTGAGGAGTCGAAATAGTTCCACAACACTATTATCTCCTATCCGGCACACCCCAGGCGATTAGGACGTTGTTCCGATACCTACGACAGCACCTCGGCTTCATCCTTCGCTGACTGAACAACATCGGGAAGCGTGTGCGTGGGAACCAGCAGGTCTTCCTTACGCATGACCAGATTGGTGGCGTTCAGCGATGCAAGCTCGAAGCCGTGGCCATGCGTAATAGCATCGGTCGGGCAAGCTTCGACGCAGTAACCGCAGAAGATGCAGCGGTTGTAGTCGATGTTGTAGACCTTGGCGTAGCGTTCCGCAGAAGAGATGCGCTTCTCTTCGGTATTCTCAGCAGCCTCAATGTAGATGCAGTTGGAAGGACAGGCCGCCGCACAGAGAAAGCAGGCGACGCACTTTTCCAGGCCATTCTCGTCGCGCTGAAGCTGGTGCTTGCCGCGAAAACGCTCCTGAAACTTCGCTCCGCGCATGGGGCCCTTGCCGTCGGGGTAGTTTTCGACCTGAGTCGGCTGAAATATCTCCTTAAGCGTGATACTCATTCCCTTGGCAATAGCTGCGGCGTCGCGAAAGTTCGGCATACGTTGAGTATACGACGCCAACGCGATAGGCTGGAAGCCATGAACCGCACCTCTGTCTTCTCCGGCCTCATCGCCCTTTGCTTTGCATGCATGAATCCTGCGCTCTCTTACGGCCAGTCCACGCCTGCCATGCCGATGGCCGAGCATGCCCATGCCCCCGCCTCGCCGTCCACAAGCCTGACTCTCACTATCGAGGGCAAGGAGACCAGGTTCTCCGTCGCGGACTTGCAGGCCATGCCGCAGAAGACCGTCATGGTCCACAACCCGCACACCAAACAGGATGAGACGTACTCTGGCGTGTCTCTGGGAGACCTGCTGGCAAAATCCGGTTTTGCCGTGGAGCAGGCCACCCACCGCCAGATGCTCCGCAGCTACCTCAAAGCGGAAGGCACCGATAAATACTGGGTGCTCTACTCTGTGACCGAAGTGGAAGGCTCCGAACACAACAGCGATGTCATCGTTGCCATCGCGCAGGACGGAAAGCCGCTGGGCGAAGACGGTCAGTTCAAGCTGATCGATAGCGGAGACAAGAAGCCCCAACGCTGGGTGCGAAACCTCAATGCAATTACCCTGAAGGCCGCCGAGTAACAAGGCGAAACAGCATTACCTGCCAAACGCATAGGAGAGCTTGATCACTCCATTGTCGATTCCGGGGTTGTCATCGGCCGTGTAGTGGTTCGAGATGTGATGAAACCGGTACTCCACTTGGATGGAACGAGTCCTGGCGTGAAAGAACTCGATTCCCGCCCCGAAATCAAAGGTGAAGTTGAAGGAGCCTGCGTCGCTGGTGGGAATGGGGCGGGTCGAAAAGACATACCCCGCCGTGGATGAAACAAAGGGCTGAATACCGTGACTTGGCCGAAAACCATACTGCAGCCCAACCGGCGAAAATCCCTGGGCGTAGGTCCATCGCCTGCCGCAGGTTGTCGTCGTCATCAGAGAATAAGTCTGCGTTGGCGTCGGGATCGTCTGCTGGCTACTGCCTGGCCTGCAGGCGAGGTAGTATTCGGTGGCTGATGTGGTTGTCGATGTCGGCCCGGGCGGATTGATCGGGGTGATCACATACCTGGTCTGATAGACGGGGTCGCTCTCCATCAGCACGGGACGAAGCTCTACGATGTAGCGCAGGTCTCCGAAATGGGAGGGCCAAAGCCTCCTCGCATAAGCCCCCCCCAAGGCAGCAAGCTTGCGGTTTTCCGACACGCCCATCAGGATGTGGCTTGAATCGTTGGAATATTCAGCAAAAACAGTGAAGGTGTTCCTGCGGCTGAATGGACTTATATCGCCCGTTTGAGCGCGAGATATCGAGGCAGCGATGAAAAGCAATACAAGGGTTGCAAATGCCGTTGGCTTCATTCAGGTCCGTTGCGCTGGAATGTCGTGATTCTATCGTGGATTATCTTGAGCCGCAGTAACACTAAGGGAGCAATCTGCGACTCATCCGATACCTAATTTGCTCCAGAGCGCGTCAACCCTGGCCTTCACATCGGCATCCATCGTCAGCATCGGCGGCCAGGGACGATTGAACCCCTCAGCCGGCCATTTCCTCGTCGCATCGATCCCCATCTTGCTGCCGTAATTTGGCAACCGGCTCGCGTGATCGAGCGAATCGATCGGACCCAGCGTGAACTGAATATCCCTTTCCGGGTCGATGTTGTTCGTCGTTCGGAGTGTCACTTCGGCCAGATCCTGCACGTCGCAGTCCTCGTCCACCACGATGATGCACTTGGTGAACATCGCCTGCCCCATCGCCCAGATGCCGTTCATCACCTTGCGCGCCTGCCCCGCATACGACTTCCTGATCGACACGATCATCAGGTTATGAAACACGCCCTCCGGCGGAAGATTTACATCCACAATCTCCGGCAGCGTCAACTGCATCAGGGGCAGGAAGATCCGCTCCACGGCCTTGCCCATCCACGCGTCTTCCATCGGAGGTTTGCCCACGATGGTCGCGGCATACACAGGGTCTTTGCGATGCGTGATGCAGGTGACGTGGAAGACGGGATAATCATCCTCCATCGTGTAGAACCCCGTGTGATCGCCGAACGGGCCTTCGGTGCGCAACTCGCCCAGCTCGACGTACCCCTCGAGGATGTACTCCGCATTTGCAGGCACCTCCAGATCAACCGTCTCCGCCTTCACCAACTCCACCGGCTTCTGCCGCAGGAAGCCGGCGATCAGGTATTCCTCGACATCCGGAGGCGCGGGAACAATCGCCGAAAAAGTCGTCGCCGGGTCTGTCCCGATCGCTACAGCCACCTCCATGCGGTCGCCGCGAATCTTCGTTAGCGTCGCGGTATTCAGCGTCTCGAGCGACGCAGCCGCTGCCGTACCCCCACTCGTAATCGCCATCAGGTCAACGTTGCCTGCAGCATCAGGAGTCGTCGCACGCAGGCGCTCCCGCATATGCTCCGCCGCTACCTTCTGCCGCTGCCAGTGCATCCCCGTCGTCTGGCCGTCGTAGACCTGCATGCGATACATTCCAACATTGCGTTTGCCGGACTTCGGATCACGCGTCACGACACAGGGCAGCGTAATGAAACACCCGCCATCCTGCGGCCATGTCTTCAGCACAGGAATATCCAGCAGATTCACGTCCGCCCCTCGCCGAATAACCTGTTTGCAAGGCGCATCCTTCGCTGCGATCACCTTCGGAAAGAAGCTCCCCACCTCGGCCAGCATCGGCAGCATCTTCAGCTTGTCCATAAAGCTGGTCGGCATCTCTGGCTTGAGCAACAGGCGGATACGATCGGCAATGGCATCCAGCGAATCCGTCTCAAGCGCCAGTTTCATGCGGTCTTCGCTGCCGAACTGATTCATCAGCACCTTCGCACCCGGATAGCCCTTGACGTTCTCGAACAGCAGCGCAGGGCCGCCAGCCTTCGCAGTTCCCTTCCCCATCTTGGCGGCGCGGTCGGCAATCTCAGCCATCTCGAGGATCGGGTCCACCTCAACCGTGATGCGCGTTAGCTCGCCAGCTTTGTGGAGTGCGTTGATCCAGTCGCGTAAATCGTTGTAAGCCAATTCCCTCTCCTGCCGCAGCGTGTTGCGGGACAAAAGTCTATGGTAACGGGTCGCACCTGCGAATAACCGGCCGGGCCTAGATCTTCACGAAGATCTTCCTGCGCCACAAAATCCAGTTCGGAATAAAACACATCAGGACAAACCACAGCCCAAACGCCAACGACGTCAGCTCCGTCGAGTGTCCGCGCGCAAAGATGTCGTTGTAGATCCATCCCCAGGCTGTTATCGGCTTGCCATTCGGTCCGAGAACCGACGAAATCTTGATAAACAGCAGCGTCTTCACTAGAACGACCGATACCGTAAAGGCAACGATAGCGTTCGAGCCGTAGACCAGCCACGGCCACGTAAGCCAGCCTCCGACGCGCGTCTCATGCAGCCGGCGAACGTCGATAAGCCAGTAGCACGCCGCCAGCCCAACCAGCGAGCAGCCCGCAGCAAACAGCACATACGAACTCGTCCAGAGATTCTTGTTGATCGGGAACCAGACATTCCACAGCACACCCGCCGCCATGCTCACCAGCCCCGCAAGAAACAGACCCGCCGCGCAATGAGCCTTGGTTGCCGGAAACCCTGCCCCCTCGCTTACCGTTCCGACCCGCCGCATCCACAACGCGGTCAATGCACCCAGCAATGTCGTCGCAACAGCCGGAATCGTGCTCAGCAAACCTTCGGGGTCGCGGGTCTTTTCGTACAGATACCCCGTATGAATCGTGCGCTGAATAAAGCCAATCACCCCTCGATCGATCCATGCCGCCAGATTGCACTCAGGGTCCAGCAAAGGAATATCGCGAACCGGAACCCCGCACCCGGGAACAGGCACAAACCGCATCAGCGCCCAATAGCCAACCAGCAGGACGGCCACAATCGCAATCAGATTACGCGCCCGCTGCGTCGCAAGGCAGATCAATCCCGCACACAAATAGCAAAGCGCAATGCGCGGAAGCACTCCATACAACCGCAAATGCGTGAAGCGAAAGTACGGAACGATATTTAGCACCATCGCCAGCACATAGATCGTGACTGCCCGGCGCACGATATGCAGGCCAAGGTTACGGCGGCTGTCGCCACGAGCAATGCGCGCATGAAGCGAAAGAATGATCGACGCACCCACGATAAACAGAAAGCTGGGAAACACTAGATCCGTCAGCGTCCAGCCGTTCCACTTCGCATGATCCAGCTGCGCGTAGGTATGGCCCCAATCGCCGGGGTCATTGACCAGGATCATAAACGCGATGGTGATACCCCGAAGGACATCCATCGAAAGAACGCGATTAGAGGGGGCAAAGGTGGTCGCTACGGGCCTGTCTGACATGATTCATCATCGCTCAGGCGACCGGCTTTGTGGAACCTCTTTCACGGGAACAATCCAGCCGCAAAGGTGTCTAACTCCATACGGACGCATTCCTCGCAAATGCGCACCTGAGAACGAAAAGGGGTGCCTTATGTTCGAGGACAGTCTCGTAGAGTCGCGTGTCGCCCATCTCACGCCAGCTAGGCGCTGGACCGCAATCGTCTCCATCACGCTTCAGTGTTCCGTGGCCGTTTTGCTGGCGACAATACCGCTGCTACACCCGGAGCGGCTCGCCCTCAGGATCGACGCCCCACCGGTCCTCATGCCTTTGATCCCCAAGCCACCCGCAAAGATCGAGCCTAAACAGATATCCAACGCGACGTCGAACGCAATCCCGGACGCGCCCGCAACCGCCCAAACGGCATCCCATCAGCAGCTGTTTCCAACCAGCGACTCCACACCCAGCGACGCCCCTCCCTCAACCTTTCCCATAAACTTCGGCATGACCAGCATTCCGGACGTCCTGCGCACCGGAGGCGAAGGGCACGGTCTCAAAGTCTCCGAAGCCCCAGCCCACCCTCCCACTGGACGCCTGCAGGTCTCCACCGGTGTCTCTACGGGATTGCTGATCACTCCCATCAAACCCGTCTACCCCGCCATCGCCAAAGCCGCGGGAATCCAGGGAACGGTCGTCGTTGACGCGGTTATCTCTCGCACCGGCACTATCGAGAGCCTGCACGTCGTCAGCGGTCCGCAGATGCTCAGAGAGGCCGCGATGGAGGCTATCCGAACCGCACGCTACCACCCCTATCGTCTCAACAACGAGCCAATCGAGGTCGAGACCATGTTTACGGTTAACTTCAGGATCAACGGATGAAACGTACTTGGAAAAAGCGGAACTGCCGCCCTAAACCAGCGGCAGTGCCCGCGAACCAGACGGCGGAAGAATACCCGGCGTGTTGGTCTCGCTCGGCGGATCGGTAGAGTAGTCCACCAGAGGATACCCCGCTTCCTTCCAGCCGTCGAAGCCTCCGCGCAAGGGACGCACCCGGTAGACCCCCAGCTTATGGAGCTGCAAAGCCAGCTTCGCGCTCGTCTCCTCGCTCGGGCAGGTGCAGTAGAGCACAACATCGCGGTCGCGGGGAATGATCTCGCTGTGTTCCTTCAGCTCGTTCGGCCCGATCCGCAGCGCCCCCGGCAGGACTCGAGGGTCCGGCATATAGTCCAGCGGATGACGCAGATCGACGATAAAAGGAGGAATATTTCCCTGCTTCTCCGCGTTATCCATCATGAATTTGAGCTCATGCGGCTCCAGGCGAAGCGAACGGACCTGCTGCAGAAACTTCCGCTGCTTCCAGATGCGGTGCGCCAGAAATCCCAGCACCATCACGATGAAGATCGCAAACGCGAAGCGTCCAAGCCAGTGCAGAAAAGGTGCGCTCTTCTGCGCAAGATCCCCAAAGAATCGTCCGGCAAGAAGAAAGGTCTCCGCCCACAAAATCGATCCGCCAAGGTCCCAGAGCAGGAATCGCGCATACGGCATACCGGTCTGTCCGGCTATGGGAGCCGCCACGGTGCTGAGCCCCGGCACAAACTTCGCGAACAGCAGCGTCACCGGCCCTCGCCGGGTAAAGTAACCCTCGGTTTTGCTGACGCAGGTCGAAGCCTCAAACGAAAGCTTGCACAGCAGCTTCAGGACACTGTTGCCGTAACGCCGCCCCAGGGCAAACCACATCGTATCGGCGATCAGGCAAGCCGCCAGAACTGCCGCGAGAGCATAGACATGGTGAATCCGATGCGTTGCCGTCAGCGTCCCAGCCGTCAGCAACATTGGAATGCTGGGAATAGGCACACCGATCTGCTCCACCAGAACCCAGAGGAAGATGAGCAGGTACGCGTAATGAATGAAGAATACTAACGCGATCGGCATGGCGGTATATCCAAAAAAGTCTTAACAGCTGCTAGGGAAACTGTCAATTGGATGCGATATAGACCTTAAAGATACAGGGCGCGCCTATAAAGCGCTCGCCTTATCTCTTCCCATTGCAACAAAAGAAGAAGCCGCCCACACAGTGAGCGGCCCCTGAAGAGAAGTGCTTGTTATACGAACGGCTTACTTGACCGTAACGTCCGGAGTAACCGAGAACCCAGGCCGAAGCGCCAGGTCACTGTCCTCCTGCTCGAAGTTCGTGAAGTCGACGCGCACCGGAATACGCTGTACCACCTTCACAAAATTGCCCGTAGCGTTCTCAGGTGGGAACAGCGAAAGCCGCGAACCCGTAGCGCCGCCAATCTGTGAGACCTTGCCGTGGAACCTGCGGCCGCCCAGTGCATCCACCCGGATAACGACCGACTGCCCCGCACTCATTCTCTCCAGCTGCGTCTCCTTGAAGTTCGCCGTCACCCACAGGTTGGTCAGCGGAACGATCGTCATCAGGTCCTGTCCGACCGAGAGGTTCGCTCCCGCATTCACATTCTTCCGGTTGATGATTCCGGCCGTCGGCGCAGTGACACGTGTGTACGAGAGATTCAGCTTTGCCTGATCGACCTTCGCCTGAGCCTGTTTTACATCCGCAAGTGCTGCCTGAGCTCTTGCCTGCTGTGCCTTGACCTGTTGCGGCCCGTTTTTCACCGATTCAGCCGCCTGCGAACGCGACTGTGCGAGCTTCTGTTGATACTGGCGCACGGCCTCCTGGTAAGCGATCAGCGTCGACTCCGCTTCGATCACGGCCGCCCGATTCGCTGCAGCCTGTGCCACCGCAGCATCAAACTGCTGCTTGGAGATAACGTCCTTCTCCACCAATGGCTTGTACCGATCCACGTCCAGGTCCGACTTAATCGCATTAGCCTTCGCTTGGTCAATACGTGCCTGCGCCGCCAGCACCTGTTTCTGAGCCTGGGCTACAGCTGCCTGCGAACCCTGCACATCCGAGCTCGTCGTGCTGATGCTTGTGGTCGACGTGATGCTCGTAATTGGCACATTGACATTGGCCTGGATCGCCGTCGCTTCTGCGCTGGCCAGGTTCGCCTGCGCCTGCTCGAGCGCCACTTGGTAGTCCTTCGGATCGATCTCAAGCAGCAGATCACCGGCCTTTACCTGCTGGTTGTCCTCAACGTAGACCTTGATCACCTGTCCGGCGACGCGCGAGCTTACCTGATACAGAACCCCATCCACCTGCGCGTCATCCGTGCTCTCCGTAAAGGTGGAGTGCCACCAGAAGAGTCCTCCCCCAATCAACAGGAGCACAATCACCGCAATAATAATCAGTTTGCGACGGGACTTCTTCTCCGGTGATTCTTCCTCTGTTACGACGTCGTTTTGCACTACTGCGTCTGCCAAGTTACTTTCCTCCGAGATAATCTTTGTAATTTGTCTGCGCGACACCAAGAGCACGGGCCAAAGCCAGTTTGGCGACATTGTGCTGGTACAACGCGCTAATGTATTGGTCGTTCGCCTGCTCGGTCTGCGACTGCGCCTGCGAGACGGGCAGATTGTCTGAAACCCCGGCGTGGAAGCGCTGCTGCGCCTCGCTCAAAGCCTCATTCGCCAGCTCGACATTCG
>Ga0206946_1192_pt1 | contig 13444 bp, 11 predicted proteins | sample Alteio_BWOrgHeat_2_FD_152965 | JGI IMG/M metagenome (GOLD analysis project Ga0206946, IMG submission 152965) | Enriched cells from forest soil in Barre Woods Harvard Forest LTER site, Petersham, Massachusetts, United States -... | ecosystem: Environmental > Terrestrial > Soil > Temperate forest > O... | reverse complement strand
GTCGTTGTTGCCAAGCCGTTCTCCGGGCATACACATGGGAATCCCCGGGGGATAGGGCACGAGCATCACGGCGCCAATGCGCCCGGCCATGTGGGTGAAGCGAATCTTTTCGGTCTCGTTGCGGAGGAGCTTCTGGTAGGTCTGGGCTGGCGTAAGAACGGGGTCGAAGTCTTCGTCGCAAGCGTCGCCTACGAGCGTAGGAAGGTTGAGTTGCACCATCGCCGCATGCATCTCGTCCGAGAGTTCTTTGAGAGTGGTATTGCGGTAGCGGTTGGGGTGCTTGGCTACGAGTTCGGGGAGCGCCTCTTCGAGCGGAGCTTCGCTGTCGTAGAGGCGCTTGAATTCGAAGAGGTTCTCGAGGAGACTTCCCCACTTGCCCTTGGAGGTGCCAACAGAGAAGAGGACGAGGACGGTGTAGTCGCCGGTGCGGGCGATCTCGACGCGTCGGGAGTCAAGGAATTCGGTGAGGATGGCACCGGGGATGCCCCAGTCACCAACCTGACCCTGGGCATTGACGCCGGGCATGAGGATGGTGACCTTGGTGGGGTCGAGCATGCAGTAGCCGTCGGCGATATCTTCGTCCTGAAAGCCGTGCCAATCTTCGCCGGGTTTCAGAGTCCAGCAGTTGGGATCTTTCGAGAGGAGAGCGTCAGGGGCTTCTTCTAAGACATGCATCTGGCCGTCGGCAGGGTCAATGACCTGCTCGGGTTGGAAGAGGCGGAAGAACCAGCCCTCGCCGCTTTCTGCAGCGCGAAGCCGGTGAGCGACCGAGGACATGGCCTTGCGGAAGCTGATGGCGTCCTGGATGGTGTCGTACATCAGCGTGGGACCAGCGGGGTCGTCCATCATGGCTGCGGCCACATCGAGGGAGGCGATCAGCGGATAAAACGGCGAAGTGGTGCCGTGCATCATGAACGACTCGTTGAACTGATCAAAGTCGAGCGGCGCACGGGGACTGAGCTTGATGTGGACCATGGAGCCCATCGAAAAGGCCGCGAGCATCTTGTGCGTGGACTGCACGGCAAAGATGGCGGGGCGATCGGGCATGTCGTCGGGGACATCCATGGCGAAGCGGCCACGGTAGATCTTGTGGAATTTGGCGTAGGCGTACCAGGCCTCGTCGAAGTGAACGCGAGGGACGGACTTGGAGAGCTCTTCGACGACGCGGTTGACGTCGTAGCAGAGGCCGTCATAAGTGGAGTTGGTAACCACCGCGTAGGTGGGGTTTTGGTTTTCGACGCCTTTTGTGAGCGGGCTCCGTTCGATCAGGCCGCGAATAAAGTCCGGATGGAATCGCTTGAGCGGAACGAGGCCGATCATGCCATAGCCGTTGCGCGTGGGCTTCATGTAGACAGGGCGCGCGCCGGTGACGGTGAGTGAATGGCAGATGGATTTGTGACAGTTGGCGTCGGCGAGTACGATGTCGTCCTGCGCAATGACTCCGTGACCGATGATCTGGTTCGACGTTGAGGAGCCACCTAGAACATAGAAGGTCCAGTCAGCGCCGAAGATGCGAGCAGCGTTGCGTTCAGATTCGCCCGGAGGCCCAAGGTGATCGAGCCACGAGCCAAGGGGCGCAGTGGAGATGCCCAGGTCGGAGCGGAGGAGATTTTCACCGAAGAACTTGTGGAACTCCATGCCGACGGGATGTTTGAGATAGGCGACACCGCCCATGTGGCCCGGAGCATCCCAGGAGTATGCACCTTGGTCGGTGTACTTCTTCAACTCGCGGAAGTACGGAGGTAAGAGCTGCTCGTGGTAACGCTCGACGGCAAAGTCTACGCGGTTGGCGATGAAGGCCGGGGTATCGCCGAAGAGGTGGATGTATTCGTGGACCTGCTTGACGACTTCGAGGGGGAGCTCGGAGACGAGAGTGCGGTCGGCGATGAGGAAGATCGGGATCTTTTTATTGCGATGGCGGACAGCGCGGAGGATCTTGAGAGCGGCGCGTTCGTCAAATTGATTCTCGCCTTCGAGGTCCCAGTCGAGCAGGATCGCGCTGTGCGACGGGTCCGACGTTACGAGCGACAGACCATCTTCGGGCGTGGAGGTGCGAACGACCTCATAACCCTCTTCACTAATGGCTTCAACAAGCCTTTCCATGGCTCGGTCTGAGACCGAGTCGGTACCACCCACTTCGCTTGCAATCAATAAAACCCAACGACCTTCGTTCATTCCACCTCGCTACTTCCATGTGACAGTTTATAGTGATTCGGCACTGGAATGTGTGAACGGTGTGAATATGTCGCTGTGACGATCGAGCAGGTTTCCTAAGCTAGCCGGCGCACTGGCTGTCTGTCATCCACAGACTACAAGGGAAGGACATTATGGGAACAAGTGCGTCCTGTTCAGCAGGCGATATAGCCTTAATCCGGCGCAGGCTGTTGACAATTGGGCATTTTTATTTCGGGCAAGTAAGCCGCTTTTGATAGACGCGTTCAAGCCCACTCAAAGGCTTTGTTGAACCCGACTTCCTCGTGTCTTCCTGCGGTCCATTTCAAACAGATTGCAGTAATCGGTGCAAAATGAGCTCCAATGCCTCGTAAAGTGCTCATAAAACGATTACAGGAGGTCAGCTTTCCAACTCAAAGAAGGGCATGGCTGCGTGCTCGGGACGGTTCAGTTCTTCGGTCAGAAGCGCTACGCCTAGTTCGCCTTTGTAGAGGCTGTCCCCGCGGAGGACAAGATCCTGAAAGGTTTCGCCGGCGGGCATGTCAAGGATGGCGCGTGCGGCACGCTGGGCGAGGGCCTGGGCACGGTATAGCCAGGCTGGATCGCCGGAGTGCTTGTACATATTCAGGAGGGCGTAGGCTTGTCCGGCGCACCCGCAGCAGAGATTGCCGAGAGGGCTCTCGGACTCCCAAGCGTCGTATGCGGCGCCTTCGGCAAGGCGGGAGTATTCGGGGCGACCGAGCATATTGTGCGCCAGTGTCCAGAGAAAGACGAAGCCCGCACTTCCGTTACACCATCCTGCCATGTATGGACTACCCTGCGCGGCGCTCATGGGGCGGACGCTCCACTTCCAGCGGGTGCAGCGGCCGAAGTGCTCGGCCATGTGCGCGAGTTGCTCGAGTCGTTCTTCGAGGAGGCGGGGAAAGGAAGTTTCGGTTACCTTGCACCAATTCAAGGTAGCGAAGAGGATGCCCGCCCAACCGTGGGCGGCTCCTGAGTAGGCGATCTGCCTGCATTCGCGGATGGGTTTGAAGGTGTCGAGTTCAGCCCAGATATCTTCGAGGATTTGATTTCCAAAGGTGGTGACCGGAGTTCCCTCGATGTATTTGCAGCCGCGGATTGCGTTAAGCAAAAAGGAAGCTGCAAGCAGCGGACCGGAGCGGCCGAGCGTGACGTCGAGGCTCTCGCAGGGGGCCTGCTGGGCGGCTGAGAGGAAGGCTTCTATTGCCTGCTGCTGGGTAAGAAGATCACCCTGGGCGCGCGCGATGAGCAACTGCACGGCGTAGACCCCGCTGGCGGTGTGGTAGGGAGAGATGCGGCCGACGGTCTCGGGAGTGATCTCAATCTCTGTACTGTAGAAGGCGTCGGGACGACCAACGTCCTTGGCGGAGCGGGCAGACCAGAGATCGGCCGTAGCGAGGAGTTGCGGATCGTCGCTGGTGCACGCGAGGCGATAAAAAGCGTAGGCGATGCCTGCCGAACCGTAGGTGACGGAGACACTCGGCGCGGCATCGATCCCTGCGTCAAAGAGGCTTCCGCCAACATCCATGCGTTCGAGGATGGAGTGGAGCATCTGCTTTGCGTCGGGGTATTCCGACGGCTGGATGACTTCGTCGATGGCGATGTCCTGGCTTTGCGCGAGGGCGTTGATGGCGGCTACGAACTCGGCAAGAGTCGGGAAGCGGTCGGGAGCGCGCTTGCTGAGGGCTTTGGCGAAAATCTGTTCGAGTTCGGGCCAAGCGGGGACGCCTCGGCGAATGAATGGAAGGGGAGGATCTTCGGCGATCTGACGCAACATCTCGTCCTTCTCGAGAGAGAAGTCGAGGTAGTAGTTGCCAGTGATGAGCGAGTAGAGAAGAGCGGCGAGAGCATACTGTTCGCCGAGTGCGGAAGAGGCGGGAGGGGTTTGTTTGCGCAGGGCGGCGCGGGCGTATTCGGGTTCGAAGAAGAAGGCCACGCCAGCGCGTTGGGCGGCGCGGTACTCGTGCTCGATGCCAGAGATGCGGGCGAATCCGAAGTCAATGATTTTTGCCTGACCGGGATAGCCAGGATCGCCGGAGTCGTCGATGAGGACGTTGCGGGGATGAATATCGGAGTGAATCACGTTCTTCTGATGAAGCCTGACATAGGCTTCGAGAATCGACGAGCAAAGAGCGAGCAGCTTGCGACGCGATGCTATGCCTACCTGCGAGCGAAGGTGCGTTGCGACGGTTGCGCAGTCTTGTCCCGGGCACCAGTCCATAATGAGATAGCGTTGGCCGTTGTCGGTTTTTCCACTGCGCAACAGACACGGGGTGGATTCGCCATGGAGGCGGGTAAGCATGGATTCTTCGCGATCAAACATGCGTAACGCTTGATTGTGGGCATCGGAGCGACCCAGCTTGAGCGCGACGAATTGACCATCATCACCCTTTAGTTGATAGAGCTCGGTGTCGTCGAGGGATTGGAGGCAACGGACGACCTCAAACTCCATGAAGCGGGAGGGAACCTTGAGTGAGGCCTGGATCTTTTTGGCTTCCTCGGAGGATGACGGTACGAGGAGGTGGCTACCCGCCAACCGCTCCAGAAGGGGATATGCCTCTTCGAGGGTTTGTTCAGGATCGATCTTGCGGTCGCGGCTGTAGCGGATAACTGCCTCAACGATGGTGGCGGGGCTGCGAAACTCTTTGAGCAGATCGGCGGCGGCGGCGTCGATAATGCGGGATGGTGTGCGGGAGTTTGGTCGGGTTAGAGCGAAGTCACCCTCTTCGGCCTTAAGCTGCTGACGCACCTGCTCGGGCAGATCCTGAACGGGGAGGATGAGCAGGTCGACGGGGAGCACCATGGGCTCGGTCATCTGCATGGTTAGGTTGCCTCCATTACTGATGCGCGGCCGAATGCGGGAAGTGGTGTCCAGGTGTCGGTGTCGATTGCGTCGAGACGAAGACGTTCGAGGGCGAAGCGCCAAGGGGCGAGGCGGCCATTCTGCGATTGGCTGGCAGCGATCATAGCGACGGCGATGCGGTTGGTGATCCAAAGGCGCCAGCTTTCGCGCTCCTGCCACGCGAGAACACCGCTCTGGCGAGGGGGATCGACCCCCCAGGAGAGAAGTCTGCTGCCGTTGAAGGCGGCGGTGAAGGGCACGCCCTGGGAGGGGAAGTCGGGAATGCGTTCGGCGATGCTGTGTGCGACTTCTTCGAGTGCGCCGAAGCTTCGGAAGTAGATGACGATCTTATCGGGACGGAGCATACCGTATCCATCGTCGCCGGCCTTGAAGTGGTAGGCTTCGGAGTTCGCAAGGCACTCGACGATGGCCTTGAAGGCTTGTTGCGTGGCCTCGGGGGTGGGGCTTACGTAAAGTTTGTAGCCCGTTTCAGTGTCACCGTTGCGGGGTGGTTTGGACCGCGGAGACCATTGGAACCAACCCTCGATCTCGGTAGATGGAGGGATGAGTTCCCAGCGATCACCAAGCAGTGGACGCAGATCTCCATTACGGTCGATGCCAAGCCACTTTGCCGCGGCGTCTCGGTCGGGGAGGAGGCGCTTCCAGCGGGGGGATAAAGGGACGCGGTTGTAGGCGTAGAGGCGGGCGGAGAGCATTGTGGGATCTTCGAGGCCGAGCATCTGCCCGTACTCGAGAGCTCTGAGTGTGAGGTCGGAGAGCGCGGTAGGGGTTTGGTGGGAGTGCGGCTCGGTGTATAGAAGATCGTAGGCTGCGCTGCCGCAGACAAACGCACCCTCGTGCTCGATCATGAGCACCTCGTCGAGAACGAGCTCGGCGATAGCTTGATTCGCACTGGCACCAAGTGTGGCCTGGACGTAGGCGGGAATGGGACCGGGCTCCATCAGAGAGTAGAGAAGGAGCGCCGTGCTCTGACATGCGGATTTGGGCTTGCGCTGCGTGTTCGAGGGCGGAAGGAGTACGCCGTAAAACTCCGGATCCTTGGTCAGATCACGGAGAAGCTCCTGCTGATCGGAAGGAAGGCGGTCAAACAATACGAGTGTGTATTCCCGGTTGGCGCAGAATTTCGCCGCCAGGATGTTGCGCAGGGGAACAACACTCGTCCTGTTACCGCCGCCTTCCATCAGAGGGTTCCAAGTGGCCCATTGGCCGAGAATTTAACTGATTCCTTTCCTTCTATTTTGCGGGCTCCTTTCCTTTGTTCTTTTCCTGTTTCTCGAGTTCGGCGCGGCGAGCCTTAAGCTCTTCCATGGCTCCTTGCAGCTTTGCCTGGAGGTCATCGACTTCGGAGATGGTCTGAGGCTTCAGACTTTCTCCGACTGACTTTTCCTGCTCTTCAACAGCGGCGAGCTGCTGTTTGAGCTGCGCTTTCAGCGCTGCGAGGTTGTTTATGGACTCGACTGGATCGCCGGGATCGGTGTCGACCGTAACCGTTACTGGTCCACAGACGTGCGTTACTGCACCACAAACGGTTGCAGGCACATTGCAGATTACAGTTACTGCGGCAGTGCAAGCCCGAGCACTGCATGCAACCGCAGCACTGCAAGCGACTACACTGCACACATTAACGCTGCATGGATGTACGCTACACGCATTGACGCTGCATGGATGAGCGCTGCATGGGTACGCGCTGCATGCATTGGCACTGCACGGATGTGCGCTGCACGGGAACGCGCTGCATGCATTGGCACTGCATGCAAAGGCGCTGCACGGATGTGCAGTGCAGGCGACCACACTGCAGCCGGCGCAGGTGTGTATAACAACGCTGCAGGGATGACATACGGTTGGTACTACAGAGCAGGCAGCCTGACAGACTACGGTGTTTGCCACCGCTGAGCAGCCAGCCTGACAGATTATGGTGTTTGGCAGCTTACACGGAATAGCGGGCTGCACATGAATCATCAGTTCACGTAACTTGAACGCTTTCATTTCGTTCCTCCTGACAGGAGCCTTCCTCACGCAAATACGCGATCGAAGGGAGAAGAAGAATCTCAGAGGAGATGATGGACCTTTGCCCTGTCCCGACCATCTAGCAAATGGGCCCGGATAACTGAGCGTCTATTGGGATCACGCCCAGAGGACAACAAGAGGCAACAGGAAGCTACAGAGTTCTTTTTACGGTGTCAAGGGGTAGATGCAAACTAATGAATATCAACCATATTGAGCGCGCGCCCAGCGCTAAGCCGGACAACGACTGGTCTTCAGCGGACAACACCTAAATAAAGCAGTTGATGACATGTCGTCATCCATGTAACTCATCTGTCAAGAAATGGTACCGACAGTGAGCTGGAGTTGCTGATCGCCACCGGGATCGGCGCAGTCTGGGGCCCCAGAGCGGCTAATCCGACATAGGTCAACGAGCCGGGGTTCAGATAGAGAGCGAGCGTGACGCTAGCGGTGAGAAGAAGGTGGGTGGGCGGAAGCTGCCGCTATAGAACGCCACCCCGGTCGGATACAGCGTCTCGCTCCAAGTCCTGTTGCTGTCGTCCCTTCAAGACTCGAGCAAACGTCTAAATTACTGATTTTATTGAATAAGTCTTGGTAGCGCCAACGGGGATCGAACCCGTACTCTCAGCCTTGAAAGGGCAATAACGTGGTTTGAGCACGGCAAAGCAAGGCAGTGCAAATCGACGCAAGTGGCTGATTCTAAAAAGTCGAGTTGTCAACTGAAGTGTGCAAATACACACGAAACAACGCACAAAAACACAGAACGAACGGACACCAAAACGGACACCAAACTCACAGCCTTGAAAACACCAAACACACAGCCCTGAAATAGCGGAATTCAAAGCCGAGGACCTACTTGCATATGAAGTTCATTCCCTCTGATGCAGCATCGCCTCAAGAGACTTGAATAACACGCTCGGTGCTGTATTCAATGCCCGAGAAATACGAAAGAGCATCGTCAGGCAAGGCTCCTTGTTTCCTCGTTCCATGTCGCTGATATAGGTCCGGTTTGTTTCGCTACGAAATCCCAGTTCCTCCTGCGATAACCCCTTCTCCGTCCGAAGGCGGTGCAGAACCTTGCCAAAAGCCTTGGCTTCCTGACTTCTGAGAGCCTTAGTTTTGGGATTCGCAGTCGTTGACATGCGAATCATGATCTCTTCATGAATGCTATAGCACTACATGCTATAGCATTCATAGAGGAGAGACGTGTGAAGTCAGTTATCACACAAATAGTGCCGGATATACCAAAGCTCTTATATTCACGCCAAGAGGCGGCATACGCTTTGGGGATTAGCACGAGAAGCGTCGATTACATGATCGCCAACAAAAGGCTCCTGGTTCGTCGGATTGGCGGCAGAGTCCTGATTCCCGTTTCTCAAGTAAGGAAGGCTGCTAGGGCCGACTACAAACCGATAGATCGGCGTAGAAGCGTAGGCATATGAGTGTCACCTCGCAAGCCTCGAGTGCTTTGATTGATAGACCACCCGCCCATCTCTCCGTGATTAATGAGAGTTCACAAATGTTTCGAGGTCTACTATGAATCTCTTCACCGATTTGTAGTATCCGCTAAACGTCGCTAGGCTAATCCCGACCTGAACGCCATGAGCGATTTGATTTCGATTGTTGACGATGCTATCAATCGCGTCCTTCACTTCGTCATCCGTAGTAGTTTCGAAATGTTCTCGCCATTCAGGATCGAAACGTCCAACTGTAACTAAGATGTCCTTAAATTTCGCGTTTTGTATTCGTGAAAGGTAGTGGCTGACAAATTGACCGACACGATCTTGGCTTTTCCTTTTTGCATAGTGTTCAAGAACAACAATAAGGGCCTGTTCAATCAAACCGGAACTGAGGACACATAAAAAACGAGCGAGTTGTGCCTGCAGCTCCGGATCGGAGCCAACGGGGGCTGTCTGAGCTTTCGCTTCTAATGCGTCAATTCTTTGTTGGATGCCAAGAATTTTCCTGTCCACGTTATGGCACCTTGGCAAAAGCATTCTTAGCGCGATCTAGCCTTTTCCTCAGCGTCTCGTCGTCGGCAGTTGATCTCGATGTCCATTGCTGGAATTCAGTGTCTGCTAACAACTCTTTGTAAGCATCTTGGAATTTTTGATTGTCAACTATCGGACCCCCTTCGCGTCTCTTGGCTATGGCAATCAAAATAGCATCAAATACCGCCGCATTGAACGCGCTCACCGGCTTGAATGCTTTGACGCCTAAGACATCCCGCACAGCTTCAATAGACCAATTGAAGACTTCGGACAATTTCTTGCACTCTGCTTGGGACAATTGTCTGTTGACGTTCATGAAGTCGTTCAAAAACGTCTTCATAGGACGCTTATAGTTTTTCTCGTTTGAATACAACGCAAGGAATCTTAAAACAAGTTCTTGATCGCGCATCCGCTTATTAACAGGGCCAAACAGTTCTCTCCATTTTTTGTTTGTATTTAACTCTGTAAGAAGCTTGGATAGCGTTCCTCCGTATATGGCTGTTCTTATCTCTTGCGGCGAAAGCAGCATTCCACTCGAATTTAGCCGCTCGAAGATTTTGTAGATTCCACTGCCACCGTCTTTCGGATCCGTCTGCTTTACGACAGTGGCGTGAATGATCGCATTGTCAAGAATGCGTCTGTTCTCATCTCCCAGTGTTTTATATGTTTTTCCGAATAAATCTGGTTGTACGTCGGTCAAACTGAATTCTTTTTTAGTCGGCGGGAAAATGCCATCGTAAAAAGCACGTAGAGTGGTGAGTCGTTGATGCCCATCGATCACAAGAAGTTTGTTGGTGTCCGGCTCATTCGAGAGAAAAATTCCAGGAACAGGCAATCCGAGAAGAAGTGACTCGATGAAGCGAGATGCTTGTTTTATCGGCCATACGTAGCCACGTTGAAAGTCTGGGATCTTGGCGTCCCCATTTCTCAACCTCTTAACTAAGCCTTCAACATCGTAGTCAGCACCGTAGCTCGTAATCTCATACCTAAGATTCTCTTCGACGGTGTCTTCTTCTTCCAACAAACGTTCGTCAACCGCATCATCGTAGATGTCCGGATCGGCTGCGGCTATGAGCTCAGGTACACTCTCTTCACTCGGCATTAATGGCCTACCTTTATTTTGGTGATCTTTACTGTCATGCTTCCCAAATCATTCCACTGTAACGCTTTTGCGATGTTTTTAGTTGGTGTACGTCGCAGCCTCAACGGACAGCTATGTGCTAGCCGAGGCAAGGGATCTTGCTGGAATCACGGCTCGGAAGAAGTTGGATAGCTCAACTAGTTGGCTTGATAGAGGCTCACAGAATCGCCCCATACTCTCAGCCTTGGGAGGCTATATCCTCTTCGCTGGTCATAACAATTTGACACAAGGTTGACGCAAAAACCCTATAATCACTGGGCTGTCATGACTCGACGCTTTGCAAGAAGCCGCACCGAGTTGTCCCGAAAACCAATCCAAACGGACACCAGAACGGACACCGGCACTTTTTGGACCGCTGGCGTGTCTTGGGCAGTCACATGTAACTTATTGATTTTGAGGAGGAAAGATGGTAGCGCCAACGGGGATCGAACCCGTACTCTCAGCCTTGAAAGGGCCGCGTGTTAACCAGTTACACCATGGCGCCAAACACTAACTGAAGAAGGTTTGGTAGCGTCAACGGGGATCGAACCCGTACTCTCCGCCTTGAGAGGGCGGCGTGTTAACCAGTTACACCATGACGCCAAAACGAGAGGGAATCCCTCAGTTGCGATAGATCGATTATAGCAGCTAAGTCCGTTATTTTGGGCGACGCGAGGCTGCGGAAAATGAAAGTCTACAAGCCGAGTTTTTTGACCTCGTCGTTGTAGTACTTGCGGTAGAGGATGTCCCACTCCTGCGAGCCTTCAAGAATGATCTTGCGCTGCGAGGCGATCTTCTGACGGGCGGCGGCGTCGATCTTGGTCTCTTCGAGGAGGAGCTTTTCGAGGGCTTTACGGGCCTCCTGCCGAATGGTGTTGCGGTCCTCGAGGAAGTCGCACTCGGGGATCTCGGCGAGAGTGTCGGCTACGGTGTGGGCCAGTTTGTTGAGCTTGTCGCGGGAGATTCTCACAGTACCGCCTTGTATTTGCGGGCCAGCTCGTTCTTCACTTTTTTGAACATCTCGGGGTAGCTGGCGCCGGTCTTGCGCATGTCATCCTGAAAGGCCTCGAGGATGACGCGGACCTCGTCGTTGATGCGGTCTTCGAGAGAGAGTTCGTCTACCATGGCGGCCGCGACACGTTCGTCGAGGATGGCCGGCTTGCTGGTTTCGATCATCTTTGCGCTGACGAGGTGCTTCACGGTCTGGCGCGCCAGGTATCCAACGTAATCTTTAGAAAAAATCATTGACTTTCCTTCGAATATATCATGCTGGCGCGCATGGGCTTATGGCGAACTACTTGTGTTTTGTGGCGGGTTTGTGGGGGCAATGCTCGGTGTTGAGGCAAGTGTCAGGGAGGCGGAGGCGCTCGACGGGACGGTTGTGGAGGAGGTGTTCGCCGACGATCTCCTCCACATCGCGGGCGTGAACGTTGCCGTACCAGACGGCTTCCGGGTAGATCACGACGACGGGGCCATGTTCACACTGGTCGAGACAGCCGGACTCGTTGGCGCGGATGTGATGCTTGAGACCTGCTTCTTTGATGGCATCCTTGAAGGCTGCTTTTAGTTTTTTGCTGCCTTGCGGGAGGCAACTAGGACGAGCAGCGGATTCGTCGCGCTCATTGGTGCAGATGAAGATGTGGTGGTCAAATTTCGGCAATTGGAAATTCCCTGTTGATTGACGCTCTGCAATTCCTTGTATTACCTGAGTTTACCGGAGGTGCGATGCACAAGCGTTTTTGAGACAATAGATGCTTGATGCAACCTGACAATCTTATTTCGCTTAAAGACGACATGGTGGCGTTCATCGCCGGGCATGGTATGCGGCGGCTCAACGCGTTTGTACCTGAAGATGTGCCGACCGTCATCTTCGAGAACGAGCATTCGGATAGCTGGAAGGACTTCGTCGAACATGCGAAGGCTGCCGGCGCGCCATTTGTCACCATGAGCGAGGTCGTACTCGAAAAGAGCGACGTTGCGATTTTGCTGGACCAGATACGAGACCAGACGTTTCCAGATGACGCCGCTGAAGAGATTGAAGATGCGGAGTATCTGGTGCGACATGTAGGTAAGGTAGGGTATCTGCAGCTTGGGTTCGCGCATCAAGGCGTAATGTTCATCTTCGAGATCGCGACGGACTGGTATGACAGCTTTCAGGATCTGCTGGAGACGGTCTCGGAGTTGGGCGGCATTGTGGTGGATGACCGCGAGAGCGACGAGTAAGAGAGATGGCCTCTGCCCGGGGTGGGCTTGAACGAGACTGGACGGTTCATACGGTCGATGCCGATGCGGCAGCGCGCCTGACTGAAGCAGTGGGCTGTCCGTTGCCTATTGCCAGTCTGCTCATTGGGCGCGGGATTAGAGATGAGGCCGAGGCTCGGAAGTTCTTCAATCCTTCGATAGACGACCTGCACGATCCGATGCTGATGCTGGGGATGGCTGCGGCAGTGGCACGCATTCAACAAGCAGTCTTGGACGGCGAGGCGATCCTGATCTATGGCGACTATGACGTGGATGGAACAACCGCTACGGTGCTGTTGAAGACGGCCATCGAGCGGATCGCCACCAAGGAGAAACCCGCGCGCGTTACCTACCATGTGCCACATCGGCTTCGTGAGGGATATGGGATGCAAACCGGCGTGCTGGGGCAGGCTGCGGCTGCTGGGATTCGGCTGGTAATCAGCGTAGATACCGGCATCAGGGCGTTTGCTGCGGCTGCAGAGGCTAAGACACTGGGGCTTGATCTGATTGTTACCGACCACCATCTTCCGGATGATGTTGTGGGGGTTCCGGAGGCAGTTGCCGTGGTAAATCCTGCGCAGGAGGGATGTCCGTACCCCTTCAAGTCGCTCTGCGGAGCGGCAGTAGCGTTCAAGCTGGCACATGCGATTCTTGCGGCAGCGGCGGAGACCGATACTGATCGCGAAAGCTTGAATAAGCGGTTGATTCCCTCATTTTTGAAGCTGGTGGCCCTGGCTACGATCGCTGATTCGGTGCCGCTGGAGGGGGAAAATCGGGTGATTGCGGCTTTCGGCCTGCGCGAACTGCGGAATCCCGTACAGGCCGGGTTGCGCGCCCTGATGGAAGTGGCACAGATACCTGCAAACCGTGCTCCTACAGCGACGGAAGTGGGATTTCGACTGGGTCCTCGCATTAATGCGGCGGGCAGGATGGATATTGCGAGTGATGTCGTCGAACTTTTCCTCACGCGAGATGCAACGCGGGCGATGGAACTGGCACTGAAGCTGGATCGGCTAAACAATGAGCGTCGCG
>Ga0206946_1191_pt1 | contig 13552 bp, 11 predicted proteins | sample Alteio_BWOrgHeat_2_FD_152965 | JGI IMG/M metagenome (GOLD analysis project Ga0206946, IMG submission 152965) | Enriched cells from forest soil in Barre Woods Harvard Forest LTER site, Petersham, Massachusetts, United States -... | ecosystem: Environmental > Terrestrial > Soil > Temperate forest > O... | reverse complement strand
CGCTTAAGTTCTCATGCGGTACAGCAACGGATTTCGGATCGGATTGAGCGCTATCCCGCGCAATTAGGCCGTGGCAGTGGATTACCGGATCGGATCGTTTATCGGGATGCAGCCGCACGCTTGTTAGCGCAGAATCCTAATTTAGTACTAGGACCGAATGGACAAATTGTTTTTCCGAGCTCCTACTGGTTTTTTGATCAAAACGTATCCGATACTTCATCGATCGCTTCCGTCACGCAATGTACCTATGAAGCACCGTGCGGACCGAATCAATTCGATCAAAGCAATCTCAACAGCATTGCAGTTTTATTTCCAGGCGCTGATCTGTATTTCAACGGAGGTGCGTATACCGCGATCAATTTTGGTACGCGAGCGAATACCGGAATAAGCTTAGCGGTTGGTCAAACGCTTGAATCGCGCACGGCTGATTTCAGGCAAACGGCAGCGTCGGATCAACGGACGGAATTTTACGGCGGTTTTCAATTATCTGGAAGTAATGTACTCAACAATGTGAGTGTGCAACAAGCAGGCGCTATAACAACGGGTGTGGTGGTGAACTCAGGTTTGAATGTGATTCAGAATTCTGTGATCGGCGATGATTCTTATGCGTATGAGACGGGATTGGAATTAATCAATGATTCGCTTACGGCTGTTTCAGATTCAAATGTATGGGCTAATAATTCTGGCATTGACATTACAAATTCAGCGTTTGGTTTGTTTAGTCGAGATAGCATTCAAGTCGTTGAAAAAATGGGTAACATGTACACTAATACAGGTGTGAGTGCAGAGAAAGGCGCTTATGTATACTTAAATCAATTACAGATACACGTAGAAGGCAGAGCACGCGATGCACGTGGTATTGAATTAGAAGATAATGCGTTAGCAACAATCCAAAATAGTACTATTGACGCAAAAAATAGTGTTAGCTCAGACACCATCGCAATCGGTGCGTATCATCAATCTAACGTTTTAGTACAAAACAGCCGTTTGTTTGCTTCAGCGCAAAATGGGAATGCAATTGGAATGTACCGTCAAAACGACGCTGTAATGAATATTCAAAACAGTAACGTCACCGCGTACAGTGCGAATAAAGATACTATCGGGTTTTTTTCACTTGACAACACAACCGCAATAAGTTCCGTGATTAATAATACATGGATTTTTTCTGACAGTCCGAACGGTATGGCAATTGGTATTTATCCCTATCCTGGCAGTACTTTGATCGTCAGTCATTCGCTGATTAGAATCAATGGTGGACGTACAAACAGCGTACCATTTTATGGCAAAGACGATATAACACTCAATAACGTTCTATGCTTTACTAACAATTACGTCGTACCGTGCTAGTGTTTATCGCGTCCGATAAAATATCAATGAGGTAATAAACTTTCACTTGCAAATAATTCGGGTATGGTTTCTCGTGCTCGAATTAAATAGGCATAATCGCCATCAACCATTACTTCTGCTGCGCGCGGACGCGTATTGTAATTAGAACTCATGCAAAATCCATACGCACCACAACTGGTAATCGCTAATAGATCACCCGCTTGAATACGCAAAGAACGATCTATGCCTAATACATCACTGCTTTCACACACCGGACCTACCACGTCATAGTTTTGTTGCAGTAATTCTGATCGTATTGTGACTTCTTTGATGTCATGCCAGGCTTGATAAAGCGCGGGACGTAAAAAATCATTCATACCCGCATCCACAATGACAAATTGTTTTTCTTCCCTATTTTTTAAATACTCCACACGTGTCAGTAATAAACCTGCGTGTGCTACGAGAGAACGACCCGGTTCGATAATTAATCGCAATCCTGTTCCGCTGAGTTTTTCTAATAAAGCAGTGATGTATTCTTGTCGTGTGGGTGGTTTTTCTTGATGATAACGAACGCCTAATCCACCTCCAAGATTAATATGATCTAAAAAAATGGATTCACAGCGTAATTGATCATGCATGATCAATAATTGTTCCAAAGCCTGAACAATAGGTGCTGTATTCAGTAACTGAGAACCTAAATGACAAGCGATTCCTTTAATTTGTAAAGCAGGCGAACAGGCGGCATAGCGATAAAGTGCGTAGGCCTGATCAATACTTACGCCGAATTTATTGGCATGCAATCCGGTTGCGATGTAAGGATGTGTTTGTACAGCGATATTTGGATTGACACGAATCGCGATCGGTGCAGATAATTTATGATGTTGCGCAATGCATTCGATCCGTTCTAATTCTGCTTCTGATTCAATATTAAAGCAGGCAATGCCTGCTTTAAGTGCTTGTTCAATCTCAATGGCTGTTTTTCCAGCACCCGAAAAGACAATGCCTTGTGCTGATCCAGTTGCAGTCAATACACGTTGTAATTCACCGCCAGAGACGATATCAAATCCAGAACCGAGTTGCGCTAATGTTTGTAAAATAGCTAGATTAGAATTTGCTTTGACTGCATAGCAGATTTGATAAGGATAATCAGCCAATGAGTCAGTAAAAAGTTCCCATTGTTGTTTTAGAGTCATACGCGAATACACAAAGCAGGGGGAACCATAATGCGCAGCAATGTCTGCTAAAGGGATGCCTTCAAAGTACAATGCATTATCGACATAGTAGAGTTGTGGATTCATAAAACGCAGTATGCCAGCGAGTTTCTATTGATATCAAGATCTATCAGATTGCTTTGATGAACCAATGAACTCAGCTACAATGACAACCAATTTAATAATTACCAATTTTATCTAAAACCGACACACTATGTTGCATCTATTTAAACGTCGTACTGAATCGACAGATACGCAATCTGCTGAAAAACCGAGTTGGTTAACACGTTTAAAACAAGGACTTAAAAAAACACGCACACAATTTAGTGAAGGGTTAGGGCATTTAATTTTTGGTAAAAAAACGATCGATCAGAATTTATTAGATGAGATTGAAACATTTTTGTTGACTGCCGATGTGGGTCTTCCAACGACCGAGCTGATCATAGCGCGACTTACAGAACAAGTTGCGCGTAAACAATTAACAGATGCACGTGCATTATGGGAGCAATTGCAAAAACAATTGTATGAGTTACTGTATGTTTGTGAGCAGCCTCTAAAATTAGACGCGCAAGCAAAACCCTATGTAATTTTAGTATTGGGCGTCAATGGTGTAGGTAAAACGACGAGTATCGGTAAATTAGCTTGGTATTTTTCTAAGGATCATAAACGTGTATTACTGGCTGCAGGGGATACTTTTAGAGCGGCGGCAATCGAACAATTACAGATCTGGTCACAGCGTACTCAAGTGCCGTTAATCGCGCAGCATCAAGGTGCCGATAGTGCTTCAGTTATTTATGATGCATTGCAGGCTGCCCGCGCGCGCGGTATGGATGTATTGATCGCAGATACAGCGGGTCGTTTGCATACAAAAGATAATTTAATGCATGAATTACAGAAAATTAAACGTGTATTAGCACGTATCGACGCTCAGGCACCGCACGAAATTTTATTGGTTTTAGATGCCAGTATGGGTCAAAATACTTTGATGCAAGCAGAACAATTTCATCAAGCATTACAAGTAACCGGGATTGCGTTGACGAAATTGGATGGCACCGCTAAAGGCGGCATTATTTTTGAGGTAGCGCGTCGTTTGCGTATTCCTATCCGTTTTATCGGCGTAGGTGAAGATTTAGATGATCTTCGTCCGTTCACGGCGCGTGAATTCATCGATGCTTTATTTGGCAATGATTTAGCGGGAATATAAATTTTGTGACTGAATTACGCGCTGATATTTATAATCGACGACCTATCGCTCAATCGCGATCGCGTGTTCCCCGCGTATTTAGTCTTGATAAATCTTTATTAATAGGGATCACTGTACTCGGTTTTGTCCCTTTGCTTGCTTTTTTAGTCGTTTTGATCGGCATACAGCAAAATTTTGAGAGTATTCGTTCTTATTATTTAAGTCAGTCTACAGTCGTTTTATTTTTGCGAAACGATAATAATGCTATGCAAGCACAGAAATTAATTGCGCGATTAGAGCCGCGTTCTGAGATTCGACATGTTGTTTATTATTCGTCTGATAATGGATTTAAGCGACTCAACCACTATGTAAGTACGGATATTCTACGATCTTATTTGCCCCATAATCCTCTGCCCAATGTGCTGGAGATCAGTTTAGCGCGTTCTTTATCGTATCGTAATATACTATTACTGGTACATGATCTAAGTGTTTTACCCGAAGTTGACCATTTGTATTTTGATGCCAATGGATTGCAGTCTGTCAATCAACAATTTAATACGTGGCAACTTATTACTCACACTAGTTTGCTTATGTGTATTCTGGGTTGCTTGATATTTTTTATTCAGGCTTTGTTCGTATTTCGCAGACACAATGTGTTTGTTTTATCGAGTCTTGCGTTGTTTTATGCTGTGAGTGCAGGCGGTTTAGCGTACTTTCTGACAAAGAAATGTTTTGCGGTGGTGCTGAATCTGTTGCTGCCTCAAGGCAGTCAACTCATCTTGCCGACAAGTAATTTTTTTCTATGGCCTTGTGCATTAGCAGGTATGAGTGTGCTTTGCGTTGGTTTTTTTATTTGGCTTCAAATTGTTTCTAAATAGTTCTTCAATGGGAGGTGTTATGTCGCTTGAAAAAATAAAGATACTTGATTTATCGCTGGATTCGCATCAACAACCTCAGAACGAAGAAGGGGGTGACGCAGGAGAAGAAGGAGGCACAGGTGTTTCTAGCTTAAGTGTTGAGAAAATAGGTGATTATTTGCGAGCGGCTTTAATAAAAGAAATTCGTGAAGGTGAAAAAAATTTTGCTTCTGTTCCTTTGAGTGATGATCCGAATCTTTTGTTAAAAGAACAGTCATCTGTTCAAGGATTAGAACACGAAAATACTCAGAAGCATCCTTATCTCATAAAATCGCAACAATTTTCTGGCGATGATCCTGATCTGAATGCGAATCTAATAGATAATCCAGAGGCTCAAAAAAAATATCCGGAATTGGTTTTGGCAAATGCTTTACGCATGGGCAAACGAAAACTCCCTACGATGCGGCGTTAGTGGTTTACGATTATGTCACTTGTTGATCCTATTTTATTTGGAACCCTTGAGGAGGTTCAAGAAGCGCTTAAAGCAGGTTCTGATATAGAAGAAGTTGATGTGTATGGATTTACGCCTTTGATTGAGGCGGCTATTGCAAATAAAACAGATGTGGCTGCTTTATTATTAAAATCAGGGGCTGATGCTAATGGTCAAGACGCCAGTGGACGTACGGCTTTACATTGGGCAATCGATAATGCGAATTTAGAATTATCACAGTTGCTACTGAAACATAATGCTGAACCCAATATGCCTACGACAGCAGGTCAACCTGCTTTGATTTATCCGATACTACGTCAGCAAAATGAATTAAAAAAATTATTATGTGATTACGGTGCTAGTTTGAATTTCGCTCAAGATTTTATCAATGCAAAATTACTGGGGCATCGTTATGAATTAGCCGGCAAGGTTGATATTTTTTATCCTAAAGGTCAGGGCAGTTTTATTGAACTTAAGTACGAAGGATTTTTTCTAGAGTTTACGATCGATATTATTTGTCATTCCTTGCAACGATATAGCAATCATTTTTCAGCACGGCATCTACAACCTTATTTTCCCTATCTACGTTTGATCATTGAAGCGTTTATTCGCGCGCGAACGCTACTCAAATATCAACGTTATACAATTGATATTCAACAGTATGCTGATCAAATTGATCCGCTTTTAACTAAAAATTTATTGTTATTGCCTGTCGCTTATGAAGGGCACGCGATTTCTTTCATTCAATATAAAAATTTTTTAGTACGCTGTGATCGCGGTGAAAACAGTCGACGAGAAGGCAGTGTTGTGCTGTATCAAATTGGCAATATGAAAAATTGGAATTTACCTTTTATTAAGCAATTAATTTATAAACGACAAACGCAAAAATTTATCACACAAGGTATTAAAAGAGTTTTAGGTTTAACAGCGATGACACAGTTGCCGCTTGCTTCACAATTAATTGGTAATTGTTCTTGGGCCAATGTTGAAGCCAGTATTCCTGCATTATTATTTTTATTATTATTACCTGCGCGTAATTTCCCAAAATCGTGCGAAAAAGATAAAGCGCATGCGATCGATTTTTACCGCAACTGGATGCAATGGGATAAAGATCGTGCTTTAGAAGAATGCATTAAAGGGTTTCAATACGCGAGTCGTACACGCAAAGCAAGCAAAGCAACGATATTAGCAGCCATTTTATTTCAAACCTGTGATTATCAGCGTTCAGAAGATATGGAAAAAGCAGAACGGATTTTAAAAATTCTTACTTTATCAGAATACGACTATTTACTAAAAAGTTATAAAAAAATATATTGGGATATGAGAAAAACAAAACAAGGGCTTAATTTTTTACATTTGCTCGATGTCTGCGGTGTGAGTTTATAGTTATGTTTAATCAGGATAAAAATTATGTGGATAAATAATCTAAAGGAAATTTTTTCAAGTGCTTATGATGATGTGATGAAGTTATATACTACATCGAGCTTTATTTATAATAAAAAATGGAATGAATTGTATATTGGCGCTATGTCCGATGGATTTAAAAAGCAACGCTCTAAGAAATTTAAAGAAGCAATAGATTCTTATCGGGAAGCGCTCTATTTTGTCAAACTTTTAGCGCAAGATTCGCCTGATTATCGAGCACCACATCCTAAGGTTTCATTTATAACGCCTGCTGTTATGGAAGCGGGTGCTCATGTCTCACTGGCACGATGTTTTACTGTACAAAAAGAATATAAAAAAGCAGTAGAACATTATAAGAGCGCTATTGCGAGTGATCCCTATTATCTTGATTCCTACTATGAACTTGCTCTTCTTTTAAGAAAGGAGTTCAAACAGTACAGGAGTGCTAATGATTATCTGAGAAAGTTATTAGATTTATACAAAAATAAACAATTTTTGGAGGAACGCATGCCGTTTTTAAATCAAGATGAGCTTTTACTGAATAGATTAAATGTATACGTGGAGCGTGCTCTTAATTTTGCTTTAACTGGACAAGACAATGACGCAAGAACTTATCTTAATGTCGTGCTTGCTTCTGTAAATGAATATTCCTCTTTTCTACCGAATGAATTTAGTGAGAAACTTTTTAATAGTTTGGAATACGTTGAAGCACTTGTAAAAGAGTCTGATATCGTAGAGCGGATGACATTGTATAATAAATCCGTTAGTAAAGCTTCTGAATTAGGAACAGAAGCACTGTCGTTAAAACCTTTCCTACCTAATAACAACAATACATTTTTTATTGTGCCGCCACCTTTGAATGTTACAAACGCTACTATGCCTTCTCTTGTGGCGTAATTCTTTATGTTAAAGCAGAGTGCAAAATAATATGCAGATAAGGGCTTTGTTTTCGTATATCTATGACAACTTAAACAGAATCTATAAATATTATATCGAGGGCCATCGAACTAGCTTTCTCGATGTCTCATTTGCTAATTCTCCTGAAAAGCTGACGGAACTCTATTTTAAAAATATAGCTGCTGGTGATAAGCGCTTGTCTTCTGAAAATGATAGTCAGATAAAAGAAGCCATTGAGTATTACGAATTAGCTCTTTCAAGTATTAAACGCTTAAGAAAGGAGTTTAATAAATATCGATTGTTATCTACTGATCCTTTGTATCTCACGCTTGAGTTTAGGGAAGCTGAGATTTATACGGCATTGGGTCAATGTCATGAACAGCTTGGTCAGTATCAAAAAGCGATCGAGCATTACGATCATTCCATTCGCTGTAATAAATTTCATCGTGAAGCGTATGTGGGTCGTGCGACGATACTTACGGCTCAGAAGCACTATGAAGAATCTAATCTTACGCTACAAAAGCTGTTGAATTTGTATGAAGATAAAGAATTTTTAGAGAAATTCAAGCCATTTCTACGTAAAGATGAACTTTTGATGGAAAAAATTTCAGTGTATATAGATCGTGCTATTAACTTTATTGCATTGAAAGAATACAATGAAGCGGAAGTTGAGAACGAACGTGCCAAGAGACTCACGCCTGTTCGACAGTTGATTCAGCTTAGAAACGGGTTCTTAGTGACGCTCAGTCCGAGGTTAGCAGCCGTTAAGGCAATACCGGATAACCTTAACATTGCGTCGCAACAGCCGAGTCTCGTATTTTTTTCTCTTAACATTCCCGCTAATGTTAGCAGTTTAAATGCGACAGCGGTGGTTTCTCGTGCTCTTTTTTAAAATTAACCATGGCGTAAAATAATATGCAGATAAATATAACAGCCGCTATTTCATACATGCGCGACAACTTCCATAAAGCTTACAGATATTATATAGAGGGTGGTTATCAAAATGGTTTTTTTGATTTTTTACTCGCTGATTCTCCTGAAGAGCTAGCAAAACTCTATATTGAAAGCATTGATACTGGAGACAAGTACCTATTTTCTGGAAATGATAAGCAAATCAAAAAAGCCATTGAATGTTATGAGGTAGCTCTTTCCAGCATTCAACGCTTAAGAAAAGAGTTTCCTAACTATCAGTTGCCATCTCCTCATTATCCGTATGCAACGCTTGCGTTTAGAGAGGCTTTTGTTTATACAAAATTGGGTAAATGTCATGGAAAACTCGGGCAGTATCAAGAAGCTATCGTGTATTATGATCGTTCTATTACCTGTCATAAACTTTGTCTTGAAGCGTATGTTGGTCGTACTCAAACTTTGATGATATTGAAGCAATATCAGGAGGCTATTGACACGTCACGAGAGCTACTTAATCTGTATGAAGATAAAGAATTTTTGGATAAACAAAGACCGTATCTTAGTAAAGATACATTTTTGGCAAATAAAATTTCAGTGTATATCGATCGTGCTAGTAACTTTATTGCATTGGGAAAGTATAATTTGGCGCAAGTTGAGCTTGAGTACGCTAAAACACGCATTTCTTCTCTTAAGTTGGTTGAATTAAAACAAAAGTTACCAATGACATTAAGTCAAGGGTTGTTAGCGGCTATAGCCTCCGTTGAGGAGAAGGTTAAGGTTAATAAAGAAAAATTCAATAACAAAATCCATAGTACGCCTGGTGAAGTAAAAATAATTCAGCGATCTAACAAATTTTTTCCTATGGGTATTAATGCGCATCTTAATACTAGTAATTTGACTAACTTGACAATGACTGTTCCTAATTATCCTCGTATTTGAGTTTTCTGTTAAGCTCAATTGTTACACGCGGTCGTTGTGTCTATATCATTACTGGCACAAATCTAGTCAATGCATTATCATTTCGCTTTTATTGATGTGGGTTTGTCCATGCATAAAGGGAGGCTGGTTGAGCGCAAACGTTTGCGTGTGCCGCAATTGGCAGCGGTCTATTATTATTGGTCGTATCGAATAGGCTTGATTCTATGTTTTGTTCTGAGTTGTGTTTGGTTGTGGCAAAAGTTGTATACCGCGCCAATCTTGCCAATTACCCATGTAAAAATTACGGGTGATTTTTCGCATATAACGCGAGAACATTTAAAATCGACGATCTTGCCCTATATCAATGATGGTTTATTACGTTTCGATCAACTGACTTTACAAGCGCAGCTTTTACAAAACCCTTGGATAGAAACAGCGACAATACGACGCGCTTGGCCTGATACTGTGTTTATAAATTTTACAGTGAGAACGGCGGTAGCACGCTGGGGGACTGATTCTTTATTAGATAATCATGGATATGTGTTTATTCCTCCTACGATTGATTCAGCATGGATGAAGTTGCCTATATTTCAAGGATCTATTGGACAGCAAAAAGAAATGATTGCCGCCTATCAAAGGATGCAAAGTAAGTTGTCGTCTTTGCAACTTACGATCGATCGTGTGCAATTGAGTCCACAGCATGCATGGAATATTCATCTCAGTAATAATCTATGGATTTATCTCGGTCAAGAACAACTCTATCGGCGTTTGCAGGAATTTATCGAAGTTTATCCACACTATTTAGCGTCGCAGATAGAAGGAATAGAGTCTGTTGATCTGCGTTATGTTCACGGCATGGCAATACGGTTTAAAAAACTATAGGATACGAGCGCAGCAGGATAGCTCTTCTATTCGATTATTTGAATCAGCGTGGTTAAGCGAATATGGCGAAAAAAGTAAATAGAAATTTAGTCGTTGCCTTAGACATCGGGACGTCTAAGGTCAATGCATTAGTAGGTGAAATTCAAGCGGATGGTATTGAGGTAGTGGGTGTTGGTACGTATCCTTCTAGTGGTTTAAAACGTGGCGTGGTTGTAAATATCGAAGCTACGGTTAACTCAATTCAGCAGGCGGTGGGTGATGCCGAACATATGGTTGGTTCCCCCATTCGTCATGTATACGCAGGGATTGCGGGCAATCATATTCGTAGTTTAAATTCGCACGGCATCGTCGCGATTGCTGATCAAGAAGTAACGCAAGACGACGTATTGCGTGTTATCGACGCGGCTCGAGCGGTTGCTATTCCAGCCGATCAAAAAATATTACATATTTTACCGCAGGAATTTATCGTTGATCATCAAGGGGGTATTCGTGAGCCGATTGGAATGTCAGGTGTGCGTTTAGAAGCGAAAGTTCATATGGTAACGGGCGCTGCGAGTGCCGCTCAGAATATTATAAAATGCGTACAGCGCTGCGGTTTAGAAGTTTCTGAAATTATTTTAGAGCAATTGGCGTCCAGTCATGCAGTGCTAACACAAGATGAAAAAGAACTCGGTGTATGTCTTGTTGATATCGGGGGTGGTACAACAGATATTGCTATTTTCCATGGCGGATCAATTCGTTATACCTCTGTGATCCCTATCGCTGGCGATCAAGTGACGCATGATATCGCGGTAGCTTTACGTATTTCTACTTGTAATGCAGAACAAATTAAAAAGAAATATGCTTGTGCTCTTGCTGATTTGGATACGGATGGTGATGATCTAATTGAAGTGCCCAGCGGCATTGGTGATCGTCTCATGCGTTCTATTAATAAGCGTATGCTGACGGAGGTTGTGGGCGCACGTTATGAAGAATTATTTATGTTGATTAGGGCGGAGTTACAAAAAAGTGGATTTAAAGATCACGTCACAGCGGGCATTGTATTGACAGGCGGTGCTTCAAATGTTATAGGCTGCTGTGAATTGGCCGAAGCAGCATTTAAATTGCCTGCACGTATCGGTTTGCCGCAGTATGTAAAAGGTCCGCACGAAATAATCAGTAACGGCATATATGCAACCGGTGTAGGTTTGCTACTGTATGGTTATCAACATCATCATGAGCAAAATAAGCCTGTTAGTACAAAGTTTCGTGGTGTTTTGAGTCGAATGAAGGGTTGGTTTCGTGACAATTTTTGACATCCTGATGTTAATGAGGAGTAGTTAATGAGTTCTCCAATAGTCGATTCAGTTGTCGCTGTAGCACGCAATGCGATTATTAAGGTGATCAGTGTTGGCGGTGGTGGCGGTAATGCTTTGGATTATATGATCGAACAGAATATTGAAGGTGTGGAATGTATTTGTATTAACACAGACTCGCAAGCGTTGCGTCATTCCAAAGCAGGCACTCTCTTACAATTGGGAGAACAAATTACCAAAGGTTTGGGTGCTGGTGCAAATCCTGAGATAGGTCGGCAAGCGGCTGATTTAGATCGAGAAAAAATTCGTGCCTTACTAGAAGGCGCTGATATGGTATTTATCACCGCCGGTATGGGAGGTGGAACAGGTACGGGTGCAGCGCCCGTGATTGCTGAAATTGCGAAACAGTTAGGAATCGTGACTGTTGGGGTTGTTACGTATCCCTTCAGTTTTGAAGGACGTAAACGTTTGCAGTTTGCTGAAACAGGTATTAAGCATTTGAGCCAGTTTGTTGATTCCTTGATTACGATTCCAAATGATAAGTTGATTGATGCTTTAGGTAAAAATGTCAGCTTATTAGAAGGGTTCAAAGCGGTTAATAATGTTTTATATGGTGCTGTGCTGGGTATTGTAGAATTGATTACTAAATCTGGGTTGATCAATGTTGATTTTGCCGACGTCCGTACCGTTATGTCAGAAATGGGTATGGCGATGATGGGAACAGGCACGGCTTCGGGTGAAGATCGAGCGAAGATAGCGGCTGAATTAGCGATTGCAAGTCCTTTGTTGGGCGATGTAAGTTTATCAGGAGCGCGAGGTGTTTTGGTCAATATTACTTCCGGTTTAGATTTATCTATGGGAGAGTTCTACGCGGTGGGCGAAGTTATTAAAAGCTTTACATCTGAAAACGCAACTGTGGTTATCGGTACTGTGATCGATTCTGATATGGCCGGAGATATCAAAGTAACAGTGGTTGCGACTGGATTGGGCGCTGTAGAAGGTACGACGACGACCGATGATCATTTGAACCCAATGACAATGCCTGGCGGAGATAGCTTTGATTACTATCAATTAGAACGTCCGGCTGTTTTGCGTCGCAAACAGGCTCTCAGAGCGACGGTTTCAGCTCGACCTACAACAGATCATCATGCTACGTTGGATAAAGAGTATCTCGATATCCCTGCTTTTTTACGTAAACAAGAAGAGGTTGAACAAGAGTGAATCATCCACATAAATCTGTTGCTCAGGCTGCATTATCTGTTTCTAATCAGCTGGTGCATTCAGATTTTTCTACGCAAGCATCTAGATTGAGCGAGTATCCTTTACACAGCGCGTTAGAAACCAGCGCATCGCATCAGAAGGGCGTTCTTAGGCAGCGCACGCTTAAGAATGTCATCAAGGCTACTGGTATTACTTTACACAGCGGTCAGATTGCTGTTTTAACCTTGCGACCCGCACCTATTAACACGGGAATTGTTTTCCGTAGAGTTGATCTAAAGCCTGTGGTAGAAATTAAAGCGCGTGCTGAAGATGTAAAAGAGACGACATTACAAACAACGCTTATTAAAAATGATACCCGTGTTGGCACGATTGAGCATCTAATGTCTGCTATGGCGGGACTGGCCATCGATAATGCTTACGTAGATATAACCGCTTCTGAAATTCCTATTATGGATGGCAGCGCAGCCCCTTTTATTTTTTTGATTCAATCAGCAGGTATTGAAGAACAGAGTGCGCCTAAGCGTTTTATTCGTGTTAAACGTCGCATAAAGGTATCGCAAGGTGATAAATGGGCCTGTTTTGATCCATTCGATGGGTTTAAGATTTCTTTTGAGATCGATTTTGATCATCCGCTTTTTCAGAATCGTAGTCAGAAGGCGAGTGTTGATTTTTCTGTTGCCTCTTATGTTAAAGAGATAAGTCGTGCTCGTACGTTTGGTTTTATGGCTGATTATGAGCGTCTACAGGAAGTTCGTTTAGCGCTTGGAGGTAGCCTAGATAATGCGGTAGTTTTTGATGGTGATCGCGTGTTGAATGAAGAAGGTTTGCGTTATGAAGATGAATGTGTACGCCATAAAATCCTAGACGCTGTAGGTGATTTATACTTGCTTGGATATAGCTTAATTGGATCATTTAGTGGTTATAAATCAGGTCATGCTTTAAACAATTTATTAATACGT
>Ga0206946_1189_pt1 | contig 13729 bp, 16 predicted proteins | sample Alteio_BWOrgHeat_2_FD_152965 | JGI IMG/M metagenome (GOLD analysis project Ga0206946, IMG submission 152965) | Enriched cells from forest soil in Barre Woods Harvard Forest LTER site, Petersham, Massachusetts, United States -... | ecosystem: Environmental > Terrestrial > Soil > Temperate forest > O... | reverse complement strand
GCAAAGCCATCCACCGGCATCTGGTGGGGCAGTGCGCCGTGCGCCGGCCCGCTGCCGAAGGCCGAGCCTGTGGTTTTCCAGTCGCCGTAGGTATCGCCCTCGAAGTCCGCAATCACGATATCCGGCTGCGCCGCGTGGAGCATGGCCGGGAACAGAATCGCCAGGAGGCCGAAGAGGGAGGACGATTTCATGATGATGCCCGGGAAGATTGTGCGGGGGAGGAGAAGCTAGTTGGTGAAGGGTTGGCGGAGGGCTTCGGGCAGGGGAGGGGTGGCGCCGGATTGCGAGCACACATAGGCGGCGATGGCACTGGCGTGATGACTGATTTTTTCCAGCGGCCATTTTTTGAGGAAGCCGACGGTGACCGCCGCGGTGAAGGAGTCGCCCGCACCGACCGTGTCGCGCACGGTCGTTGGCAGGCTGGGCTGCCTCACGAGATCGCCATCCGCGAAGAGCACGCTGCCATCGCCTCCGCAGGTGAGGGCGATGAGGCGGAGCGAAAAACGCCCGGCCAGCGCGTCGAGTTGTTTGCCTGGATCGCCATTGAGCCGGAATAACTCAGCCAGCACGGGAAGCTCCTGCTCATTTAGTTTCAAGACATTGGCCGCGGCTAACGATTGGGTAATAACCTCGTGATCGATGAAAGGTGGACGGAGATTGATGTCGAAGATGCGCAGGGCGTCCGGCCGCGTGGCGGCGAGCAGGGTGGCGACAGTGGCTCGGACAAATGGAGTCCTTTGCGCCAGCGAACCGAAACACACCGCGTCCGCGTTTCTGATGGCATCGAGCGCCAATTGGTCCGCTGCGATGCGGTCCCAGGCGACATGCTCGTGGATGGTGAAACGAGGGTGTCCTTGCGTGTCCACATCCACGGATACGCTTCCTGTCGGGGCCTCCGCGTCGACACCGATCGTCTCCGCCGGCAGGCCACGCGTCCGGAAACTGGCAATGATTTCCCGGCCTGCCGGATCATCGCCGACGCGGGAAATGAGTCGTGCCGCGGCCGAGAGCGCGTGCGCGTGGCAGACGAAATTGGCCGGCGCTCCGCCGAGTTGCTTTCCCGTGGGCAACAGATCCCACAGGACTTCGCCGAGGCCGACGATTTGGAATTCAGGCGCTGTCATCTTCAATGTGCCGACGAGCGCGGATGACTCAGTCGTTCTTTTCCGGAGTCTCGTCGAGCACCGGCTTTACGTCGCCTTGGAGTGCGGCGATCTGCTCTGCAACCCGCTTCGTTTCATTCGTATTGGTGTGAATGGTGAAGTCGATGGTGGCGCTATGGCTTGCGCCCGCGGCGAGCTTCGGCACGCGGCCATGAGCGCGCTCGATGCGGCGGTTGGACGGGAAATTCGTGCCCGGTTCGAGCCCTGTGACGTAACCTTCGGCCTCCGCGTTGGTGTTTTTCCAGAGTGTGACGTAGGGCAGATCCTTGACGGAAAAAGCGAGTGAGACGGCACGGTCGCGGGCTTTGTTTTGCAGTGCGATCAACGTGCGGCCGTCCTTGTCGGCGATGGGATGGAGGCAATAGACCTGCTCGACAAAGCCGGGCGTTGGGCCGGCGTACTCGGTGTAACGCGCAATATCCTTCGCCGCGTGATCGTTGAAAGGCGTGACGCGCGAGGCGGCCGCGAGAAAGGTCGAGCCTTCCTCGAGCAAGGGATGGCCGTAATTGGTGTGGTAGAGCAATTCAAACTCCTGGTCCTGCCCGCCGCGATTGGTGACGATGTCCTCGACGCGAAAACTCGTCGAGCCCGGTTCGGTCGAGATATCCGTCTGCAGCTCGAGCTTCGGCCCATAGAACATGCGCTCGTCCACACTCCCGCGCAGATGAATGCGGTGAGGCGGCTCCGCCTCGATCACGACCTCGACTTCGCCGGCCGGAATGTTGGCGATCTTGCCATGCAGGGTCAGGTCCATGGTGGCTTCCTCGCCGACGTTATTGATGAACTTGTCGGTGCCTGGATGGCCGTTGCTTTCCAAACCGCAGCGCACGAGCCATTCGTTGAAGCCCTCCAGCCAGCCGAGACCCCCGCGGCTTTGCAAATTGATATGGCGCGGGTGCACGACTTCCTGGACCGGCGAGTCCCAGCCCAGGCGCACGTCGCCACAATTCACGGAGAGCACACCCATGCCGCGCGTGGGAGTCACGGTGATCAATAGCTTGCCATTATCAATCGTCACGATGTCCACGCCTTCCTGCTTGCCGCCGTGGAGCGTGAACTTGTGAATCGACCACGCCGGCCCGTTGGCGCCGCCGAAGCGCCCGCTTTCTTTCCAAGTCTCAACGTGGACTCCAAGGCGGGCGCTAGTGAGGACTTTTCCGGTGGGCGGCTCGGAGGCCGGCGCGACCACCGCGCAGCACGAAAGCGTGGCGGGTAGGATCAATGATTTCATAGGGGGGGCGATGCGTGCGGCACTCTTCTAATTGAAGAAGGACCCGTAAAAGAAGGAGCGATCTTCGGAATCGACGTCGCTCTGCCACCAATGGTGTTCCGAGCGGCGCCATGGCTTGTCGTTGTCCTTGTGGGCGCAGCCCGAAAAAAGGCTCGCAGCGGCGAGCGCGATGGCCAGAAACAGAATCTTTAGCGGGCGATAGGAGCGGGTCACAATTTGATACCAAAATGGATTTGGCGGGCGATTTCAACAAAACCGCAGGAGGGGTAGAGATATTCGCCGACCTCATTGCCAGCCACGGTTTCGATCATGGCGTAAGCCACGCCTTCGCGACGGAAGTAATCCAGAGCATGCTCAATGAGCTTGCGGCCCAAACCCTGTCCCCGGGCCTGCGCAATGAGGGCCAGGTTCGGAATGCGCGCCTTGCCAGCCTCCCGGTCGACCAGTGTCGTGATATAGCCGACGATCTGACCTTCGGCCTCGGCTACAAACGCCCCAGCGGCATTCGCGTTGACATCGTCGTCAATGTGCCTGGCTTTTCGCCAGCGCCAATCGTGGCCATGGAGAAGGCCAAACTTGTTTTCCACCAAGTGATCCAACGACACTCCCTCGAACGATTCGACGGTGATACGCCGCAGCGTCTCCAAGTCGCCCGGTTGGTACGGGCGAATGACGATGTTCATTGCCGAGGCGCTACGCGACGGCGATTATTTGGCCGCCTTTTTCGCTTTCGCCCAGCGGCGCTTGACGGCGGCGACGATGCGCGCGCGGGCCTCGGGACTCAAGTGGCGCTTTTTCCTGCGCTTGCCGGCAGGCTTCGCCGCCGGCTCCGCCGCGGTTGCGCCCTTCAACTTCGCCCACCTGGCTTTTTGCGCGGCGGCGATGCGGGCCCGCCCTTCCGCCGACAATCCACGCCGGCGCCGGCGTCCGGGTTTGGCGGCTACCGCAGCCGCTTTGGCGGGCGCCGAGACTTTGGCACTCGCACCGAGAATCGAAGCCAGTTCCGACTCGAGTTTTTGAATCTCTTCGGAAATGGAGATGGCTCGTTTGAGTTGGTCGATCGATGGGGTTGTGGACATAGATGGGAAATTACTGAACAAATTAGCGTCACAGGTCAATTGCATAACTTCACACAATTGTCGCAATAGGGATTGCGCTCTCCGGGGCGAATCATATTATCGCGGCATGCCTACCAAAGCCAAGAAGTCCGCTCGGAAACCCAACGCCGCCTTCCTCAAGCCCGTTCAACCGGATGAGGCCCTCGCCAAAGTCGTCGGTGCAAAGCCCCTGCCACGCACCGATCTGACCAAGAAGCTGTGGGACTACATTAAGAAGAACAAGCTCCAGGATCCGAAGAAGAAGACCCAGATCAACGCCGATGACGCGTTGAAGGTTGTCTTCAATGGGAAGAAGAGCGTTTCCATGTTCGAGATGACCAAGCTGGTCTCCGGACATCTCAAAAAGTAAGTCGATATCTCAGTCAGCGAAATCCCCAACCATTCCATCCTGTGGAATGGTTGGGGATCGCTGGCTCTGAGCAATGCGGTCCCCGCGCAAAGCAGCGATCAATGGTGGTGTGCCGGGCCGCGGATAATGTCAATGCGCATGGGCGATGGCTGATTTAACCAACCCCAAGGTGATCAAGCTCAAGGGCGCATTGTTCCTGGTGCTCGGGGTGCTGGCGTCGACATTGCTGCTGATCGATGCGCCGTCATGGCGCCGTGCGGCACTCCTAGTGATTGCGATCTGGAGCTTCTGCCGATTTTACTATTTCGCGTTTTACGTCATCGAGCGTTACGTCGATCCGGCCTATCGCTTTTCCGGGTTGGGATCGTTCCTGCGTTACTGCTGGCAGCGGCGGAACAAAAATTGAGGCGGCACCGAGGATACGCGTCCGGCAACACGCTTCGTCGTTCAACCGCGCCGCTCGCGAAAGAACGCCTGGAGCATCGCCGCGCATTCTTCCTGGCGGACACCAGCCGTGATTTCGCACGAATGATTGAGCTGCGGATGCTGGAGGAGTTGCAGGAGGCTGCCGCCGGCGCCGTCTTTCGGGGAAGGGCAGCCGAAGATCACGCGCTTCATCCGCACATGAACGAGCGCGCCCGCGCACATGGGGCAGGGTTCCTTCGTGACGTAGAGCTCGCATTCCGTGAGCCGCCAATCGCCGAGCGCGCTTTCGGCTTGCGTGATGGCCAGCATCTCGGCGTGGGCCGTCGCATCCTTCAATACTTCAATTTGATTGCAGGCCCGCGCAATGATCCGGCCCTGGTGCACGATGACGGCGCCGACGGGCACTTCGTCCTGCTCCCAGGCGCGACGGGCCTGCCGCAGGGCTTCGCCCATGAAGTAGGTGTCGCTGTGGAGATCGATGATTTCGTCCATGGTGGTCGAGGCGCGGGTCGCCGGCAGAAGATGCAGAAGGCGTGAAAATTGGGTTGCGCTGGGCTGGAATCAAGCTATTACTCCCGTCCCTTTTTTACCTCATCACCCTGGAGCCACCGCCATGCCCACCATCATCGACAAAATCAATCAGGAGCAACTCAAGAAGGAGACCGCGAAGTTTACCGTGGGCGACAGTGTGCGGGTGCACACCATCGTCAAGGAAGGCGACAAGGAGCGCGTGCAGATCTTTTCGGGCATCGTGATCGGCCGCAAGGGGCGGGACATCAACGCGACCTTCACCGTGCGCCGCATCAGCTACGGCGAGGGTGTCGAGCGCGTGTTTCCGGTGCATTCGCCGCGCATCGCGAAGGTGGAAGTCGAGACGCCCGGCACGGCCCGCCGCGCCAAGCTCAACTACCTGCGCAAGCGCACCGGCAAGGCGGCCATGGCCGTCCGCGAAAAGACGTCCGCGACGGCTGCGGCCTAAGCCGGCTTTTTTGAGGTTTGATTTGCGCGCCGCTGCTGGATTTCAATCCGGCCGTGCACGCTGAACCGCACCTCCAACCTTCAACCTTTCGCCGGTGCTGATGCCTTGCGGCCTGCGCCACGAACGGAAACTGCGTGCGAGCGGCTGCGTACTCATCGCGGGCATCGACGAGGCCGGACGGGGGCCGCTGGCTGGTCCGGTGGTGGCGGCGGCGGTGATTCTGCCGGAACGCTTTCGCCACAATACCTTGGATGATTCGAAGAAGCTTTCCGCGGAGCGGCGCGAGGCGATCTTTGTGGAACTGACGGCGCAGGCGGAAATCTGTTGGGCGGCCGCGGTGGTCGAGACCGAGGAGATCGACCGGATCAATATTCTGCGGGCCACGCACCAGGCCATGCGGCGGGCGGTCGCGGCGCTGGCCAGGGTTCCGGACCACGTGCTCATCGATGGTTTGCCAGTGCGTCCGTTTCCCGTTCAGCAGACGGCGCTGGTGGGCGGCGACGCTCTCAGCTTTAGCATCGCGGCGGCGAGCGTGATCGCGAAAGTCACGCGGGACCGCATCATGGTGGAGATGGACCAGCGGCATCCCGGCTACGAATTTGCGCAGCATAAAGGCTATGGCACCGAGCTGCACCTCGCTAGACTCAAGCAACATGGGCCTTGTCCGATTCATCGCCGATCTTTTCTCCCCGTCCAGCAGGCGGAATTTCGCTTCGCCTGAGGAGGGAGAAAATCCCGATCACTGGCTGGGCCGCGAAGGGGAACGGGTGGCCGCGCGCCACCTCCGGCGCAACGGCTACCGTGTCTTGTATCGAAACTTCCGCGCTCCCCATGGCGGGGAAGTGGATGTGGTCTGCCGCGACAAAACCTGCGACACCCTGGTCTTCGTCGAGGTGAAGACACGGAGCAGCCTGGACTTTGGCACACCGGCCGATGCGGTCACGCGGGAGAAGCAGAAACTCATTGCGCGCGGGGCGCTCGCCTGGCTCGAACTGCTCGGCCATCCCGACATCCTCTTTCGCTTCGATATCGTCGAGGTCGTCGTCGAGGGCGATACGCCGTCACTGCACATCATCAAGGACGCGTTCAAGTTGCCCGAGCCGTACGTTTATTGAAAAGGGGATGCCAGCATGGCCGGCATCCCCGTTGTGGTCTTGACTGACAGATGGCTGGCGTTTTAAGCGACTAGCTTATAAGTGGCCGGCGCTAGTTTCTTAATCTGCGAGTTTTTCTTGCCCGTGGTCGCGAACCAGACGGCGACGTTGCGGTAATTGGTCCCAGCCTTTTCGGAAAGTTCCTTGATCGTGATGCCACTGCCGCCTGCACCGCTCAGGCCCGCCATAATGTTCTCCGACAAAGCGCCGCGCTTTGACTTGCCTGCCTTGCGTGTTTTGGGTGTTTTGACTTTCGCTTCTTTGGCGGCGGGTTTGGAAGTGTGACCGTTCAGGCGATAGTGGCCGCCCGCGACCTTGACGATGCCGGGAATTCGTTTGGCGGTGGCATGGAACCACGCGTGCAGGTTGGCCGCCTTGGTGCCGAGGTCGGAGGCCAGTTCGGTGACACGGACGCCCGCGTTTCCCGCCGTCTCGAGAGCTGCCAGGATTTTGGCCTTGAGCGCCCCCCTCCGGGCGCGGCCTTTCGGGGCCGGTTGGTGGACCGCTTTGGAGACTGTCGCCTTTCCCGTGGCGAAGATTTGATCGCGGACGATCGAGATCTGGTGATGAATTGCGTCGATCTGCTGTTGCAAAGCAGCGCGCTTTTCCTCAAGCGCAAGCAACGATTTGAGATGGACGGTGCGAGGTGTGGTATTGGACATAACTATTGATTAGTCAGACAACTAATACCTGCAAGTGGAAATGCTATCGCTGGACCAACAACTGGCCTAACCCGGCCCATTCACGCCACGAGGTGCGTGGGATTACGCTGTCCGGCCGCAGCAGTTCTTGTATTTCTTCCCGCTGCCGCAGGGGCAGGGCTCATTGCGTCCGACCTTGGCGGCTTCGCGCTTGGGCTGGGCCTTGTGGGCCAGCGCTTCGTCAATGGATAACCCGGAGGCGCCATTCCCGTCCCGTTTCGCTTCCTCACCCATCTCGGGTTCCAGCCCGCGCGTCGACGGTGTGAGCGGTTTCATTCGCACCCCCGCAGGACGTTCCGCGCCGGATTGTTGCGTCTGCTGCGCGCCCGTCTCGTCGGAGCTGATAAGAAACTGCGGCAGGTTTTGCAGGAACGCGCCGAAAGCCTCGAGATTGGCGGTCGAGCGGAAGAGATTGTGCAGGATCTCGCCTTTGATCGCGGCCATCAATTCCGTGAACATGTCATACGCCTCGGTCTTGTATTCCACGAGCGGATCCTTCTGCCCGTAGGCGCGGAGATACACCGCTTCGCGCAACGCATCGGTGGCATAGAGATGCTCCTGCCAAAGGCGATCCACCGCATTGAGGATGATATTGCGTTCGAGATAGCGCACGGCTTCCGGCGGTTCGTGCGAGCATTTCAATTCATAGCTCTTCTTGATGCGGTCGAGGAGGAACTGGCCGACCTCGGCCGGCGTCTTTTTGTCGAGGGCCGCCGCCTCCGCGGAAAGACCCATTGGGAAGGTGGTGTTTACCCAGTGGAGCAGGCCGGACGGATTGTGTTCCTCGCCGTCTTCGGGCAGGAATTGCAGAACCTTGGCCGGGACCGCCTCATCGACAACTTCGTAGAGCAGGGGGCGTGGGTCCTCGGAATTGATGGCGTCGTTGCGGAAGGTATAGACCACCTCGCGCTGCTTGTTCATGACGTCGTCGAAATCGAGCGACCGCTTGCGGATCAGATAATTGCGCTGCTCGACGCGTTTTTGCGCCGTCTCGACCGACTTGTTCAGCCACGAGTGCTCGAGCTCCTGGCCTTCCTCGAGGCCGAAGCGTTCCATCATTTTCGTCATGCGATCGGCCGCGCCGAAATTGCGCATGAGATCGTCCTCGAAGCTCACGTAAAAGCGCGAAAGGCCCGGGTCGCCCTGCCGCGCGCAACGTCCGCGAAGCTGCCGGTCGATGCGCCGCGATTCGTGACGCTCGGTGCCGATGACGAACAGCCCCCCGGCCTCTTTCGTGCCAGGCGTCAGCTTCATGGAGAGGGCATGCGGGCTGTCCGAGTCGTACTGCCGCACCTCGCCGGTGTCAGGTTCGGTGAGGGTGTATTGGACGATATCCTTTTTCTTTTTCTCCGGGTCGGTACTGGGTTCCGAAGTGACGTGAAACTTCACGTTCTGGCCGAGTTTGATGTCCGTGCCGCGGCCCGCCATGTTCGTCGAGATCGTAACTGTCCCTGGCTGCCCGGCGCGCGAGATGATCTCGGCTTCCTGCAGGTGATATTTCGCGTTCAGCACCGCGTGCGGCACCTTCTCGCGCTTGAGCATCCGGCTGAGCACCTCGCTGGCCTCGACGCTGACGGTGCCGATGAGCACCGGCTGCTGCCGCGCGTGCGCCAGGACGATCTCCTTCACCACCGAGTTGAATTTCTCGCGGCGCGTCTTGTAGATGTAATCGTTCATGTCCTTGCGGATGCAAGGCTGGTTCGTCGGGATGACGGCGACATCGAGCTTGTAGACGTCGCTGAATTCGTTGGCCTCGGTCTCCGCCGTGCCGGTCATGCCCGCGAGTTTGTAGTAGAGCCGGAAATAATTCTGGATGGTGATCGTGGCGAGGGTCTGCGTCTCTCGCTCGATGTTCACGTTTTCCTTGGCCTCGACCGCGCCGTGCAGGCCATCGCTCCAGCGGCGGCCCGTCATCTTGCGGCCGGTGAATTCATCGACGATCACGACTTTTCCCTCCTCGACGACGTACTGCACGTCCTTCTCGAAGAGGCAGTAGGCGCGCAGGAGCTGCGAGATATTGTGGATGCGCTCGCTCTGGTGGTCGCAGAAGGCCTGGCGCTTTTGCTTTTCCTCGAGCTTTTGCGCATCGGTCAGGCCGGGCGTCTGGTCGATCTCGGCAAATTGCATGATCAGGTCCGGCAGCACGAACGCATCCGGGTCGTCCGGGTTCAAGAAAGCGCGGCCTTGCTCGCTGAGGTCGGCCTCGTGCGCCCGCTCGTCCATGGTGAAGAAGAGTTCCTCCTTGAGCGCGAAGAACTCTTCCTTGCGCGTGTCGCCGTAGTAAGAAAGTTCCGTTTTGTCGATGATCTTGCGCCGCTCGTGATCCTCCATCATGCGCAGCAAGCCCTTGTTGCGCGGCTGCCCCAGCTTCACCTTCACCATCATCGGCCCCGCTTCGTCGGTCTTGCCCTGCTTGAAGAGTTCCTCGGCATCGGACGTGAGGCGGTTGCACAGCATCGTCTGCTTTTTCACGAGTTGCTCGACCAGCGGCTTGAACTTGTCGTACTGGTGCGTGGAAACCGTGGCCGGGCCGCTGATGATGAGCGGCGTGCGCGCTTCGTCGATGAGGATCGAGTCGACCTCGTCGACGATGGCGAAATGGTAGCCCCGCTGCACCTGCTGCTCCTTGCTCGTGGCCATGCCGTTGTCGCGCAGGTAATCGAAGCCAAACTCCGAGTTCATCCCGTAGGTGATGTCGCAGTAGTACTGCGCGCGCCGTTCGGTGGGATACTGATCGTGCTGGAGGATGCCGGTGGTGAGACCGAGGAAGCTGTAGAGCTGGCCCATCGTCTCGCCGTCGCGGCGGGCGAGGTAATCGTTCGTGGTGACGAGGTGCGCGCCCTTGCCGGTGAGCGCGTTCAGATAAAGGGGCAGCGTGGCGACCAGCGTCTTGCCTTCGCCCGTGGCCATTTCGGCGATCATGCCGCGGTGCAGGCAGATGCCGCCGATGAGCTGCACGTCGAAATGCACCATGGCCCAGGTGTACGGCTGGTCGCAGACGTTGAAAGTGGCCTGGCGCTCCGTGAGCCGGCGCGCGGCGTTCTTTACTGCCGCGAAGGCCTCGGGCAGGATCTCGTTCAGCACCACCTGCTGCTCGTTTTCGTCCTCGATTTTCGCGAGGCGTTCCTTCCAGGCGGCGGTCTTGGCCCGCAACTCGTCGTCGCTCAGCTTCTGAAACTGGACCTCGAACTCATTGATGCGCGCGACCGCCGGCCGCAGGGTCTTGACGAGGCGCGTGTTTTTCGAGCCGATAATCTTCTTCAGGATCCAATTGATCATGTGGGCGTTTTTTCAGGGGCGTAAGACATAAGGCTGGAGTGGGAAGGGCGCAAGCAACGTGTAACCGAATATTAGGGAGCTGCTTTTTATGTGAAATCTGGCATTCCGCTCTGGAGATGGCGACAAGCTGTCGCATTTGCGGCGCCTCGGCCAATGTTCAGGCCGGGCGTTGCCGATCCCGGTCTCGATACGCCGGTAGCGGAGGAGCGCTAGCTTGAACGTTTCGACGATCGTTGATGTCCTCAGGCCCATGCAGGTGCACGCCTTACTATGAAAGGAATTGTCGCCTCGGTCTTGTTCACGGTTTTCACCGGGTCGGCTTGGGGCGGCGACCTGCGCATCGCGCGGTGCGACATTCAGCGAGTTTTTGATCAGTACCAGCACACCATCGACATCCGGAGTGAGATTGATCGGCGAAGAAACGTCACAGGGCCACAGACTGCGCTGAACAGTTGGGATATGCATCTTCACGTGCGGCAGGGGGAGGAACTGGCGAAGGAGTTGAAACAAAGCGAGCCGAACACGCCGGAACGGGAAAAGCTGCAGCGCCACGGGGAATGGCTTCGTCTGGAAATGCAACTTGATGATCTCGAGATCAGATTGGAAATGAATCGACGCGAACAATCTTTGAAGGATGAGGTCTCACGCTGGCGGGACGATCTGTTGAGCGAAATCAAGGCAGGGGCCAAAGCCCTCGCCATCGAACGCGGATACGACATGGTGGTTTCCGATAGTCTACCGTCAGCTGGCTCTCTGACTGCTCTCTTCGTCACCAAGAGAGCAGACGACGTGACGGACGAACTACTGGCCCGCCTCAATAAACAGTATGCGAGTACGACCAACCAGGGGTTGCACCCGAAGGCAGAAAAGAAGCCTTAACGCAGGCTTTTGTCCGCGGCGCCGGCGGCATCCCCCCTTTACGATTGGGGCGGCATTCGCTACAGCTTCGATCCCCATGTTGCGCTCCCGCACCTCCCGCATTCTCTCGGCCATCGAACTGGTTTTGCTCGCCTGGACTGCGCCCTGCCACGCGCAGGGCGACGGAAAGCCAATCTTTAACGGTCACGACTTGGAGAATTGGGACGGCGACAAGCGCTTTTGGTCCGTGAGCGAGGGCGCCATCCGCGGCGAGACATCCCTCGAGCGCATGCCGTCCACCAATACCTTCCTCATCTGGCGCGGCGGCGTGCTGAAGGATTTCGACCTCAAGCTCAAAGTGCGTCTGCGCAATGGCAATTCCGGTGTCCAGTACCGCAGCCGCGATCTCGGCCACTGGGGCGTCGCCGGTTATCAGGTCGAACTCGACAACGGCGCCGGCAAATCCGGTTTCCTTTACGAAGAGTGCGGGCGCAAATTCCTCGCGCTCGTGGGCGAGAAGGTCGAAATCGACGCCCAGCAAAAGCCCGAGGTCGTCGGCCTGCTCGCCCGGAGGAGGGACCTCGTGGCCAGCCATTACTACAAACCCCAGGACTGGAACGAATACCACATTGTCGCCCGGGGCAATCACCTCCAGCATTTCATCAACGGCGTGCAGACCGTGGACGTGGTTGACAACGATTCCAAAGGGCGCAGCCTCGAAGGCGTACTGGCCTTCCAGATTCACGTGGGGCCGCCCATGTTGGTTGAATTCAAAGACATTTTCCTCAAAAACCTCTAATCACCGAATCCGCTCCCATGATCACCCGCCGCCACGCCCTGAAAAACCTTGTCCTCGTCACCTCCTCGTTGGCCCTGGCGCCCGCTTTCGTCCATGCCCAGGCGCCCGCCGCCGCCGCGCCTGCTGCGGAGGGTGTCTTCAAGCTTCCTCCACTCGGCTACGACTACGATGCGCTCGAGCCCTACATCGACGCTGAGACGATGAAGATTCACCACGACAAACATCACGCCGCCTACGTCAGCAAGCTGAACGTGGCCATTGCCGGCGCGCCGGGTCTCGAAAAGAAGCCCATCGAGGAAATCCTGAGCAATCTCGACGCCGTTCCCGAGGCCGTGCGCAAGGACATCCGCAACCAGGGCGGCGGCCATGCCAATCACTCCCTTTTCTGGCAGACGCTGAAGAAGAACGAGAATGGCAAGCCTGCGGGTACGCTCGCCAAGGCGATCGATACCGATCTCGGCGGATTCGACAAATTCCAGGAAGCCTTTGCCGCCGCGGCCACCAAAGTCTTCGGCAGCGGCTGGGCCTGGCTCCTCTGGAAGGACAAGAAGCTCATGATCGATTCCACTCCGAACCAGGATAGCCCGTATTCTACCGGCGGCGTGCCGCTCCTGGGGATCGACGTGTGGGAGCACGCCTATTACCTCAAGTACCAGAATCGCCGGCCCGACTACATCAAAGCCTTCCAGAACGTGATCAATTGGGACTTTGTGAGCGAACGCTACAGCAAAGCCGCCAAGGCGTAGGCTGGCTGTCGTCTCTTATTCTTATTCTTTTTCTTTCCCCAAACCACACCGGGAAAAAGAATAAGAACAAGAGTAAGAAAAAGAACCGGACCACCTCCCGCGAAGAAACCGTTGCACCAATCTCCCGGCGCTGCCTAAAATGGCGTGCATGGTTCAAGCCACCGCGGTTTCGACCGCCAGTGCCGACACATCCAATCATCTCAAGGCCAGTTTTCTGGCGGCCTACCGCTGGATGCTGCTCGCGCGTGTCGTCGAGGATAAGCTCGCCGCACTTTATCGTGGCGGCAAGATCACCGGCGGTGTCTTCCTCGGCAAAGGCCAGGAAGCGCTCAGCGTGGCCACCGCCATGGCCTTGCGTAAGGGCGATGTCTTCGCTCCGCTCATCCGTGACCAGGCCGGACGCCTCGCCTTCGGAGAATCGCTTCTCGATTGCACCCGCACCTATATGGGCTCGCGCCTCGGCCCCATGCGCGGGCGCGATGGCAATGTGCACCGCGGCCGCCCGCGCGAGGGACTCATGGCCATGATCAGCCACCTCGGTGCGATGCTCCCCGTGGTGGCTGGCTCACTGCTCGCCCGGCGCTTCCGGGGGATCGAGGGAACGGTCGGCGCGGTGAGCCTCGGCGACGGCGCGACTTCCACGGGCGCATTTCACGAAGGGCTCAATCTGGCCGCGGTGGAAAAGCTGCCGCTGGTGCTCGTCGTGGCCAACAACCAATACGCCTATTCCACCCCCACTTCGCGCCAGTTTGCCTGTGACGATCTCGTCGACAAAGCCATCGGCTACGGAGTGGCCGGCCACAGTGTCGACGGCACCGATCTCGAAGCCTGCCTCGCCGTCCTGCACCGGGTGGCCGCCGCGGCGCGTGCGGGCGGCGGCCCGCAACTGGTCGTCGCCTCGCTCCTTCGCCTGGTCGGCCATGGCG
>Ga0206946_1187_pt1 | contig 13952 bp, 12 predicted proteins | sample Alteio_BWOrgHeat_2_FD_152965 | JGI IMG/M metagenome (GOLD analysis project Ga0206946, IMG submission 152965) | Enriched cells from forest soil in Barre Woods Harvard Forest LTER site, Petersham, Massachusetts, United States -... | ecosystem: Environmental > Terrestrial > Soil > Temperate forest > O... | reverse complement strand
AACGGAGAAAAGCGAAGCGATTCGTCATTGGTATAACGGCTACGAAATTGCTGGGTGCACGATTTACAATCCTTGGTCTTTATTGAACTGCATTAAAGAAAAAGGATCATTACGGCGCCATTGGATCAATACGAGTGATAATGCGCTAGTAAAAGATTGTCTCTACCAATCGGGATTGATTCATAAAGAAAAGCTAGAGCAACTCTTATGTAATCAAACAGTGGCATGTCTGATTGATGAGAATATTATTTTTCCTGATCTAAAAAATTTGGTTAAACAAGATTCTGTTGTTTTGAGTTTTTTGTTAATGGCAGGTTATTTTAAAGCAGTATCAATAGATTATACAGAACGTGGTGAATTTCAATGTCAGTTAGCGATTCCTAACAAAGAAATCAAAGGTTTATACGCCGAATTGATCGAAAATTGGTTAACAGAAGGACAAAATAGAATTCAAGGCAATGAATTTTTGGATCCATTATTACATGGAGACATTCCCGCTTTCGAAGAATCTTTCAGATTCTTATTAGAGAATACGATCAGTGTCCATGATCTCAGTCAGGAACCCGAGGCTTTTTATCATGGATTCATGACGGGACTTACGGCGTATTTGCAGTCCCATCCGGATTATGAATTAAAATCCAATCGAGAAAGCGGCTTTGGTCGTTATGATTATTTAATTTTATCGAAAGATCTTTCTAAGCCTTCCATTTTGATTGAATTCAAACGTGTCCGTGCGAAAAAAAATATCAAAGAGGCTTTAGAAAAATCAGTCAGAGGAGCGTTGAAACAAATTCAAAAAAATGCCTACGCGGCGCAAGCAAAACAACAGCCGGGTCGCTCAATCTGCATAGCCCTCGCTTTTTGTGGAAAGCGTTTTAAGTTGTTGAGTGATTCCAATGACAACACACTGAGTTAACGTCGTTCCCTTTTTTCTGCCGCGCTGGCAAGCCAGCTTGGCGGCTTAAGCACCTAAGCTATCTAATTAAACTTTAATTTGTAATTTCTGACCTGGTTTGAGTGTATCGCGTGCAAGCGCATTACAATGTTTTAATTGTTGCGTTTTTATCCCAAGCCGTTTAGCAATTTTAAATAAACTATCGCCTGAACGCACCGTGTAATAACGAACGCTTAAGGCTGTGTGTCTGGAATATTTATGGCGTATTTGTTGGGTTGTTTTGGCTAATTTGATCGATATATTGTTTGTGCGCTGTATCTTGGTTCGTGTGAGTAATTTATGTTTGAATTCAGTAATTCTATCGATAGGTAATACCAAAGCGTAAGCATGTTGTGCTGGAATTGTTTTGCCTTTAACGCCAGGATTCAATTGCTTGATATGATGTACGGTCACTCCGGATAAATGAGCTACATCGTTGAGTGTTAATCGTGTTTTGATTTGAATTTGGGCTAGATACGGTTGATCACTAATAATGGGCAAGATGATATGATATTTGTCTGGATTTTTTACAATTTCAGCTAAAGCGAGTAATCGCGGCACGTAGGATCGCGTTTCAATCGCCAAAGGAAGCGACCAAAAGGTCGTCGCATAATCACGATAGGCATTATGACGTACTGCGTTTTGTACATTGCCTTCACCTGTATCATACGCCGCGAGCGCTAGCAACCAATCACCGCCGAAGAAATTATTGAGATAGGTTAAATAGTCTAAAGCGGCTTTAGTCGATAAGTAAATATCGCGACGCCCGTCAAACCACCAATATTGTCGCACGCCTAAATTTTTTGCTGTGCTTGGAATTAATTGCCATAGACCCGATGCGCCTGAGGAAGCATTCGTGGCTAAAGGATTATAAGCACTTTCAATGATGGGTAATAAAACCAATTCAGCGGGTAAATTTCTTTGCTGAACTTGATCATAGATGTAATAAAGATAAGGCGCAGAACGGTTGATCGTGTTATTTAAGTAGCGAGGATGTTTTACAAACCAACGGATTTGCGCTTGAACGGCTGCATTGTTTGCGGCGTGTGATAATTGAAAATCAGAGCGAATTCTATCCCATAAATTATTCCCGCCCATGGCGTTATAGAGTGCAGTTGTTTTGTTTGCTGCTAAGAAATTTTTACTGCCAGAACCTATTTGCATTGTTGAAAGATTGCTGGCAGTGGCCATGCGCTGCGAAAAAACAGAGTGTCCTGATCGGAAAGGAAATTGCTCACAGGCAACCAGTCCGCAGATCAGAATACTCACGATACCTATTTTAAATAACCTAAAAATCATAAATCTGGATGTTACGGACCAAGGATAGCTGGGTCAAGTTCATTGTCTTAAAGGCTGACGTTGTAAAGCCTTCGCTGTACCTAAATGTACAATTTACTTAGTGAGTTGATGCGCTTGATTGGTAGAATTGAATTATTTCAGTGGCGCTCGAATCCTAGAATTAACGCATAGTATGAGTTTAAAATCCAGGGTTGACTTGTAAGATGACACAATAATACATAAAATACGCGCCTACTTTAATCAAGAGGTGTATATTTATGGCGTTAACCAGTACGGCCAAAGTGCAAGTACTTGCTCGTTATCAGCGTTCTCCCAATGATACGGGTTCTCCGGAAGCTCAAATCGCGCTTCTATCAGCTGATATTGAACAGCTCACGGGACATTTTCAAGTACATAAAAACGATCATCATTCTCGACGTGGTTTGTTAGTGAAGGTGGCGCTTCGTCGCAAGCTTTTGAAATATTTAAAACGGATTGATAGTCAACGTCATTTAACTTTGATCAAGCAGATCGGTTTACGAGGCTAATGTGTCTACGGGCGAGAATTTTATGCTTGCGGTTTGTAATTTATTTTTTATCGATTTTAATTAAAGGAAGTGATAGGTGTCTAGTTCTATACAGAAAACATTTGAGTATGGTCATCATACCATTGTCTTGGAAACAGGTGTGATTGCGCGACAAGCGGCCTCCGTTTGGGTGCGTATGGGTGATACGGTTGTTTTAGTGACCGTAGTTTACACAGAAAAGAAAGACGGTGATTTTTTTCCGTTAATGGTTGTTTATCAGGAGCGCGCTTATGCAGTGGGCCGTATTCCAGGCGGGTATTTTAAACGTGAAGGACGCCCTAGCGAAAAAGAAATATTAACTTCGCGTTTGATCGATCGGCCTTTACGTCCTTTGTTCCCAGAAGATTTTAGGTATGAGGTTCAAATTATTGCGACTGTTTTGTCTGCTGATCCACAGTTTGATCCAGATATTGCCGCTTTAATAGGCGCTTCAGCTGCCTTATCAATTTCTGGTTTGCCTTTTCAAGGACCTATTGGGGCTGCGCGTGTAGCGTACAATCATCAGTCAGGTTATTACTTGAATCCCAGTGTAAAGCAATTATTAGAATCACAATTAGATTTAGTGGTGGCAGGTACTGATCAGGCAGTACTGATGGTTGAATCGCAAGCCGCTGAACTGTCTGAAGAAACCATGTTGGGCGCTATAGCCTTTGGTCAGGAAAAATTGCAAACAGTTGTACAAGCGATCAAAGAATTTGCACAAGAAGTAGGGAAAACGCGCATCGATTGGCAAACCTCTGAATCCACTGCTTGTTTGGAAGAAACCAAACGTGAGCAGTTATCTAAAGAATTGGCACAAGCCTATTGTATTGAAGAGAAGAAGCAACGCAAAGCACGTTTGGCTGATTTGTTAGCGCAGGCAAAGCAAGAATGGTTGGATGAAGAAAAAAATATTACTGGAAAATATATTCAGAGTGTGTTTTCAGATTTAGAACGGACAATAGTGCGCAGCAATATCTTAACAAAAGGTATTCGCATTGATTCACGTGATGCGCGTACGATACGACCCATCACGATCAAGACGGCGGTGTTACCGCGCGTTCATGGTTCAGCTTTATTTACACGAGGTGAAACCCAAGCTTTAGTAGTGACTACTTTGGGTACGGATAGAGACGCTCAACTTGTGGAAACTTTTGAAGGAGAAACGCGTGAAACGTTTATGCTTCATTATAATTTTCCTCCTTATAGTGTGGGTGAAACGGGCCCACTTTTAACAAAACGACGTGATATTGGTCACGGTACGCTTGCTAAGCGCGCTGTGCGTGCTGTATTGCCTAGTGAAGATATTTTTCCGCATGTCATACGTGTTGTTTCAGAGATAACTGAATCAAACGGTTCAAGTTCCATGGCGACTGTGTGCGGTACCAGTCTTGCTCTCATGGACGCGGGTGTTCCGATTAAAAAGCCTGTTGCGGGTATTGCGATGGGTTTAATAAAAGAAGGCGAGCACTCTGTTGTGCTGAGCGATATTTTGGGAGATGAAGATCACTTGGGTGATATGGATTTTAAAGTGGCTGGCACGGTCGATGGTATTACTGCGTTACAAATGGATATTAAAATACAAGGCATTACGTCAGAGATCTTACGTTCCGCTTTGCAGCAAGCCCAAGAGGGTCGTTTACATATTCTTGGCATTATGAAAGAAGCATTATCTGATGCACGTATTGATGTGTCTCCTTATGCGCCACGCATTACGACCATTCGAATTAAACCTGAAAAGATCGCAGCGTTGATTGGAAAAGCTGGATCGGTGATTCGATCGATTACGGAAGAAACAGGTAGTTTAATTGATATTAGCGACGATGGATTAGTGCGGATTTCTACAACCAGTGCTACAGCATGTGCAGACGTTATTGAGCGAATCAAACGTGTTACTGCTGATGTAGAAGTAGATTCTGTGTATCAAGGCACGGTGATCAAGATCACTGATTTTGGTGCTTTTGTTAGTATTATGCCCGGTCGCGATGGTTTGGTGCATATTTCGCAGATTGCAGATAAACATATTGAACGTGTCACGGATGTTTTGACGATGGGTGATCGTGTTACCGTGAAAGTATTAGGGATTGATCGTCAGGGCCGTGTTCGTCTTACGATGAAAGATGTGGAACAGAATGCAGCGGCTGCTCAGGAAGAAATTTCTGTGGATAGATAAAAGAGAACAGTTCGTTTTTATGCCGAGGTGGTGGAATTGGTAGACACGCAAGTTTCAGGTATTTGTGAGGCAACTCGTGGAGGTTCGAGTCCTCTCCTCGGCACATTCTTTCTTACTTATATCTATCGGATTGTGAGCAATTGATTGTTCTCATTACTCGGATTAGTAGTAGTGTCAGAATGAAAAAATTGTGATTGAAACGCATTACTCCGTGAATTAAGAATTGCATTGTATGCTTTAATCTGTAGCATTGATTTTTCACATGCACCTATAGGTTGCGTTGAGATGGGTGTATCTGTTTCTTTTTTTAGTAATGCTAAGTTTGATATTATGCAGCTAAGAACTTGTTCCTCAACAGTTTTAATAAGGCTAGAGTCAACCTCTGGAGAGTCAATCTCTTTAGATGTATCATAAGTTTTATTATCACTTAGTACAAACGATATAATATTTTCCTGAGAAGTAAATTTTATTTCATCTCTGCTAAGCGCACGAATATAATTATTATGATCAACAGAACACGTGCGATCTATAATTTGAAGTAGTAAATTATGTTTTTGAATTTCAGTAAAATTCTGTTCTTGATTCAATGTATTTAGAAATATTAGAAATATACTAATTATCATATTCTTTTTATCTTTATCGATTAAAAAGAATTGAGCAAACATTTCGCCCAGTAGTTGAACGTTAAGTTTTATTTTTTCGTTTTCAGGCAATCTATTTTCAAGCTCAGACCATACTGTCTTTTGTATTGCAACTGTGAGCCAGGTAAAAGCTTGTATTACAGCATTCAAATGATTATTGATATCGTTTATGATTTTATCATTTAAATGCACTTCAATCGCAACTTCCTCTAGTTGTTGAACACAAGTAGAGAAGATTGTGTATTGCTCCTCTATGTTTTCGATGTCATTGATAGCTTCTGTAAGGGACGTTTTTATTTTTTCTGAAATATCCTTCACAAGCGATTTTAATTTATTTGCTAAGGTGCAAAATCTAGGCATTTGAACATAATTTTCAAAAAGATCAGGTAATGAATTAAGTTCCTGAATGACTGGGGTGAGTTCAGCGTAGAATTGAGCTGTCTGACAATGCTCTTTTAATTCTCTTATTCTTTTCTCAAGGATCTTAAGAAGCGAGGTACGTTCAGGATATAGCTGCTGATTAATTCGCTTGCAGGTTTCTTTTAATAATTTTTTTGTTTGTATTTCAATAGTATCATCATTAGCTTGATCAGCGAGCCTAAGCAGAGTCTTTAATTCATAATTTCCTATGCAATAAATCGTTCCATCACTTTCCTGATTAGAAAATAACTCGCCTAGCACCTTTGAAAGAGTTATTAATAGATCGTCTACAGCGGATTGTTGTTTTCTACAACCTACATCTACGCAAATCTTATCATATAGATTACGAAGAGATTCTTGTTGATTACTACCTAGCATATAGACGGAAAGCACGTTATGCAGTGCATTAACACGTAGCATGAGAGTTGTTTCATCAAGAGAATCTGTAGCTGACTCAGGTATCCTGCTTATTTGCATTGATGATGCGGATCTTATTTTTTTAAGAAGAGCAAAAGCAAGCGTAGAATTCTGAGCATTCTGAATGCGGCCATTTACAGCGCTTAGCACGGTGTTTATTGCGAAGTTGTTCTGAAATTTTTCTTTATTTTCATGAATATCGCAGGCTGCATCTACAACCTTAGACATTAATTGATATTTTTCATCTGCAGTTAGCGAGTGTGTTGTATCAAGTGCTTCCTGGAGTTCAAAAATTATGGGTTGCTTTTTACTCTCATCTTTTAAAAACAGCGCATTGAATATCTCCGCCACTTTTTTAACCACAAGTTCAATTTTTTCAGCGTCTGACATCTTGTTAACGAGTTGATTGAACGCTTCTTCTTGTGTTTGCAGTACTAATTCATTAAAAGATTGTATAAATTCCTCTAACTTATCATGATCGTATTTAAGAGCTACTTTATTAACTGTAATGGGCAATTTTTTTATGTGCGGAAGAATAGAATTTTGAATAATCGATTGTAATTGAGCATTATCTTGATTGGTTATTTGATTCAGCGCTTCTATTGCTTGGCGTAGATCAACAAAGCGTATCATCTGACATAATTTTTCTAATGATCTAATAAAAATTTGCATGTCGTTCACCTTGCGTTATTATTTTTAACGTAAAGATAATAAATGAACTATGAAAATTTACAACTAGTAAAAGAAGAAGACCATAGAGCAATCTGACGATCATCGTTCTCAGGAGTAAAAAATTGAGAATGGGGGGTTAATGCCCATTTATTCTCATTTCGTGGATTAAGCAAAAGCATTTGACCAATTTGATGGCATGCATTTTCCAAGAATTCTTTTGTTGATTTGGTGATCTCAGGATCTAAGCAAGCACTCAATAGCTCAGCTTTTAGTACTATGACATCTGAACGAAAAACGCCTGTGTTTTTTATGCAATTTACAAAAAGTTTATCAAATGCTATATGCACAGAATTTAAGGGATGTCTATCAGAATTTTTTTGATTGTTCTCATGTCTTAGCAAATGATCTACAAAGTGTGGTATAAAATCTTTCCGTAATTTTTCTAAACTCTTTTTCTTTTCAAATAATAATAGGTAGTTATGAAAGACTTTATTGTATATCTCAATTCCCTGCGTCAATCTTTTATACGAATCATTGATGCTTTGCATTGAGATTGGCTCGATGTCGAAGAAATTATTTTCTTTTAATTGAGATCGTATCTGTGTAAGAACACATTCTTCTTCAATGTCATTAAAGCGTGGCCTGTTGTTTTTATTATTACTTAGTACGATGTCCATTAGAGAAGTAAAACTTACTTTATTGCGCTCTTCATTGCTTTGATCAACACGAACACGGCACGCGCGTTCTACAATCTTTACTATTAAATTATATTTTTCAGCTTCAGTCAGAAAACGTTCGTTCGGAATTTGAAACAGTTTAATTAAAAATTGTTTTAATTTCTCTGTCTTTTCATTAGGAGAAAAGAATTTTGAAAACATTTCACCGAACAGTGTCAGACCAAGTTCTGTTTTTTCGTTTTCTAAGAGTTCTTTTTCAAGCAAAGACCATAATGTCTTTTGTACCTCAATTGTGAACTCAATAAGAGATTTTATAATGTCGCATACACATTGATTTAGATTGTTTATGTGAGCGTTATCTTGTACGATAAAAAGTGTCTTAAATTTTTGAACAGAATTAAATAATGCTTCGTATTCCATTCCCATGTCTGGATCATCTGTGGTTTCACCCAGTGGTTTAAAAGAATTTTCTATGTTCGTAACAATATCCGTTACAGAAAATTTTAATGATTGAATTACTAATAATGCAGAGAATATAGAACGATAATCTTGATCGGTAAATTTAGAAATAGATTTTGATAGCCTATCAAGCTGCTGAGTTTCTGATGCGAATTCAGCGTAGAATCGAGCCATCTGACATAGCTCTTTCAAGCGTTTGATAAAAGTTTGTATTGCATCATAGCTGGCTGTTAAATCAAACGCTTGAGATTGAAACAAACTTTCAGGCGTATGTAATTCATCCTTTAAATTGAGTAATTTATATAATATTTTTTTGCTTTCGTCCGAAAAAAACTTTGTTTGTTGAATGACATCATGTGAGATTTTTGCTTGTGTAACCGCTAAGTTTACTATTTCTTTAAATTTTGCAAGAGGCGTACCTGCGCCCTGTACCAGTGTCGCTGGCTTAAAAAGTTGGTCAAATGCTTCAAGAACAACATTCAGAAAAAGTATAGAGTTGTTTGTGAACAATTTATGTTCGCTGCAAGCGCTAATCTCGCTATGCTCGCTGCAAGTGCTAATCTCGTGATGAAGTAGCGTTCTATGATTTAAAAAACGACTATATAATGTCATTAAATTTTGGCGTTGCTCAAAATCTAATAGATAGCCATTGTTACTGTTACAAAGTACTGTGTTATAGGCATTATTTCGGCGTTTCATACTCACACAGTTGATGTTACTTTCACTGTAATTGTCAGATTGCGATGGTACGGTGGGAAGCACTTTCGGTTTTAATTCATTTTTTATTTTGTCAAGAAAGATTATGTCATCAGGAGTATATTTTTTGAAGCCAAAATAACGATCCTTACGACCCTTCATTATAGCGTCTATTGGATTGACGCCTTGATGATCTATTAGAGAAAAAAAACTTGCTTCGTAAAAAAATAGAAACATCAATTTACATTTGCCGTTTGGAGTTAGTTCAGAAGATTCATCCAGTTTATTCTGTAGTTCCTTTATGATCGATTCTTTTTCGTTTTTATTGCGCAATAGAGCCAGCTCATCAAGCATCGCGATTACTATTTCAACGCCAAGTTTTACTTTTTTATTTTCAGGAAGCGTATTGATAAGCGTTTCTAAGGTTTTTTCTAGTATCCAATGGGTTAATGTATCAAATTCATCGATGAAGGCTTCTAGATATCGTGTTGTGAATAGGATATTAAATTCAATATTATCTTCATTATCATTTATTTCTTTAAAGTATTGTGGATATTGGCATTTGCTTAGCCTGTCTGACATGTTGTCGATAGGCTTTATTTTTTTAAAAATTTTTCGAATAAGCGGTGCAAGCTGAGTGTTCACGCATGCATGAAAATCCTTCTCTTCTATTTTTAGGATTGTTTCATGAAATTTATGAAGTTCTCGAAGTTCTTGAATGAAAGAATCTAAATCAGTAAATAGCTGTCCTACTTCCAGTGATTTTTTTAATTTTTCTAATTCCGTAATAAGGGAATCTTTGAGCGTATTAAATGGATACATAGTATTATTATTTTGTGTTGCAGGGTGTTCGCTTCATTTATTCTGAACACTCAGCGGTAAATTTTTTGTTTTATATTGCTTATATTTTTTTCGCGCTTGTTCTTTAGCTTTAACACAGTTGGGTACGAATTCAATAATGCGGTGAAAGTACATGAAAAAATCACCTATAGTCTGTGTTAAATTTAATAACCAAGCGTGCGGGTGAAATTGCTTCGCGTGAGCACCGACGCCTATCCATATCATGCATGCTTTTTCTTCGTTTGTTTCTAAGGAATGTGGAATAAAACTGATATCGTTGAATGTCCACAACAATTGATCCATTTTATGGGCCTGTTCTACTGATTCAGTGTAAATATACAAGGCTTGTGTTTGTTGATAGGTTTGCTGTACAAATCCGCATACAGCGCGGTAATACAGTCGTTCATCTGCTTCATTTAATAAATAAAAATCAACTTTAACGTTGTTCATTGCTTTTCATGCGTGGTTTATGCATATCTGGATCTTGAGCTTTCGCTTTAAGTGGTGCGAAAGGATGTTGCTTCGCATAATTCAAAACGGTTTTTGCATAGTACGCGCCTTGTTGTGTATTGCCTGTTTTGTATAAAGATAAGATACAGGTTTGTAGAGTGAGATGAGGGTTTTTAGCAACTGCGCTAACACAGCGTTGATGAAGTTGGTTGAGTACTTCTGTTGCGCTGACTAAATTTTTGCAAGGACGGAAGAGATCATGAACGGCCACACCCGCGGGTATCCAACGATTGGGTAATTGCATTAGGCCAATCTCGATCGGGTGATTATGCATCAGTTGCTCTTGTACATAACGCGTCGCTTCATTGGCTGTTTTGAATTGTGTTGTTTTGCCTTCCGTTGTTACGGTCAGTGGATCGCCAGCACTGCCTATTTGTACCATGGCGTAGGTAATATCAGGATTTGCATAAAGACTGCAGGCTAAAATTAAAGTAACAAGATCCATAAAACGTTATCCTGGAGGCCAATGTAAAAGCCGTCCGCCTAGTAAGTGTAAATGAATGTGAAATACTAATTGTCCCGCGTCTTTATTGCAATTGAATACGGTTCGATAACCCGATTCCGCGATAGCAAACTGTTTGGCTAATTGTTTCGCAATTAAAATAAGCTTGCCTATGAGTGTGCCGTGATTTGCATCCAGCTCGTTGAGTGAGGCGATATGTTGACGCGGTACAATGAGTTGATGGATCGGTGCTTTTGGATGTGCATCCTTGAAAGCAATAACCTGTGGATCTTCGTAGGTTATTGTTGCAGGAAGTTGTTTATTGATAATTTGACAGAAAATACAGTTCATAGTTTTAGTTCGAAAAGCGGCAGTGCTTGTAAAATTTATTGTCGTGTTTTAGAAAAATCATACATAATACAAAACTACTCGATTAATAGCCGCATGGCAATCCACTGTTTCGCAAGAAGTCTAACTAACAGCATGAAAAAATTAAGTAGTATTCTGAAAACGCTGATGGCAGAACTCAATATGAATGAGTCTGAATTAGCACGGCGTACGGGCATAGGACAACCCGTTATTCATCGTATTTGTTCTGGAGAAACCGATAATCCAAAAGTTGCGACGTTAAGTCCAATCGCTAATTTTTTTGCAATCTCAATCAGCCAATTGATCGGAGATGAACCCTTGCCTACGCATCGTATTCCAGGCACATTTAATCCAGGAGTACAGGGTTGGTGTCAAGTTCCTTGGCTAGCTTGGACGCAGATTTTATTGTGGCCTAATGCAATAAACAATTTAGAGAGTCTACCGAGTGTTGCTGTGGATTTAGATTTAAGTCAGTATGCATATGCAGTAACGATGCACGATAATACGATGGAACCGCGTTTTATGCGGGGCACTCTTTTAATTATGGAACCTAATTTACATCCTAGTAATGGAGATTTTGTAATGGTTCATGTCGGTTCTGAAGCAATACCCAGTTTTAAGCAGCTTTTGATCGATGGTGTTTATTATCATCTTAAATCCTTGAATCCTGATTTTAAAACCCGGGTTTTGCGAAAACCTTATCGTTTTTTAGGTGTGATGGTTCAAGCTAAGATGAATTATAAAGAAGTCGATCTTATATCAGCAGTGTCTGATTGTGTTATTTGATCAGTTTTATGAATGCTAAAAAGCGACTTACAATTTTTGAGTGTTTTGCGCGACAGAATTCTCATCCTAAAACTGAATTGCATTATTGTTCACCGTTTGAATTGTTAATTGCTGTTATGTTGTCTGCGCAGACGACTGATCGTGCTGTCAATAAAGTAACCGCTTCATTATTTTCTGTAGCAAATACACCGCAGGCTATTGTGAATTTGTGTGTAACTGGATTAGAAACCTACATTCGATCGATTGGTTTATATCGCACTAAGGCAAATAATATTATTAAAACCTGCCAATTATTATTGGATAATCATCAAGGCCACGTTCCAAATCAGCGGATTGCTTTAGAATCTTTGCCTGGTGTAGGGCGCAAGACCGCCAACGTTATTTTGAATACTGTGTTTGATCAGCCAACGATAGCCGTAGATACCCATGTTTTTAGAGTATGTAACCGCACGTGTTTGGCGGTCGGAAAAACTCCACGGGCTGTTGAAGCGCGTTTAATGAAAGTTGTTTCTGCGCCTTATATTCGGCAAGTGCATCATTGGCTAGTTTTACACGGTCGTTATGTCTGTACATCGCGCAAACCTCGATGCATTTCCTGTATTATTTCGCAATTTTGTGAATATCCAGATAAACAAGTATGAAACAATACGTTTTTTATTTAGCATCTGCTTATATTGTTACAGCAGTAATTTTAGTTGCTCATCTTATCGCGTCTATTTGGCGTGATCGTAAACTTTTAAAGCAAAAACGTGCTCGCTTTTTGGAAAAATAATCATTGCTTGGCCTATTGTCTTTGGCCACTGTCGTTGATCTACCGCAGTATTATTTGGATTCGTCGTTATTTGTATCGATGGAAATTAAAAAAGACAATTTATTTTTCTGTTCCTATTATCGTGGTAGGCAATATTACGGTGGGTGGTACAGGGAAAACGCCTCTCGTTATTTGGTTGGCTCATTTTTTAAAAAAACAAGGTTGGCGTCCGGGTATTGTGAGTCGTGGTTACGGAGGTCGTGCGTTGCATTATCCCTATCGCGTGACATCGTCTAGCGCAGTGACTGAAGTCGGTGATGAAGCCTTATTAATTGTTCGCAAAACACATTGCCCTATGTGGATTGATCCCAAGCGTGTTCGTGCTGTCCAAAATTTACTGACGCAGATTCCTTGCGATGTTGTAATCAGTGATGATGGTTTACAACATACTGCGTTGGGGCGCGCGCTCGAGATCATTGTCGTTGATGGTCAGCGTCGTTTTGGTAATGGTTTTTGTTTGCCAGCAGGTCCTTTGCGTGAACCAGTGACACGTTTACAGCAAGCAGATTTTGTAGTAATCAACACGGATCAATCTACAGATGAATGGACGATGCAAATAAAACCCGATTATTTTTATGCATTACAGAGGCCACAGAATAGACAAACAGTTGACTATTTTTTACATAATAAAAATATTCATGTGATTGCAGCGATCGGTCATCCACAGCGTTTTTTTACCAGCTTGCGTTGTTTAGGTTTACGTTTTACCGAACATGTATTTTCAGATCATTATGTGTTTAAACAAGAGGATTTGGATTACGGCGACGATAGTTTAATTATCATGACTGAAAAAGATGCCATGAAATGCGAGGCCTTTGCAGATCAGCGATTTTGGGTTGTTGCGGTACAGATCGAATGTGATCAACGTTTTTCTAAGGCGTTATTAGAGAAATTGATAACCACTATAATATCCTCCGAAAATCAGACCGGCGTTAAGAAAGATTTTGAGAGGTAATAGTCTTCCGAAAGGCGTCCCTGCTATGAATAGATTAGCGGGCGAAAGATCTGAGTAGAAAGAGTGTTGAATATTGATCGGGTTGTGGCGACAATTTTTCTCTTTTTTCCGTAGGAACTTAAGGACAACTGAGGTGTTATCTATTGGCAGATCACGATCAGCTTGCGAAAACAAAGAATCGTCCGTGCAACCAAGAACTTTGAGGAAGAAAAATTAAGATCTTTTTGAAATTTATACTACGCTGATAGTTTTCCTGATTAGACACGGACGTTTTTTTCATGCGATTAAGCTACTCCTTACTAAGCG
>Ga0206946_1186_pt1 | contig 13978 bp, 14 predicted proteins | sample Alteio_BWOrgHeat_2_FD_152965 | JGI IMG/M metagenome (GOLD analysis project Ga0206946, IMG submission 152965) | Enriched cells from forest soil in Barre Woods Harvard Forest LTER site, Petersham, Massachusetts, United States -... | ecosystem: Environmental > Terrestrial > Soil > Temperate forest > O... | reverse complement strand
GGCGCTGACGTATGTCCTGACCCTGGGAAGCAAAGAGCGCTTCCAGCGAAGCCGAGATGTTGGCTGCTATCTCGGCCTGCGACCGCGGCGCAGCCAGTCCGGCGAGCGAGATCCTCAGCTCGGCATCACCAAGGCGGGCAACGTCTATCTCCGATCCCTGCTCGTCGAGTGCGCCAATCATGTCCTCGGACGACACGGAAAGGACTCCCGCCTGCGAGACTGGGGTCTGCATCTGGCTTCGCGTGGAGGCAAGCAGTCCCGAAACCGGGCCATCGTTGCCGTAGCTCGAAAGCTGGCCGTGCTGCTGCACCGCATCTGGGTGACCCAGGAACCATACGTTCCCTTTTACGCCGCAGCCGCTTGATAGGTGATCATGTTTACTTGTTGCGACGACCCCGTGTTCCGATGACTGCGTGTCGGCTTGGGCCCTCAACGAGGCCGACCGAAAACTGGCAGCATCGCCTTCTCCTACTGGACCCCAACCGGCACCGAGCCAGGACGGCTCAAACCAGAGTGCGAATAGAAACACGGTGGAGAACAACATGCGTGGCAACCGAAGCAAAGAACAAAGGCCTTACCCAACAAAGAAAACGGAGATTGACAATCGGCGACCATCTCATAGAAAACTGACTTTTCAGGCATTTCAGGGTTACGTCCGGGTTGCCGGTGATACGGCAATAACGGCTTTCTTTCAAGCACTGAAGCGCGTCTCTGCTCGTCACTATGGCGGGCGAGTTAGGTACCCTACAGCACACTTGGCGGTTGCTCGCGTTACGTCCTGTTCCGTTGACAACGAGGAAGAGTTAGCCTCTCCGGGAGCCTGTGACGAGAAGTCCCCACGCGAACCTCAGATAGATGGCGATGCAGAGGACAAGGCGTGTAGGCCAACCGCCTCCTCGCAGCCGAACTGAACAGATGCAGAACGCCGTTCCTGACAGAGCCAAGCGCAACCATTCTTGTGGGCAGCGATGATCGATCTGAACGGGAAGCATCCCGATGGCTCCGAGAATGGCTGCCCGAGAGTTGTTCCGAGCGCAAGAATTCGGATGGTGTCCCCGGAGTGGAAGACCGCCTTGACGACGAAGATCAGCGTCAAAGAGGGTATCCCGAAAACACCAAGGCCGTCATGTTTGGAAATACTGGGAACATAGGTCCATTGTCACAGAGTCTCCCGACGAGGAGCCGACAGTTCATATCATTTGGCGGCTTCAGGTTAGGTACGTAAGGTCGGCTACACGCCCTCGTCGTTGAGAGCGCCCAGACGGTACCGTTCGCATCGGACAAAGCGAAGAACCATTGCGGTCCTCCAGGAGGATCCGCAGGATGCGCAGTTCGTTACTTCGGAGTCACGAACTGCGCCAATTTCCTGCCGGTGCGCGCTTCAAGAATAAACATTTCATGGGCACAATAACCGGCAATCCTCTGTTCGTCTAGCCATTGAAATTGGATCGAGAGGGGGTCCGAGCAGCTAAAAATAGATCTTCCATCCATCATGATTTCCGTTGGCTCTCTGATCCAGGCTGTGTGCTGTAAATCAAGAGAGCGCTTGGGAAACTGAAATTCGCTCTCAGCGCCCACTGGCGTCAGGCGAGTACTTTCTCCGGTAATCAGATCGATTTTTACAATGGAGCTAGAGCGACTTTGAAAGACTGCGGCTACCGCGCTAGAGCCATCTTTCGATACATCCAGTTGACAGAGGTTGAGAGACCCAGGTACGGCTGTCACTTTGCCCGTAGGAGAAACGATCTTTATAGGCTGATCTCGACAGCCTCTGGCAAAACCAACAACCCGCCCATCTTCGAGCAGGGCAGCAACCTCGAAATCTATATCTAGGTTTGCTTTTCGCAGCGTGCGAGCTCCGACGTCGTAGATATAGTAGCCATAATCGTATTGCCTGGTTGTCCAGTCGCCCCGGCCTTCACAATCGACACACTCCGTAGCTCCCGGCACAACAGCGAGCAGAAGCCGCCTACTATCGGGTGACCACGCCGAAATCAATGTCTCCACCGACGCTAAAGCTTGCGTATATGGGCGGCCCGCATGGGTCACGCGTGCCGACCCTTCACTTGTCGCGTCATAAAGCCATAGATCGTGGCCACGAATGAAGGCGACGTAGGAACCATCTGGCGCAGGGCTCGGTAAAGTGCTGCCTCTCAACTCTTCTGTCCAGTGCGGCTCCAATGGGAGAGACACGACGCTGATCTGATTCGTCGGAGATACGCGAAACACGGTGTGCTCAAAAGATGCGAACCTATCCTGCCCAAAGCCAAAGAGGCACACGGAAAATAGGAATAAAGGAATGCGAGATGGGCACCCGAAAATCACACGGTCCATCTTATCCGTTTGAACTCTTTGCCTGCGCCGTTAGCCATCCCTACACGTTCATACAGGCATATGGGTCCTTGTTCAAACGAACGTATACGCAACGATCCTCGGACAAGCCAAAGTCCAGCATCCTTTGTTGCAGAAGGCTGTTGCGATTCCTTCGGCAACATGTTTCCGCAACGATGTGCCTTGAAAACGAGGTTTACGGAAACTTGTTGTAGCCGGAACGGCGCCGGCGGTCAACTTACCGCAAACCCGTTTGGCAACTCCCATTCACAAGACGAGCGAGGCCGCGGAACAGGTGGCGCACCGGCTGAATTGACTAACATCCAGCCTGTACCGGGCACACAGCGAGGTCATTACAGAGTGTGGATGGAAGGGTGGCGACAGCGGCTCGGCGACACGCAAATGGAAGGGGGGCGGGTTGTTGGTTGATGTAGCTTTCTAGAAGACATAACCTGTGTGAATGAAAATCAGCGACGTGATGCTTGTGTTCATCTCGTTTCTTGGAGTTGGAGTCGTAAGCGCGCAACCAATTGGGTCCGCAAATCCGCCAGGCTCATTCGTCGAAGTAGATGGATCTCGCTTGTACTACGAGGAGTGCGGGACCGGGCCGAAGGCTGTCATTCTCCTCCATGATGGGGTCGTAAATTCAGCCGTATGGGATGACGTATGGCCCGCTCTTTGCAAACGATTCCACGTGATACGTTACGATCGACGCGGGTATGGACACTCGCCAGCTACCAAGAAACCTTATTACGAAGCCGACGATGTTGCGGCCATCATTCGAGACCGAAAAGTATCTCAAGCTGCACTCGTCGGGAGTTCTCACGGTGGCAATATTGCCCTGAGTGTTGCACTCCAATACCCAGAGCAAATTAGTGATCTTGTGCTTGTTGGTCCAGAGGCAGAAGGCTTCCCTTACTCCGAACACTTCATCATGGCGCAAATGGAGTTTCAAGGAGCTAAAGACCCGACAGAAGTGAGGGTAAAAAATACCTATTTCATCGCGCCTGGAAACGAGGCTGCCCGCGAGCATCTTCGGAAACTGCTCAACGCTTCTCCACAAGATCACACACACAACGATATGCCGCTTCCGGAAAAACCGGTTCTTCCATACGTGCGCGATCTTCGGATGCCCACGCTAATCATTACGGGTTCGGCAGATATTGCTGACAATCAGGCGGTTTCAGGGGCTCTAGTCATGTCAATCCCAGGAGCTGCTCGCGTTGTTGTGCCCGAGACAGGACATCTCTTGTACCTCGAAAAGCCTGATCTTTTCTCTTCTATCGTCATTGGATTTCTTATGTCTCACGGATTCTGAATGTTGCCCTAATACTGAATGTGTTGAAGACCTGCTGCTTGACACTTACGGACTTCTCATGGTGAGGAGCCAAAAAGATGCTTATGAATAAATATTGGCGGTCGCTCATTCTTACGGTAGTTTCGCTATTGGTCTTGAGCTATGAGCAAACACGAGGTGAGAACGTGACACCACCCCCGCTCGGAGAGTTAGTAGATGTGGGCGGCTATCGTGTCCACCTCTACTGTATTGGTAGCGGAAGCCCAACAGTGGTCATCACAGGCGCGGGGTACTCATTCGATTGGGGTCTTGTCCAGCGAGATGTTGCAAAATTCGCGCGGGTTTGCACCTATGATCACTCGGGAGTTGCTTGGAGCGATCCGGGGCCAACGGATACATGCACGCTAAGAGCTGGCGAGATCATGCAGCGTTGAAGAAGGCTAAAATCCCCGACCCTTATGTTCTGGTTGGTCATTCACTGGGGGCGCTAGTTGCCCGGTTATATGCCAGCGACTACCCTGACGAGGTCCTCGGTATGGTGATCGTAGATCATGTTTCCTCGTCAATTAAAGTGCTAGCAAATGCTCCTGCCTTGCTGCCTCTAGGAATCGACGCTGGCCATGTCGATCAACAGGAAGAGCCGACATGGCCTACAAGTGCAGTTAAAACATATCCGAACTTTGATTTTCAGAAATTATCTCCAAATGACTATCAGTTCCATCTTTGGGGTGACTCACTCCCAGGGCATGCCAAAATCATGGAACGCAATGTAGCGATGACACCTGGATGTTTTTCAGAAGTGGCACAAGCATCTCAACAAGTAACGGTGCCACTTGGTGACAAGCCCCTCATAATCCTTAGTACGCCGGCCACTCGGGTATTTGCAGACACGTTGGCATCTCTTTCGTCCGATAGCAAGGCAGTCCTGGTTGATAACAGTAGCCACTACATTATGATTGATCGCCCCGAGGTCGTTATCAACGCGATCCGCGAGGTTGTCGAGGCTGCAAATAATCACTCTAGACTGGTAAATAAAATCGTTCAAGTTGTCAGTGATGGATAACATGTAAATCCAATCTTCGGCGGCGAGTTCGTGCGACGCTCGGCCAAAAAGATTAAACGGCACTTGTCGCGTGCAAGGTCTTATCTGTGAACTCAGCTAGTGAAAATAGCTTAAGCTGCGGTATAACTGGCTCTTTCGAAAAGTGAAGCCGAAATCACCTCGGCCGCCGTCAAGTTGGCGAGAGGGCGACTACTCCGCAACTGTCATGTTCTCAATTACCGTTGAGGGGATGGAGATCTGGCGTAAACCGAGCTCCGGCCCACCTTCTCACGTATTGATCGTGGCATCGATTTAGCCTACCTCAGTAGGACCACACCATGCCGGCGGTTTATACTCTGCGGCAGGGAGAAATAGATGAGACGGCGGTTCTATATTCGTGCAAGTCTGACGTCCGTCTTCTACGCGTCTCTCGTCTTCCTCCCCATGCATGAGCCTGGAATGCTCTTTGGAGCTGTCCTCCAAGCGGTAGCGTGCGCCTGTACTTTCGCCTTCCTAATACTCGTGGTCGCATACCGGGACGAGATCTGTGAACTCATCCGCGCCGCCTTTCAGGAGTATGCGAACTTACTGGTTGCGTTGCTCGTTGCTGCAGAACTTACGTGGTCGGAGAGTGATCTGGCCTACCCCACCGTACCGTCCATTACCCCTCTCTCTCAACGCCCGCCGCCGCTCTTCGCATAGAAGCTCACGAAAATCTAAGAGCATGACCCCGATTTGCATTTGGGTGGACATGACTTGTATGCAAACCTGCGCAAACTGACGCATATGCCACAAGGTGAGGACGGTATTCTGATGACTCTTACGCAAGAGCATGGCGGCTGCCATGTACTTCCTACTGAAGTCGAAGCTGGTTACAAACGTAGACTTCATGAACTAGATGCAAGATTGTTCTCTTCACAACGGCATCGGTACATGGTCCTGTTCGTCTTGGCCGCATTTACTGTGCTGTTAATTCTCTCTTTGATGGGGGATTGGCATTTCAGTGTTTCTGCCTTAGCGGTGGTGCCTGTGATTGGCATCATCTTCGGCGTGCGCGAATACGTACGCTATTGCGCCTTGTCCCGCCAATTGGCCCTTCGCTGCATGTTTTATGAACGTGGGCTGGATCGTCTGCGGGGAGAATGGCGGGCATTGGAGGTCACGGGCGAAGAATTCGCTCGCCGCTCCCATCTCTATCAATTCGATCTTGAGGTGCTTGGTGACCGTTCTCTCTTTGCCCTGCTCTGCACTACCCGTTCGCAGGTTGGCGCTACGCGCTTGGCCGCCTTCCTGCTCGATCCAGTGGACTTGGAGGAGACAAAGGCCAGGCAGGAGGCGGTTCGAGAACTCCGCGGAGCAACTGCGTTGCGTGAGGAAATTTCCCTGCTCGGCAAATATCAATTCCAAGGATGTAACGCAGCAGCCCTTCATCACTGGTTAAACACACCTGAACTGCGTGTCCATCCCGCGATCCCCATTTTCCTCTTCGCAGGCGGTTTGGCGATTCTTCTGCTGGCGATCTTATGTCTAGCGCAGTTCGTTAGCTGGATGCAGGTCTTGCCCATTCTGGTTCCTCTCGTACTAGCGCAAGCTGCCGTAAGCGCTCCGCTGCTTCGCGAAGTTCGGTCCCGCCTCAGGGCCCTCCAAAGTCTTAAAAACGAATTTGCCGTGCTCCAACAAGGGCTGCAGCTACTCCAGCGGCAGTCTTTCACCTCCTCAAAGCTAAAGGGCTTGGTCAACCAATCACGCGAGTCAAATGCCGCTCTTCAGATTCGCAAGCTGGAGCACTTACTCTCGGGAATTGTTCAGCGTGAGAAGGAAATCCTGGCTCTTCCTTCGTTGCTCACGGCCGCAGGCACGCAATTAGTACTTGCAGTTGAGAGATGGCGTGGAGCGAACAAGGATCGACTGAAGCAGTGGATCGACTGTTGGGCTGAACTCGAGGCACTCAGCGCGATCGCGTGCTATGCGTGGGAACATCCGGACGACGGTTTCCCGGAGTTTGTCAGCGATGCTGTCACTTTCGAGGCGGAGGGCCTAGGACATCCGTTGCTCCCGTCTGAAGAATGCGTAGGCAACGATCTCACCCTGGATGCATCCACTCGTTTCTGTATCCTCAGTGGATCCAATATGGCGGGTAAGAGCACGTTACTCAAGGCCGTCGGACTGAATGCGGTTCTTGCTTATGCAGGCGCTCCGGTTCGCGCGAAACGAGTGCGCCTGTCGTCGTTTTACGTCTGCGGTTCCAACTCAATCTCCGACTCATTGCTCGACAGTAAATCCAAGTTTCTGGCGGAAGCGGAAAGGCTACATGCGATTCTCCAACAGACAGAATTGGAACGGCCCGTCCTATTCATCATCGATGAAATCCTAAGCGGCACGAATTCACACGATCGTCGTATTGCATGCGAATCGGTGGTAAGAGCGTTGGTCGCCGGCGGCGCAATGGGAATTCTGTCTACGCACGACCTCGCCCTGACCTCGATCGCTGACTTGCCTGAATTGAGCGGGATGAACCGTTGCATGGAAAGCGATGATCCTGCCGACCCGCTCAACTTCGACTATAGATTGAAGCCAGGACCCGCTCACCATAGTAGTGCTCTTGCCATCCTGAAAATGATCGGCATTAATACCCAGGAGCTTGTCGCGAGCAAGGGATCATAGCGAGGGGCGAGCTCATCCATGTCTTTTGTTTCTGGTTGGGCACAGGGGATTTCTCCCTGCATCAGAGCAGGCTTTCTTGATCGGATTCCTATGGAGTCAACATTTGCCCTCAGCTGAATTGTCTGGAATATGAACTACCGACTGTTCCTGTAACTTGCCTGCCGATGACCGGATGCCGGAGCAACTTACTGAAAATCCGACCGGCTGAGACCGCCCACGTTTTGCGGGAAGTTCAGGAGGCGAAGCCCAACCTACTTGTCGAGCGTCCAGTCATAATAGGCCGCAGACAAAATAGGAGGCAGCCCTCCTACCGATGCTTTAAAGGTCGGATGACGGGATTTTGGCTTATGGATTCACAAATGGCGACATGAGGCGCGTGATTTAGGTTACCATTCTCCCGTTTTCGAACTGAAAAAGGAGACCCAAGTCCATTGTTCAAGCCAGTTCTCGCCGTCGTGTTTCTTTCGATAGCGATCTGGACGTTCGGCCAGAGCACGACGCCCATGTCGGCCCCCACTTCTATCACCCTTAATCAGTCTGACCGAAGCTGGATCGCCACAAGCAATCGATACACGAATCTGCTGATTGAAATAACCAGAAAGTATGCCCCGGAGGGTGCTTCAGAGCAAGGGCTGGCTGAATATGACGAGTTGATTTCGAACCCGACGTTAGCCTCCGAAAACTCAAGGGTCGCCGAGACGAAGGTCGCGCAGGCCAAGATTCAGGCAGCGCTCTCGACCGAGCAGAATGAGTATGTGAAACAGGACCTGCAAATTCTGCTTCACAATATAGATTTCAACCGCAAGCAGCAGGAATTCTACGAGGCGCACGTCGTTCCTTATGCGAACGCCAGCGCATACATCTTTGGCGGGCTGCGCGCGCTACTCGATGACAAAGTGGGTCCGGAGCGACGCAAGGCCGCGATTGTGCGTCTTCGCAAGTACGCGGGCGTGGAGCCCGGCTATCTGCCCATGGTCGATTTGTTCAAAGCACGCGTCGAAGCTCAGATTGCCAAGCCCGGCATGATCTACCCTCCAAAGGAAGAGGTGGAAACTGCCCTGTCGCGGAACGGCGAGTATCTTGACGCCATCCCGGCACTTTTCAAGCATTACGGGCTCACCGGATGGGAAGAATCTTGGGCCAAGCTGAAGGTGCAGCTCGCCGCATATGACGAGTGGACCAAACAGACAATTCTGCCTAAGGCGCGCGCCGATTTTCGTCTGTCGCCGGAACAATACGCGCTCTCGTTGGAGGTTTTTGGCGTCGACATCTCGCCGGGGCAACTGGCGGTGCTGGCTCATCAGTCGTTCAAGGAATACCAGGGCGAAATGCAGATCATTGCCACGCAGATTGCGAAAGAGCACGGGTGGCCTTCGATTGATTATCGCGATGTGATTCGGCGCTTGAAGCAGGATCAACTGGCGTCTGACGCCATTTTGCCGTTCTACAAGAACCGGCTGCATGAGATAGAAGCGATCATCGTGAAGCAGAACTTGGTAACGCTGCCCGACAGACCCGTGCGGATTCGATTTGGCACGCCAGCGGAGAACGGAGCTCCGCACATGGTGCCTCCTCCATTTCTGAATAATACGGGTCAACAGGGAGAGTTCGTGTTGCCGTTGAATATGCCCGCGGCGGTCGGCTCGTCGCAGAGCCAGAAAGTAGACGACTACTCCTACGATGCAGCATCGTGGACACTGATCGCCCATGAAGCACGTCCCGGGCATGAGCTGCAGTTCGACTCGATGGTAGAACAGGGAGTGTTGCTGGCGCGGGAAATGTATACGCTAAACAGCACGAATGTTGAAGGATGGGGTGTCTATTCGGAATACATAATGCAGCCATATATGCCGCTTGAGGGGCAGCTGATCTCGCTTCAATTCCGGTTGCTAAGGGCGGCGCGGGCTTATCTCGACCCGGAATTACAGGCCGGGCTGATTCAACCGAAGGACGCAATGCGAGTGCTGACTGAAGATGTGGTCTTTTCCGCGCCCTTCGCTAATCAAGAGGTTGAGCGATACACCTTCGGCGCGCCGGGGCAGGCAACTTCCTACTTCTATGGCTTTATAAAACTGTTGCAGTTGCGTAGCGACATCGAGACTATGCTTGGGCCAAGGTTCGATCAGAAAAAATTCCATGACTTCGTCCTGTCACAGGGGCCTCTGCCACCAGACCTGATACGGGTGGCGGTCATGGAAAGCTTCATTCCTTCGCAGCGGTAGCATAAGAAACGATGAGATGTACAAAGCACGTTGGTCAATTCAGCGAAGCGTAGTGCGACAAATTCTGGACAGCGGCCGAATGTTTCACCCCTAGTCTCGACTGCTGCCCGCGTTTGATGCCAAGCCACTTCCGGAAAACCTTGCTGCCGGTAACAAGTTGACGGAAACAATTGCGAACCTTGTAGCTCATCCAAGAAAGAAGAACGGTTAAGAAATAAAACTGACAGCGCTTCGATTTTTCGATAGAGAATCGGATTTGTTGGCCGAAGCGGATCGGGATCAGTCCTCCCCAATCAAGCGATTCAGATCACAGAAATTAGAGAGGGCTAGAATCGTCCGATGGATTCTTCGAACAAGCTGGGCAGAGGGTTTTGGGCATGTGCCGGCTTCACGTCCGGATGGTGGATCTGAGCCAGTATGCGGGACAGACCATCACCAATTTCAATATCTTCAATACGACGGGAGGAGCTGCGGGGAACTGGGATATCTACTTTGGGGATATCACCCTGGTGCACACGGATGGGACGTTCATTCCGATTTACAGCAGGAGCATGACGTCGTTGAGTCCATTTCAGGGGCCGGCGGAGACCGCTCTGAGCGTGATCACGGAGAAGGTGGCCGATATGACTCCTCTGACCACGACTACGTATTATCATGGGGACCACCTAGGTTCAACCCAACTCTTGACGGCGGGTACGGGATGGCCTGTCGGCGGAGATATCTACTATCCCTATGGACAAGGCCCCATGCCCGGTACCAACCATTACCTCTTCACCGACAAAGAACGCGACACCGAATCCGGACTCGACTACTTCGGGGCCAGATACTATGCGTCGAATATGGGCAGATTTATGAGCCCCGACTGGAGTGCTCAAGAGGAGCCGGTACCGTATGCCAAGCTCAACGATCCGCAGAGCTTGAACTTGTACTCGTATGTTCTCAACCATCCGTTGGTCGGAATTGATCCAGACGGGCATGCATGTGACAATGCAAACGAAATGGCCGTTTGCCATGGCATCACGGTTGCTATTTCAAATGGGATGAATGCCGCTGATGCCTTACAGGCTGGCCAACAGGCCCAACAACAACAGACGCCCGTACAGAAAGCCGGGGACGCCATCAACAATTTCATGACCGCCGGGAGCGACTGGCTGAACAATCATCCGATTGTGGCCATTGGTCTGACTCTCGGCGCGGACTTGCCCGCCTGGGAACAGGAGCAGCCAGCGATCGAAGAAGAAATGGACGCAGTAGGCAACAAAGTCGAAGGCATACTGAAGACCATTGAAGAAGATGGATTCCAAGTGACTGCGAATGAAAAGTCAGCTAGCCAAGAGGCCAACGTGACCATAACCCATCCCAACGAACCGGGAGTCAAGCTGAATTTGAGAACGGAGACGCATCCGATTCCGGGTTCAGCCGGGCAGGCCGTTCGGTATGTGAACGTCGAACGAATCGAGCCTGGCCCCAAGAATCGCCCAGTAGTTATTCGTAATGAGCACATAGCGGAACAGCCTTAGAACTGCGGAGCGCCCCATGAAGCATAGGTTTGAGTTTGAGTTTGAGCAAGAGAGGAAAAACCGCATGACTTTCGAATACAGCCCGGAAGCCGACGAAAGGCTGGACGTCCTGATCGAAGACAAGACGCCGATCCTCTCGCTTAATCGCTCTGGCATGATCACACTAGCCAAAACCCTGATCAAGATGGCTTTAGGATCATATGATGACGGCTTTCATGTTCATCTCAGAAAGGACTTGAACGCTGATCTGCCAGATCGCCTCGTTTTGATGTTGCACGACGGTGAGAGCACTCAGGCCGATCCCGTAGATAATCGACAGGTCGAATCAAAGCACTACATCAAACCATAAGGCCCAACAACAGACGCAGGGACTGGTCAACGCCCAGAATGCCGCTATGGCGAATGGCAACTATCAGCCGATGACGGACAGCAATGGAAATGTGACCACTCATTGCAGTGAAGCGGCGTGCGCCATCGCCAAAGGTACTGGGACAAACCTTACGGGCATCCTGTATGACTCGAAGGGCAACAATTACGACGCGAACACACAAATCAACAATCTTGCCAATTCTCCCAACTATCACGTTGTGACGCCAGATCAAGCACAGGCACTCGGGGATAAAGGAGTGCTTGTATTCGGTACTCAACATGGCGCTCGGCACGGCCACATCGCAAGTGTGAGGCCGGAGGGCATCCCTGGCGATAATCCAAGAGGCAGAAGCGGTCCGATTTTCGCCAACGTGGGTATCTTCAACGGAGTTGCACACCAAAGTGCGGTAATGACACCAGCACACGGAGCGATCATCTACTATGCGCCGAATCAGTAGCACTTCAAAATCATTTTTTGTTCTTGTGACGTTGCTGGTCTGGTTCGTGCCGCATATTGCACATGGCCAGAATTCAGATCGAGGCTCCGATGTCTGGAGAAGCTTTTCCGCAGCGCAGAAGAGGTACGCATTTTTCGGCTTTATAGACTGTCACAAACGGTCGTTCCCGCCAACAAATGCCATTAGGTATAACGCCGACGATAGAACCTTTAAGCAAGCCGACGAACTTGCAGATAAGAGCGCAAAATCCATGGGAGAGATCATGCTGGACGCTATGACGGAGGTGCCGCCTGCAGATCCTGATACCCACGTGGAACACGGTAGCGTTGATGACGGCATGCTCTGGAGAGGGCTGATCGATCAGGAGAAGCAGGCTTATGTGCAAGGTGTCTTTTGGTGCGCTCAGATATCAAATGGTAAAGCGACTATTCCGCAGCAATCGATTCAACAAGTCGTACAGAAGCTGAACGACTGGTATGTTGTCTCGGATGACGACTGGAAGGACCCACGATCAAATGCGCGCGTCGATGTACCGGTCATTTCGGCGCTACAGCAGATCGGAGTTCTCCATCTACTCAAGACGCCAGCGAAGCCCTAGGTTGTCGTGAAAATCATCAAGCTACTGTTCTGCTCCTTCCTTCTCACACTGCCCTTTTCGGTACAGGCGCAAAGCGTGAATGGAGTCAACGCTTCCGCCTCTGTGAAGACGTTCGTGCAGGGCTTCTATGACTGGTATGTTCCCAAGGCGTTGAGCAGTCGCTCTACGTCAGCGTGGAGCACTGCCGTCAAAGAGAAAGCTAGCTGCTTCAGCCCGGAGCTGGGACGCAAGCTCCGCGAGGACTCGGAGGCCCAGGCAAAGGATGAGGGGGAGATCGTCGGACTCGACTTCGATCCCTTTTTGAACAGCCAAGACCCTGGAAGGCGCTACAGCGTCGGCAAGGTGGTTCCGAATGGTGATAGCTACTTGGTGGAAGTCCATCATGTCGTCTCCGGTAAGCCCGAAGAGAAACTGACGGCGACAGCAGAGGTGACGGGCAAAAACGGGCAGTGGTACTTCGTGAACTTCATCTATCCGAACGGCCATAACGTGCTCGGCGTTCGGTATGCGGTCAATGATTCTAAAGTACCGGAAAAGTCACATTTTAGGTGGCTCGCCTCGGTCCGAGCCAAAATTTGCGGGATCTGCGTGACTGGGAGCTTAAGTTGGCATATACATTCTTTGAATGTTTGACATCACTCGAGCGAGCACCTTTAGAGCATGATGCGAAAGCTAATCGCGGTTCTGCTGGGAATATTTCTGTGCAACGAGGCGACGTTGGGTGAATCGCCGAACGTCTACGTGGGCTTTGATCGGAATGACTATCCCGGAGATTCATCGCTGCCCGCACTTCGCAAAAACTTCCGTTATACGAGCTATTGGTTAAATAATCCGCCTGGGGAAAAGCAGAATTCCTGGACGGGCAAGCGCTCACTGCTCAAGCAGCAAGGCTTCGGGTTCCTTGTTCTTTTCAATGGCCGTCTAGACGCGGAGTTGAAGGGGAAGGATGCAGCCGCGTTGGGTGCGATGGACGGCAAGTCTGCAGTGACAGAGGCCGCGACAGAAGGTTTCCGATCCAACATCGTGATCTTCTTGGATCAAGAAGAGGGTGGACGGCTTCTTCCCGAACAAATCGCTTATATTCTTGCCTGGGTCGACGCGGTCCGCGGTGGAGGAGACCGAGCTGGAGTCTATTGTTCGGGTATTAAGGTGCCGGACCGGGGTAGCACGATCAGCACAGCCCAAGACATGGTCGCACAAGAGAAGGCACGGACGAGGGTAGCCGGCCACGCCGCTGGAGCGGGCGCGTCTCTGCCGAAGTTGTACCTCTGGGTTGCAAACGATCAGTGCCCTCCATCGCCGGGATGCACTCAGACGGACAGGTCACCATCGGACGGTTTCTCCGCATCCGGACCAGATCGGGCGATTGTCTGGCAATATGCCCAATCTCCACGTCGCAAGCAATTTAGCGCGGGCTGCCCGAAGAATAACGATTCCGACGGTAACTGCTACGCGCCGGGTCTTCCTCACAGCGCGT
>Ga0206946_1184_pt1 | contig 14055 bp, 15 predicted proteins | sample Alteio_BWOrgHeat_2_FD_152965 | JGI IMG/M metagenome (GOLD analysis project Ga0206946, IMG submission 152965) | Enriched cells from forest soil in Barre Woods Harvard Forest LTER site, Petersham, Massachusetts, United States -... | ecosystem: Environmental > Terrestrial > Soil > Temperate forest > O... | reverse complement strand
CGGCGGTGGCCCTGATGACCGGGCGCCTGCCCTTCCCCTATGGCGAAAGCGATGCGCTCGACTTCGTGCATTTCCAGGCCGAGGCGCGCCAGGCGGGCAAGGAGCTCGCCTTCGCCATCGAGTGCAAGGAAAGCGGCGCCTTTCTTGGCTGCATCGGCCTGCGCTTGCCCAAGCGCGACAGCGCCGAGATCGGCTACTGGCTGGGCCAGCCTCATTGGGGCCGGGGCCTTGCCACCGAGGCGGCACGGGCATTGATCGATCACGGCTTCTCCACTTTGCCGATCGCCTCCGTTACCGGTGAGTGCCGGGTGATCAACGAGGCTTCGCGCCGGGTGATGGAGAAGTGCGGCCTGCGCTATGTCAATTCCGGCCTGCAGCATGCCCCAGCGCGCGGCGGCGCCCTGCCGATCGACCGCTTCAGCTTGACGAGAGCGGACTGGAGCAGCTTCAAGGCTTGGCTTCCGGCCACCGTGCGCGGGGCGGCGCCTTCCGGCGAACTGATGGCGTGAAGGCGGCGGGTCTTCGGACCTGAGATGTTCGCGTGGAACCGGAATAGTTTCTTTCCCGGCCAGGCCAGATGTTGCCTGCCGACTGGAGGTTGGCACGGCTTAGCAATACATCCCGCGGCGTGCGCTGAATTCCTTAAGTGACGCTTGCCAGCGCCTCGGCAATCCGCACGTCGCCCCATGCTGTGGGCGAGGTGGGCGAGGCGGTCCGGCTCATGACGTCGGTGCCCAGCCCGCTGGTGAGCGAGACCTCTCCAGCCTTCGTCTTCACCGTGACCAAGCCATGCTCGACGAAAACGCCGAACACGCCATTGCTGGGACCGGCGAAGAATTTAGTGCCGCGCGCCGCGATCAGGCCGAAGGGCGTGGTGACGTTGAGCGGGCCCGAAGGCGTGTCATCGGGCCTGTCGAACAGAATGGCACCGCGTTCCAGCACCAGCTCACCGCCGCGATCGACCAGGAATTTGTCGATACGCACCCTGGTGCGCTCGCCGAGCGACAAGCGCGTGAGCTCGCCCAGCTTGGCGGCAAGCCGCGCACCGGAGCCGGTCGTCAACATGTCGTCGATGTAAACGGGTTCGCCCACCGCAAGGGTGCGCTTGTCAGCCCTGAGCTGGCCTGTGACCTGACCAGTGACCTCAACGACCGAACCTGCCTCCACGATCTGCATGGTGGCGGCGGCAAGTCCGGGCCTGAGCCCGGCGAGAGCCAGTCCGATCAGCACGGAACGGCGATGTATGGGCATGATGACGCTTCCATGATGACGCTTCTTGTGGGACTGCCCGCTCTCCAGCGGGAGAGCGGGCAGGAAATCCGAGAGATACAATCTCCCTGAGCCTGCGATAAGGCAAGGATCACATCCGCGCCGTGACAGGAAGCACACGGCGGCCTAAAGCGTTTTGCCATGTGACGGTATCGACAGGAATCGCAGAGACGCGCCAAGCTGAAGCGGTAGACCAAAGTAGCGCTTACGGTTACATGCGCTTTGCTAATAGGCTCGGTCACACACGCGTTTGCGCTGGGTGACATAACGCCCGGAATAATCGTCGTAGACGCGGACCGTGCGATAATAGCAATGGGGTTTGTACGGATTCTGGTAGTAGCGGGGCTTGGGCTGGTATCCCTGATTGTAGCCACCACCACCATCACCGTAGCCATCGTCATATTGGGCCAGGGCGGGCAGGGGCGCTATCATGCCCGCAAACAAGGCGGCGCCCAGCAGCAGGGGGCGGATCTTCAGGGCTGAAAGTGTCATTGGGATATTCCTCGCTCGAACACCGAAGGCGAGGCCCGCTAGAGCAAATGCGCTCGGGTTGAAACGCCAGTCCAGGACAACGCTCTGCCATCAAAGGCACTTTGCCGTGTCTGGGGATTCAATCCGAAGATAGACACTCTAGACAGAGCCAGCCATCGGAAGTCGCGGGTTGAGACGGTAGTTGGAGCGTTGCACGGTGCAATGCGAGCAATGCCGCTGCTTGACCCATCGGCGGAACACCGGGCGGGCGAGCTCAGGCACCGATATCATTGACCGGTCAGTCAAGCCTGTCTGTTTCCCAGGAAACAGAACAACCTTAGGTCATCATACTCCTTTACTACACGGTATGGTAGCGGGCCGGCAGCGAAGGGCATTGAGGGTAGTGTCTAGAGAATTTTCCGGGAAAGCTGATCGACTCTTCGATAGGAAAATGCGTCAAAACAAAAAGCTAAAGGGAAAGTGCGACTCGAAGAAACCCCACTTTGCTCCGGTCCGCGACAGCCCCTTGGCTGTCAATCCCGGGACACGCAGCCTTCCAACGCGAAAAGGGCCGGAGCACGAAGCTCCAGCCCATGACAAGCAACCAGCAGACAAGCTCAGTGAGCGTTCGCCAGCTTCTTTTCGATTTCGCGCTTAAGGCGCACGGCCGTGGTCGATAGCTCGGAGCTGCTGGCCTTGATCAGCCAACCGTCGAGGCCGCCATTGTGCTCGACGGTGCGCAGGCCCGCGCTCGAGACGCGCAGGCGAATCGAGCGGCCGAGCACATCGGAGATCAGCGTGACATTGTGCAGGTTCGGCAGGAACTTGCGCTTGGTCTTTACGTTCGAATGGCTCACCTTGTGGCCAGACTGGACGCCCTTCGCGGTCAGCGAGCAACGACGGGACATGGTACTATCCTTCTCGATCGGAACGGCGCCGCTCACGCGAGGCCACAGGCAAATAGAAAACCGCCACCCGGGATGGGTGCCGGTCATCCGCCAGAAATTGTGTGGGTTGCTATAGTCGGGCCCTTGCGTGGCGTCAAGAGTATCGGCGAGAGGACTTGCCTTCTGCAGCGCTTGCCTGTATCAGGGCGACGCGTTGCATACGGCCCGCGTCGAAACCATGACAAGAGCCGATCCGGAATGACGCCCAAGGCGCCGCTTTAGCTCAGCCGGTAGAGCACATCATTCGTAATTAGCGGGTCCACCGCTGAAAGCGAAGTGTGCACAAGGGCTTGGCAGGGGGTGCCAGGATTTAGTATGGGATTAGTAGGGTGTTTGCCCGAAATGTGCCGCTTTAGCTCAGCCGGTAGAGCACATCATTCGTAATGATGGGGTCGCGTGTTCGAGTCACGCAAGCGGCACCACTCTAACTATTTGAAAATAAACGATGCCCGGCGGCGCGTTCGATCGCTTCCGTGCTATTTTTTTGCCCGGGTCGCCACCAGGTCGCCGCGACCTTCTTTTTAGCAAAGACCCATCTTGTCGGCGCGTGTGATTTCGCAGATTGTGATCTGCATTTTACGGGGGCGCCAGCATGGCAACGGCGGAAGAGGTCGCAACGCGACTGGCGTTCGAATTTCTTAGAATGGGAAGATACAGCGCGTCGACCGGTCCTGTGGAAGTGCCGGACCTCGCTCGCGCCGTTGCGGTTGCAGCCCCTGATTATGAAGAAATAGCGGTGTTTGCGGATAGAGTTTCCGAATTCAGCGGCCTATCAGTTCAATCCGTGGGCTTCGAAGAAGGAAGGGACAATCCAAAAGTCCATATCTACCTTACGCGCGGCTCCGCCCGAGAGATCCGCGCCCTGCCTTCCGAAATAGATGATGTCCCGGTTTTAGCGCACAAGATGGGCGCTATATCTATTCGGCCCGAAGCTGCTAGCGCGGCAACAAATCGCGGTAACATTTTCGAGCGTAATGGCCGTATTTGCTGCGGAACCTCATGCGGCCCGACTTCGGAAGGAAGTTCCGGAACATTGGGAGCCATTGTCACGCTGGGACAGGGCCATGATCTTTTCCTACTTTCGAACAATCACGTCTTCGCAGGCTGCAACCATGTTCCCCACAATCAGCCTATCCTGGCGCCAAGCAGCCACGACGGTAGACCTGATGCGCGCGCACCCCATGAGGTCGGGCGACATTACGCAATCAGCCCACTGACGAGCGGCGATCCCTTTTTTGTGGTACCTTCAAACGGTGATATGGCCCTCGCGCGGGCGAGTGATCCAGACGCGATAAGCTCCTGGCAAGGTGATGAACATAGTGGGTACGACACTCCAACTGACCTCATTGAACCATTGTCACTGATGGGCGTTAAGAAAACAGGTAGGACCACGGGGTTAACCTTTGGCGTAGTGGAAGCGAGGGTGACAACACCCATGCCAGTTACGTACTCAGCTAAACATTTTAAAGGTGTCGTCTGGTTTCAAGATGTTTGGACAATTCGAGCGTCCAAAACTCAACCATTCGCATTGCCCGGCGACTCTGGAAGCCTTGTGGTTTCCGCAGACGGAACTCGGTCACTTGGACTGGTGTTTGCGGCAAGCCCTACGGGTGAGTACGCATGGATGATTCCCCTCTCGGCAATACGGGGGGCGTTTGCGAATTTGAACCTTGTCTCGGGACACGGAGTTTGACGTGAGTCCAGCCGATGCCGCAAAGCGACTAGACGAGCGCTTGCGTGGCCAAGCTTGGTACCTCTCTACCGGCATCGGGCAAACCGAGGCCGGGACCGCTCTCTTTGTATATGTGAAGAGCGATCGTCATACGGAGCTTCGTATACTCGCTCAGGGATGGATGGGATATCCAGTTATGGTGCGGAAAGTCGGCGGCATAAGGCCGCTCGGTGCACCATCGGGTCGTTATACATCGTCAGCCGGATGACAAATAGCGCGGAATGGATGCACGCCAATCGCTCATAAGGATCAGCGTGCATTCGACAGTTTCCCCATTAGCTTTAACAAGTTCGAGTGTGCCCGCAGGCACACTGGTATCCCACGCAAAATTATCTGACACGAGCCTCAGCATTTCACGCTTGTACGCTGTATCAAGATTGTCGAGTTGGTCGCCTTTGGTCTCTAAAACGGAGATGCGTGACGAACCATCGCTCCGACGAACTGCAAAAATGAAATCGGGGTAGATTTTTGCTCTGCGCCAACCCTGCAGGCCGTATTGTGAGCGCGCAACGTTTCGATGCCACCACGTGAGCGCCTCTTCCTTATCGAGATAGATAGCAACGTCAGCTTCGTCCCCGTTGAATTCGGCCTCATACATTGGAGCAAAAAGACTTTGCATGACCGCCCCGCCTGTGTCGCGCATCAGCTGACGCGCGTTTATGGGCTGGACCGTCTCAACGGTGAAAGGCATACGCCAGTTCTTGTCATCCAGCCGTAGCCGAAACTGGATTCGTCCGCTTGCAACGTCGGTCTTGAACAACTTTTCGGCTCGGTTTGAACGTTCTCGATCAAGACCCTTGCGCAGTTCTTCCACAATTAAGCTGGTCATGCGGCCAATTTTAGATTTATCGAAGCCGCGTATTGCGAGCGCCGCGAGAAGGCGCCCCACGATTTCCCTACCGACGAATGGATTGAGCACTATGTCCGAAATCAATCGCACCGCATGGGCCGGATCGAAATCGATGGTCTCGCCGCTTACTGCGGTTGTCTCGAACACGAAATGCTCGGAGCTGTCAGTCAGGCTGATGCGCTGCAGCTGGCCTTCAACTGCGCGCGGGTTGTCCGGTATTGAGGTCGCGATTGCTTCAGGATCGAACCCCCGCCAATCCAATGCGGAAAGTACATCGGTCTCGTAGTCAAGCTCGCGGGCGGTCCCGTCCTCAACTAAAAGTACCTTTGGAAGATAAATATCGGTAGCCGCAAATTCGTTGCGGCGCGGGATTTTCCGCGGTGTCCCTGGCAAGCCATTCGCGCCATCGTTCGCGATTTCTAAGACGAGGTCACCGAGGCCATCTTCCTCTAACCCCTTTTTTATAGCGGCTACTACATCGCCCGTGACCGCGTGGTGAGTGATCACGTGACACTCGTCTAGCGCCGGAATGCCTGTCTTTGCCGCACCCGGCTGCCTCAATATGCGGCCTATAAGCTGAGTCATCGCTCCAAGGTTAGACCTCGCGGCGAGGGCACAAAGAACGTACGCGAAAGGGCAATCCCAACCTTCCTGCAATGCCTGTTTCGTGATTATAGCGCGAACCCGATTTGAGGGTGATAGCAGGTCGAGATTCTCTGGCTGCCTTAAGTCGTTGACTTCAGCCGTCTTAACCGCGATTTCCGCGTCATCAAGTCCGGCGGTTTTCAGCCAGTCCCTCACATCATCTGCATGGATGTGCCCGCTATCTCGCTGGTCGGCCCCGGTCCGCTCCACCTGAATCAGCATGATAGGACGAATATAACGGTCGGTTTCGGCGTGAAGCATTCGCGCTTCAACGTCGAGCAGATTAAGTTTTTCGAGCGCCGTATTAAGCGTCGCCTTCCAATCCGTACCTTGTCGCGGATCAAGATTGAGCGGCATTTTGATCATGCCTTCCCGGTCCAACTCCCTGCCAGAAACCTCAACGAGGACGTTGGCATAGCGTGCAGCGGCGGGCGTTTTGCCACCACGCGGTTGAACGTCCTGCGGGGTTGCCGTCAACTCCAAGACGAAACAGGGATTGAAACCATAGAGCGTCTCGAACGCCAAATTTGATACTGCTTTGTGCCCTTCATCAAGGACCACGACAGGTCGAATGATCCGGAGGGCATTACCTAACGAGTCTTTAACCATTGGGAAGATGTCATCATATGCGTCAAGATTAGGGATCGCATCGATTAAAGCTTTATGCCCTTGCTGTTCGCCTTCAGCTGGCACGAAACCGTAAACGTCTCCCCGATCCTGAAACATCTTGAGCGTGTCTTTGGTCTGCCGGTTAGCCGACTGGAGCATCAGTAGCATGACACACAATTGCCCCTCGACATCGAAGGCATTGAGGCTATCGGACTTCTCCAAGATTCGAACCCGCCCGGCGGCAGCTCGATCGAGAATTTGTCTGTATGGATGCTGCCGATCCTTAAGTCTGGCGAGGGTCTGACTGTATATCGCCTCACTAGGCACAATCCACAGAACAAACCCGGTATTGCAGTTTAGATAACGACCGAAAATACGCGAAAGGCCGTTGACGGCAATCAACGTCTTGCCACCACCAGTGGGCACCTTGAGAACAGCATTAGGCACGGGCCGCCCAACGCCATCGTGCCGGCCGGAGAAATCGACGCCAGCGCGCGACGCGGGCAATTTTCCCAGCGCGCGCATTCGCGTCCAAGCGTCTCGGGAAAACTGCTTTTGCTCAAGCCCTAGCTCGGGTTGAGCTGCAATTATTTCAGCGATCTTATCCGCCTTGGCCTTCTCGTCCCTCAAGAGGTCAAGATAGCAATCGAGTGTCTCAAGTACTCGGTCCTGATAATCAAGCTTGCGCAATTCGGTCATTGGGCACGCTCGATACGATAAAGCGCAAAGGGCAGCGGCACGAATTCGACCGGGATATTCTGCTCGTTCAGCAATTTTTGACTGATGTAGCGTGCGGGAGCGAACACCAGGTGCTTTTTGTTGGGCTTGGCTTCGGAAAATGCTTTGGCGCGCGACAGGGTCAGTGCTGCGTCTGCAGATTTAAGCCACTCAAGGTCAGGCCTGTAGATTAGCCAATAATGTTGATTCTCGGTCTCGCCAAGGTAAAACTGCGACTCGTCAATGCATGCCGGGTCCAGCGACCTATTCGTGGCCATATGGAACAATGCCGCCCCCAGGCCAACAAACGGGGGCAGCGTTTCCCCTTGCAACACCTTGTCGAGTTCTACCGCGTCGCCCAATGTACAGTAGGTGAAAGTATTGCCGAGGCCTTCTACATATTCTGCAGTCGTGTTTTCGCCAGTTACGATCAGCTCGCCGTCTTTTATTTCCTTCTTGATACGCTCAAAGCGATGCGCTTCGAGATTCTCAATTCCCTCTACACGGTGGACTAATTCATCTGCCTTCGTGATCGTTCGCCAGCTGACGTTCTCGCGCAACAGTTCAGACTTTTGAACGCCTTGGAATTTATAGCCGTTTATGACACGACGGACGCGCTCCGCAGTGAGAGTGTCGGCGTAATCTTCCATCTCCGCCAAAATGAAATGCCTCTTCCCTCCATCTGATTGATTTTGTTTCAAAACTGCATGCCCCGTCGACCCCGTACCTGCGAAGGAATCTAGGACAATGCTGTCTGCCTTTGTCGCGATCTGAAGGACACGTTGAATTAGGGCCGGAGGTTTCGGCGCGTGAAAGTCGACGACCTCGCGGTCTGAAAAAATCGCGAGGAGCTCCTTTTTAGAATCTTCCGTATCTCCTACTTCACTGCTTGGCCAAAGGGTCATTGGCACGAGCCCTTTCGCGCGATCTGGAAACTGCTTGATTCGTGGTTTGCCGTTGCCGCCTTTGGGCCAATAGACGAGGCCCTCCGCTTTCAACTTGTCAAATTCTGGCTCGGTTGCGCCCCAACATCTACCTTTGGGAGGCTGGTGCTTAACGCCAGTTGGCGTGATGATCGCGTAGACTTGGTTCTCTCTAAATCCTTGCGCAGAAAAGGGGATCGATGCCCATACACCCCTTGGATCGCCATCTGGGTTGGAATAGCCTTCTTGGGTAGGGAGCAGAAGATTTCGGCGATGCTTCCACGTATCAGGTAGGGCTTTCGAGTAGACCAGCAAATGATCAAAGCTAGGTGAAAGTGTCGCTCGATTCTCGCGAGATGTACGCTTCTGCCAAGCTATTTGCCCAACGCAGCACTCAGCCGAAAAAACTTCGTCCAACAAACTTCGTGCTCGATGAACTTCATTGTCGTCCAGCGTCATCCACAGACTTCCGTGCTCTGAAAGCAATTCGTAGAGCAGGCGCAAGCGAGGCCACATCATCGCGCACCATTTATCGTGGCGTAGGCCATCCTCGATGCCAACCGGATTGGCAGAAAGCCACTCCTTTATCATGGGGGAATTTACTTGTCGTTATAGGCCCAGCCCTCGTTGCCGGTGTTGTAAGGCGGGTCAATAAAAACGCAGTCAACTTTGCCCGCATAAATGGGCAATAGGCTCTTCAACGCATGCAGATTGTCGCCATGGACGATCAGATTGCCGTCCAGCGCCACCGGCCCGATACCTTTTTCCGGGTGGGGCACCAGCGGACGAAAGGGTACAGCTAGGTGGTGGTTATAAACGAATTCCTTGCCCTTGAAATTAAGCTCGGTCACGCTGTCACCACCCCTTCTGCAAATCAGTCTTGCCGATATAGAATCGAAGGCCGGGTTTACATGCAATACCAATCCGGACCGACATGAATGTCATACCCGCTCTTCGGCGCCGGCTTTGACCAATTGTTCAACAATCATTCGAACTTGGTCATCTCCAAGCCTGATGTGCGGAACAGAAACGGTCATCGTGCCCGGCTGCGCCTCTGTTAGAGCATTAAGAATTTCGGCCTGACGATATTCCGCCACCTGGCCATAACTGTTGAATGTAGTCATTGGGCTGGAATGGCCGAAATTCTGGCTGTACGCTTTCCATTGCTCAGGTGTTTGGCAGATTTTTTCGCCTAGTATCGCGAGTGTCGTTCGAAGGCTATGCGGATTGAAGTACGGCATTTCTGCGCGCTCGAAAGACTGTTTAAAGATCTTGCGGATCGCAGCCGCGTCCTTCCAGTGGTTCTGGCTAAGACCCACAGCAGCGAAATGTTTGTTTTCCCCTGGCGCCACGCGAGTAGCTGGAAACAGGGGCGTATCGGGTCCGTACCCCAACTGTCTCAGCTCTTTTATCCAGTCGTGGACAATGGCCTCAATCTCGGCGCCCACCGGAAAGTACGTAGATGTGAAGGTTTTCGCATTCTTTGTGCGCACGTCGCGTGCGTCATGAAAGATTGACCTTGTGGCGGGATCGATATGTTTCTGAGAAAACGAAGCGATGGCATTGTCGCGGGCGCCACTTAAGAGCGCAAAGGCCAAAACGGCGCGGTCACGGCGCTGTAACAGACCATTCGTCGGCATAGCGGCTAGAGCCTTTAGAACCTCGTCGATCGTCGGTGCGGGCCGCTTTCGTACCGCCTTTGCAATACGCTCGTCATTGGCGGACAGGTTGAAATAGTCGGCGTCAGAATATTTTATTCGTGAACGATAGCCAGTCTTACCTGCAAGCCACAACGCAAATGCCTTGAGAGCCATCAGCCGCGAGTAAATCGTGGCCTTGGCCAACGGTTTGTTTGTCTCCGGGTTAATTTGCCGACGCAGCCTTTCTTTGAAGGCCATAGCCTGAGTATATGAAACTTGCGGAAATCTTTGTAATTCGTACTCAGCTCAAACGCGGCGATGGCCGCAGCGACCTGATCGACGCTATTTGACGTCATGTGCCTGGCCTGTTCAAGATAAGCGAAATATTCGCGCCTAATGCGTTCGTTTTGGGGATGGTGTCTACGCATTGCCTTCCAGCTCCTGCTTTAAGTGATCATTCAGAGAGGGGTTCGGCGTATCCAATAGCCGCTGTGAAGCCTGGGGCTGTCCTATTTTGCTGCGTGTCACCAGGATGGTTAACGCAACTCCAATAGGGCCCGACTCGGCTCAAGAGTCCATATACACAAACATTACAAATTCTTAATGATTGTGCTACACACATTTGATGTCAGCGCTATTGACACATCACACGAAGTGACGTTTTTTGATTCGCATGTCGGACATGGAAATATACCGCCAACTCGGCTTAGCTGCGGCGCTGAAAAGAAAAGCGCTTGGACTAACTCAAGCTGAGGTTGCGGCCCAAGTGGGTCTCACACGCGCTTCTTTGGCGAATATTGAAACAGGGCGACAGAAAGTCATGCTGCATCAGGTCTACAGTTTGGTGTCAGCTTTGAAGCTAAACTCTGTTTTAGATCTCGTACCGCCTTCGTTCGTGCCCGCCGAGGCTTCAGAACCGGTATTTTTCACAGGAAGCACTGTCAATAGCCGAGAGAGGGCGCAGATTGAACACTTCGTCCGATCTGCTGGCAAGCGATAGTCATGGCATCCTACATCGAGAACGCGCGCGCCAAGGCGCGTAACATCCTTGCAAAATATGGCGTCAAAGCAGCGCCCATCCCAGTAGAGCGAATAGCGCGCGCTCTAGGAATAAGGGTGCAGTACGCGCCCTTCGACGATGAGCTGTCAGGGATGGCCTTCATCAAGGATGGCACCCCGATGATCGGCATCAATTCCTTGCACAGCTCGACCCGCCAGCGCTTCACGCTGGCACACGAGATTGCTCACATTGTTCTGCACAAGTCCAAGATCGAGTCGGCCGTTCATGTCGACAAAGGTATCTTGCGTCGAGACGCCGTTTCCGCGACCGGAGAGGACATACTCGAAGTCGAGGCCAATAATTTTGCAGCTGAGCTGCTTATGCCCGGACAAATTTTGGAAGCTGTGTTGGGCGACCGCGTCGTCGATATGGAAGACGAAGATGCTATGAAGTCTTTCGCAAAGCGCTTTGGCGTTAGCTCTACCGCGTTTCAATATCGATTACGTAACAACCCATAGTGCTACTAACACCCAAATGTACTTCGTCACGTATTATCTCCTTCGTGAGAAAGTCGCCCGTGAAGAAGGGGTTCTAAGCTGGAGCTGAGCGATTTTGGTCGATGGCCATCGCTGTGAGAGCCGCCAGGATCAGGGCGCACAAAAGCTTGAACCAATTGAGGAGCAGGCTGAAGTTGTAGCCGATGGCGGCGAGGACGGCATTGATGGCGTCGCCGGTGGCATGGGCCAGATAGTTTCGGCCCATGCGGTGCTCGTTCTTGCCATGGCCGATGACAGGTTCGACGGCTGATCGGCGCTTGAGGTATCGCTTGATGGTCTTGGTCAAGCCGCGCTTTTGATTGGCGACATAGACCTTGAACTGCTGATCCTTTGGGGCATTGTGGCCTCGATAGCCGGCATCGGTGACGATCTTGTCGAGCTTGGCGCCGACCATCGCCTCGATATCAGGGATCACCGTTGCCAGGGTGTGGCCGTCATAGGGATTGCCGGGCATGGCTTTGGCATGAACCATGAACTGCCCGCCCTTGCAGCGGTTGAGTGGGGTGGCGATCGAGACCTTCACACCGAACTCATAAGGTTTGTGGGCCTTGCCCTTGCCTATGCATTCGACTTCCGGGGCATGAAGGGAATAGACCTTGGAACCCCTCTCGCCCCGGCGTTGGTCCTTCACGCGCCGGGCCAGGGACAGGCTCAGCCCGAAGGCGGCCTGCAGATCCGGTTGGTCCGCGATCTTGCGGGTGATGTCGCGGATCGTTGCCCCCAACATGGTGCGGATGCGCCTTAGCGCCTTGTTGGCCCGTTTGAACTGTTTGGCATGCGCATAACGTTGCTGCTTGATCAGGGTCTGCTTGCCGACCCGCTCATAGGACTGGCGCAGCTTGACCCCGTGTCTCCTGGCTAGCATCACCAACCGCTCGCGAGCTCGGTGCATCAGCTTGGCATCGGTGGGGAAGGCAATCGCCTTCTCCTGAACGGTGGTGTCGACAATCACCGCCTTGAAGTCGGCCGGCTTGGCCGCTTCCACACGCACCGCCGTGGCCAGGCTCTCCTGCATCAGCGCGATAAGCTTGTCCTCGCCCATGCGCTGGCGCCAGCGGGTTATCGAGGAGCGATCAAACGGCAAGGTGTGCTGGAAGAATTCCTCGCCGCAGAACAACTGATAATAGGGGTTCTCCACCCAGCGTTCGCACAGCACTTCATCCGACAGATTGTGCGTGTGCTTGAGGATCGCCAGCCCCGCCATCAGACGCGTCGGCAAGGGTGGCCGGCCCGGATCGTCGTCGTAAACCACCCCGAACTTTTTCTCCAGGAAGCCCCAGTCGATCGCCTTCGACAACTTCACCAAGGCGTGGTTCAGATTGACGATCTGATCAAGCCGCGACTTGAACAGATCCCGCTGGCCGCCGTCCCGCCGCTCCCTAGGTTGCATCCGAAAACCCCGCGCATTTTGCAGGAAATCCCCGCAAAAGCGGGGCGAAACCTGCAAAATACTATACTCGATAACCCGATATACTCAAGCAATATCAAAGCGTTGGGCGTTATTCACGGACGACTGAGAAAGCCCATGCAGACGGTACTGTATATTCGCTTCTCTGTTCCCAAGGCGACCACCTCAGCGGCAACGGTCGACGAAGCTCGCACAGCCCCGACCTACCTGGTCCCAAGGATCAAATTCGACCCCTTTGCGACCTGACCCAATCTCATTAGCGGGTCAAACCTCGAACGCCGATTTGGCATCGTAGAAGCCTCCTCTTACATACCTATCACTCTGGTCATTCTGCTCCGCGTCTAGTGAAATAATTCCCGACCTTACCCCGCACTCATAGTCCTCAACTGCAAGTAACCGAAAATCCGCACTGACCCTAGTCGCCCTTTCAACATTCTCGGCAGTGCCATGCAAGAATCGGCCATCAAATACGTGCAAACACCCAAATTCCGTCTCTAACGGCGAACAACTGGCAACCGTTCTTGTTCTGAAGAATGAATCTTCAAAAAGATACTCGAACATTTGCTTCCGACTGCACCACAGTAATTCTCGGTCAAACTTAAGTCTCCAACAAAAGTCGTATAGTATGTTAATGCTGTCTTCGTGACCTGCGACTAACATTGCATTGGTACCAAAACAGGGCGTAAGCGGCAGCCAGCAATTGATCTGCCGAAACGGATCGCCAAAGCACTGATCGAAGTGATATGCGAGTAATTCCCCTCCCGGGCCGCGCATGTCGGGCAAAATTCTGGCAGGAAAGTGAAACCGAAACGTCGGCACCGCTTGAAAAAGAACATCAAACCCTAAGACTTCCTGACTCAACTTTTTAATAAACTTTTGATACAACGCGCGAGCGCTTTTATCGTCCCGGAATGCCTCGGACACTAAAGTCGTCGGCATGCTGTCGTGCGTTCTAGGATCCGGCCTCCTATGTTCCGCCGAGATATACAAATGGCTTTCACTTAGCGCAACCGAACTGCGCAATATTCCTGCATCTATCAATATTTCGGACACGACCTCCACAAAAGGAAATTCCGCTGAATTGAATTCCCACGTCGTTCGTCCCGCTGGAAATAACGATGGCTTTAGTATTTCATCTTGTAACTGTATCACGCCATAGTCTCCCTATTTGCCATAGCGAGTAAACGTATCCCCTCCAACCGTAAAGGACCCGTAGCTCATCGAATTGAAAAGCGGTCCGCTCATACCACTACCGATTTCCCCAGTAATCGTGTACTGGCAGCCACC
>Ga0206946_1173_pt1 | contig 14077 bp, 11 predicted proteins | sample Alteio_BWOrgHeat_2_FD_152965 | JGI IMG/M metagenome (GOLD analysis project Ga0206946, IMG submission 152965) | Enriched cells from forest soil in Barre Woods Harvard Forest LTER site, Petersham, Massachusetts, United States -... | ecosystem: Environmental > Terrestrial > Soil > Temperate forest > O... | reverse complement strand
GAAAGTAAAACAAAAATTGCCATGGTGATTGCCAGGATTGTAGGATGAGTTTTCAGTTTAATATTAATACTTTTTATTCCCAGAACAGCATAATACAACAAGTACGGGACAAGGGGTAAAATAAAGCGAAAGCCAGCATTGGAATATGGATAAATGATAATAGTCGCCAGGTATATTACTACAACAGTATCTATAAAATCGAAGGCTTCATTCATTTTTTTAATCATTCCCAAAATGATGAATGCAAAGATCATTGTACCTGAGAGTGTTGCAACGAATTGCCAATCGTCATTCCATGGTTCGAAATAGGAACGGAGTACAGCCATGTAATAATGAAGATTGGTGAGAATAAAATGTCTGACCATATCTGGATTAAAAATGTACGCATATGAAAAAATACCATCACCGGAGGTTCTGAAAATAAATTTATTTAGTAACAGATAAAATAGAAAACCGAGTATAGGAAGTAGTGCACCAGATATAGTCCCCTTCAAATTAAAAGTCTTGTTTTGTCTAATATCGTTATAAACGTAACGGATCTGTTCAATTGCCAAAGCCAAAACAAGCACCAATCCAATATTTCTAATCGAAATCAGGAATCCTATTAAGAAGGTTAAAGCGATACTTTGAACATAATTCATAGGTTTTCGTTGCTGATAAATCAGGATGCATAACAATAAAAAAAATGCGAAAGGAATATCGGACATAATTTCCATTTTGAAATTTAATGTCCATGGGTTATATATAAATACAATTACAAGCAATAAGGAGATAAGGGATGAAAAATAGGTTATTAGAAACCGAAAAATTAAAATCCCAGTCAGGAAAAGGAATAAACTTATATACAGATCAAAGTGCCTGATACTGTTTCCAAACAACGCATACACTGGAGACAATAAAATGGGAAATCCACACGGGTAGGAGGGAGGGCCGAGTATGGGAAAATCCGGATTGTAAATATAGCCCGCCTGACCTTGGGGAATGCCTGTTGTAATATTTTTAGCCTGATGTATATATTGAGCAAAATCATCTCCCCAATCGTGGGAGGTTTTTATATTAATAAAAAAGACCGGTAGACAGAACAGGACAACGGCAAAATATTTTATAAAAAAGCGTTTCATCATTATATATTCAATCCAAAGATAGAAATTTGAGCTTTGATGTCAGCGCACAATAAATAGACCATTTCAGAGTTAATTGATAGGCTGAAAATTGGTATACTTGTATTAATAAATGAGAGAGTTGAAAAAATACAAAAGCACATACATTTTAATTTTTCTTCTGAGTGGTTTTTTGGGTTTTGCCCAGACTATTCCTCTTGGTCATTGGAGAACTCATTTGGCATATAAAGAAGGGATTGCTATTGCTCAGGGGAACGGTAAGGTATATTATGCTTCGAAGGGAGGGATGTATTCGTATAATTTGTCTGATAACTCATTTGAGTTAATGTCGAAGTTAAGTGGGTTATCAGATGAGTTTGTATCTGCAATAAATTTTGATATGCCCAGCAATACACTTGTTATTGCTTATCAGAACGCAAATATTGACATTATACAGAACAACACAGTGTTCAATTTGCCTGATATCAAAATAAAAGAAATGCAGGGAAATAAAATAATCAACAGCATTTATTTCAGAGGGCAATACGCCTATCTCTCTTGCGGATTTGGAATTGTTGTTGTTGATATAATAAAACATGAAATAAGTGAAACCTATTTTATTGGTACGGGAGGGGCTGCAATAAATATAAGAGATGTGAATTGTGACGGCACTAATTTATTTGCATCTACAGATAAAGGCATTTATATGGCACCATTGAACAGCGTTAATCTTGCTGATTACAGTTCATGGACTTTTCAAACGGGGTTGCCAATTGGAATATATAATACGATGGCCTATTTCAATGGGAAGCTTTATGCAAATTTTGCAAAACGATTAACCAATGGTACATCATGGTATCAGGATACGGTTTATAAGTACAATGGAACCTCGTGGAGCCGATCAAATATTAGTCCGGATAATTTTAAACGTTTAAGGCTTGGAGTGAATAATACATTAATCGCAGTTGGTGAATACTGGTTAAGTATTTATGACAGCAATGAAAACCTGACTGGCAGCAATTATTACAATTACGGTTTTGGAACATCTACCCCCGCCGATGCTTTTATCGATAATAACTCTACCGCCTGGATTGCAGACAAAATATTAGGATTGGTGAAGGTGCCGTTATCCGGTATGGGCGAAGCACTAGTGCCTAATGGTCCGCGCACAACAAATGTATTTGCGTTGGGATCCGGAAGTGGAAATGTATGGCTTGTTCCTGGAACCATAACAGGTAATTGGGGCGGAAACTCCTGGCTTACAGATGGCGTTTCTGTTTTCTCAAACAATAGTTGGTCTACTATATATGGAAAACAACCGCCTGCGAGCATGGACACGATACCTGACGTTGTAGGCTTGTGTGTTGATACTACCTCCGTTAATCATGCATTTGCAGGCTCCTGGCACCGGGGGCTGCTGGAGTTTAAAGATGGCTCGCTTGTAAAAGTATACAGTCCCGCTAACAGTACTCTTAAATCCCAACAGACAGCTCCTGGCTATTATTCTGTGAGAGTTGGAGGTATAGCCATGGATCCGGATGGAAATGTCTGGGTTAGCAACAGCGGAGTATATTCGATTCTGTCCGTTAAAAAAAAGGACGACAGCTGGCAATCGTTTGACTTTTTCTCTTTTGTAAGTCAATTTACTGTTGCTAACGAAATTGTTATTGCTTCATCATTAATGGTGACGAAGACGGATGGTCAGAAGTGGATTAATATACCGCGTGCAAATTCCATTGTTGTTTATAGCGATAATGGAACATTTGCACAGCCAAATAATACGAATACTAAAATATTAACTGCTGGCAAAGGCAAAGGAAATTTTCCGGGCAATCTCGTTAATTGTTTTACGGAAGATCATGATGGTGCAATATGGATCGGAACAGACATGGGTATTGCAGTAATCTATAGTCCTGAAAATATTTTTAACGGAGGAAATTACGATGCACAGCAAATATTTGTCCAGCAGGATGGCTATACCGGCTATCTTTTAGCAACAGAACAAATAACGGCGATTGCTGTTGACGGGGCCAACAGAAAATGGATCGGAACGCAAGGCTCAGGTGTATTTCTTGTTTCTGCTGACGGAACAACCCAGATTAATCATTTCACCGTAGAAAACAGTCCGTTGCTTTCAAACGAGATAAATGCCATTACAATAGATGGACGCAGCGGAGAAGTTTTTTTCGGTACAATTAACGGAGTTATTTCATATCGTGGTACTGCAACTGACGGAGGAGATTCATTCGGGCAGGTGTATGCATTTCCTAATCCCGTAAAACATGATTATACTGGTCCAATTGCAATTAAAGGCCTGGTGCAGGATGCAGATGTAAAAATTACCGATATAACAGGAGCATTGGTGTACCATACAAAAGCATTAGGCGGACAAGCGATATGGAACGGAACAAATTTTTCAGGACAGCGTGCGCAAACCGGTGTCTATCTTGTTTTCTGCAGTAATGATGATGGCACAAAGACTTATGTCACAAAAATTCTATTCATTAATTAATTTTCTTCTTCAGTAGTTTATCTTTTCTTTTGGATAAAATCCAAATCCGTATCTTCGGTTAAGACCTTGAATTCATGTTGTATAACGTACGGGGCATTGTTTTGCGTGCTACCAAATACACAGATAATAGTTTAATAGTAAACATGTATACCAATTTATTTGGTTTACAAAGCTATATGGTTAAAGGTGTTCACAGCCGTACATCAAAAGTTAAATCGAATTATTTCCAGGGGTTAATGGTATTGGATTTGGTTGTCACCAAAACCGAAAGGCAAAAACTGGAACGTATTACTGAAGTTACCGGTGCGAGAAGTTTAACCATGGAATTTGATTTCACAAAAAATGCAATTGCACTTTTTCTGAATGAGCTGTTGTTTAAAACAATACACGAGGAGGAGGCTAATCCCGGCCTTTTTGAATTTTTAATACATTCATTGGAGATACTGAGTCTTAAGGAAAGCAATTGTGCTAATTTTCATCTTGCATTTATGCTGAAGTATACTCAGTATCTTGGGTTTTATCCGACCGGAAATTATTCGGGTGTAGAGAGATATTTCGATCTCCTGGAAGGACGCTTTTCACATCAAGTCCCGCGACATGTGCATTATCTCGACGAAAAATTAAGCAAATATGTGCATGAGTTAATGCACACGAAGTTTGAAATCAGCGAAGAAGTTAAATTGTCGAATGCAGAACGAAGACAACTAATCAGTGCCTTGTTGGAATATTATAAGCTGCACAATGCTTTAACGGCAGACTTAACCTCTCACATTGTTCTGGAGCAACTTTAATTATATTTATAAAAAATAAAAGTGATGAGCAAATACAATACTTTAAAGGAGTTGGTAGAGATTGATTCACCGAGCGGATATACGGAACAAGCATGTACGTATATTTTTAAATTGCTGAAGAGTTACGGATATAAACCGGAGTATACAAACAAAGGAAGTGTACGTTGTGCGTTGGGAAAAAATCCAACACTTGCAATAACCGCACATACAGATACGCTTGGCGCGATTGTATCCGGGATCAAAAGTAACGGAACACTTTCGCTGAGTTTGCTTGGCGGACTTTCCCTGAGCAGTGCAGAGGGCGAGTATGTGGATGTTATTGCCATGAGTGGAAAAAAGATTTCCGGAACATTGCTTTTGAATAATCCGTCTGCTCATGCGAATAACAAAAGGGAAGATGAAAAAAGAACGATTGACACCATGCATATCCGGTTAGATGAAGAGGTGTATTCTAAGAAGGATACAGAGAAGCTAGGTATCCGCACAGGTGATATTATTTGTTTTGAACCGCGTTACCGGGAATATCCAAATGGATTTATTAAGTCGAGGTTCATGGACAATAAAGCAGGTTGTTACGTTTTATTTGAACTGGCGCGTCGGTTGGCAGAAAAGAAGAAAGAGGTGCCTGTGGAATTATTTTTCAGTAATTACGAAGAAGTGGGACATGGCGGAACATCTGGTTATTCGGCGACAATAAAAGATTTGCTTGTAATTGACATGGGAGTTCTGGGTGATGCATGTGAAGGCAATGAGGTAAGTTGTTCCATTTGTGTAAAGGATTCTTCCGGGCCATATGATTTCAACTTCCGCAAACAGTTAGTTTCACTGGCTGATAAAAATAAAATTCCATATAAGCTTGATGTCTATCCATTTTATCAATCCGATGGTTCTGCAGCTTTGCGTTCAGGAAAAGATTATCGCGTAGCGCTTATTGGGCCAGGTGTTGCGGCCTCGCATGGAGTTGAGCGCACGCATAAAAAGGGAATTGAAGCAACAATTGATTTGTGTTTGGCTTATATTAAATCAATGTAAATTTTCGTTTCCTTAATTAATCCCGTATGAATTTATTTAAGCGACTTAGTCTTTCACAAAAAGTAGTTTGGCTGTTATGCCTGTGTATTATAATAACGCGTCTTTTGCTTCCTTTTGAAAACGTTTTGAGCTGGGATGTCTTTGGTTACTATTTATATCTGCCTGCCAAATTTATTTATCATGATGAGGGATTACATGATATGAGCTGGCTTAATAAAATAATGAACACGTATTCTCCAAGCTCAACATTATACCAGGTAAATATTTTAGCTGATGGACATGGTGTTATGCGCTATCCCTGTGGGGAAGCGCTGTTGGTTAGCCCTTTCTTTTTTATTGGTCATATTTGGGCAATTATTTTTCATTTTCCTGCAGATGGTTTTTCGGCACCGTATCGTTTCTTTTATGCAATAGGCGGAGTAGTTTATTCAGTGATCGGAATATATTATTTCCGGAAAATTTTACTGAATTTTTTTGACGAAAAACTAACTGCACTTATTTTGGTTTTTATTGTTGCGGGTACAAATTTGTTTGAGCAAACAACCTTGCAAAATACGCTTACGCATAACTTTTTATTTACACTGTATTCTGTTTTAATTTACAATACCATAATGTGGCATAGAGATTTTAAAAAAGCGAGCGCATTTCTGATTGGCCTTTCGATTGGCCTGATTACAATTACCCGTGCAAACGAATTGGTCTGCCTTCTGATACCATTACTGTGGAATGTATATGATAAGGAATCTATAAAAAACAAATTGCAACTTATAACACGCCAACCCCTGGGGATATTAATTCTCATCTCCGGAATTGCGATCGGGCTTTTTCCCCAGTTGCTTTATTGGAAGATGCACGCCGGGCAATGGTTTTATTACAGCTATGACGATCCTGGAGTCGGGTTTGAGTTTGCATCTCCTTTTATCATCGAGTATCTATTCAGTTTCAGGAAGGGCTGGTTTATTTACACGCCGCTAATGATTTTTGCTATTGCCGGATTTGTTTTTTTATACAGAAACAACAGGAAAATATTCTGGCCTGTCACTTTTTACTTTATTGTCAATTTATATATTGTTTCCAGCTGGTCGATCTGGTGGTATGCAGGAGGTAGTTTTAGCTCGAGATCACTGGTATCAAGTTATGCATTAATGGCGCTTCCTTTCGGTTACTTTTTGCAGCAGTTCAATACAAAGTGGTTAAAAGGAATATTCGCAATGCTACTGCTCTTGAACTTATTTCAAACCTGGCAGTCATCAGCAAGGATAATAAGTAATGAACGGATGACAAGCGCGTACTATTTCCGGATATTCGGTAAAACAAGCGTTACGGATGACGACAAAAAACTTCTTCTCATCCAGCGTCCGACAGAAACAATAGAAATTATTCCTGAAAATAAAAACTTTCAGAAAACAACGTTGTTAGCACGGGATTACGAAGACGAAACGGATAAACAGCGTTACGCCGATACTCTAAGTCACCAGGGGCGCCGTTCGATGATAATGGACAGCTCTTATATATTCACTCCCGCTTTTAAGATTGCGTACAATCAGCTTACATCAAAGGAATATGCGTGGATACGGGTTAGCGCCTGGATGTTTGCAGCACAAAAAAATAGGGGCGAAAAACTTCCCATGATTGTTGTAAATTTTGTCAATCAGAAGGGAGAAAATTATAAGTACCGTACCTCCGGCGAAAATGCGAAGGTTGAACAGCAAGGGAAATGGATAAAAGTGAGGATGGATTATATGACTCCTGAAGTGAGGAATTCGAACGACGAATTAAATATTTATCTCTGGTACAAAGGTAAAGAGCCCGTGTTTGTAGATGACTTTACCATCGAAAAATTTGAAGAGTAATTTTCCTCTGAAAAACGACTCTTTATTTTGGACATTTAAACTTCTTTTTTTTTATATTTAAACCTGCAATTAAATAGTAAATAAAAGGAACTGTGTAGATGAGTGTTTCACCTGATTTCAAAATCGTTGTTGCGGGACCTGAACATACCGTTTACAGTGATCAGATCGTAGAAGAAATGGCCGCTTCGGCCAAAGTAAGAGGGACAGGTATTGCCAAAAGATCGCCTGATTATATCACACAAAAGATGCTGGAAGGCAAAGCTGTCATTGCGTTATACGCGGATGGCATATGGGCAGGCTTTTGTTACATTGAAACATGGAGTCATGAACAATTCGTTGCAAACTCAGGATTGATCGTTAGTCCGGAGTTCAGAAAAAGCGGGTTGGCAAAATCGATCAAGCAAAAAGTATTTGAGCTATCGCGGACAAAATATCCGAATGCAAAAATATTTGGTCTGACAACAGGACTTGCAGTTATGAAGATCAATTCAGATCTCGGTTACGAACCGGTTACCTATTCAGAGCTCACGAATGATGAAGAATTCTGGAAGGGCTGCAGAAGCTGTATCAACTTTGATATCCTTACAAGTAAAGAACGTAAAAACTGTCTGTGTACTGCTATGCTGTACGATCCGCAAGAAAAAGCAATTCCACAGACGAAAGAAGAAACCCCGGCGGAAAATTTTAAGAAGCGGTCAAAATTGTATGAACGTTTTCTGAATCTGAAAAAATTTGTATTCCTGAAAAAAGAACTGACATCTAAAAATGAGTAAAAAAAAAGTAGTGCTTGCTTATAGCGGCGGACTCGATACCACCTTTTGTGCTGTTTACCTCTCTAAAGAAAAAGATTTTGAAATACATGCTGTAACCGTTGATACAGGCGGATTTACAAAAGAAGAAATCAATGGGATAGAGAAACGCGCGCTTGAAATAGGCGCCACAAGTTATACTTGCATTAATGCGGTTGATGACTTTTATGATCAATGCATTAAATATCTTATTTACGGTAATGTTTTAAAGAATAATACATATCCTCTTTCTGTAAGTGCTGAACGGATTTTCCAGGCGTTGGCCATCGCTAAATATGCACAGAAAATAAATGCTGATGCAGTTGCACACGGTAGTACAGGCGCGGGAAATGACCAGGTGCGTTTTGACATGGCATTTAATATTCTGATTCCAAAAGCAGAGATCATCACTCCAATCCGGGAATTAAAATTATCCCGCCAGGAAGAAATTGATTACCTGAAAAAATACGGAGTGGAAATGAATTTTGAAAAGGCTGCATACTCCATCAATAAAGGAATCTGGGGGACATCTGTAGGAGGGAAGGAAACATTAACTTCGGATAAATATTTACCGGAAACTGCATTTCCTTCTCAGTTGAAAAAGCAGGAACCTGAAAATATAACATTGCATTTTGAGAAAGGACAATTGGTAGGATTAAATGATCAGACTTACACAGCAGCTAAAGCTATTGCTAAATTAAATGAACTCGCTTCGCTTTTTGCTATTGGCCGCGACATACATGTAGGCGATACAATTATTGGCATTAAAGGTCGGGTTGGTTTTGAAGCTGCAGCTCCTCTCGTTGTAATAAAAGCACATCACACACTGGAAAAGCATACACTTACCAAATGGCAGTTGTACTGGAAAGATCAGATGAGTACCTGGTATGGAAACTGGTTACATGAAGGACAATTTCTGGATCCTGTAATGCGTAACATTGAAAAATTTTTGGAAGACACGCAACAATTTGTTACAGGCAAAGTGTTTGTAACGCTTGTCCCTTATGGATTTAAAATAAACGGTATTGACTCCACGCACGATCTGATGTCGGCGAAATTTGGCAGTTATGGTGAAATGAATAATTCATGGACCGGAGATGATGTGAAAGGTTTTGCAAAAATATTCGGGAACCAGGTTGCGATATATAATGCGGTGAATAAGATAGAACACTAATGACAAAAAAAATAAGTGTTGGGATTATAGGTGGGGCTGGCTATACGGCCGGAGAGTTGTTGCGTATCCTTGTTTTTCATCCACAGGTTGAAATAAAATTTGTTCACAGTACTTCTAATGCAGGAAAATACATTTACGATGTACATACGGATTTGCTGGGAGATTGTAATTTAAAATTCTCTTCAATAATTGATCAAAATATAGATGTGCTTTTTTTGTGTTTAGGTCACGGTGATTCATTGAAATTTCTTGAAGCAAATTCAATCGATAAAAAAATCCGAATCATTGATCTGAGTCAGGATTTCAGAGTAAATAATATTTTCAAAAAGCAAAAGAGAAACTTTGTTTATGGTTTACCTGAAATCAACAAAGAGTTAATTGCAAAAGCGGAGAACATTGCAAATCCCGGATGTTTTGCGACTTCCATTCAACTTGCATTATTGCCTTTGGCGGATAAAAAATTATTGAAAGACGACGTCCACGTTTCTGCTATAACGGGCAGTACCGGCGCAGGGCAGGCGTTGAAGCCCGAAACGCATTTTACGTGGAGATACAGCAATATTTCAACTTACAAAGCATTCGAGCATCAGCATCTGAATGAAATAGGACATACTGTTTTGCAATTACAGTGGACGTTTAAAAAGAACATTCATTTTATTCCTTATCGGGGGAATTACACAAGAGGAATTCTGGCATCTGTGTATACTACATTTAAAGGAACAGAAAAACAAGCCATTGATTTGTATAAGACATTTTATAAAGATTGTCCGTTTACACATGTGAGTGCAAATAAAATCGATTTAAAACAAGTTGTAAATACGAACAAATGTTTTTTACATATTGCAAAGCATGGCGATCAGCTATTGATCACGAGTATTATTGATAATTTATTGAAGGGTGCATCCGGACAAGCGGTTCAGAACATGAACCTGATGTTTGGTTTGGATGAAGGAGCAGGATTGAATTTAAAAGGGATTGGGTTTTAAACCTTTCACTACCGGAAAAAATAGTAAACATGAATCTATTCGACGTATATCCATTATTTGATATTGAAATTGTAAAGGCGCAAGGCTCCACGCTGTGGGATAATAAAGGCAAGGAATATCTGGATTTGTATGGAGGCCATGCAGTGATTTCTATTGGTCATAGTCATCCTTATTATATAAAAAAAATTGAGAAGCAATTGGAACAGATTGGGTTTTATTCCAATTCAATAAAAATTCCACAGCAAAAAGAACTGGCTGAGAAGCTTGGTGAATTAAGTGGCTACAACGATTATCAGTTATTCCTGTGTAATTCAGGTGCTGAAGCAAATGAAAACGCATTAAAAGTTGCGTCATTTCATACCGGAAGAAAGAAAGTAATCACGTTTACTAAATCATTTCATGGTCGCACCTCTATGGCTGTAGCAGCTACAGATGATAAGAGTATTGTCGCACCCGTAAATGAAACAGAAAATATCCTGTTTCTTCCTTTCAATGATGAACAGGCATTTGAGCAAGCAATGAATAACGATGTGTGCGCCGTTATTGTTGAAGGAATACAAGGAGTAGGGGGAGTAAACATTCCAACAGCTTCTTTTTTAAGGAAGATAGAAGCTATATGCAAACAGCATGGTGCACTGTTTATTTTAGATGAGGTCCAATCCGGTTACGGACGTTCGGGTAAATTTTTTGCACATCAATATGCAGGTGTAAAACCTGATCTGATCACAACTGCAAAAGGTATGGGCAATGGATTTCCTGTTGCCGGGGTTCTGATCTCTCCTGAAATAAAAGCAAAGCATAGTATGTTGGGAACGACTTTCGGAGGAAATTACCTGGCTTGTGCAGCAGCAATTGCGGTGCTGGATGTGATCAAAGAAGAAAAACTGATCGAACATGCCAATACTGTGGGAAATAAATGGATGGCAGATCTTAAAAAAATAAAGGGTGTGAAAGAGGTAAGAGGCTTTGGGTTAATGATTGGTGTTGAGTTGGAAATTACATGTGCGGAAATTCGTAAAAAACTATTATCTGATTACAACATATTCACAGGTTCTGCCTCCAATAAAAATGTAATCCGGTTGCTTCCTGCGTTAAATGTAAAACAGGCCGATATAGATACATTCAACGAAGCGTTTAAAAATGTTTTGGCTCAAAGCACGGTAAGCGCATGAATAAATTCATTTCAGTAAACGATGTATCCGATGTGAAAGCTTTTGTAAATGAGGCTTTGCAATTAAAGGCGGATCCGTTTGCATTTTCCCATCTGGGTAAAAATAAAACATTGGGGTTGTTGTTTTTGAATCCTAGTCTGCGCACACGCCTGAGCACGCAAAAAGCAGCGATGAATTTGGGAATGAATGTGATGGTAATGAATGTCGACAAGGATGGCTGGGCTTTGGAAATGCAGGATGGAGTGATTATGAATGGAACAACGGTTGAACATATAAAAGATGCAGCTGCGGTGATTGGCACGTATTGTGATATTGTCGGTTTGCGTTCATTCCCGGGTTTAAAAAATAAGGAAGAAGATTATAACGAAGAAATAGTAAACAAGTTTATTAAATATGTCAGGGTTCCGGTAGTAAGCCTGGAAAGTGCTACCCTTCATCCTTTGCAGAGTTTTGCAGATCTGATTACGATCGAAGAAAATAAAAAAAACAATCGTCCGAAAGTTGTACTGACCTGGGCACCGCATATCAAGCCTCTTCCGCAAGCCGTTTCTAATTCATTCAGTGAATGGATGTGCAAAGCAGATGTTGATTTCGTGATTACACATCCAAAGGGATATGAACTCGACAAGAGATTTACCGGAAATTCGAAAATTATTTATAACCAGGACGAAGCATTAAAAGGAGCGGACTTTATTTATGTGAAGAACTGGTCTTCCTATGCCGACTATGGGAAAATACTTTCAAACGGAAATGGCTGGATGATCACCAATGAAAAGCTGGCGCAAACAAATGATGCAAAGGTGATGCATTGCCTGCCCGTAAGAAGAGGATTGGAATTATCTCACGAAGTAATGGATGGAACAAATTCACTTATCCTGCAACAAGCTACCAACCGGGTGTTTGCGGCACAAACTGTTTTGAAAAGAATGTTGGAATCAAAAAAATAGTTATGAAAGACAAATTAAATATTATAAAAATTGGAGGAAACGTAATTGATGCACCAAAAGCACTGGATCGTTTCCTCAGTGACTTTGCCGCTCTTAAAGGCAAAAAAATCCTGGTACACGGTGGAGGTAAAATCGCGACAGAGATAGGAAAGAAGCTTGGCATTGAAACGAAAATGGTTGAAGGAAGACGTATAACAGATGCGGAGACAATCGACCTGGTCACGATGATTTATGCTGGTTTGATCAATAAAAAAATTGTGGCAGCGTTGCAATCAAAAAACTGTAATGCTATTGGTTTCAGTGGAGCTGATGGGAATCTGATCAAAGCGACAAAGCGACCAGTCAAGGAAATTGATTACGGTTTTGTAGGCGATATAGAAGATGGTTCAGTAAATACTTCGCTGATTTCGTCTTTGTTGGATCAGGATGTGATGCCTGTAGTTTGTCCTATTACACACGACGGGAATGGAAATATATTAAACACAAATGCAGATACAATTGCGGCAACACTTGCTATCGCCATGTCGAAAAAATATGAAACAAATTTATTTTACTGTTTTGAAAAAAATGGCGTATTGCGGGATGTGAATGACGACAGCTCTTTTATCCGTGAACTAAAAAGAGAGACTTACGAAGACATGAAAGGCAGGAAACAAATTTTTGAAGGTATGATTCCCAAGCTGGATAATTCTTTCCAGACAGTTGATAAGGGAGTACACTCGGTTTATATATGTAATGCATTTCATCTATCTTCACTTGTAAACAATACGAATCCTATTGGAACCCGCATCAGCTGAAATAAAAACAGAACAATTGTTTGATGATGCAGTCGCCCTGCTTAAACAACTTATTTCCACTCCTTCCTTCAGTAAAGAGGAAGCAGGAACTGCAGTGGTTATTGAGGCTTTTTTTTCCAGGCATGTAATTGCGAGTCAGCGCAAAAATAATAACGTGTGGGCTTTCAATAAACATTTTGATAATAGCAAACCGACTATTCTTCTTAACTCACATCATGATACAGTAAAGCCAAATGCAGGATATACACGTGATCCTTTTCAATCAGGCGTTGAGGGCGATAAATTATTCGGATTAGGAAGTAATGATGCAGGAGGACCGCTGGTAGCACTGATCGCGACATTCCTTTTTTTTTACAATAAAGAGAATTTGAAATATAATCTTGTTTTGGCGGCGACGGCAGAAGAAGAAATATCAGGTAAAAATGGGATTGAAAGCGTGTTGCCTGAGTTGCACAAAATTGATTTTGCAATAGTCGGAGAACCTACACAAATGCAGATGGCTATTGCGGAAAAAGGATTAATGGTTTTGGATTGTGTTGCAAAGGGAGTTGCAGGGCACGCTGCGCGTAACGAAGGAGAAAATGCGATTTACAAAGCCCTAAAAGATATTGAATGGTTCCGGACGTTTCAGTTTCCTAAGGTATCGCCAACGCTGGGTCCTGTAAAAATGAGTGTAACAATTATTAATGCGGGTAAGCAACACAATGTTGTTCCCGCAGAATGTTTGTTCACTGTTGATGTGCGAACTACTGATGTTTATTCAAACGAGGAAACACTTGAAATCATAAAGAAGCATATTGCTTCAGAAATAAATGCACGTTCGACACGATTAAACCCATCAGCAATAGCAACTGATCATATAATAGTAAAAGCCGCAACAGAACTCGGTATTAAAACATATGGATCACCTACATTGTCGGATCAG
>Ga0206946_1170_pt2 | contig 14095 bp, 12 predicted proteins | sample Alteio_BWOrgHeat_2_FD_152965 | JGI IMG/M metagenome (GOLD analysis project Ga0206946, IMG submission 152965) | Enriched cells from forest soil in Barre Woods Harvard Forest LTER site, Petersham, Massachusetts, United States -... | ecosystem: Environmental > Terrestrial > Soil > Temperate forest > O... | reverse complement strand
TATTTACCTTGTATTACACGTCGAAAATCACTTTCACCTATTGGTATTTTTAATGCAAAAGTACCCATGTTTGTTTCTCAGAAAATAATGCTTGATATTTTTTAGTATGCCATGGCGTTAAATAGTAATACAGTTATTTAATCTGTTTATTGCGGTTCATGTGTGTCAATATCATTCGGTGATCGGGTGGATACACTAAGGCTTGTGCCTGATCTCCCCAATCACTTAATACTACACGTTTTATCCAACGCAGATGATGACGAAACAAATGAATACAGGGTTGATGGGTATGTCCGTGAATCAGCAGCTCAGCTGGATTTTTTTCTAAGTAATGCAAAACATCAGTCATGACGACATCAAATTTAGGATCGAGTTTTGGGAATGAAGTTTCTGATCTATCGGATGTGCGCAGTAAAATAGCTGCAATTTTTTGACGTGTTCGTGTCGGTAGTTTTAAGAATAAATGTCTGATTAAAGGATGACGTGCGATACGACGAAAATAATGATACCGTTTGTCGAGTGTGCACAAACTATCGCCATGAGTCAGTAGGGTGGGTTTTCCAAAGAGATCAATGAGCGTTGGATCATCGAGCCAATGGCAATCATAGCATTGTATTAAACGCGGATTCAGTAAAAAATCGCGATTGCCTGGCATAAAATAAACTGAAATACCGCTTTTACTTAGCTGTTGGAGAGCGCTTAGAACACAGTGCTGCCATGCAGACTGTATATCGTGGCCAATCCAAGCAGAGAATAAATCACCCAGAATATACAAGGCTTTTGCATTGCAGGCATGTTCCTTCAGAAAATTAAAAAAAAGGTCCGTACGCGCTACAGCGTCTACGCGTAGATGAAGATCAGAAATGAACAGTATGGCGCTCATAAAGTTTTTGATAAGACCCGAGAAGTGTTGCCAGTGTCATAGTAAGCATTCAAAGTAGCTGTATAGCTTCTTTCAAAGAAAGTAGATACTATTTTTGATAATTCTTTTTGAACAGGTTTGCTGCTTTTTATGCTGGAAATATCATCTAATTTTTGCAATTGCCGATTTAATTTAGAGAGTTGAATAAGATCCTCGAACGAGTTTTTACAATAAGGTTTGAGTTGTTCCCACAAGACTAACAAAACGTCGTGTACTATTCTTTGTTGCTTTTGAGCGTTTCTTCTATCGCCTACCTTTTGATACTCAGCGGCAGCGTTTGCATAAACTTCAGCACAATTCAACGTGAGAAGCAGTGCATTTTCTATCACAATGATTTCCTTTGGCGCTTCTTCTTTCCATTTTTTTATTTCTTGCAGGATAAAATTCCAGATTAAAATTCCTAAGCTATCGTGTAAGATCCGCTGTGTATTGTTTATATACTCTTGAAATTTTAGAGCGCGATTAAGCCATGGTGGAAAAATCTCAATGGCACAACGTATAGCATGGATAGCCCCTGTTAGCTGCACTTCAGTTTTTTTAAATTCCTCGGGTAATAACACTTCAGCGGGTGAATTAGTCATTTCAAATTGAATAATGTACTGCAGCGCTAAAAGTAAGAGGCGATATTTTCTTTCAAGTTTTTTTTCGGCCCAAATAGCGATTACTGTTTGATCTAAATCAGTGAAATGTTTCCTCAGTTCATTGGGTACAGTTTCCGCTTTATTTTCAGAAGATAATAGAACAAGCGACTCTGCAATCTTTATAATACGCGTGTTTATATCGTCTTTGAAGACTGATTCATTTTTTTCAGCAACCGACTGAACTTCTGTATTCGGTGGTGTTGAAAAAAAATCTTGTTTTTCTTTTTTAGGATGTAAATTAACTATTTTAATCTCAAGCTTATGAAAGTAATCATCCCCATAATCGATCAGCAATTGTTCTCTTGCTTTAATATCTCTTAGTGCTTTGAAATGAATATATTTGCCACTTATTATCTCAGCGCAGACATTGGCTACTTTAGCGTCTGCATGATTAAAAAAGCGTGTGAAATTACAGCGATTATTAGCATCTAGAAACAAGGTGTCCCCAAGTTTAAATAGATTGCCATTATTATAAGAGACTTGATCAGTATCTGAGCATAATGTACCGACGAATCTACCAATTTTTGTATTTTTTGAAATTTTTCGTTGCGCAAATACGCCCCAGGCGTCTTTACCTAAAGCGGGCACAAGCGCCAAATATATTAAATTATTTCTATCCTTTTTGTTTTTTTGATAGTTCAATCTATGCGGATAAGCGCTTATAAACTTTCTAAGTTCATCACGATGATTGACACGATATACTTCCTGGTGTGCATAGAAATGAGGTATTTTATTAGGAGTAGGCATGGATTATGTTTATAAAGACTGTGTGGAAATTTTTAGGGTAAGAGATGATAGCGAATCAGTCTTAATAGATTATTAACTGTCATGTTAGTGCATCTAAAGACCAACGCACTTGAGTACGAATACTTAAATTGCTGTCTAGTTCACCGCGTTGCATGCGTTGATACCCTAAATAAGCGATCATGGCAGCATTGTCCGTGCAAAAATCAATGCGAGGAAAATAGACGCAAACATTTAGAGCGTGTGCCATGGTGCGTATTCGTGATCGCAATAGCGTGTTTGCTGCAACACCACCGGCGATGATTAAACGTTTAAGTCCAGTGTGTCGTAACGCGTGCTGTGTTTTAATCACTAGAGTGTCAACCATCGCTGTTTGAAATGCCGCAGCGAGATCAGCACGCGTTTGTGTATCAAATTGTAAGGAACGCGCCAAAATATTAGTCTGTGTTTTTAGTCCACTGAAACTAAAATCAAAACCAGGTTTATCTAACATGGGTCGTGTTAAATGAAATCGTGTTGGGTTTCCTTGCGCTGCCAATGCTGCTAATGCGGCACCGCCTGGATAATTTAATCCGAGTATTTGAGCAACTTTATCAAAGGCCTCACCCGCGGCATCATCGAGACTTTCGCCTAAAATCTGATAAAATCCGAGACTTTGTACATTGACTAACAGCGTATGTCCACCTGAAACTAGTAGCGCTAGAAATGGAAATTTTGGATGTTGTTCTTCCAGCATGACAGCTAATAAATGAGCTTCCAGATGATGTACGCCTAAAGTTGGAAGATTGAGTGCCCATCCTAAGCTGCGCGCAAAAGCTGATCCAACGAGTAGGGCGCCTGATAAGCCTGGACCGCAACAATAAGCAATACCCCTTAGATCTGCGAGTTTTAACTGCGCTCGCTTTAACGCTTCTCGACACAGCGGTGTGATTTTGCAGATATGATCGCGTGATGCAAGCTCTGGTACTACGCCTCCATAGGCTTTATGTATTACTTGGCTGTACAAAGTATGCGCAAGCAATCCTTCAGGTTCTGTGTACACAGCAATTCCAGTTTCATCACACGAAGTTTCTAGACCAAGGATAACGAGATGATTTTGCATTTTAATGGGTTACTGTTAGAATTCAGCCTCAGTTTAACTTTAGTTTGGAGTATTGCACTACATGCCGATTATACGTATCAAAGATAATGAGCCGCTAGACATTGCGTTGCGTCGTTTTAGACGTATCTGTGAAAAATCAGGGATTTATTCAGAGATGAGAAGTCGTGAGTATTACGAAAAACCTGCTATGAAACGCAAACGTCTTTTAGCGCTTGCCCTGAAACGTCACTGGAAGCGTATACTCCGCGAGAATCCATTTATTATAATCCATGGTAAATTTAGAAAAACGAAATACAGATACGTTGTAAGCACTAAAATTCGTTTTTAAGTAGAGAAAATGTGACCGCAACGCACCATGCTCATGCTATTTCTCAAGCGAGCATCGCGCATTTGCTTGAGTGTGGAGACATTGTGCGTTTAATCGATGCACGCGTTCCTTTGCGTCAAAAAGGCAGGCATTATGTAGCTTGCTGTCCCTTTCATGTTGAAAAGACAGCTTCGTTCACGGTTAATGCCCAGAAACAGCTTTATTATTGTTTCGGTTGCAAAATAGGTGGCAATGCTATTAATTTTTTAATGGAATATGAACGACTTCCTTTTAGAGAAGCGGTTTTATATTTAGCGCAGCAGTGGAACTTTACTTTGGATTATGAATTCGGCGCGGTTACGACTGCGCAGAACGGAGCGCTTTATCGTATTATGGAGCGTGCTGCACAATATTATCAGCAACAATTAATACGTGCGCCCCATGCCTTAAACTATTTGGCACAACGTCAAGTGTCAACTGAGCTGATTAAAACTTTCGGTATTGGTTATGCGCCTGCTGTTTGGGATGCGTTAGCAAAAACGGTTGCTGATACGCAAACGTTGTTAACGGCTGGTTTGATCTTAAAAAAATCGCGAGGTCATTATGATCGCTTTCGTGATCGGATTATGTTTCCCATTCGTGATCGTCAAGGCAGGATTCTTGCGTTTGGAGGACGCGTATTAACAACAAGTACGCCCAAATATTTAAACTCTCCAGAGACGCCGATCTTTCATAAACGCTCAGAGCTCTATGGTTTTTATGAAGCGTGTCAAAAACGACCCTACCATTCGGTTGTTGTCGTTGAAGGCTATCTTGATGTATTAGCTTTAGTGCACTCTGGCATTGTACATACGGTAGCGACTTTAGGCAGCGCTATGAGTTCTGAACAGATTTTGCGTTTGTTCAGTGTATTTCCAGAAGTCATCCTATGTTTTGATGGCGATAAAGCGGGTCAAGCGGCTGCTTGGCGCGCCTTAGAAGTGAGTTTGCCGATCTTTCGTGACGGCTGGTCCTTGAAATTTTTAACCTTGCCTTCAGAACATGATCCAGACAGCTGGGTAAAACAACAGGGCGCAGCGCATTTCCAACGCGCTTTACTAAATGCGCAAGCGTTTGAACATTTTTTATTTGATCATTTGGTGCAACGTTATGATCGCAGTACTGTATCGGGTAAAGCGGGTTTAGCTAAAAATGCGCTTCAGTTGATTAAAAAAATTCCGATCGGGGTAACACAGCATCAATTGTTAAGGCAATTAGCGCAGTGTTTAGATATGGATCTGGCCAGTTTGGAACAAGTCACTGCACAAGCAAAAAAAATACCAGCGAATCTGCCCATTTCTAAAAAATCATCTAAGTCTACGCCTTACTCTGGCATTAAATTAGCAACGATCTTGTTGATACAGTATCCGCATTTAGGTCACTGTATAACAGAAGAAGACATGATCTTGTTGCGCAGCGTACATTTATCTGAATACGCATTATTCGTTGAACTGATTCAAAAAATAGCTTCTTACACTCAAGTGTCTACGGCTGTATTATTAGAATCTTGGCGTGATCAAGCCGATTATGATCGATTGCAACAGTACGCGCATTCTCCGATTACTTTACCAGAACATTGTTTAGCGACTGAATTCCAAGGTATTATCATGCACTTAAAAAAACAAGCGATACGATTACGGATAGATGCACTTTTGCAAAAAGCGAAACAATCTGGATTAGATCTAGATGAGAAAAAACAATTAGCACGTTTGTTAAGTTAATGCTATGAGACTGTTAAAAATGTTTTACAATCACTCTGGTTTTATAAACTCAATTTTAAGTGAGAAAATTTATGCAAGCAGACCAAGAAGAAGAACCAAAAGGATCGCTTCTACATAAAACAGAACCTATTCTAACTACTGCTTTCGATTATGGTCTTGATGAGAAACAATTTAAAAGTTTTCCAGAACAAGACAAGGATGCTGTTTTGGATATGTTGATCAATTTTTTAAATGATCCACCGCTTGATTCAGACAAGGGAAAAAATTATGGAAACAAGGAAGTACAAGATCGTTACGAAACAATCGTGAGTTATTATCGATCCTATGGAACAGGACAGTATAAAACGCCTTTACTAGATGTATTGAATAGTAAGGAAAAATTTTATACAGAAGGAGATTACATCCGCTATGTTATCTTGTTGAATCTATCCGTGTTTGTTAAAAAATATAAAAAAGTAACAGGGCTACCGGACGATGATGCATTACGTTTTAAAGTAAATGCGGCAAGTATTCAAACAGCGTTTATAAAAAAACTTGGATTAAAAAAAGAATATATAAAACTTGAATTGATCGATCAAATGATTCAATTGACTGTGTCAATATCCAAGTCTGATCACAAAGACAACACAGAGCAAACAAACCTCGACTTATTTTTCGATGCAATCAAAAAAATTGATAGTTGTCGTTCCGATGAGCGGCATTCAAATAGTGTGAAATTTTCTTCTGGTGATGTATCCACTGTATCTGCTATTCATAAGACAATTGATAAGGTTTGTGGAGAAAACTTGAAGAATAGAGCTCCAATTACTACACAATCTGTCAGATCTATAAGTGAAGCTAGTTCATCCTACTTTACTCGCAATGTAAGGAATACAGAGAGAACTATGCTGGACAGGTTGAGGGAACAACGAAATGAAAGTGGTGATCCCGCTTTATGCTGAAGATCTGATTCAATAGTAGAATGCTGTTTCCCATTCCTATGATCCACAGAACACGCTCTGCTAACCAAACTAGCAAGTTCGTTTTGAATCTTTATTTACTCAACAATTAGCATGCAAAAGTTTAAATCGTTTCCCACAGAAAGCTAAAGCAAGTTTCAAGATAGATTGACTTCCACGTTGTTTCGCTTCAGCGTAATACGCTTTCTCCTCGATCTGTGCTAAACCTTGCTGCGCTGCTTCGTCTAAGGCTTCCTCGATCCGTTCTACCGCAGGCTGCTCTGTTCGCGCAAATTTTACGCGCTTGAATTCCATCAATAAACTTAGTTTCTTCGGATCCTTCGATAAAATGAAATAATCATACCGCCCGTAGCCACTTTCTTTATTTGATTTCAATTCATACGCTGGATGCGATTGTAAATGCGCCGTCAGTCCTGTCATGAATCCATGATAAAACGCTTCTGGCTCTTTACTTAAATCATGTACGCTGATCGTGTTCTCTAATAAAAATCGAAAGGATTCTTCAAACGCAGGGATGTCTCCCTGTAATAATTCCTCTAAAAATTGATTGTGGCTTATCTGATGTTGGCCCGCGACTAACCAGTCTTCAATTAACTCTGCATACAATCCATGAATTTCATGATTGGGAATAGTTAACTGGCACTGCGTTCCTCGAGCGGTATAGTTTATCGAGACCACCTTGAAATACCCTGCCATTAATAAAAAACTTAAAATGACGCCTTCATTTTTATTCGAAGTGCTTAAATCAGGAAATACAATCTGTTCGTCGATAGAACAGTGAATCGTTTGCCCTTGTAAGAGACGCTCAAATACTTCTTGGTGAATTAATCCCGAACGATACAAACAGTCTTTCACTAAGCTATTGTCGCTGGTGTTGAGCCAATACCGTTTTAACAACCCTTCGTTTTTAACACAGTTTAACAGCGACCAGGGATTGTAAATCGTATGACCTCCGATTTCATAGCCGTTATACCAGTGACGAATCGCTTGGCTTTGCGTTTGCAAGCCGGCTTTCTCTAATAAGGTCTGTACTTCTAATTCGGTAAATCCAAAAGAGTCACTGTAGCGTTTATGGAGTACGGAATACACCTGAATATTATTTAATCCCGAAAACAAACTTTCTTTCGATACTCGTAAAATCCCGGTTAACACCGCTTTAAAACAATGCGGATTGTCTTTTAACGCCGATCCTAAAAATGCCCGAAATAATTCGACTATCTGCGAATAATAGCCGTTTAAATACCCCGATTGGATCGGTGTGTCATATTCATCGATCAGAATGATCGGCGCTACTTTGTGATAACGGTGTAGGTACTCACTCAAACTCTTTAACGCGTAATGCAGCACTTCAGATGGCGCTTGCTTTTCAAGAATCGCTTGATAGTCTTTTTTTTCATAGTCGCGTAGTACTAAACCTTCCAGCAAATAATCATGTTCTTTGTACAGAAACGCGATCAATTGACAAAAACTTCGATACGTTACTTCAAAGGTAGAAAACTTAAGATCTTTCAGGGTTAAAAAGATAACTGGGTAGTGGCCTTGATGCTGATGTGCTATTTCTTTTTCTTCGTGAATCTTTAAGCCATAAAATAAATCCTGTGTGCTTTGACCGTCTACTTCGCTGGCAAAATAATACCGTAACATCGATAAATTTAAGGTCTTCCCAAAACGACGCGGTCGCGTGATCAGCATAACCGAGGCTGAATCGTCGAGAACTTCTTTGATCAAAAGACTTTTATCGACAAAATAATAATGCCCTTGTATTACACGTCGAAAATCACTTTCACCTATTGGTATTTTTAACTTGCTCATCGTATTTCTCAAAAAATTTTTACTAAAAATAGTTTTCATTCGTTTGCATAGGCACGATCAAGTTCACCGCGCCCTGTATTACTCAAATTATGTATGGGATCCAAGATGCTGGCTGCAACAATGTTTGCAATCATACATCTGTCTTGAATTAAATAATTTTTGCCAGGTGCTAATGTAGGATGGGCTCTGCTCGTAAGAATAATAAGCCAAGTTTGCGTGGTTGGATCAATCCAGATTGAAGTGCCTGTCCAGCCTGTGTGTCCAAATGATTGAATCGGAAATAATACGCCTCGATTAGAGGAAAATTCTGAATCGATATCCCAGCCTAACCCATGTATATCTGACATGTTTGCAGGTGTCTGTGGCGAACTCATCTTAACAATCGTGAGAGGACTTAATAAATAAGTTTTTTTTCCGTGAGTAGAGCCAGAGATACGACCCTCGTTTAATAAACATTGCGCGTAAATAGCTAAATCATGCGCGTCAGAAAATAATCCTGCATGTCCTGCTACACCACCCATCGCATACGCGATGGGATCCTCAACTTCGCCCCAACGCAGTAGCGTGTCGAATAGCTTTGTTGGTGCAATGCGATTGTAAAATCGTTTAGGCGGTAAGAAGAAGGTGTTTTGTAGGCCAAGTGGTTTAAAAATATGATTTATTGCATACTGATCAATGCGTTCGCCCGTAATAATATCTACTAGATGTGCCAGAGTAATAAAATTCAGATCACTGTATTGAAAATGCGTACCTGGTTTGTATTCGGGCTTCAAGGCTTCAATCGCATGAAATGCAGCGGCTTGTTTTTCGGTGATAGTCAGCTGTGGATTTATAGGTAAAGATATAATAGGTTGTAACCCAGATGTATGTGTTAATAATTCCCGCAATGTTATTTTTTCTTTACCATTTGTTGCAAAGCGAGACCAATATTGCATAACAGGTGCATCCAACGTAATCTTGCCTTGTTCTAGCAACTGCATAATAGCGGTCGTTGTTACAAGAACTTTTGTTAAAGAAGCAAGATCAAAAATTGTATCAAAATGCATGGCAGCAATAGTTGGAATAATGCGTCGATTACCAAATACTCCTTTGTAAATAATATGTCCGTGATGTGCCACTAATATGACTGCACCTGGATAATGGCCTTTTGCAATCGATCTTTCTACAAGCGGCGCGATGTTTTTTAATAATTTTGTTCGTATATTCGGTCTATGCAAAATAAAGATTTGACGTGTTCCCGCTGGGAAATGCCGCATTGTTTCACTTGAAGAGAAACCAGTGTGAAAAAAAAGGCAAGATACAGAAAATAATAAAAAACAGATTTTTTTGTATGAAGTGTTCATCTTATTCGTAAGGATTTTCATATTTTAATTCTTTCAGTAATTGAATCTCGAGCATTTCCATTTCCTTCGCTGATTTTTCTGTCTCATGATCGTGGCCTAAAAGATGCAAGATGCCGTGTATCACAAGGTGGGCCCAATGCGCTTCTAAAGATTTTTCTTGTTCTTTCGCTTCATGTACGAGTAGCGGCGGACAAATGACAAGATCACCTAAGATAAGGGGATCCGTTTTGTATTCACAATCGAACATAAAGGATAAAATATTCGTGGGACCTGTTTTATTTCGATAGCGTTGATTGAGGTTCGCGCTTTCTTGTTCGTCAACGATACGTAGCGTTAATTCCACAGACTCATATTTATTCTGAAGCGCTTTATTGATCCAACGTTGCAGTTGGGCATGACTTGGCGTCCAACACGATCGCATTATTTTTTGTACGACGATTTTATGACGCCTCATTTTCTACATACCCGTATAAATTGTTGCGCAGCACCTTTGTGATTCGTAATGGCAGTAATTTTCCAAGCCATTGTTGATCGCCTTCAAAATGAACGACGCGATTGTTTTCAGTGCGGCCTTGTAATATCTGAGTATCTTTTTTAGATACGCTGTCGACCAACACAGTTTGTATACTACCTAGCATAGAGTCGCTGACTTCCTGTGCTTGTTGATGCAACAAATCTTGCAGTATTTTTAAACGCTGTTTTTTAACAGTGATTGAAGTAGAATCAGGCAGTTGTGCGGCAGGCGTGCCAGGGCGCGAACTGTATATAAAGCTGAATGAACCATCGAATTTTGCTTTTTTAACTAAGCTAATGGTTTCTTGAAAATCGCTCTCTCTTTCTCCAGGGAATCCGATGATGAAATCTGAGGTAATAGAAACCTGCGGATTAACACGACGTAATTTTTCAATTTTAATTAAAAATTCTTCTACGGTATAACCACGTTTCATGGCGGCAAGTATCGTATTAGAACCGCTTTGTACAGGCAAATGCAGATGATTGGCGAGCTTGGGTTCTTCTGCATAGACTTGAATTAATCGATCGGAAAAAGCTAACGGATGTGATGTCGTAAAACGAATGCGTTCTATGCCTTCGATCACTGCAACGTATCGAATTAATTCTGCTAGATCAGCATGGCCGCCTTCATGACGTAAGCCATAATAATCATTGACGTTTTGTCCGAGTAACGTGACTTCGCGTACGCCTTGTTGTGCCAAGCAAAAAACTTCTGCCAAAACATCATCGAGCGGTCGACTGATTTCTTCACCGCGTGTATAGGGTACGACACAAAAGCTGCAATATTTACTGCAGCCTTCCATGATGGAAATAAAAGCGCGTACACCGTCAGCGCGCGGCGGTGGCAAGCAATCAAATTTTTCAATTTCTGGGAAAGAGGTGTCCAGCACGGGACGTCGATAACGCATCACTTGATCTAATAGCTGCGGAACACGATGCAAGGTTTGCGGTCCAAATACAAGATCGACAAAATTAGCTTGGCGGCGAATTTCAATGCCTTCTTTGCTGGCTACACAGCCACCGACTCCAATGATGATGTGCGGACGTTTTTCTTTTAAAGCGCGCCAGCGGCCTAATTTAGAAAAAACCTTGTGTTCAGCTTTCTCGCGGACAGCACAGGTATTGAGTAATAATACATCAGCCTCATTCACGTCATTCGTTCTTTTTAATTGATGTGAATGCTGCAATAAATTTGCTAAACTGTTCGCGTCATATTCGTTCATTTGACAACCCTGCGTTTCTATAAACACATGACTCAGGGTTGCGTATTTATTAGCAACTGTCATACGAGCCTAACCTTTCAATTTTGCGATCAAACAGTGATTCACTTGCGTTGGATTAAATTTTCCGCCTGACGCTTTCATGATCTGGCCGATAAAAAATCCGAGCAATTTTTCTTTGCCTGCACGATAGTCTGCTAATTGTTGTGGATAGTGTGCCAGTATTGTATCAATCAACGTTTCAATCTGTTGTGTATCAGTAATTTGTTGTAAACCACGTGCTTGAATAATTGTGTCGACCGAGTCTGTACTTTCTAATAATAATTCGAAAATCATTTTAGCGATTGTGCCTGAAATTGTATGATCAACGATACGCTTAAGTAGATCTGCGAGACGTTGCGCAGACAGCGGTGTCTCTATTATATCTATGTTCATTTTATTCAAGGCGCTTGCTAGTTCGCCGTTGATCCAGTTGGCTGCTAATTTGGCTGGGATATTCTGTGCAACGACTGATTCAAAATAATCCGCTAAATCACGATCAGACACCAATAAGCGTGCGTCATACGCGCTTAAACCGTATTCGTTTTGAAATCGAATGTATTTTTGTTTCGGTAATTCGGGTAAACGGGCGCGGATTTCATCAATGAATGCATCGCTTAATACAACAGGACATAGATCGGGATCGGGGAAATAACGATAATCATACGCATCTTCTTTACTGCGCATGGATCGCGTTTCATTTTTTTCAGCATCGTATAAACGCGTTTCTTGAACGACAGTTTGTCCTAATTCGAGTAAAGAAATATGCCGTGCTACTTCATAGTCGATTGCTTTTTCTAAATAGCGAAATGAATTCAGATTTTTAATTTCAGATCGTATGCCCAATTGTGTGCTCCCTACGCGACGCACAGAGACGTTGGCATCACAACGAAAGGATCCTTCTTGTAAATTGCCATCACAAATTTTGAGATAACGTACTAATTGATGTAGGGTTTTTAAATAAGCCACTGCTTCTTTCGCACTGCGTAATACTGGGTCAGAAACAATTTCTAAAAGCGCTGTGCCTGCACGATTGAAATCAATACCACTGTTGTGGCCTAAGCCTTGATGTATAGATTTTCCTGCGTCTTCTTCTAAATGAGCCCGATCAATGCCTACAAAAATAGTATCACCGTTTTCTAAGACTACTTCAAGTAGCCCACGACCGACCGTTGATTCTTCAAATTGTGTGATCTGATAGGCTTTGGATAGATCAGGATAAAAATAATTTTTACGATCAAAGTGTGAATAGTAATTAATCTGCGCTTCAATACTTAACCCAAAGAGTACAGCCATGCGGACTGCCTTTTCATTGAGCACTGGAAGTACGCCTGGAAAGGCAAGATCGATGGCGCACGCTTGTGTATTAGGCGCGGCGTTATAATCGGCCGCAGCGCCAGAGAATAATTTTGATTTTAGTAATAATTGTACGTGTACTTCTAGGCCGATCCGAGTTTCCCAATGATTATTTTTCATAGTTAAAATCCCTTCGGTATTTGTTTATGCCAATCGGTTACTTGCTGATAACGATGTGCAAGATTGAGTAATTGTTCTTCAGCAAAATAGCGTCCGATTATTTGCATGCCAATGGGTAGGTGATCAATAAATCCTGCCGGAATGGAAATAGCAGGTAGACCCGCTAAATTGCTGGCGATTGTGTATACATCCGATAAATACATAGCAATCGGATCATGCGCTTTTTCGCCTAATTTGAATGCGGTCGTGGGTGTTGTTGGGCCTAAGATACAGTCGACCTGCGTAAAGGCTGTTTCAAAATCTTTGCAGATCAAAGCACGAACCTGTTGTGCTTTGTTGTAATAGGCTTGTTGATAGCCAGCTGATAGCACGTAGGTTCCCATCAGAATTCTACGTTTAACTTCTTCGCCAAATCCTTCAGCGCGTGAACGTTTATAGAGATCCGTTAGATCAACTGGATTGGCGCAGCGATGACCATAACGAACGCCATCGTAACGCGCTAAATTAGAAGAGCATTCGGCAGAAGCGATAATATAATACGTAGGTACGAGCAAATGCGAATTAGGTAAATTAATTTTTTGTATACGCGCGCCTAGCATTTCATAGTGTTTGATCGCCTCTTCGAGTAGCGCTGCAATAGTTGGATCGAGATGTTCGTTGAAATATTCGCGAGGTAACCCGATTTTAATACCAGACAAGGATCGATTTAAGTTTTCTTGGTAGTTGGGTACAGGTTGATTCAGCGAAGTTGAATCTTTTTCATCGAAACCTGCCATGGCGCTCATGAGTAGAGCAATATCTTCTGCGCAACGTGCCATGGGTCCTGGATGATCCAGACTGGAAGCAAATGCTACGACTCCGTAACGCGATACACGACCATAGCTTGGTTTTAAACCGGTAAGATTACAGAAAGCGGCGGGTTGACGAATCGATCTACCGGTATCAGTGCCCGTTGCAGCCGGAACTAAGCAAGCAGCAATCGCTGCGGCTGAACCGCCTGACGATCCACCGGGTACGCGTGTCTGATCCCAAGGATTGTGCGTGGGCCCGTAGCAACTTGTTTCATTGGATGAACCCATTGCAAATTCATCCATATTCGTTTTAGCAAGAAGGATCATGCCGGCGTCTGCTAATTTCTGATCGATTGTGGCTGCATAGGGCGATTGAAAATTGCGTAACATCTTAGATGCGCAGGTCGTTGGCAATTCTAATGTACAAATATTATCTTTTTGCGCAAAAGGAATACCCACCAACGGA